>Ga0265301_10000066_pt1 | contig 171155 bp, 140 predicted proteins | sample AusTroGonzalo_MG_2_FD_193488 | JGI IMG/M metagenome (GOLD analysis project Ga0265301, IMG submission 193488) | Bovine rumen microbial communities from tropical cattle in Woodstock, Queensland, Australia - Gonzalo_04 | ecosystem: Host-associated > Mammals > Digestive system > Stomach > Rumen ... | reverse complement strand
CGCCTCGCCAAGCACGACCGGAAGCGCTTCCCCGAGATCATCACGGCGTCCAAGGGCGACGACGACACCCCGTACTACACGAACAGCTCCCACCTGCCCGTCGGCTACACGGACGACATCTTCTCCGCGCTCGACATCCAGGACAAACTCCAGACCCTCTACACCTCCGGCACCGTGTTCCACGCGTTCCTCGGCGAGAAGCTCCCCGACTGGAAGAGCGCAGCCAACCTAGTCCGAAAGATCGCCGAGAACTACCGCCTCCCGTACTACACCCTCTCCCCGACCTACTCCGTCTGCAAGAACCACGGCTACATCTCCGGCGAAAAGTCCACCTGCTCCAAGTGCGGCGAGAAGACCGAAGTCTACAGCCGCATCACCGGCTACTACCGCCCCGTCCAGAACTGGAACGACGGCAAGTCCCAGGAGTACAAGGACCGCAAGACCTACGACATCGGCAAGTCCATGCACCACACCGTCACGCACCACGACGGCCCCGTGCATGAGGACCCGGCGCATCCGGTCGAGACTGCCGCCCCCGCCGCTGCGGGCGCTCAGGACCGCATCATCCTCTTCGCCACCAGCACCTGCCCGAACTGCAAGATGGCGAAACGGTTCCTCGACCAGGCCGCGATCCGCTACGACGTGATCCTCGCAAACGAAGACATCGCCTCCGCCGATCTGTACGGCATCCGCCAGGCCCCGACGCTCGTCGTGGTCCGCGGCGGCAAGATGGAGAAGTTCGAAAACGTCTCCAACATCCGCCGCTTCATCGAAGAATCCGCAACCGTGCCCGTCTGACAAGCGGGGAAAGGAGCGTTTCCGGTATGCTCGACATCATCATCGTCGGAGCCGGTCCGGCCGGCCTCACCGCGGCGATCTACGCCCGGCGCGCGGGCAAATCCGTCATGATCCTGGAAAAGGAATCCTTCGGCGGGCAGATCGTGTACTCGCCGAAGATCGAGAACTACCCCGGATTCCTCGAACTCTCCGGCAGCGAGTTCGGCGAAAAGCTCGTCGACCAGGCGATCCACCACGGCGCGGAGATCGAACTTGACGAAGTCACGGAAATCCATGACAACGGCAAGGTCAAGTCCGTCATCACGCCGAGGACGCAGTACCTCTGCAAGTCCGTCATCGTCGCCGCGGGCTCCCGCCACAGGCCGCTCGGACTCCCCCGCGAGGACGACCTCATCGGGCACGGCATCTCCTACTGCGCGCTCTGCGACGGCGATTTCTTCAAGGGCAAGGACGTCGCGGTCGTCGGCGGCGGCAATACCGCGCTGCAGAACGCCGTGCTCCTCTCCGAGACCTCGAAATCCGTCACGATCGTCCAGAATCTGCCCAAGCTCACGGGCGAGGTCAGCCTCGCCCAGATCCTGAAGGCGCGCCAGAACGTGAAGATCATCTGCAACACCATCGTGACCGAACTTCTCGGCGAACCGGAGCTTACGGGCATCAGGATCAAGAATACCGCGAACGGCGAGGAGTCCGAGCTCACGCTCGACGGCGTGTTCGTCGCCATCGGGCAGATGCCCGACAACAAGCCGTTCCAGGACATCTGCGACCTTGACTCGAACGGGTTCATCACCGCCGACGAAGCCTGCCTGACGAAGACCCCGGGCGTGTTCGTCGCGGGCGACTGCCGCACCAAAGGCATCCGCCAGATCGCGACCGCCGTCGGCGACGGCGCCACCGCGGCACTCGCCGCCTGCCGCTACCTGAACGCGCTCACATTCTAATCAATCATGGAAACACAAAGCGGCATAGGAATGAGTTTTGTCCTTCTGGCAGTCGTTGTCAACGTCGTGGTCATCGCGGTCGTGATCGCCTGCTGGAAAAAGAAATAGACCGGAAAGGCGAGGACGCCGCCGCAACTATCCGCCGTACTCGCCGCCTGCCGCCACCTGAATTCTCTCACATTCTGAACGCAAAGAAATACAGCACCATGACAACCGTTCTCAAGCTTCTCGGGGTTGCCGTCAATGTCGCGGTCATCGCGATCATCCTGGTTTTCAGGAACAAAGATGCAGACCAAAGGACGCAACAGTCCGCCCGTCAGCAGGAGCCTCCCGAATAAAACCACGAGTTTTCTTAAAAAAGGCAAACATATGGGAAGAATAGCCATTATCGCAGTCATACTGATCGTCGTGAACGTCACAGTCATAGCGATCGCCATCGCCTGCGGAAAAAAGAAGTAAGCATCCAGTTTCCAAAGGACGATCCGGCATCAGGAGCTCCCCCTCACACGGGAAGCTCTTTTTTTTGAGGAGGAATTGAAAACGATCACGCGCAGGTGATCTTCTCGGGGCGTCGGGTGACCATGCCGACGAAGAACGAGGCAAGGCCGTTCAGGATGTCCTCGGTCGCTTTCCGCCCGGTGCAGCCCATCGCCTCGGACGCGAACGATTCGGCATCGGCAAGATGCAGCAGGAGTTTCAGTGGCGCGGCGGCATCGCAGCCATGCCGGGCGCATGCGCCGTCGGCGGCGATGCATAGCTCGTCGACGCACTCCGCCATCGGGACCAGAAGCGGCGCGAACGCCAGCTCCGTGACAGGCGTTTCAAGCCCGGACCCGCGCAGGAGCGGGAAGAAGCGCAGTTCCACACGGAGCGCGGGGAACACGCGCAGGTCGACCGGCTGGACCCTGACCGCGCGGCATTGCGGATCCAGCAGGCGCGCGGACGCAGCGGAAATCCGGCTCGTGAACTCTTCCGGCGGCAGGATGAACCCCTTGTCATTCCACGCCGATTCCGGGATCGAAAGCGGCACCGGGCCGACCGCGTCGAACGAATCGGAGAAGTGCCGGGCGAGCTCCAGCACCAGCGCGGTCGAGGAGGCGTCCGCGCCGATGGAACGCAGCGTATTGGAGACTTTCCGGGCGACCGCGGCGAGGCGTTCGCCGCTCAGAGGAAGATGTTCGCCCAGAAACGAAGCGACCCTGGCGTCCTGGAAGCTGTCCGATTCGCCGTCGATGCGCTTCGTGCGGCCATACGCGGCGGCGGACTCGTCGAGCCCGACCGATTGCAGGACGTTCGCGATCATGGCGTCGACCGCGGACGCTTTCACGTACAGCGGACCGCCTTTCCGTTTGCCGGTGTGGCGCAGGGCATATTCGACCGCGCTGACGGCGTCGCGCGCAAGGGCGTCGGCATCGCCGCCATTATCCGGCAGGACGGACCGAATCCGCGCCGCGAGGTCGGCGGCATCGAACGGAACGGCGCGTCCGTGCGAATCCTGGAGAAATATCGCCTGTGCGGAAAGCTCGATCATGGCTCTACCTCAATTCTCCCTCAGAACAGCTCCGGTTTCGTTTCGATCAGGTAGCGGTAGCGGTCCAGCACGCGGTCCTTGGTGACAAATCCGATGTAGACGCCTTTCCTGACCACGGGGATCGCGGGCACACGATGTTTCTCAAAGAGTTTGATCGCACGTCCGAGCGTGTCGCCCGGCGCCAGCACGGCTTCCGGCGGCCGCATCATGTCGAAGACCAGCGCCACGTCGTAAAGCGACGTCTCCAGCAGGTAATGCCGCACATGGTCCAGCGTCACGATTCCGGCGAGGCGGTTTTCCCGGTCAAGCACGGGGAACACGTTCTGATGGGTCTTCATGACCGTGGCGAGGACGCTCCGCATGGAATCAGACTCGGACAGCGGCAGGTAATCCCGTTCGATCAGGGCGTCCGGGATCGACCGCGTGAGTGCGTCCGCGTCGCGCGTGCCGTCGGGATCGCCGCCGTGGAACAGGATCATCGTCTTGTAGACGTTGTGCGTGCAGAGCTTGCGGCAGACGAACGTGGAGATCGCGGAGACGATCATCAGCGGGATGAAGAGCCGGTAGCCGCCCGTCAGCTCGGCGATCAGGAACATGCCGGTCAGCGGCGCGTGCATCACGCCAGCCAGCACGCCGCCCATGCCGATGGCGAGGAAATTGAGTTCGCTGACATAGTCGCCCCACAGCAGCCCGGCCATATGGATCAGCTTCGAGATGGAATAGCCAAGGAATGCCCCGATGAACATCGACGGCGCGAAGATGCCGCCGTCCGCGCCGCTCTCCAGGCTTGAGATCGAGACCATCGCCTTCAGGAACACCAGCAGGAACGTCATCAGCAGGAATACCCACGGATTCGCGAACAGCGCGGCGGCAGGGCTTCCGGCGCACAGCGCCTCGGGCTCGGACAGCAGGCGGCTGATGAAGTGATAGCCGTCGCCGCGCAGTGCCGGGAACATCAGGATCGCGAGGTACAGGATGGCGCTGCCGATCAGCCCGCGCACCCACGGATTCCGGATGCGCCCGTAGCGCTTCGAAATCCGCGTGTACATCTTGATGACGAAGACGGACACGAGCCCGGCGGCCGCGCCCAGGATCACGTAGTACGGCACGGCGCGCATGTTCCACCGCAGCAGCTCGAAATCGTAGAGGCGCGGCGGATAGATCTGCTGGGACACCAGCAGCGCCGTCGCCGAGGACAGGATCAGCGGGATGATGGCGGGGATCGCGCTCGCGGTCTTCGGCAGCAGGATCTCCATGGCGAAGAACGCGCCGGCGACCGGGGTGTTGAACATCGCGGAAATGCCGGCGGCGCCGCCGCAGGCGAGCAGCAGGATGCGGTTTTCGTGGTTCAGCAGCAGGCTGCGCGCCACATTGCTGCCGATGGCCGCGCCGGTCTGCGCCACGGGGGCCTCAAGGCCGGCGGACACACCGAGCCCGACGCTGACGCCGCTGGTGATGATGTGGGAGAACGTCTTGTGGAAAGGGAGCGTGCCGGTGCGGTTCTTCACGCTCATGATGACCCCTGCCAGGCCGCGTTCGTATTTGCCGTGCATGACGACCTGCGCCACGAAGATGCAGAAGAACACGCCGATCGCGGGCGTCGCGGGCAGCACCCACATCGCCCAGGACGCGTCCGTGGGGATCTTCCCCGCCAGGGATTGCACGAAGTGCTCCACGGTCTTCATCAGCGCCCCTGCCACGCCGGACAGCAGTCCGACCAGCACGCTCAGCAGGATGATGTAGTTCTGCTCCCCGAGCGTCTTCTGGAACGGGTTGACGAAGCGGAGAAAACGGCCGTGAAGCCACGATGAAAACGAAAAATGCATGGCGGGCTTCTTCTCAGGCAGGCTTTCCGCCGCGGGACGACTTGTTTCCCCGGCTGGCCCCCATGCTCCGGATCTCGTCGATGAACTCGTCGATGTCCTTGAAATCGCGGTACACGGATGCGAAACGCACATAGGCGACCTTGTCGACATGGCGCAGAGCCTCCATCGTGCGGTTGCCGACCTCGTTGGACGGCACTTCGCGTTCGTAATCGGCCTCCAGTCCGCTCGTCACCTGCGAGACGATCATGTCGATGGCCTCGGGCTTCACGTCGCGTTTCCAGCAGGCTTTCTCGATTCCCGCCCGGATCTTGTTCGGGTCGAAATCCTCCCGCGAATTGTCGCGTTTCACGACCTTCAGTTCCGCCTGGATGATCTCCTCATGCGTGGTGAATCTGTGTCCGCAGGCGGTGCACTCGCGGCGGCGGCGCACGGCGGCGCCGTCTTTCGAGGCGCGGGAATCGATCACACGGTCTTCCTGACAGCCGCAACGGGGGCAGCGCATATCCGGGGTCTCCTGAAAATGACGTTCTGATGTTGGACGGAATAAAAAGTGAAAGATAAATATACACGCGCACGCGCCATTTTTCAACCGCGCACCCCCTCCGCCATCCCTTTTTCCATGAAAAAAGCAGGGCCGGCGCTCCCGCCATGCCCTGCTTTCCAAAACCGGGAACGATCCCGGGGACAATTCTTACTTCTGTTTCCGCTTGCCCTGCTTTTCCTCTTTCTCCTTGAACTTGAGGTAGGTGCTGTCCATCCGGTCAACTTCGTACGGCGTGATGTCGAGCGAGATGTCCCGGAGGGTCAGCGTGGAGGACTCGTCCACGATGAACGCGAGGCGGACGAACCGCGCTTTTCTGTTCTCGTTCGCGAGGAAATACATGCGGTAACTGTAGTGCTTGAACGGGTCGTTGCCGTTGCCGGGCGTAAGATTGAATCCCTGATGCCGCTCGCCGAGAAGATTCTGGTCCGCGTCATAGAACTCAAGTCCGAGCGAGAACGAGCCTTTTCCGCAAGCATTCGCATTCAGGTCAATGATCATGTCGTCATTGACGTCGTAGTAGCCGCAATAATAGTACAGCGAGGGGGAGAATCCCGTCTGCACGGTGAAGAGGTTCGCGCGCTCGTCATACTCCGCTTCGTCTTCGTCAAGTCCGCGATAGGGCGACACATCGAACGATTTCGGCTTCGAAAAGAAGCCGTCTTCCCGGAGGAACCATCCGTTCGGCATGAAAGCGTCCTTTTCCGTATAGAACCTGCTCGCATACAACGGCCTCTTTTCCGGAGAGGAACAGGAACAGAGCAATCCAAGAAGCATGATGGCGAGGAAAAGATGTTTCATGTCGGAAACCTTTCAAATGTTCAAAACCCAAATAATAAAACAGTACAGGAAAATGTAATGCTGAATCGGAAGAAATGCAAGCGTATTTTGAAAAAAAATCCCCGGGGACTTGAAAAAAAAGCAAATCCGGCGTATCTTATCTGTTGCAAAACAGAAAACCGTCATCGGAGACACGCTCTAAAAAAGCGCCGACATCCGTCCAGAAACGAATCATCCCATGTCCGACACCATCAAACTTTCAATCGTCATACCGGTATACAACGAAGAACACTACATCGACGCCATCCTCGAACGGGTCTGCGCGGTCCGGTTCCAGGAGGGCGTCGAGCTGGAATACATCGCCGTGGACGACCATTCCACGGACGGCACGTGGGACCGCCTCCGGAACTGGGAGAAACGCGGGTTCAAGATCAAACGCCACGAGGTGAACGGCGGCAAGGGCGCCGCGCTCCATACCGGATTTGCGATGGCGACTGGCGACGTCGTGACGGTCCAGGACGCCGATTTCGAGTACCGCCCCGAGGAGCTTCCGTCCGTGCTCCAGCCCATCCTCGACGGCAACGCCGACGTGGTGTTCGGCGCGCGCACGTCCATTCTGCGGACGGGCGCCCAGCAGGTCATGCTCTTCTGGCACTCCCGCATCAACGAGTTCCTGACCGTGTTCTGCAACATGTTCTCCGATCTCGCGCTCTCCGACATGGAGTGCTGCTACAAAATGGTCCGCCGCGAACTCCTCGAAAAAATCACGCTTCAGGAAAAACGCTTCGGGTTCGAGCCGGAATTCACGCTCAAGATCGCACGGCTTCACCCGCGCGCCTGGCAGGTGCCCGTCTCCTACTCCCCCAGAAGCTATGAGGAAGGCAAGAAAATCAACTGGAAAGACGGCGTTTCCGCGCTCCGCTGCATTCTCCAGTACGGGCTTTTCCGCCTCTGACGCGCATTCGAAGCTAAAAGGAAAAAGGACTTCCCGCACATGAAATACTCTTTCTCGAACAACATGGCCGCCCCCGGCACGACCATCGTCCTGGTCCTCCTCACGATCGTCGTGGCACTCATCGCGATCCCGCTCCTGATCGTCGTCGCATTCTGCTTCCTCGTCAACTGGGCGATCACGGGCCTGTCGCCCCTCGCTGTCGTTCAAAAAGGCAGGGAGCGCCGACGTAAAAGCAGGTACGAGGGGCCGTCCGGACAGGACCGTCCGCGGGACAGCAGGGAAACATCCGCATCCTCGGACGACACCATCGAATGCGAGGTCATCAGCGCCCGCTCCCTCGACGAAAACGGACAGGAGATCCGCTGACCTCCGGCAGGAAATGCCGCGTTTTTTCTCCGGGATGCTTGCATTTTTCCCGATGCTGCCCTATAGTATCTCCGAAACGACGCACCCCGCTTTTTCATCAAAGGAACGACCGTCATGAAACCTGCCTCAGCCCGCCGTCTCCTCTTCGCCGCTGCAGCCATGCTCTGCACGCTTCTTTCCGCTCAGTCACCGGTCAAGACGGCGGAAATCAAGCTCATCCCGACAGACCGGTACGGTTCGCCGTTCAACGGCGGCGTCTTCGAGGGCTGGGGCACGTCCCTCTGCTGGTGGGCGAACCGCGTCGGCTACAGCGACAAACTCACGGACGCGGCGATGGACGCGTTCTTCGACCCGGACAAAGGGCTCGGACTCAACATCGCGCGTTACAACATCGGCGGCGGCGACGATCCGTCCCACAGGCACATCACGCGCTCCGATTCCAATATGCCCGGATTCGCACAGCCCGTCCGCAGCAGCAACGGAGCATTCGAGGTCGACGACGACGGCATAGCCATTTACCAGTACGACTGGGACCGCGACCGGAACCAGATGAACGTCCTGACAAAGATCCTCGCCCGCAATCCGGACGCGCTCGTCGAGGCGTTCTCCAACGCGCCGCCGTATTTCATGACCTGGAGCGGATGCTCCAGCGGCGGCAGCGGCGCGCACAAGGACAACAACCTGAAGCCCGAATACGTCGCCCCGTTCGCCGAATTCCTCGCCGACGTCGTCAGGCATTTCCGAAACGACCTCCACATCAAGCTGAACAGCATCGACCCGTTCAACGAGCCGTCCTCCGGCTACTGGAGCGCATACAGCAACAAGCAGGAGGGATGCGACTTCAAGGACAACAAGCTCAAAAGCGAGGTCATCATCGCCCTCGACAAGGCGCTCCGCAGGAATGGCGTCCGCGACGGCATCAACCTCGCCGTTGCCGACGAGACCTCCATGGACCTCGCGATTGACGTCTACAAGGCGCTTTCCCCCGAGGCGAAAAAGGCCGTCGACCGCATCAACACGCATTCCTACAGCGGCAGCCGCAGGACGGAATTGCGCGAGCTCGCCAGGACCGAAAACAAACACCTCTGGATGAGCGAAGTCGACGGCAACGCCACCGCCGGGGGCCAGGCCGCCGGCGACATGGGCGGTCCGCTCTGGCTCGCCAAACGCATCATCGAGGATATGAACGGCATGAGGCCGTCCGCCTGGGTGATCTGGCAGGTCATCGACCGGCATCGCTCCGACTTCAACGCCAGGGAACGCGCCGAGACCTCGCTCAGAGGTTCCTACTGGGGACTCGGCATCGCCGACCATTTCGAGGGGAAAATACTCCTCGGCAAGCGTTACTATGCCTTCGGCCAGTTCACGCGCTGCATCCGCCCCGGCGACCGCATCATCGCATCCTCGCCGTACACGCTCGCCGCATACAACCGCGAATCGGGCAAGATTGCGATCGTCGCGGTCAACGATTCCGGCACGGAACGCCCCGTGACGTTCGACCTCAGCGCATTCGACCGGATCCCCGCGGATTCCGCGAAGGTCATCCGCACCAGCGGCCCGGTCAACGCGGGCGAGAACTGGAACGAAGACATCCCGGAGGTCCCAGTCCGCCTCAAGACGCTCTCCGTCCGCCTCGCGCCGTATTCCATCACCTCGTTCGTGATCGAAAAGAAGCCCTGACGGCCGCACTCGCTCCCAGCCCGCTTTTTGATTCCGCGGCATGGTCGTGTTTCCGCGTTTCTTTCACCTGGCATGTACGGTTCCGTTTCCCGAAACGTTAAGTTTACGTTAATTTTTAACTATGGTTTGTTTTTTCGTTTTCAGCAGAGTATAATAATATCTGTCAACATTCTCCTTTTTCAAAAAAACGCGAAAACGACAACGCCCATGACAACCTATCTGACCAGGGACGGCGTCGAGGTCACACCGGTCATTTTCGGGACCAGCTGCCTCGGCAACCTGTACCGCGCCCTGCCCTACGAAACGAAACTTGAACTCGCCAAGGCATGGTTCCGCACCGCAGCGAAGCCCGCGATCGACTCCGCGGGGAAGTACGGCGCCGGACTTGCGCTGGAGACCATCGGGCGCGCGCTCCGCGACCTCGCGGTCCCGGCTGGCGGCCTCACCGTCAGCGTGAAGCTCGGCTGGCGGCGCAAGCCACTCACGACGCCGGAACCGACGTTCGAGCCGGGCGTCTGGGCGGGACTCGAATACGATGCGGAACAGGACATCTCCTACGCGGGCATCATGCGGTGTTACGAGGAAGCGTGCGAACTCCTCGGCGGCAATTGCCCGATTGACCTAGTTTCCGTTCACGACCCCGACGAATTTCTGGCGGACAACGGCACGTTGGAGGACATCCTCGGCGCCTACCGCGCGCTTTTCGAGCTCAAAAAAGCCGGACGCGTCCGCGGCGTCGGCATCGGCGCGAAGGACTGGCGCGTGATCCGCGGCCTCTACAACGACATCAAGTTCGACTGGGTGATGTTCGCGTGCGCTCCGACCATCCTGCGCCACCCGCACGAGCTCCGCGACTTCATGCTGAAGCTGAAAGACGACCGCGTCGGCATCATCGATTCCGCGCTGTTCAACGGCGGATTCCTGACCGGCGGCTCCATGCTCGACTACCGCAAGGCGGACCCCGTCCGCGACGCCAGCCTGTTCCAAAAGCGCGCGGACTACCTCGACGTCTGCAAAGAATACGCCATCGACCCGGCCGCGGCCGCCGTGGAATTCGGATTCCGCCAGCCGGGCGTCGCCGCCGTTTCCCTGAACACGTCCGACCCCGCCCGCATTCCCGTGAACGCCTCGTACGCGCAGCACAAATCCCCGGCGGGCTTCTGGGCGGAACTCAAACGCAGAAAGGTCATCGACGATGCAGATTGACGCGCACCATCATTTTTGGCATTACAACACGCGCGACTACGGCTGGATTTCCGACGAAATGGCGGTGCTGCGCCGCGATTTCCTCCCCGCCGAACTCGAAACCGAGCTCCGGGGCGCCGGCGTCGACCGCGTGGTCTCCGTTCAGGCGCGCCAGTGCGTCGAGGAAACGGAATGGCTCCTGAAGCTCGCCGAGGAAAATGAATTCATCGCGGGCGTCGTCGGCTGGCTCCCCCTCGCCTCGCCCGAATTCCCCGCCCTGCTCGAACGATTCGCCGCAAATCCGAAGCTCCGCGCGCTCAGGCACGTGGTGCAGGACGAACCGGACGACCGTTTTATCCTAGGCGAGACGTTCAACTGCGGCGTCGACCGCCTGCTCTCCGCGCATCTCGTCTACGATATCCTGATCTTCGAGCGGCATCTGCCCTATGCCATCGAGTTCGTGCGGAATCACTCCGACGAACAGGTCTTCGTGCTCGACCATATCGCGAAGCCGAAGATCGCAGCCGGGGAGATGCAGCCGTGGGCGGACAATCTCCGCAAGCTCGCGGCGTTCCCCAACGTCTTCTGCAAGCTCTCCGGCCTCGTGACCGAAGCGGACATCCATCGCTGGACACCGGACCAGCTCCGCCCCTATGTCGAAACCGTGCTCGAGGCTTTCGGTCCCGCCCGCGTCATGTTCGGCTCCGACTGGCCCGTCTGCACCTGCGCCACGACCTATTCCGCCTGGCATTCCCTCGTCGAAAGCTTCATCTCGCATCTCAGCGAACACGAACAAGCTCAAATCATGGGCGGAACCGCCCTGAAAGCATATTTTGGAGGTTGATCCATCATGCGTGCATTTTCCATCACCGCCCCGTTCCAGACCGGCTACCTCGACATCCCGGAACCCGTGCTCGCGCCCGGCTGCGTCCTGCTCGCCGTCAAGTACGTCGGGCTCTGCGGCAGCGACCTGAACACATTCCGCGGGAAAAACCCGCTCATCACCCTGCCCCGCATCCCCGGCCACGAGATCAGCGCCATGATCGAGGCGGTCGGCGACGGCGTGCCGGACTGCTGGCACGTCGGGCAGAAAGTCACCGTCTCCCCGTACACGAACTGCGGCGTCTGCCCGAGCTGCCTCGCCGAACGCCCGAACTGCTGCCAGTTCAACCAGACGCTCGGCGTCCAGCGTGACGGCGCGCTCACGAAACACATCGTAGTACCCTGGACCAAGCTCTTCGACGCCGACGGCATGAAGCAGGAGGAGATCGCCCTCATCGAACCGCTGACGGTCGGCGGGCATGCCGCGGACCGTTCCGGCGCGACCGAGGACAGCATCGCCGCCGTCATCGGCTGCGGCGCGGTCGGACTCGGCGCCGTGCTCGGACTCGCCCGGAAAGGCGTCCGCAAGATGATCGCCATCGACGTCGACCCGGAAAAGCTCGCGCTCGCCCGCGAGTTCGGCGCGACCGACACGATCGATTCCTCGAAGACTGACCTGCACCAGGCGCTCGCCGACCTCACCGCCGGACGCGGTCCGAACGTCGTCATCGAGGCGGTCGGACTCCCGCAGACGTTCCGCGCCGCCGTCGACGAAGTCGCGTTCGCCGGATGCGTCACGTACATCGGCTACGCCAAGGCCCCGGTCGAGTACGAGACCAAGCTCTTCGTGCAGAAAGAACTCGACATCCGCGGCTCCCGCAACGCCATGGCGTGCAATTTCCGCCGCGTGATCGACTTCGCCGCACGCGGGCTTTTCCCGATCAGCAAGATGATCTCCCGCGTCTACGGGTTCGAGCAGGCAGGACAGGCCCTTCAGGACTGGCACGAAGCCCCCGCGAAAGTCTGCCGTTACCTCATCTCGCTCGACTGAAGCACAATCCATCCGATCCGGCGCATCCCCGCCCCGGAGCGCGTTTCTCCCCGCCCAACTAAGGGTACACAGATTCCTTTCTCTTCGATTCCACAGGAGCAAATCCCATGAAACAGCTTGTCCGTGAAACACCCCTGACCCGCCCCGTCCGCGTCCTCCAGTTCGGCGAGGGCAATTTCCTGCGCGCGTTCGTCGACTGGATGATCGACCGCATGAACAAAGCCGGCGTGTTCGATTCCGCCGTGCAGATCGTCCAGCCGCTGCCGCAGGGCATGTGCGACGTCATCAACGAACAGGGCGGCGTGTACCACGTGATCCTGCGCGGGGTGAAGGACGGCCAGGTGGTCGAGCAGATCGAACGGATCGACTGCGTGAAAAGCTGCCTCAATCCCGCCACGCAGTGGGACCAGGTCGTCGAAGCCGCGCTGGATCCCGACCTGAGGTTCGTATTCTCGAACACGACCGAGGCGGGCATCGAATACCGCCCCGACGCCGACACGTTCCCGTCGAAAGTCGCCAAGCTCGTCACCGCCCGCGCGAAAGCCGGGCTCGGCGGCCTCATCTTCATCCCCTGCGAGCTCATCGAGCGCAACGGACAGAAGCTCCGCGAATGCGTCCTGAAATACATCTCCGACCCGGAAGTCATCCGCTACGTCGAGGAGAAATGCATCTTCTGCAGCACGCTCGTGGACCGCATCGTGGCGGGCTATCCCAGGACCGACGCGGCGAAATACTGCGAAAAACTCGGCGTCGAGGACAAACTCCTGGACTGCGGCGAACCGTTCTTCTTCTTCGTGATCGAGGGGCCCGCCGAGGTCGAAAAGGAACTTCCCGCGAAAGCCGCCGGGCTGAACGTCCTCTTCACGGACGACCAGACGCCGTACCGCACGCGCAAAGTCCGGTTCCTGAACGGCGCGCATACAGCCAGCGTGCTCGGCGCGCACATGGCGGGATTCACGTTTGTGGACGAGATGGTCCGCGACGCGAAGTTCGGCAAGTTCCTGCGCACCGTCCTCTTCGAGGAAGTCATGCCGACCGTGAATCTGCCCGAGGCGGAAAAGAAAGCCTATGCGGAATCCGTGCTGGAACGCTTCGCGAACCCCTACGCCCAGCACAGGCTGCTCTCCATCGCCCTGAACTCCGTCTCCAAGTGGAAAGTCCGCGTGCTCCCGACGCTCCTCGACTACCTCAAGATCACCGGCAAGCTCCCCGCCTGCCTCACGCAGTCCATGGCATACCTCATCGACTTCTACCGTTCGTGCGAGATCAACGACGCGCCGGAAGTCAAGGCGTTCTTCGCCTCGAAACCCGACGTGAAAGCCATCCTCGGCAAGGCTGATTTCTGGGGCATGGACCTGAACACCATACCCGGCTTCACCGCCGCCGTGGAACAGGGAGTCACCAGGCAGCCATGATCATCCATCCGCTCGACAACGTGGAGGTCCGCGAAGACGGCCACAAGTACGCCATCCGCCCCATCGCGCCGGGCGAAAACGTGATCAAATACGGCATGCCCATCGGGCACGCCAGGGTCCGGATCGAACCCGGCGAACACGTCCACACGCACAATCTCGCCTCGAACCTCGCCGGTCTGCTCGAATACACCTACAAGCCCGATTTCAAGCCGCTTACGATCAAAACCACCCGTACGTTCGCAGGGTTCCTGCGTCCCGACGGACAGGCGGGCGTCCGCAACGACCTGTGGGTGATCCCGACCGTCGGATGCGTGAACGACCTGGCGCGACGTCTGGCGGACGCGGTCGGGGGGATCGCCCTCACGCATCCATACGGCTGCTCCCAGCTCGGCGGCGACCACGAATGCACGGCGAACCTGCTGGCGGCGTTCGCGCACCATCCGAACGCGGGCGGCGTGCTCGTCGTCGGGCTCGGATGCGAAAACAACACCCTCGACAGCTTCATGGAACGCCTCGGCGACATTTCCAGCCTCAACATCCGGTTCCTGCGCGCGCAGGACGACGGCGACGAATACGCCCGCGGGCTGGAACTCCTCGCGGAACTCGACGCCGCACGCGTAAAAGTTCGCACGGACATTCCCGTCTCCGCGCTCCGCGTCGGGCTCAAGTGCGGCGGTTCCGACGGGCTTTCCGGCCTCACCGCGAATCCGCTCGTCGGGCGTTTCTCCGACTGGCTCGCGGCGCAGGGCGGCACGACCGTCCTGACCGAAGTCCCGGAGATGTTCGGCGCGGAAACTCTGCTCATGAACCGCTGCGTCTCCCGCGAAGTCTTCGACAAATGCGTCGCCATGATCAACGGCTTCAAGAGCTACTACGAACGCCACGGACAGCCCATCGACGAAAACCCGTCGCCCGGCAACAAGGCGGGCGGCATCTCCACGCTGGAGGACAAGTCCCTCGGCTGCGTCCAGAAAGGCGGCTCCTCGCCTGTCGTCGACGTGCTCGAATACGGCCAGCGGCTGAAGACGCCCGGGCTGAACCTGCTCGCCGGTCCCGGCAACGACCTCGTGGCGGCCTCGGTCCTCGCCGCCGCCGGATGCCAGATCGTCCTGTTCACAACAGGACGCGGCACGCCGTTCGGCACGGTCGTCCCGACCGTCAAAGTCGCCACGAACACCCGTCTGGCGCAGTCCAAGCCGCATTGGATCGACTGGGACGCCCAGGGCCAGCCCGACACCGCGGAATTCATCGAATTCGTCCTGAAGGCCGCCTCCGGCGAACTTGCCGTCAACAACGAAAAGAACAACGCGCGGGAGATCGCCATCTTCAAGGACGGCGTCACACTCTGAATATCCGTTTCATCGGGACATAAAAAATGCTTCTCCAAAGCAGGAGAAGCATTTTTTATGGATCATGGATCCGGGATCGCGGCCCGGATCAATTCTCAGCCTTCTTGGACATGGAAACGTTGATGTTGTGCTCGTCGAGCGTGTAGGCTCCGGCAGAGAACAGGCCGATGGCGGGGACCAGGAATATGACCGTGCCCACGATATCCATGATGCCGCATGTCCCCAGAGACTTTCCGACCGTATAGAGCTGCGGATCATATCCGGCTTTCTTGACCGTGATCGTCCCGCCTTTGCAGGACATGGGAACGCGGCACGGAGTGGTTCCCTGGAAGCTGTTATTCACGTAAACTTCCGCACCGGAGGGCTCGGTATTGACGGCGACTTCCTCGGTTTTCGGCGCGAAGAAAGAACATCCGTTCGTTGTCAGCAGTACAAGCGCGGCCATAAAGGCGTTGGCGACAGGCGATTTTTTCATGGTCTACCTCTCCGGTTGAAAGATTGCGATATCCGGCGAGTCCTTCTGGGACGGCGCGGATGATTTTGGACGAATACAATACATTATTCCACTTTTTCAAAAAATCAAGCGAAAAAAAAGAAAAGATGTATTGTTCCGGAACCCTTTTTTGTTTGGAATATGCCTGCCCAGAAAAGCCGCCGCCCGAAAACTCGGACGGCGGCAGGAATAACCAAAACTTTCGGTTCGGTCAGATTACTGCAGGAACTGGCCAGCCTGATCGGCAAGGTCCTGAGCAGCCTGGACGGCCGCGGGTTCGTGGCCGACGGTCCAGAACGAGAAGTAGAGGTAAATAGTCAGGATCATGGCGACCACGATAAGCGTGGTGACGATGTCGACCGGGTGGATGGAGGCGCGGACTTCTTCCTTGTTGATGGAGGCGAAAGTGAGGCCCTTGATCTGCTCGGGATCCTGCGGCTTGGTCAGCAGGGAGACGACGATCAGGACGATCGCGCTGGCGAGGAAGAGGACGCCGCAAGCATAGTAGGCGTTGAAGTCGCCGATGGCAGCGAGGAAGGAGGGATCCGCGATCTTTTTGGGATCAGTCGCGCTGAAGAAGGTCTGGATGGTGAGCTTGCCCATACCGAGGATGAAGCCGACGGAGAGACCCCAGACAGCGCCCTTGGAGTTGATGCGTCCCCAGAAGATGCCCAGCAGGAACGTGGCGGTGATGGCCGGGGCGAGGAAGCTCTGGACGTTCTGCAGGTAGTCGTAGAGACCGCCGCCGCCCTGGGCGACCTGCTTCATGATCGGGATCCAGATGAGGCCGCAGACGACGACCGCGGTGGTCGCGATCTTGCCGACGACGACCAGTTCCTTCTCGGAGGCTTCCTTTTTCAGCTTCTGGTAGATATCAACCGTGAAGAGGGCCGCGGAGGAGTTGAAGAGGGAGGAGAGGGAGCTCATGAGGGCTGCGAGCAGGCCGGCGATAACGAGGCCGCGGAGTCCGGGAGGAAGCAGAGCGGTAACGAGGGTCGGGAACACTCTGTCGCCGTCGATGCCGGTTTCCTTGAGCGGGAGGGCGATGGCGCCCTGGTGATGGAGGGCAGCGCCGATGAGACCGGGGATGAGGAAGATCATGACGGGCATGACTTTCAGGGCAGCGCCCCAGATCGTACCGCGACGGGCGATCGTGAGGTTCTTGGCAGCCAGCGTGCGCTGCACGATGTACTGGTCGGTGCACCAGTACCAGATACCGATGATCGGGGAAGCGATGCAGATGGCGAGCCACGGGAAGTCCTTGTCGGACAGCGGGTGCCAGAGAGCGTACTGGGAAGCGTGCGTGGCGGTGAAGTCACGGAGTCCGCTCCAGCCGCCGTCGAGCTTGCTGAGGCCGAAGTACAGGATGAAGATGGAGCCGAGGAGCAGGATGATTGCCTGGCAGGCGTCGGTGTAGAGGACCGCGCGGAGACCGCCGAACACGGAGTAGAGACCGGTCAGGATGATGGTCAGGAGCGCGCCGCACCAGAAAGCGTCGAGGGTGCCGAGGTGGAAGTCCGGGAAGAGGACGTTGAACACGAGGGCGCCGGCGTAGACGGTGACGGACACCTTGGTCAGCACGTAGGCGGCCAGGGAGATGATGGAGAGGATCCAGCGCGCGGTCGGGCTGAAGCGCTTCTCCAGGAATTCCGGCATCGTGAAGACCTTCGACCGATAGTAGTACGGGACGAAGACCCAGCCGAGCATCAGCAGGATCCATGCGTGGAGTTCCCAGTGTGCGAGGGAGAGACCGGTGTTCGCGCCGGAACCGGCCAGACCGACGATGTGCTCGGAACCGACGTTACTGGCGAAGAGGCTGCCGCCGATGGCGAACCAGCCGATGTTGCGGCTGCCGAGGAAGAAGTCGGAAGCGGTGTTCTGGCCTCTGGACGCCCAAATCGCCACGCCGGCGATGATCACGAAGTAACCGATGATCACGACCCAGTCGATGGCATTGAGGGACACGGAGGTCGAAGGCGCCGCTGCGGCGACGGCCTCGGTGACCTCGGCGGGGGCGGATTCCAGGGCGGAGTTCACCGCATCGGTGATTTCTGCCTGCGCCATCAGAATCCAGTTGAGTGTGCTAACCATTTGTTTTTGGTCCTTTCTTTAGGTTATGTTGGGAAATGAGTAGTAGATATCAACATAAATATTTATCTAAACAATACACCGCACATGCGCAAAAATCAACCCCCGAATCTATAAAAAAAGGGGTTTTTCTGAATTTCTTTCCTTACTTTCTAAAGCATGATGAAAAACATGTTCAAATAGTCCGTTCCGGCTGGCAAAAAACATCACCGCAGGCTGTGGACCGGACCGCCTTTGCTCCAAAGCCGCAGATCAAGCTCCATCACGTCGAACACGCTCAATATCTCCCGCAGTTCCTCCTGCGTCTTCCGCGCCGCCGCTTCGCCAAGGTCGCCCTGCGACGGCATCTCGAAGAGGTCGCGGCTCCCGCTGATCGGGATCGCCACATAGACGTTCGAATTCATGAACGCGAACGCGATCCTGGACGCGCCCTTGCGGAAGTGTTCGGTGAGCGAGACCATCGTGTGCATGAGTTTCGGGGTCAGGATGTACCGCGCCTCGACGTCGTCCTCCGTATACACCACGAACTTCTTCTCGAACACGGGGTCCTCCATGCGGGTCATGTGGCCGCGTCCGGGAAGCTTGAGCTTCTGCATGAAATTGCCGAAAACCTGTCCGAAAGCCGCCTCGGCGACGTCGGGCAGGACCCAGTGGCTGTACTTGAAGTCCTTGTTGAAGTCCGCGATCATGAAGACGCCCTGGAAGAACGTCTCGTAGGTCGTGGTCTTGCCGTTGTGGTGCGCCTCCTGCACTTTGAGCTCGCTGAAGCGGACCGGGATGCCCTTGTACGAGCCGTAGACCAGGTCTTCGCCGTTGTACGTGCTGATGGTGTTGGAAAAGATCTTCGAACGGCGGAAATCCTCTTTCGGGATGCAGCCGGTGGGATTGTAGACAAGCCCCGGATCGATGTCTTTCAGCAGGGACGGCACTACCAGCTTCTTGTACCGGAGCTTCACGCCGCGCATCATGCCGATGTACAGGGAAACCGCAAAAACGATTCCGAGGATAAAAATAAACAGCAGGAAATCGCCTGTGGCCGCCGCGGCGCCACCAGTAATGATTATGGTAAGCGCGATGATGATGCCCGAGATGGTCAGGGCATTTTTCCGCGTTTTGTCGCGGAGTTCGCGCAATTCGGACAACGACTCATTCAGCCCGGCTATGGATGGGCGTGAATGGCCGTCGGTACTTCGGTCGGGGTCGGGGTCTTTCATCTCGGCTCGGAGGAATGATTACTGAGTGAAAAGGTCGCCGACGTTCGGGGTGGCGCGCTCTTCCGGCGCGGCTTCGAACAGCGGGGACTCGGTGAAGCCGAACATGCCGGCGAGGAGGTTGTTCGGGAAGATGCGGATGGCGAGGTTGTATTCCGTGACGGCTGCGTTGTAGGCGCGGCGCGCGGCGGAAAGCTGCTCCTCGACTTCGTTCAGGGACTTCTGGAGCTGGACCACGTTCGCCGACGCCTTCAGGTCGGGATACGCCTCCACCTGCACCATTATGCCCTTCAGCGCGCCGGAAAGCTCCTTGTCGAGGGCGAGGCGTTCAGCGGGAGCGGTCGCGGAAGCGGCGCGGGTGCGGAGTTCCGTGAGCTTCTCCAGCGTGCCGGACTCGTGCTTCATGTACGCTTTCACGCTCGATACGAGGTTCGGGATCAGGTCGCAGCGCTTCTTCAGCTGCACGTCGATCCCCGCGAAAGCGTTCTGCACGTTCGCGCGCTTCGCCGCCAGGCCGTTGTACAGGGCGATGACGAAAATGACAATGACGACCGGAATGGCAAGGAGAATAAGCAGGGGCATCTCGGGATCCTTTCTCTTGGCAGCTGAAACTTGTCCGGGAAAATCCCGGTTTCCATCAATATAGCATCAAATGACCGCAAATCAAGACGGGAACTTCTTTTTTTGCCGAAAAGCCCCGGCGGAAATCAGAAGAGGTTCTGGGAGAGGCAGTGGAGCGCGCCGCCCTCCAGGATGATGTCGGCGCAGTCGATCTGGACGATCTCCCATCCGGGGAAGCATTCGCAGACGATCGCCGCCGCACGGGCGTCGTTTTGAGGCTGGCGGTAGGACGGCACGAGCACGGCGCCGTTTATGACCAGATAATTCGCATAGGACGCGGGAAGCGTCTCCTCGCGCCAGCCGTCCGGCGGAGCCACGGGGTCCGGCAGAGGCAGCGGGATCACGTTGAGCGTTTTCCCGAGGCGCGTGCGGTATTCGCGCAGGCGGCGCAGGTTGTCGTTCAGCATCGGGGCGTTCGGAGAATCATCGGGCGCGGTGCATGCCAGCACGGTATCCGGGTTCACGAAGCGTGCCAGCGTGTCGATGTGCCCGTCCGTGTCGTCGCAGAAAAGCCCGCCTTTCAGCCACAGGATATCGTCCACGCCGAGCGAGTTCATCAGCGTTTCGCCGATCTCCGCCCGCGACATGGACGGGTTCCGGTTCGGGTTCAGCATCACGGATTCGGTCGTCATCAGGAGCCCCGCCCCGTTCGTTTCCAGCGCGCCGCCCTCGCAGATCATCGGCACGGCGTTGCGTTCGTATCCGAGCAACCCGGAAACATGCTCAGGGACGGCGGCGTCCAGGTCCCACGGGGGAAACTTCCCGCCCCAGGCGTTGTAGCGGTAGTGGTTCAGCAGTCGCGCCCCGGTCGCGCGGTTCACGAGGCAAACGGGACCGTGGTCGCGGCACCAGGCGTCATTCGTCGGCACGTCCAGCAGTTCGATGCGTGCGGCATCGGCTCCGGCTTCGCCGAGCAGCTTCAGAATGCGGGGTTGTTCCGCCAGCACGCAATTGATTGTCACAACCTCGAAATGCGAGATGGCGGCCGCGAATCCGGCATAAGTCGTTTCGAGCTCGGCGCGGCGATCCACCCATGTGACGGGATTCAGCGGCCATGACAGCAGCACGGCGCGCTGTTCCTCCCACTCCGCGGGCATCGTGAAGCCGAGGGCGGCGGCGGACAGTTTTTCCGGCATTGATCAGTCTCCGAACCGCTTCAGGATCGGGCCGTAAGCGTCGATGCGGCGGTCGCGGAAGAACGGCCACATGCGGCGGTGCTCCTCCATCGCGTTCAGGTCGCAGTCCGCGTACACGATCTCCGCCTTGTCGCGGGAAGCCATCGCGAGGTCCGAGCCGTAGAAATCGGACACGAACGACGACCCCCAGAACCGCGTGCCGTGCTCCGTGCCGACGCGGTTCACGGCAGCGAAGAAGCAGCCGTTCGCGACGGCGTGCCCGTGCTGGACCGTGAGCCATGCGTGGCGCTGCTTGAGCATCAGGTCGTCAGGCTCGGATTCGATGGTCCCGATGGCGGTCGGGCAGAAGATGACGGATGCGCCGTCGAGCGCAGTGAGGCGGGCGGCTTCCGGATACCACTGGTCCCAGCAGATCACCACGCCAATGCGGCCGAACGCGGTATCCCAGGCGCGGAACGGCCCGTCGCCGGGCGCGAAATAGAATTTCTCCTCGAATCCGGGGTCCTGCGGGATGTGCATCTTGCGGTAGGTCCCCGCGATGCTCCCGTCGGCGTCGAAGATGACAGCCGTGTTGTGGCAGAGTCCGGGCGCGCGCCGCTCGAAAAGCGAAACGACGAGGACCACACCGTACTGTTTCGCCAGCGCGGCGTAGAAATCCGTGCCGGGACCGGGGACAGGCTCGGCAAGTTCGAAGAAATCGGGGTCCTGCTTCCAGCAGAAATACTCCGTCTGGAACAGCTCCTGCGAGCAGACGATGTTCGCCCCCTGCCCTGCGGCATCTCGGACTTTCGCGGCGAAGCGTTCGCGCGCCTCCTCGATGGAAGCCGGCGCGAAATCCTGCACCAGTGCCACGCGGACGGAGCCGTTTCCGTTCGTTTCGGGTTTCATCGCGGGGTTTCCTCCTGTGCGTTCGGATTGTTCAGGGCCGTGCGGGCGTCAAGCGCGAGCGCGATGGTCGCGGCGTCGGCGTAGATGAGGTCGGAACCGGCGGGCAGGCCGCGCGCCGGTCGCGTGATGGCGAATCCGCGCCCCTGGAAACGGTTGGCGAGGTAGACAGCGGTCGCCTGCCCCTCGATGTCCTGGCTCAGCGCCAGGATCATTTCGCGGACGCCGCCTGCCGAAACGCGGGCTTCCAGCCTCGGGATGGAGAGCGATTCGGGGAATTTCCCCTCAAGCGGGGCGATGCGGCCGCCGAGCACATGGTAGACGCCCTTGTAGACTCCGGCGGACTCCAGCGAATGGATCTGCGCCACATCCTCCACCACGCAGATGATGGATTTGTCGCGCACCGGGGACGAGCAGATGCCGCACGGGCCGTTTTCGGGCGCATCGGACAGGTTGCCGCACTCCGGGCAGGCATGGATGCGCGTGTGAAGCGCGGCAAGGTTGGCGGCCAGCGACTCGAGCTTCGCCGGGTCCCACAGGTACAGCGACAACGCCATGCGCTCCGCGGAGCGTTTCCCCACACCCGGCAGGTTTTTCAGCATCTCGATGAGTTCGGCCAGAGGTTCCGGCCACGGTTGTGCGAACATTTCGGCGGCTCCCGTGGAAAGCTCAGAAAAGACCGGGCATGGGCAAACCGCCGGTCGCCTCGGAGATCTTCTGCGAGATGGCGTTCTTTGCCTGCGCAACGCCCTGGTTGACCGCCTCGGCGGTCGCCTCGGGGCTCGGATTGGCCGCGGCGTATGAAATGGAGCGCACGAAGCAGTCGCCTGAGACGACTGCGGTCACGGAACCGTCCTGGCTCGTGCCGCGGAACTCCATTTGGGCGAGTTCCTGCTTCATGACTTCGATTTTCTTTTTCAGCTCCTGGAAATCTTTCATCATTCCTGCGAGCTGACCGAATGAACCAAACATGGACATGGGAAATACCTTTCAGTTTTTTGCCGGCAACGTGCGGTCATTTGTTTGAGGAGCTGCCGGGCTGTGCTTCTTTCAGCATTTTTTCAAGGGAAGTGTCGCGTTTCGCGCCCAGCTGAAGCGCCTTTTCATAGGCTTTCAGGGCGTTGTCGGCGTGCTTCATGGCGTAATGGACGCGTGCCAGGGAAAGCTGGGCGACCGGACTCGTGGGATCGGCGTCCGCGGCGGTCAGGTAATGCCACAGCGCATTTGCGAAATCCTTTGCGTTTTCAGCCTGCTGCGCAGCCTTCATCGCCTCCTCGAATTTGAGCTTGTCGACCTGGAGCGTCGTCTTGCCGGAATTGCCGGACATGATATCCTCGAACATCGGCATCAGTTCTTCGGGGATGCTGTCCTCCGTCTTGCTGACGGCGGGCTTCGCGTTCGGGTCTTCGCGGCGGTAGGCGTCAAGCTCGGAACGGAGCGCGCGGGACTCGGTGATGGCGGCCTCCGCCACGGTGCGGGCGGCGTTCATTGCCTTCTTGTAGCGGGAGGAGAGCGCCCGTTCGTCGTCAAGCTCGGACTTCAGTTCGGCGATGTTCTGGTCGAACTCGGCGCGTTCTTTCAGGAGTTCGGCGATGGATTCATTTTTCTGCTGGAGCTCGATCGAACCAGCGGCTTTCGAATCCTTCCGGCGGAGTTCAAGTTCCTTTTCCGCGCGCTGAAGTTTGGCATTCAGCTCGGTCTGCGTGGTGAGCAGGCCGGAAAGGGTATTCTGAAGCGCAATGGCCCTTTCGCGCATCGCTGTGGATTCCTTCTCCAGCGCATCCCGTTCGTCATTGCTCTTCTTGAGGAGAGCGTTCGCGTCGGCAAGGGATTCCGTCAGCTTGCGTACTTCGGAGTTGGACGCCTGGTCGATTTTGATCTTTTCGAGCTGGGCCTGTGCGGCGACGAGTTCCTTGTTCGCCTTGGAAAGCGCCTCGGCGGAGGCGGTCTTCTCGGCGGTCAGCTTTTCGACGGACGCGGTGAGGGAGGCATTGAGCTCTTTCTGTTTTGCGAGTTCGGGCTCGTCGGACGACGTCGGCGCGGAGAATTTCGCGATCTGCGCCTTGAGGTCCGCGATCTGCTTTTCGGACGCGGCTTTCGATTCGGCAAGGGTCTTGTTCTCGGCTTCAAGCGACTTCCGGACGGCCTCGCCCGCCTCGAGCTTCTTGTTCTGCTCGGTCAGGGCTTTGACCTCTTCATTGAGTTTCGTCACGTCGGATTCGAGCGTGGAAACGCGTTTTTCGGCTGTCGCCAGGGCAGCAGCGGACGCGACGGCATTGCCGTTTCTCTCCGCTTTGGCTTTCACGGCGTCGAGCTCGGCCTGCGCCGCGACCAGATCGTCCTGAAGCTTCGCCTTTTCCTGCGTCAGCGCGGCGAGTTTCGCGGCGAAATCGGGCGGGATCGGCTTGTTCGCGGCATCGGCGGCAGTCTTCTCGGCGGCAGCCAGTTCGGCGGCGGCCTTTTCGTTGGCGGCCTTCTGCGAATTCAGGTCGGAATTCAGCTTCGAGTTCTCATCGGTCAGGTTCTTGACCTTTTCGTTGACGTCGGCAAGGGCTTTCGTGTTCGCGTCAGTCATGCTCTTCATCTTTTCGTCGGCTTCGGCGAGAGCCTTTGCCGTCGCTGCGGCTTCTGCCAATGCCTTGATATCAGCCTCCGAGCGGACCGGGACAGCCATGGGCGTTCCGCTTTTCTGCGCCGCAGCCAGGTCGGCTTTCAGCAGCATGTTCTCATCGGACAAAGCCTTGATCTTCGCGTTCGCGTCGTCCAAAGCCTTGGCATCCGCTCCGGCGGGTGCGGCTTTCCGTGCCGCTTCCAGGTCGGCTTTCAGCTTCGCGTTCTCATCGGTCAGGCTCTTGACTTTCGCGTTCGCGTCGTCCAAAGCCTTGGCATCCGCTCCGGCGGCAGTCCCGGCGGCAGCGGCAGTGGCAGTAGCAGCAGTTTTTCGAGCCTCGGCAACTGCCTCTTTCAGGACCTTGTTTTCATTCGTGAGCGCACCATTTTTCGCAGTCAGGGTCGTGACGGATTCGGTGAGGGTCGCATTTTTCTTCGCGAGGTCAGCTGTCTTCGCATCAACCTCATCCTTTTCTTTCTTGAGGGCAGCGAGATCGGTTTCCAGCTTTTTGACCGTGTCCGGCTGTTCGGCGCGCGCCTGGATGAGATCGGCTTCCAGCTTTTTCCTCTGCGCCTCGGTCTCAGCGGCTTTCTTCTGCTCCTCCGCGAGCTTGCTTTCCATCTGGTTCAGCGCGCTTTTCGCGTCGGCGAGTTCGGAGGCGGTCTTGGCGGAAGCCTCGACTTTCTGCTTCAGCTCGGTCTCGGATTTCTTGACCTGGTTGTACGAAGCCTGGAGCGTATCAAGCGCAGTCTTGCGGTCCGCGGCGGCTTTCTGTGCCGAGGCGAGTTCGGAGGCGGCCTTTTCAGCGGCGGTCTTCTGTGCGCCGAGGTCGGCAGTCAGTTTCGCATTGGAATCGGCGAGCTCTTTCAGCTTTTCATTGGCTTCAGCCAGCGCCTTCGCGTCGGTCGCGGCAGCCCCTGCGGCGCTGGCGGCCGCGGCGAGCTGGGCTTTCGCATCGGCGGAATCCTTTTCGGCGGCAGCGAGCTTCGCTTTCGCATCGGCGGAATCTTTCTCCGCGGCGGCGAGCTTCGCTTTCACGTCGAGGGAATCCTTTTCGGCGGCGGCGAGCTTCGTTTGGGCGTCATCCGATGCCTTTTTCGCATCGGCGAGCTGCTGTTCCGCCTGTGCCAGTTTGGATTTCAGTTCCTCGGCGATCTTCTGCTGTTCGGCGGCTTTTTCCGCGTTCCCCGCGGCTTTCAGCGCATCGCGTTCGGCGGTAAGCTCCGAGACCTGTTTCTGGAGTGCGTTTTTCTCTTTCGTGAGGTTCGCGGCCTGTTCCGCGGACTGCTTGGCGAGCTCGACGGCGGACTGGTTGGCGGCGACCTGCTTTTTCAGGCTGTCGACCTGGCTCCGCAGCGTCACGATCTCGGAGATCGCCTGCTGGTTGATCGCCTCGTTGGACGGCCTGGTCCCGGTGGACGGCGTAGTCTTGCCGAGCGCGGCGGCTTTCTCTTCGTTGACCTTACGTTCCGCCGAACTGACCTTGCTCTGCGCCATGGTGATGCGGTAACTGACAACGGAGCGGTTCCAGTTCGGATCATTGGCGCGGAGTTTCTGGAACGCCGCCAGGGCGTTATTGTAGGCATTGAGCGCATCCTGGTATTTTCCCGCCTCGAAGAGGGCGTCGCCTTTCTCAATGCTGTCGCCGCCGGAACGGAAGACATCCCAGTTCGCACTCGTGGCGGAAGTCTCCGCGGCACTCTGCGAGGATGCCTCCTGCGGCACGGAAACGGCCCCGGCAAGCAAGGCAAGCCCGAACGCCGTCAGAACGCGTGAACGCTTGATATTCATGATGTTTCTCCTATTTTGTCCCATATTAAAAGTTTTGTTTGATTCGAAGGTCATCCGGGGTCAGGAACGGTGCAAACCGGCCGGATTCGCGTCCGGACACGGACACCGTCGCGACAAACACCCCGTCGTCGCGGTAGGCGCTTTCGAGGATTCGCGCCTTTTCATGGAGGAGCGCCACCAGGTCGGCGCGCTCGGGCGGGATCTCCGCCCGGCAGATTTCCGAGGAGCCGCCGCACTTGGCGCACAGAGCGTCCAGCAGGTCGTCGATCCCCTCCCCGGTCCGGCAGGAAATGAACACGGCGTCCGGGAACGAATTCTTGAGCTTGATCCGGGTCAGCGGGTCGGTGATCAGGTCGCACTTGTTGCAGACCACCAGAATGGACTTGCGTTCCGCGCCGAGTTCGCCCAGCACGGACAGCGTGGTCTCCACGTGGTTGAACACGTTCGGATTGGAGGCATCCAGCACCAGCACGATGAAGTCGGCGAGCACAGCCTCCTCCAGCGTGGACCGGAACGCCTCGATCAGCGAGTGAGGCAGACGGCGCACGAATCCGACCGTATCGGTCAGGATGAGGTGCGTCTTGTCCGGCAGGGTCAGGGCGCGCGTCGTGGGGTCCAGCGTGGCGAAAAGCTGGTCGGCGGCATACGCTTCAGCCCCGGTCAGCAAGTTCAGCAGAGTGGATTTCCCCGCGTTTGTATAGCCCGCGATCGCGGCGTTCGGCAGGTTGGCGCGCATGCGGCTTTTCCGCTGGGTGCCGCGCTGGCGGCGGACTTCGGCGAGCTCGGACTTCAAATCCGAAATGCGCTGGCGGAGTTCCCGGCGGTCGTATTCGATCTGCTTTTCGCCGCCGCCTCGTGCCCCGGTCATGCCGCCGCGCTGGCGCGACAGGTGCGTCCAGGCTCCGGTCAGGCGGGGCAGGAAATACTGGCAGCGGGCGAGCTCCACCTGAAGCACGGCTTCACGAGTACGCGCGCGCGAAGCAAAAATGTCGAGAATGACCTCCTGGCGGTCGATCACTTTCATGCCGAAGAGCTGTTCCAGGTTGCGCTGCTGGGTCGGGCTGAGCGCCACGTCGAAGATCACGATGTTCGCGCCCGCCTCGGCCGCAGCGTCGCGGATTTCCTCCGCCTTGCCGCTCCCGACGTAGAATTTCGGGTTCGGCGCCTTCAATCCCGCCACGGCCTGGCCTGCCACGGGGACCTCCAGCGTATGCACCAGCTCGGCGAGCTCTTTCAGGTCGTCGGCTGTGGTCGCCGGGTCCGCCGGGTGGATGCACGGACCGACCAGGTACGCATGGAACACATTCTTCCGTTCGTTCTCGTCCGTGCGGTATGTCGTGGTCTGCGGCATGCGTTCAAACTCCCGCGGGGATCAGGTTCAGAGGCTTCCGATGAAAAGGGTGCGGTAGCGGACGAAATACTGCAGGCCGGAGCCGACCGTGATGAGGACGACTGCGAGCTGGAGGCATTTCCACACGACCGAAACGGCGGAAGCATCGAGGGAAAGCCCGAAAAGGTGGATCCAGGCGGCGCCGCCGAACGCCAGCGTGAACATCTGCGTGGCGGTCTTCAGCTTGCCCCAGCGGTCGGCGGAAATGATGACGCCCTTGGCGGAGGCAAGCGTCCGCAGCCCGGTCACCATGAATTCCCGCGTCAGAATCACGATCAGCACCCAGCCCGGGATCATGCCGTAGTCCAGCATCATCACGAACGTCGCCAGGATGAATATCTTGTCGGCCAGCGGGTCCATCAGGCGGCCGAAATCGCTTTCCACGTGATATTTCCGCGCCAGGTAGCCGTCCAGCAGGTCCGTAATGCCGGCAAGGAACGCCACGATCAGGGCGATCACATGGCAGACGTACGCGGCATCCGCGCCGACCTTGATGCAGGTCGGATTCACATCGTCGAAATTCGCCAGCACGACGAAGCAGAAAATGAGGATGATGCGGCTGACGGTGAGTGCGTTCGGGAGGTGTTTCATTTGCCAGTTCCTTCGGGATTCCGCCTTTCAGGTTCATATGTTCCGTACAAATCGTATGCCGTCGCCCGCGTGATCGCCACGGACACGGTAGTCCCCGCCGTCAATCCGGAGGGGCATTTGGATACATGCACAGTCTGGTCGATGTCGGGTGCGTCCATGAGCATGCGCCCACGCCATCTGCCGCGTCCGGCGTCCTCGTCCAGGATGACTTCTACCGTCTTTCCGGTCAGGGCGCGGTTCGTTTCCCGCGAAATCTTCTCCTGTTCGGCGGCGATCATGGCAGCGCGCGCCGCGGCGGCCTTTGCCGGGATGCGGCACTTCATGGCTGCCGCCGGGGTGCCGTCCTCGGGCGAATACGCGAAAACGCCGATGCGGGAGAAAACGCGGGACTTCACGGCGTCCAGCAGCATCCGGAAATCTTCCTCCGTCTCGCCGGGAAACCCGGTCATCAGCGTGGTGCGGATGGAGAAGCCGGCTTCGCGGAGCTTCCGGATCACTTCCGCCTGGCGTTCCGCCGTGATATGGCGGTTCATCGCCTGAAGCACCGCGCCGGAAACGTGCTGGACTGGCATTTCGATGTGGGGGATGAGGCGGCGGCACTTCTTGAACGCCCGGATCATGGCGTCGTCGACGGACGCCGGATGCACGTACATCAGGCGGATGCGGAAGTCGCCGGGGAGCTTGTCGAGCGCGACGAGGAGTTTCGGCAGTTCGGAAACGCCTGTGCGGTCCCTGCCGAATGCCCCGGTGTCCTGTGCAATCAGGATCAGTTCGCGGTAGCCGATCTGCGCAAGGGATTTCGCCTCGGCGACAACGGATTCCACGGTACGGCTGCGGAGCGCGCCGCGGATGGACGGGATCAGGCAGTAGGAACAGCAGTTGCAGCAGCCGTCGGCGATCTTCAGGTAGGCGAAATGGCCGGACTCGACGGGCAGACGGGGCGTCGTCTCGTCGTAAATCCAAGAACAGGTCCTGGCCGTCTGTTTTTCGGTCGGAGCCTTGTTGCCGGTCAGGCGTTTCAGCACGGACGCGATTTCCGCGGGATGGTCGATGCCGACCCAGGCGTCCACCTGCGGATATTTCGCACGGACCGCGCCGTCCTTGTCCCATTGCGGCAGGCAGCCCGCGACCACGACCAGGCGACCCGGGCGGCGTTTCTTCCACGTGCAGGCGCGGCGAATCTCCTCCATGGCCTCCTTGCGGGCGGAGAGCAGGAACGCGCAGGTATTGATCCAGATCACGTCCGCCTCGTCGTCATCGGCGGTCAGGCCGAAGCCGTCCACGAGCAATGCGCCCGCCGCCACACCGGTATCGACCGTGTTCTTAGGGCAGCCGAGGCTGACCAGGCGCACAAGACGTTGCGGCGTCAGCTGTTCTTCCTGACTTTTTTTCAAGAGTATTTCTCCGAAATAAAAGATGTTCGTGTTTTGCTATTATGATAATGTAGCACGCGGCATGCCTTTTTTCCAGTCTTTACCCGAAAAAAACACCATATTCCGGCAGGTTTTTCCGTCCCAGGAAAATGAATCGCCCCCGGCACGCAGTCTTGAACCGGATGCCGGGGGGGGAAGTCTTTTGCGTTTGCGTTTCGCCGGAAATCAGGCTTTTTCCGCCTCGTTCGGCGCAGGTTTCACCGGGCGGCGCCTGTCCGGGAACAGCGCGCCGAGGAAGAGCCCGACCAGCCCGAACGAAACGACCGACAGCAGATACGCGAAAAGAGGTGAGGTCAGCCAGTTCCCTTTCGCATCCGTCTGGCGGAACATGATGTCGATGAAATGTCCAAAGAACGAGCCGAAACCGTATTCGGAGCGGAGCGCGGGGCTTTCGAACCAGTACCCGATCAGGCAGCCGGCGATGATGCCCGCCACCGCGCCATGGATAAAGAACGTCCGGTATTTGTCGCCGGCTTTCGCGATATTCTCCGCGGTCATCACGTCAGGAGCCACATAGTTTTCGTCGCCGCCGAACCGTTTGTAGTAGAAATGGATTTTAACGAACGCGACCGCCGAGATCAGCGACAGCGCCGCGCCAAGCAGATACAGCAGGTGGTAGTTGCTCTCCTGCACATCCAGGAAGAACCCGAACGCCGGGGCGATGATCGTGGTGCCGAGCGCCAGGATCATGGCGTTCGCCGAGGCGAACTGCGCGAAGATCGAACCGGGGAAGAGGCGCAGCGGCAGCGAGCTCGACAGCGTGAAATAGCAGCCCGACACCACGCCGTGGATGATGAACACGATGGCGAACGAGGACAGGACGAGCGCCTTCGGTTCGGACATGAGCCCCGGGATGTGATAAGTGATTTCCTTCTGCCAGGGATTTCCGACAACCAGCCAGCCGACCAGCATCAGCACGGAATACGCGACCAGCGAGACGAAGCTCGTGCGGATCGGGTGGAACCGGTCCGCCAGACTGCCCAGCGGATAACTCAGGACGATGGAAAAACAGTAGGTAATGGCAAGCAGCTGTCCGAACGTGCTGTCCGGCACGTCGATCGCCGCCGCGTACTGAATGGCGAAGTTGTTGATCGGCTGGAAGCAGATCGACGCCAGCAGAAGCGCCACGATGATCCAGCGGTAGTACGGCACGGAGAAACACTGGCGGAAATATTCGAAGAAAGCGCCGAAGACGCGTTCGATCCTGCCTTTGTTCGCCGGGACGGCTTCCGGCGGCGGATACTTGCCCTCCTTCACGAAGAAGCACATGGAATACAGTCCCGCGGCGTACAGGATGCCGATCGCGAGGAAGATCCATTTGAACCATTCCAGCGTATGCTCGAAGAGGTAGTAGTTGTACAGGATGCCCGCCAGCAGGCTGATGATGCGGAAGAGGCTGAAGAACCGCCCGATGATCCGCTGCGGCACCACGTCGTTCACCAGGGCGTTGAATATCTGCGTCGCCAGCGTATTGCCGAAGTCGAACAGCACCCAGAAGATGCAGAACGCCACCAGAGTCGACATGCGCTCGTCCAGCGGGGTAACGGCCTGGATCAGTTTCCCGATCTCCGCGTTCAGTCCGATGCCGAGCAGCCCTGCCACCACGAACGGCGTCGTGAACAGCAGGAACGGGATGCGGCGGCCCAGGCGTCCGCGGTGCCGATCGGAAAGATAGCTCACGATCGGCATCAGGAAAATATTCGTGAAATTCGGGAAGGAAATGATGAGGACGGAATACAAGGTGTCGTTCAGCCCGAACCGCACCTTCGCCAGCTTCGTCGTCATCGGGAAGACCACGCGGTCCTTCATGGACCAGGCGAAATCGCCCCACAGCAGCAGGGCGAACAGCACGGCCAGTCCCGCCGCGGTGTAGGTCAGCGTGCCGACGCTCCATTTGCTTTTCGTTTCGCGCGTCAGGTCGGGCAGAGGTTTATCGCTCATTCGTTCGGTCTCCTCATCGTTTGGAACATGAAATTTTTACTAAATGTAATGCATTATTTGTCATTTTCAAGTCATAGGCTCCATCTTTTTCTTGATTTCATACAAAAACGGTGTATCTTTTATGCTGCTCGTGACAGAGTGTCACAATAAAATCACCCTGTCAATCCCACATCTTTCTTCCGGCTTCTTCCCAATCATCATTGCCTTATGCCAAGATATACTCAGAAAATGCGCGAAATGATGACCGAATCCATCCGGCGCGACGTCTGCTCCGCCGGCATCGCACTGCTGTGCGAAGGCGGCTGGGAGGCTTTCACCACGGAGAACATCGCTAAGCGCCTCAATGTTTCGCGCGGTGTCCTTTATAATTATTTCAAGGACAAGAACGACATCCTGTATGCCATCGCCCGCTCGTCCATTTTCGCGCTCTGCGACAAGCTCGAAGAGATCGCGTCTAACGGCAAGTCCGCTTCCGAACGGCTCGTCGCCATGGCAGTCTGCATCATCGACACGTTCAACCAGAAGCGCAAATACCACCGCGCCATTATGGAAAACGTGCCTCCGCCGAAAGCCAAGGATTCCTCCCACCCCGCGGTCGTCGGCGGGATGCGCCGCCAGGCCATCGTGGAGCGCGTCATCCGCGACGGCGTCGCCAGCGGCGAATTCCGCGACGTCGACCTCAACGCAGCCGGCATCCTCTTCAACGGCTCCATCCACTACATCTGCATGATCAACGACATCGGGGACACCTCCATCGACCCCGTTCCAACTATTCAACTTTTCCTCCGGAGTATCCAAACGAACCATGAATAAGAAACTCTTCCTCCTTGCCGTGCCGCTCGCCCTCATGTTAGGCGCCTGCCAGAGCTACACGAAGCCCCCCATGGCGGTCACGCATTCCAAGTTCACCGACGTCGCCGACGAAGAGAAGGTCCTCTTCCCCGAGGAAATGAAGACGCTCTCGTTGGAACAGGCACGGGAGATCGCGCTGAAGAACAACCCGGACTTCCTCCGCGTCAAGTTCACCATCGACTCCGCCCGCGCCAGGTACTACCAGAGCTTCTCCTCGTATGCGCCCACGCTGAACACCGGCCTTTCCTTCTCGCAGAGCTTCTCCAAGGTCACGTCCTCCAGCTCCGGCGAAAAGCCCTGGACCTATAACACGAACGTCGGCCCGTCCCTCAGCGGCTCGTGGCTCATCTTCGACTGCCTCGGACGCGAGATGAACATCCTCGCGCAGAAGTACAACCTGAACGCAGCGAAAGACGCGCAGGAGGATGCGCGCCGCCTGCTGCTCCGCGCCGTGGCATACGCATACAACGACGTCCAGCTGGCGATCTCCCAGAAAGCCATCGCGCAGGCGCAGATTGACTACAGCAAAAAGATGTTGAAAGAGTCCGAGGACAAGTACGACGCCGGCACCGCGCTCCTCTCCGACGTCCTCAACTTCCGCATCAGCCTTAAAAACGGCGAACTCGAGCTCATCCGCTCGGATTACAACATCCGCTCCGCCAAGTATGTCCTCGCCGGGACGCTCGGCATCACCGACGGCACCATTCCCGACTTCGTCGAGTTCGAGGAAGTCACGATGCCCGCGAACGAAACGCTTGCCGACGTGACGGTCTTCCTCGACTCCGCGCTCGCGAACCGGCCCGACCTCAGGCAGTACCGCGACCGCCTCGAAACGGCGAAGTACTCCTTCTGGAAATCCCTCACGGCGTTCGGCCCCACGGTCAATGCGAACTACAACCTCGGCTACAGCTACGGCAGGAACCAGACCCGGCTCGACCGCACGACGACGACCTGGTCCGGCTCCTGGAGCTTCAACTACGGCGTCAACGCGAACTGGAACCTCTTCAACGGCTTCTCCGACTATTTCTCCGCGCTCCAGTCCTACGCCAGCCTCGCCGAATCCGACTACCAGCTCGCGCAGACCTGGATCACCGTCGTGACCGATGTCCGCACCGCCTATGACAACTACGTCACGAACATCGAAAAGGCGCACATCGCACGCGACATTTACAAACTTACGCACGACACCCGCGACCTCGTCGAAAACGAATACAAGGCAGGGTCCGCGCTCGTCACACGCCTCAACGAAGCCGAAAACTCCGTCATCAACGCGCAGCACAGCCTGCTCTCCGCCGTCATCAACGCCTCCAACGCCAAGGCACAGCTCGAGGCTGCCGTCTACGCGTTCAGCGACCGCGACCAGGAAGGCGCGGAGGAATCCGTTCCCGCCGCCTCATCCGGCACGCCTCTCGATCCCGCGGCTCCGCCCTCGGGTGCAAACTCCGAGGACAGTGAAAACGCAGCGGAAGACAACTCCGCCCCCGCGGCAGTCCCCGCGGACCAGGCAGGCGTCTGAGCCGCCGAAAACACCCGCCCCCTAAATGAATCGTATTCAAAACTAACATAAAGGTTCGTTCCACACATGAAAAAGTTCCTGAAAACAATCGTCCTGCTCGTCATAGTGGCAGCCGTCGTATATGTCGCCGGAAAAGTCCTCAAGAGCTATACCGCCAAGAAATCGGAAAAAGTCGTCTTCAAGACCGAAGAGGTGCTTCGCACCGACGTCATCCGCTCCATTTCCGCCACCGGCACCGTCGAGCCCGAAGAGCTCGTGAACGTCGGCGCGCAGGTGAACGGCAAGATCATGAGCTTCGGCAAGGACGTCGACGGCAACCCGGTCGACTTCAGCTCCCGCGTGAAGACCGGCATGGTGCTGGCGCAGATCGACGATGTGCCGTACAAGGCCGACCTCCAGGACGCCCAGGCCACGCATGAACGCGCCAAGGCCGGCATCCTCCAGGCGGAAGCCGGCATCGAAAGCGCCGAAGCCAGCCTCAAACAGAGCGAAACCCGCCTCAATCTCGCCAAGGCAAACTGGGACCGCGCACAGACGCTCTACCAGTCCAAGACCATGACCAAGAGCGATTACGACAGCTACCAGTCCGACTACAACACCGCCCAGGCGGAGATCGCCGTCAAGAAGGCCGCCCTCACCGAGGCGAAGGCCTCCCTCTCCAGCGCAAAGGGCACCCTCTCCAGCGCCGAAGCCTCCCTGCTCCGCGCACAGCGCAACCTCGACTACTGCACCATCACCGCCCCGATGGACGGCGTCGTCATCGACCGCCGCGTCAGCATCGGACAGACTGTCGTCTCCAACCAGGCCGCCTCCAGCATCTTCCTCGTCGCGAAAGACTTCGCAAAAATGCAGGTCTGGGTCTCCGTGAACGAAGCCGACATCGGCAGCATCACGCCCGGCATGGACGTCACGTTCTCCTGCGACGCCTTCCCCGGCGTCGTCTTCCAGGGCAAGGTCTTCCGCATCCGCCTCAACGCCACCCTCTCCTCGAACGTCGTCACCTACATCGTCGAGGTCAACACCGACAATGACAGCGGCATGCTGAAGCCTTACCTCACCGCGAACGTCAAATTCATCCGCGAGGCGCACCGCGACGTCCTCGCCGTCCCCGCTTCCGCGCTCCGCTACACCCCGGACGTCAAGAACATCGAGCCCGCCGCGCTCCAGAACCCCGTCACGTCAGGACCCGACGAGGCTCTCCTCTGGGTCGAAAAGTCCGAGGGGCTCCTCTCCCCCGTCAAGGTCAAGGTCGGGCTCAACAACGGCACCATGGCGGAGATTGTCACTTCCGACCTGAAAGAAGGCGACGTGATCATCACCGGCGTCGACACTTCCGCGGCCATGCGCGGCCCGGCGGGCCCGGATTCCGGCATGCAGAACAACCCGTTCCTGCCCAAGATGCCCAGAATGCCCGGACGCGGCAGCGCCGGCGCACGCGAACGCGCCAGCCAGCGCGAAGCGGCTTCCGGACCCGGCGCAGGCGGTCCTCCCGCAGGCGGAATGCCCGGCGGAGCCCGTCCCGGCGGACCCGGAGCCCCCAGAAACTGATCGCGAGGCTCCACCCATGTCATCTCTCATCCAGCTCAAAAACATCGGCAAGACGTATTTTCTCGGCGAGATCTCCGTGCCTGTCCTGAAAGGCATCTCGCTGGAAATCGGCAAGGGCGAATACGTCGCGCTCATGGGGGCGTCCGGTTCCGGGAAAAGCACCCTCATGAACATCCTTGGATGCCTCGACCGCCAGACCGAAGGCGACTATTTCTTCGACGGCGAGGAAGTCGGGCGCATCTCCGGCGACAAGCGCGCGAAGATCCGCAACAAGAAGATCGGATTCGTCTTCCAGAGCTTCAACCTGCTGCCCCGCACCAGCGCGCTCGACAACGTCATCATGCCGCTGAACTACACGGCACAGAACCTCTCCGCCGCCGAATGCCGCCGCCGCGGCATTGAGGCGCTGAAGCAGGTCGGGCTCGGCGAACGCATGGACCATTTCCCGTCCCAGCTCTCCGGCGGCCAGCAGCAGCGCGTCGCCATCGCGCGCGCCCTCATCAACCGGCCCCCGGTCCTCTTCGCCGACGAACCCACCGGCAACCTCGACTCCAAGACCAGCATCGAGGTCATGAACATGTTCTCCGAACTCAACGCATCCGGCATCACCGTGATCCTCGTCACGCACTCCTCCGAGATCGCCGACTGCGCCAAGCGCACCATCGTGCTTAAGGACGGACAGATCGTGAACGACCCGAAGCACGGCACGGAAGCAAAGGAGGCGTGACCATGAGAATCGTTTCAACCGTCCTCACCTCCCTCAAGTCCCTCCGCAGGAATCCCACGCGCACCCTGCTCACCACGCTCGGCATCATCATCGGCATCGCCGCCGTCATCACCATGATGGAGATCGGAAACGGCTCGAAAAGCGCCATCCAGACCTCCCTCGAAAACATGGGCGCGAACTCCATCATGGTCATGCCCGGCAGCATGATGGGACCCGGCGGAGCGCGCCAGGGCGCAGGCGCCGCAGTCTCGCTCGTGCCCGCCGACGCCGACGCCATCGGGGAGAACTGCCCCAGCGTCGCCCTCTATTCGCCCGTCGTCCGCGGCGGCAACGTGCAGGTCATCTTCGGCAACGTGAACTGGGTCCCCAGCAACATGTTCGGCGTGGCGCCCGCCTACTTCGAAATCCGCAACTGGGAGATCGAAGAAGGCCGCCTCTTCACGAACGAGGAAGTCGACACCAATGCGCGCGTCTGCGTCGTCGGCACCACGATCGTGAAGGAAGTCTTCGACGGCATGTCCCCGCTCGACTGCGAACTCCGCATCGGCGACGTCACGTTCACCGTCATCGGCGTTCTGAAGACCAAGGGCGCGAACATGATGGGCTCGGACGAGGACGACGTGGTCCTGACTCCGTGGACCACCATGCGGATGCGCGTCACCGGGCTCAAAACCGGCAATGTCTCCAACACGTCCAGCACCGTCTCGGATTCCCCGGGCGAACGTTTCGCCATCAGCGGTCGTGCGCTCTACCCCGAGCAGGACAACAGCATCACGAAGGACAAGCTCTTCTACAGCCGGTTCACCCAGCTGGACCAGATCATCGTCACCGCCTCCACGATCGAGAAGAACGAGCAGGCAGTGGCGGAGGTCGAGGAACTGCTCCGCAAGCGTCATAACCTCAGCATCGATCAGGACGACGACTTCACCGTCCGCAACTCCGCCGAATTCATGTCCATGCTGAACCAGACGTCCACGCTCATGACCAATCTGCTCCTCGGCGTGGCGCTCATCTCCCTCGTCGTCGGCGGCGTCGGCATCATGAACATCATGCTCGTGTCCGTCACCGAACGCACCCGCGAAATCGGGCTTCGCATGGCGGTCGGCGCGCGCTCCCGCGACATCCTCCGGCAGTTCCTCATCGAATCCGTCGTGCTCTGCATCTCCGGCGGCATCCTCGGGATCCTGCTCGGGCACGGCATGTCCCTCATGATCGCGGGCGTCCTCGGCTGGCCGATCGAAGCCAGTCCCCAGGCGATCGTCGCGGCGGTCATCGTGTCCGCCACGGTCGGCATTCTCTTCGGGTTCTACCCGGCGTGGAAAGCCTCCCGCCTCGACCCGATCGAAGCCCTCCGCTACGAATAAGCCGGCAGCGCCCTGCCCGATACAAAAACATCAACGCCCGCGTAAGTCATCCGGCTGCGCGGGCGTTTTCCTTGCTTTTTTCTTGACTTTTCATTTTTTTATGGTATTGTTTGTCAAAGAAAGATGTGGAATTGATGCGACCGGCAGGGATCGGGCCGTCCGCACAAAGGACCATTCAACCTCATCCGGGGAGAAAGCGAGTTGACCATGAACAATCGGACATCCGGCTGGAAATCCGGCGGCTTAGTCGTTCTGGCGATCGTCGCCATCGTCTCCGTGACGGCTGGCGCATGGGCAGGCGCGCTCATGGCAAACAGTTTCGCCGCGCAACCGGACGCTCCTGCAGTTCAGCCTCAGGAAGAGGACGCGCCGAGCGGAGTCGCCCCAGCCATGAAGGACGAGAACGGAAATCCCATCATCGTCGTGGAGGGGATCATCGACGGGCGCGGGTCTTTCCTTTTTGATGGAAACACGGTCCAGTATCGCCATTCGGCATATGATCCCCCTTTTAACGTGACCGTCAATGGCGCCCCGTGGGACGATTTGAAAAAGCCGCTCAAACTCGGCTTCACGGTCGGCGACCTCCTGCCGGAAATCCAGCAGTCTATCGCCAGGAATCCAGTCAGCCTGGGCCGGCGCGGCAAGAGTCGTTTTGAATTGCAAGTGAATGATTTCGATCTGTCTTCCGCCCGCTACCGCGTGCAGATCGTCCTGAGAGAGCGCACGCAGGAGGAAAAGGAAAAAGAGGAAGAGGCGGCAAAAAGCACGCGGGAAAACAAGGCTGAGGAAACGACCGGTCCCACCGACAAACCGTGGGGACCGACACCGCCCGAGAACAACAGCGAGTCCCCTGCCCCGGGATTGAAAAAGAACGTGACGGACCCGGACCACGGCTTCACGGATTACGAATCCTGGCTGGCGATGATGCAGGCTTCCGCCGTGCATTGGAACGAACCGACCGACGGGCAGAAGCATCCGCAGGTGTCCATGACGTCCGGGCACGAGACCTCGTCCCCCATCGGGCAGAACGTGAGGAAAGGCGAAAAGCCGGTCACGATCACACTCTCCGCCACTGTCGACAAGGAGGCGCTTTTCGAGTTCAACAAGGACATTATTTCCTACAGGCCGTTCCGCTCGACCCTTCCGGCGGGCGCTTCCGGCGAGGGAAAGATCTATGCGTTCGAGGGCGACTACCCGGTCAACGTCTCGGTCAACGGCATCCTGTGGCGCAACCTCCGCAACTACTTCAAGCTGGATTACACCCCGAACCTGAAAACGCTCGGCGGCATGGAGCTGACGCAGGGCGACGTCACGTTTCTGTGCCGTTACAGCGAATCGTTCGGAAACAGCCGCCTGGTCCTGGAAATCTTCAACAGGGGCGAAAAACCGGTCCCCGTCCAGATCAAGCTGACCACGACCGCCCCCGAGAAACAGGAAACGAAATGAAACGGCTCTCCCCTCGCCTCTCTTGAGGCGAAAACAGACTCTTCCGCGCAAAAGAAAGCCGGGGCTTTTCAGTTCCGGCTTTCAGCTTTTTCGTTATGGAAAGGGGAGTTTGACCTGCCCCCTGCTCCGTCGATTCAGCGGCGGGGCGGGAGCGTGATAATGGAACCGGTGACGGGCTGGCCGTCGCGCAGCCGGTCCTGGTTTTCGCGGGCGATATCCTGCGCGCGGGCACGGTCGCCGAGCTGGGATTCGGCGATATCCTCCAGCGTCTCGTTCGCGCGCACCTGATACATGCGGGAGACGTCGGGCGCGGCGCCGCCGCCCATGATGTGAACCGGCGGATCGTCGATCACGGGATTCTTGGGCGGATAGCGGCGTTCCGGCTCTTTCGGGACGACCTTGGAGCCCTTGGTGGCGACCGTCGCCACGTCGACCATCTCGTCGCGGGAGGCGAGGCGGAACATGAGCGTCTCGGTCTTCTCCTCGGGCCTGCCGAAATCGGTGGTGATCTCGGCGTAGAGCGTGACGGGGCCGATCATCTTCTGTGCGCGCTGGCCGTAGTAATGCGTCCTGATCCTGTAATCGCCGTTCAACGCGGCGCGCACCATGAATTCCTCGGGGCCGTATCCCTGCGTGATGTCAAACGAGTTGCGGCCGCCGTTCGTGGTGAGCCTGTGCTGGTAGAAGCACTCCTCGCCGGTCGGGTCGATCGTGTGCAGGTCCATGTCGGACATGTCGGTGTCCCAGCCGATGGTCACGCGGAGGTCCATCTCCAGCGGATGCACCAGGCGGCTGTCGACGCCTTTCACCTCGACGCCTGCGCGTTTCGCTTTCACGATGATGTCGTTCAGCTCGGTGATCGCGATGAGCTCCACGTCGCGGAAACGTCCGTCCGGCTTCTTCACGATCGCGTTCAGCATCATGTCGGCGGCATCCTGCCAGCGGCCCGCGGCGGCGAGCACGAGCGCGAGGTCGCGGTAGGACTGCGGCTCCTCGGGCGCGAGCTCCAGGACCTTGCGGAACACGATTTCTGCGGCGTCGAGTTCGCCGAGATACTTCAGGTTGTAGCCGAGCACGCGCAGCAGCATGCGGTTTTCGAGCTGCATTTCTGCCAGGTTGGAAACCACGCGGATGGCGAACTCCTTCTGGCCGTTGCGGGCGAAATAGTCCGCGCAGTCCACGAAGAATCCGAGGTTGGCGGCGTTCTTCGCGCGGAGCTCCAGATAGCGGTCCTGCGCCTTGTCCTTCGCAGCTTCAAGCTCTTTCAGGTAATCCGCGCCGGAACTCCACTGGTTGAGCTGGATGGACTTGGATGCACGGTCCGGAGCGACGGATTTCGCGGCTGCGCCCGCGGCGCGTTCGGCGACCGCTTCGTCCGCCGAATCCATCTCCATCTCGGCCATTTCCATCGCGGGCATAGCCTGCATCATGACCATGCCGTCCGCCATATCCATCGCGACGCCTCCGCCGAAACCGCCGCCCATGCCGCCGCCGAAACCGCCGGCAGCGCCCGGGGCGCTCGCGGACCGGCTGGCCGCGCCGGCTGCGTTCATCGGCATCGGACGAATGCCGCCGCCGAAGCCACCCTTGCGGACGGGATCCGGCTTGATCTTGCCGTCATACCAGTCGATGATCTCGCTCTGATAGCGTTTCGCGAGCTGGTCGATGCGGTTTTCCACGCGGGTCTTCTCATCGTCTTTCTCTTTCGCCTTGTCTTTCGCGAGCTGTGCCTGATGTTCGTCGAATTTCGCACGGTATTCGGGCAGCGTCTCGGGCGGGCGGATGCCGTATTCGAGGTACTGGTCCAGGCTTTCGAGCACGAGCATGGACGTGCCGGGCGTGACCAGTCCGTACTGCTGGCCGAGGATCAGGAACGAAGCCTGCGTGGTCTTCGGGTTGCGCTTGGCGGCTTCGAGCTTCAGCATGCCGTAGAGCGTGCGGATCATCTTGCCGTCGGCCGCGGACGCGGAATCCAGCTCAAAGGTCATCGCGGGCTGTCCGGCGACCTTGACTTCGAGTTTATGCTTGCCGTCGGGGAACGTGCCGGCAACGCGGATCGTGCCTCCCGCCCGGAACGCCTTGGCGTTGGCGAGCGCATCGGAAGCGTCGGCGCCGTCAATCTTGACGGATTCGAGCGCGGCAGGCGCATCGGCGAGGAAATCGGCGACCGCGGCGGCAGGTGTCATGCGTGCAAGGTTCAGATACAGCGCGTTCGCGCCGGAAGCCTCGGCGAGGTATTCGAGGTAGGACGTCTCGGACGTAGTGGAGACGGAGACGAACGCGGTGCGGCCTTTCGCGGCGGGGATGGTCTCCGCGCCCTTGCCGAACGTCTGGATGCCGTCGGTGAAGACGAACGCGCAGGCGTCTGCGGGGACCGCGGCGAGGAATTCCTCAAGGCCGCTGAAATCGGTGCCGCCGTCGCAGGCGGTCTTCTTCAGGAAGTCGATCAGGGCGGACGCGTCGCCGTTCTTCACGGTGAACGTCTTCGCGGGTTCCAGCGTGTTGCGGAGCACGGACACGGAGACATCGACCGTCGCGTCTTTCATCGCCGCCGAGGCGAAGAACTGTTTCAGCAGTTCAAATTCGGGCGCGTGGTCGTTCGAGGCACGGGAACCGGAGGCGTCCCACAGGATGGAGACGGATTTCGGGGTCCGGAACGCGGCGGCTGCCGCGGCCGCGGGCATGGTCGAGGAGACGAGGAAGAAGTTTTCGCCGCCGAAACGCTCCGCCTGCACCGGCGCGGGCTTGTCCGCCACGGTGATGCGGAGGTCTTCCGGCAGGGCGATGTTCTCGAGCGTGCGTTCGCCGAGCAGGGCGTTCTCCCAGCGCGTGAAGTTGAGGTTCGCGAACGGCGCGGACTCGACCTGCGGCGCGGCGGCGGGGTCCATGACCTCGACGCGGATGGACGCCTTGTCCAGCGTGTTTTCGAAGCGCATGGGCAGCGTGAAGATCGGCGCGCCGTCCACGCGGTCCACCTCGGAGATGAACGTGATGCGGATGCGGCGGGAGCCTTTGGCGGGAATCGGATACACGCGGGTGCGGTAGCTGTTGCCGCCGACGGATTCGACGAGCGCCGGGTCCGCGCCCTTGCGTTCGATGGCTTCGAAGACTTCCTGCGCGCGCTTCTTTTCCACGATGGACGCGTCGATCATCTTGCCGCTGATGTCCAGCGCGGCGCCGGTGACGGTGGCTCCGGCGGGCAGCGGCAGCGTGAATTCGCCTTCCAGCGCGAGCGGGTTCGGATTGGTGACGACCGCCTCGAAGACGGTGCTGGCGATCTCGCCGCGGATGCGGACCGTGGCGGAGACTTCGGACACCACCACCGGGACCAGCTTCGGGTCGGCGGGACGCGGCGGCGGCAGAATGCGGATCGGGGGCAGAATCACGACCGGTTCGACGAACGGGCGCGGACGGGGACGGAGATAAAGGTCCTGGGTTTCATTCATGGTTCTGGCTCCTTTTGTCTGATTTGCCGCGGCAAGTGTCACCGCGGCGGCAGTCTTCATCATCGGTGCGGATTCGCCGGATGCGGATTCGGCAACGGCGGCCGCGGGTGCTGCGGTTTCCGTCTGAACTTTTCTGGCGAGCATGGCTTCGGGACGGGCAACACTGTCAGCCATATCGGACGCGATTTCTTTCTTCTGGTCGGCAGCGACATCGGCTGTCAGCATGCGTGCCATTCTTGCGTTCGAGGCGGGAGCGGCGCCGCCGCCGAAGCCGCCCATGCCGCCGGCAGGAGCACCACCACCGAAGCCGCCCATGCCACCGCCGAAGCCGCCCATGCCGCCAGCGGGAGCACCGCCGCCGAAAGAATTGACCGCCATCGGGGCACTGTCAAATCCGGCATTTTCATTTGTATCGCGAGCAGCGGCGAACGAAGCGGCGACCATAGCCTCTCCATCCAACACAGTGGCATCGAAAGAATCTTCCTGTGGTTCATCGTTGGCAGCCATCAGGCGGAGCATCGCGACTTCCGTGGTCACATCGTCTTCCACCATCGACATCACGGTCGAAGTTTCGACCATAGCCGGAGCTTCGGTCTTTGCGGGGAGACCGTAGCCGTCAGCGACCATGTCGACGCCCGGCTTGCCGTAATTGTCGGCTCGGATCGCGGACGAATCGTCCTTCAGCGTGGTGAGGACGAGCTGGAAAGCCAGGAGGCAGACGGCGATTCCCGCGGCGGCTTTCCAGATCATCGGGAAATGAGGACGTTCCTGCGCATGCGCCGCCTGGAAAAAACGGCGGCGGAATTCGTCCTCCGGCGTGAAGATGCCGGTCTTTTCGCGGGCGTCATGACGCTCTTTGAGTTTCTGGAGCAGCACGTCGAGATCGGGCGCGCCGCCGTTGTTGTCGTTATGCTTCTTCATAAGAGACCTCCCGGATGGATTTGGCCAATAATTGTTTCGCTTTGTGGATACGCTGGTACAACGTGTTGCGCGAGCAACCCAGCATCGCGGCGGCCTCCTCCGGAGAACGTCCGGAAAGGACTCCAAGCGAAAGCGATTCCCTGTAGAGCTTCGGGAGGCGGGCGATGGCTTCATCCAGCCGGTCCAGCAGGCGCGCCTCTTCGGCGTCGTCTCCTGACACTGCGCCCGACTCTCCGTAATCCGCCAGGACATCGCGTTCCCGGGCACGGTCACGCACCATGTCGTAGCACACGTTGAGGAGGATTCTGGTCACCCAGGTGGCGAACTCCGACTGGCCGCGGAAGGCATCGTATTTCTGCCACGCTGCCAGCAGCGCCTGCTGAACGGCATCATCAACGTCCGCCGGGCTTCCGAGGATCCGCATCGCGGTCCCCCGGAGCATCCCGAGCTTCTCTTTGATCAGCTGTTCAAAGACCTGTTCTCTGGTTTCCATACGTCCTCATTCAACATGTTTCAACCGATTAGACACGTCTGCCCGGCCAAATCTTAGCATGTTTCCGGAAAAATCTCCGGTTGTCCGAAATAATCTCTTGTTTTTTATGAAAAAAGTGTTGGACACGATCGGAAGCCCCCTCCCCCGCGGGTCATTTTCCGGCGCCGTATGCCACCTCGAGCGCCAGCAGGAATACCGAGATCAGGTTGAACCCGGCATGGATTAGCATCGAGGGGATGACCGACTTGCTGCGTTCGTACTGCCACTGCAGGATAAGCGCGAGGATGAAGAGCGGGATTACGGGGACCACGAGCATCTCCCACGGGAACGGCTTCGTGTGGAACATCGTCGCCATCGGCACATGGCACAGAGCAAACAGCAGCGACACCGCCACAGCCGCCTCTTTCCGGTAAAGGAATACGCGGACGAAACGGTACAGGATGTGCCGGAACGCCAGTTCCTCGGCGATGGGCGCGGCGATCACGGTGATCATCCCGAACGCGACGAACGTCAGCGGCTTCATGGTGCGGAACATCTCCACCATCGTCTGCGCCTTCGCTTCGCGGCCGAACACTTTCAGCAGATGCGACAGGCCGAACTGCGCTCCGAACGTTGCCAGTACGGCAAGCACGAAAACGGGGAAAATGTGCCGCAGGGAATAGTCCGGCGCCATTTCAAGCCCGAACTTCTCCTTCATGGAGCGGTTGCGTTCCGTGAACGCCGCGGCGATCAGCACGGAGACCACGGCCAGGCCGTTCTGGATGATCAGCATCGCCGCCTGGAGCTTGTGTCCGCTCAGATACGGCGACAGAATTTTCATGATCTCCTGCGAACACACGGCATAAGCGGCCCAGGTCAGCAGGATCAGGGACGCCGCCATGCAGACGAAGACGCTGCGGCGTCCGGTAAAGGTATCGTAATTCAATCTCATATTACTTATCTCCAAGATGTTTTTCACGCAGATAACGGAGGAACGGTGCTGCGTCCGGCACGGCGCTTCCGGTCAAACGACGCAGGAAATCGGACGGCGCGTACTTCGCGCCGAAACGGTAAATGCGGTCGCGCAGGATGGCAAGCGCGTCGCGGGGTGTCTCCGGCAGGCCGTCGGCGAAGAAACGCTCTTTCAGCGTCGCGCCGATCAGGTTGCCGAGCATATACGTCGGGAAATAGCCTACACCGCCGCTGTACCAGTGGACGTCCTGCAGCACGCCCTCGCGGTCGTTGGCGGGGCGGATGCCGAAACTGCGCTCAAAGGCATCGTTCCATATCTCCGGGAGGTCGTCCACGGCGATCCTGTCGTCGATGAGGGCGCGTTCCAACTCCACGCGCAGGATGATGTGCAGGTTGTAGGTCACCTCGTCGGATTCCGTGCGGATGAACGACGGACGGACGCGGTTCACGGCTTTCAGGAACGCCTCGAGCGGCACGTCTTTCAGGTTCGCGGGGAACGTGCGGACGAGGTCCGGGTAGAAGTTGCGCCAGAATTCGGGCGAACGCCCGAGGATATTCTCCCAGAAGCGCGACTGCGACTCGTGGAACGCGAGGGATGCGCCGTCGGAGAGCGGCGTCCCGGCGTATTTCGGGGAGATGCCCTGCTGGTACATCGCATGGCCGCATTCGTGGATGCAGCTGAAGATGCAGTTGGCGGGCTCGCATCGGCGCACGCGGGTCGTGATGCGCACGTCGTCCAGCCCGAAGTCCGTGGTGAACGGGTGCGTGGAGAGGTCGAGGCGTCCGTGCGTGTAGTCGAACCCCATGGACTCAATCAGGCGGCGGCAGAACGCCAGCTGGGCGTCCGTGTCGTAGTCCAGGTACAGGAACGAATCGTCGGGCGCGGGCCGCGCCATGATCTCCGCCAGAAGCGTTTCAAGCCCCTGCTTGAGCTGAGGGATGATCTTGTCGAGTGCAGCGGACGTAAGCCCTTCCTCGTAATCGTCCAGCATGGCGTCGTAACGGCTCCCCGCCTCGGGGAAGCAGTCCGCGTATTCGCGCTCCAGTGCCAGCAGTTTCTTCAGCGATTCGGAGCAGAGGCGGAAATCGGACGCGGCATACGCCGCTTCCCACGCTGACTGCGTTTCGCCGCATTGGCGCGCGATGCGTCCGGCAAGGTCGGCGGGAACTGCCTGTTTCTTGCGGAAATCGCGTTCCAGACGGCGGATCAGCGCCGCCTCGTCGCTGTCCGGCTCGAAGTTCATCGCGGCGGCCTCGCGAATCAAGGCGCCGTAGACCGGGTCCGTGGATTTCTCATGCACGATCACGGTCAGGGTCTCGAGCTGCGACGCGCGTCCCGCGGCCGCGCCGGACGGCATGTAGACCTGCTGGTCCCAGCCGAGCACAGCCAACGCCGCGTTCAGGTCGCGTATCTCGGCGGTCCGCTTCAGGAGCGGCGCGAGGCGCGGATCCCAGGGACGGTCCAGAGGGCTCATACCCGGACCTCCTCCTCATTGGACGAACGGTCGGCGGCATGCGCCTCAAGCGCGGGCCGGACCACGGTCGCGAGGTAGTCGGCGACCTGCTGGGACGCCATGCCGGTGAACGCCTCCGGCTTCAGGATCTCGTCGAAACGGTCGGCAACGGACGCGAAAAGCGGATCGGTCTTAAGGCGCGCGATGAGGTCGTTTTCGCCGCCGCCCTCTTTCACGGTGCGAGCGGCCTCCATGGAGTGCATGCGGATATGCTCGTGGAGTTCCTGGCGGTCGCCGCCGGCTTTCACCGCTTCCATGATGATATTTTCGGTGGCCATAAACGGGAGTTCGGCGCGGATGTGCGCCGCGATGACTTTCGGCCACACCTGGAGCCCGTTCGTGATGTTCGTGAGGAGCGACAGGATCACGTCCGCGGTCAGGAACGCTTCGCCGATCACGATGCGGCGGTTGGCGGAATCGTCCAGCGTGCGCTCGAACCACTGCACGGACTCCGTGAGCGCGCAGTTCAGCGGCAGGCCGATCAGGTAACGCGCCAGCGAGCAGACGCGTTCGCTGCGCATCGGGTTGCGCTTGTACGCCATCGCGCTGGAGCCGACCTGCTTCTTGCCGAACGGCTCCTCGATTTCCTTCATATGGGCAAGCAGACGGATGTCATTCGCCATCTTGGACGCGCTCTGGGCGATGCCGGAGAGGACAGCCAGCACGTTGTAGTCGATCTTGCGGGTGTACGTCTGGCCGCTCAGGCAGACCGGATGCTCGAACCCCATCTTCGCGGACACCATGCGGTCAAGCTCGCGCACTTTGTCGCAGTCGCCGCCGAACAGGTCCAGATAGCTCGCCTGCGTCCCCGTGGTGCCCTTCGCGCCGCGGAACGGCAGTTCGTCGATGGCGCGGTCGAGCGCGGCGAGGTCGAACATGAAGTCCTGGATGTAGAGGGAGAAACGTTTGCCGAGCGTGGTGAGCTGGGCGGGCTGGAAGTGCGTGAAGCCGAGCATCGGCATGGACTTGTATTCGGCGGCGAACTTCGCGAGGTTGTCGATCAGGTCCAGCAGCTTCCCGCGCAGGATCTTCATGCCGTCGCGCATCTGGATGAGCTCGGTGTTGTCGGTCACGAAACAGCTCGTCGCACCGAGGTGAATGATGCCTTTCGCCTTCGGGCAGACCTCGCCGAACGTGCGGATGTGGCTCATCACGTCGTGGCGGACCTCAGCCTCAATGCGCTCCGCCTCCTCGAAGTCGATGTCGTCCAGGTGGGCGCGCATTTCGTCCAGCTGTTCATCGGTGATGGCAAGTCCGAGCGCCTGTTCGCTCTCGGCCAGCGCGAGCCAGAGACGCCGCCAGGTGGAGTGCTTCCGCTGGGGCGAGAAATTGTAGCTCATTTCCTTGCTTGCGTAACGTCCGGTCAGTGGGTTCTGATAGGTCGTGTAATCCTTCATGCTGCGAACCTTTCACGGGGGATTCCCGTTTTAATATTATGGAATTGAATCTTACAGCATTTGAATATACACCATTTTTTCCGTTCTTCAACCGCGCGCGCCGTTTTTCCGCAATTTTCCCTTTATTCTTTCCTGAAACACAGGCTGCACAATGCCCCCGATGCGGGACGATCGCGGAATCACGCCGCCGTCAGGGCGTGAAAAAGCCCCCGCGTCCGTTGCCGGGCGCGGGGGCCGTTGCGTGTTGCTTTGAGTCAACACTCCTTTCGGATTATCAGGCCAGGCTGGCGATATTCTGCCAGGCGGACTTTTCATCCTGGAAGGACTCGATGCCGGAGGCGAATCCGGCAGCGGCAACTGCGCTGTCGAACTGCGCATCGTTGACGGCGGCACTGAAGTTCGCGTTGACGTTGTAGTAGGCGCTGCCCTTTTCGTTGGCAGTCGTCTTCTTCGCGGTCACGGACACGTAGTATTCGCCGGCTTCGAGCGAGAGGGCTGCCGTCGTCGCGGTGGCGCCGATAGCATAGTCCTTGACAGTGACCGTCGTCTTCTTCTGGAGGGAGTTGAGGACGTCGTTGCCCTTCTTGTCCTTGCCCTTCTGCCAGATTTCGAACGTGACATCCGCAAGAGCCGTGATTTCGAAGCTCAGCGTACCCTTGCTCGTGAGAACGATCTTCGCATAGTCCGCGGCATCGTTGTAGCCGACGAAGTTCTCGAAGTCAGGATTCTGGCTCGCCTCGGCATCCATGAGGATGACCTGGTTGCCAGTGACCACGTTCTCGACGAGGTTGTCGTCACTGTTGTAGGCTTTGGCCTTCTTGTCATACAGCCAGTTGTTCTTGCCGTCGTCGGCGCTGTCGAAGAAGCGGCTGCCGACGGTGTTGATGTCGACGTTGTAGTACGCGCTTCCGCCCTTGGCGGCATCCGAGCTCTCCATGGAGACGTAGTACTCGTACTTGCCGCCGGCTTCGAGGAGCTGCGCCTTCGTCGTCTTCGTGGCGATCGCGCCGTTCTTGGACTTCAGCGTGGCGGAGCCGGCAGTGATCTTGGAGATCTTGCCCTTGGTCGTGTCGTACTTCCAGAGCGTGAACTTCACGTTGCCGGTGGCCTTCAGGTTGAAGCTGACATACGCGCTCGAGGCGAGCTCGAGTTTCGCATAGTCGGCGCTGTCGCCGAAGCTGACGAAGTTGTCGTACTCTTCGCTTTCCATGACGTTGTTGTCGAGAACAACGCTCTCGATGCCGCGTTCGACAATCTGCGGATTGTCCTTAACTTCGGCCTTCGTGTATTCGTTGTTCCAGCCGTCATCAGCGTCGGTGAAGAACTTGCCGTCGACCACGGTCACGTTGTAGAGGCCTTCGGTGCCGGCCTTCTTCACGTTCTTCGCGGTCATCACGGCGTAGTACTTGCCCGTGGTGCTGAGGCAGACGTCCTTCAGAACGGCGACTTTGCCCTTCTTCACGGCGACCTTGCCGACCTGGATCTGCTTCCGGTTGCCCTTCTTGTCGACGCCGTCTTCATAGATGTAGAAGGTGCCGTCGGCGGTGGAGTTGATCTGGAAGCCCAGCTTGGCGTTGTCGAGGACCTCGATCTTCGCGGCATCGCCGGTATCGATGTTGGCGCCGTCGTTGCCGAACATGTTGTGCATGTTGTCGAGGCTGATGGAGCCGACATTGTCGAGGTTGATCTCGCCGTTGGCTTCGACCACGTTCACGACGAATTCGTCGAGCTTCGTGTTCCAGCCCTGCTTCTTGTTGTACACGTAATCGTTCCAGCCGTTGTCCGGCTTGTTCTCAGGAACGATTTCGCTGATCGTGAGAGCGAGGGTGTTGTCAGTGATGCCGAGCGTGAAGGTCTGTTCGCCGATCTGCTTGGCGTTGCCGACCGTCAGCGTGACATCGCCGTACGCAACGGAGCTGTTGAACGCGGCGGCATCGGTGGCGAGCAGGTAGGTGCCTGCGCCGGCCTGGCCGGTCAGCGTGTACTTCGTATTGCCGGTGACATAGTTGAAGCCGGTGAACTGAGCAGCCGTGGCAGTCGTCAGAGCGAGGTCGAACGCAACCGTACCATTGATGGTGATGGCAGCGCCGAACGTGGCCTTGCCGGTGAGCGTGGCTTCCGCGTCGATCGTGATGGCCTTGGTGATCGGAGCGGAGAAGCTCACGACACCGTCAACGACCTGGACGGTCTCAACGGTGGCGACCGCAACAGCGGCGTCGCCAGTCGCGAACGCATCAGTGCCGATGGTGGCGGTGATGTCGCCGACCGTGACGGTTTCGCCAGCCTGCTTGTCAGCCCAATCGCTGTTCACGTAAGCCTTCGTGACGACAACCGGACCAGGCGTCTCGTCCTTGATAACCAGGGCGAGTTCGCTGTTGTCCGTGATGCCGAGGGCGTAGCTGAAGTTACCGATCTTGACGGCTTCTTCGCCGACCTTCAGCGTGTATTCGCCGAACACGACGTCGCTGGTGAACGTGCTGACGCCGGAGGCGAGCAGGTAGGTGCCCGCGACAGCCTGAGCGGCCAGCGTGTACTTCGCGTCGCCGGTGACATAGCTGAAGCCAGCGAACTGGGCAGCATTGGCAGCCGCGAACGCGGTGTCGAACGCAACCGTGCCGTTGATCGTGATGGCAACGCCGAACGTCGCCTTGCCGGTCAGCGTGGCTTCCGCGTCGATCGTGATGGCCTTGGTGGTGGCAGCGGTGAAGGAGACTTCGCCGCCGACAACCTCGACAGAGCCGTCATCGGCAACAGCCGTAATGGCGGCGTCGCCGGTCGCGAACGCATCGGTGCCGATCGTGGCAGTGATGTCGCCGATCGTGACGGTTTCGCCAGCCTGCTTGTCGGACCAGGCGCTGTTCACATAGGCCTTGGTGACTGCAGGCGGAACAACCTTGCTGACCGTGAGGATCAGATCAACGCCTTCCATGAGCTTGAGCTCATAGGAGTAGCCATCGACCTCAACAGCCGCATCGCCGACCTTCAGCGTGACATCGCCGAACACGACGTCGGAGTCGAACGCCATGGCGTCGGAAGCGAGCGTCCAGGTGCCATTGGTCGGGTTCGCAACAGTCAGCGTGTAGGATGCATCGCCGGTGACATAGCTGAGGCCAGCGAACTGAGCGCCATCAGCCGCGAACGCGGTGTCGAACGCAACCGTGCCGTTGATCGTGATGGCAACGCCGAACGTCGCCTTGCCGGTCAGCGTGGCAGCGTCAGTGATGACCACAGCCTTGTTGATGGCGTTGGTGAAGGACACCTCGCCGGCAACGACCGTGATGGTGCCGTCATCGGCGGTGGCCAGGTAAGCCTGGTCGCCAATCGCGAAGGCATCGGTGCCGATCGTGGCGGTGATGTCGCCGATCGTGACGGTTTCGCCAGCCTGCTTGTCAGCCCATTCGCTGTTCACGAACGTGGCGGAGACTTGCGGCGGGATCCACTCGGTGACGTCAAGAGCGAGCTTGCTGTCGGCGAGCGTGAGCGCGTAGTTGAGCGTGCCAACCGTGACGGGGTCAGCGCCGACCGTCAGCGTGACGTTGCTGAACGCAACTCCGCTGGCGAACTCGGTGACGCCATCGGCGAGCAGGTAGGTGCCCACAGCCAGCTTGGCATCGGTCAGCGTGTACTTCGTGTCGCCGGAGACGAAGCTGAAGCCAGTGAACTGGGCAGCATCGGCAGAGGCAAACGCGGTGTCGAACGCAACCGTGCCGTCGATCGTGATGGCAGCGCCGAAGGAGGCAGTGCCGGTGACCGTGGCGGACGCATCGACCGTGATGGCCTTGGTGGTGGTGGCAGCGCCGAAGGAGACTTCGCCGCCGACAACCTCGACAGAACCATCATCGGTGACAACCGCGAGAGCCTGGGAGGCAGTCGCGAACGCATCGGTGCCGATCGTGGCGGTGATTTCGTCGGTGATCTGGACGGTTTCGCCAACCTGGAGCGTGGACCATTCGCTGTTCACATAGGCCTTGGTGACTTCAACCGGCGGCGGAGGCGGAGGAGTGACGTCCTCAACGATGAGGGCGAGCTCGTTGTTGTCCGTGATGCCGAGAGCATAGGTGAAGTTGTCGATTTCGACAGCTTCTTCACCGACCTTCAGCGTGTATTCGCCGAACGCGACTCCGCTGGTGAAGGCAGAGACGCCGGAGGCGAGCAGGTAGATGCCTTCGACCGCGGCAGCCGTCAGCGTGTACTTCGTTTCGCCGGAGACATTGTTGAATCCGGTGAACTGAGCAGCAGTGGCGGAGGCGTTGGCGGAATCGAACGCGACCGTACCGTCGATCGTGATGGCGGTGCCGAACGCGGCCTTGCCGGTCAGCGTGGCTTCCGCATTGATCGTGACGGACTTGGTGATCTCGTTCGCGAAGGAGACGGTGCCGTCGATGACCAGGACCGCGCCATCAGCCTTGACGGACGCGATTGCGACATCGCCGGACACGAACGCGTCGTAACCGATGGTGGCAGTGATGTCGCCGATCGTGACGGTGTCGTCTTTCTGCTTGTCGGACCACTTGCTGTTCACGTAGACGGTGGACGGAACCGGCTTGTCGGAGATCTCGAGGGAGAGGTTGCCTTCCGCGAGGACCAGCTTGTAGCCGAGGTTGCCGATCGTCTTGATTTCGCCGACCGAGAGGGTGACGTCCGTGCCGGTCAGAGCGATGCCGGAGGCAAAGCCTTCAGCGCCGGTGGCGAGCAGGTACGTGTCGCCGGACTTGACTTCGCCGGAGACCGTCAGCGTGTAGGTCGCAGTGCCGGAGGCGAGAGCGAGGCCGTTGATCTGAGCGGTATCGGCGGTCATGTTGGCGGTATCGAACGCAACAGTACCGTTGATCGTGATGTTCTTGCCTTCGGCAGGATTGAAGGTAGCCTTGCCGGAGAGCACGGAGCCTTCATCCATGCTGAGGGTGCCGAACACGTCAGTGCCGGTGAGTTCCGCGCCGCTGAGGACGATCGTGGAGATCACGACGCCTTCAGTGAAGCTGACAACGCCGCCGGTGACCTTGATGGAGGTAGCGCCGGAGGAGATCGCCTTGGCAACGGCAGCATCGCCGTTCGCGAATCCGTTTTCACCGACAACGACGGTGATGTCGCCGATGGTGTGGGTTTCGCCATCCTTCCAGTTGCTGTTCACGAAGATCACATCCTGAGAAGTTTCCTTCGTCAGGGTCAGCACGTTGTTGTCATTGAGGGCGAGCGAGAAGAACGCGCCGAGATCCTCAATGAGGACCTTGTCGTTGAGGGCAAGGGTGCCGAACGTGGTGGTCGTGGTCTGGAGCGTGACGGAGGTGGTGAAGTTCGTCGCGTTGGTGGCCAGAGCGTAGGCGCCGTCCTTCATGCCAGCGTCGAACGTGACAGTGAAGTTCGGGGCGCTTTCGCCGATGCTCGAGAGGTTCGTCACACGTGCGCCTTCGAGGGCGCCCTGTCCGACGATGTTGAAGTCGAGCGTGGAGCCTTCAGCGAAGGTGACCTTCGCCGCGGTGCTCATTCCGAGGCCGCCGGTGACCAGGACGTCAGCTTCGACCGTGAGGCTGGAAGCGCCGACGACGTTGATGCCGGAGGCAACCGAACCGGCCTTCAGCGTGAGAGCGCCGGTCGTGTCGCTGCCGATGGTCGTGTTGCGGATCGTGGATCCGACAACTTCTTCACCGATGGTGTCAGAGGTGGCGATGACGGTGACGCCGCGAGCGATCGGGCTGGAGAACGAGACGTCGCTGGCGATGACCGTGATGGTACCGTCGTTGTTGACCTTGGTGGAGGCCGCATCAGCGGTGGCGAACGCGGTGTAGCCGACGAAGGCGGTGGTTTCACCGATGGTGACTTCCGTACCGTCTTCCAGGTCGGCCCAGGCAGTGTTCACGAACACGTCGGAGGCCTTCAGGACCAGGTGGATTTCTTTCTTGCCGCCGGTCGCGGTGTTGTCGACCAGAGTGACAGAGTACGCCTTCGTATCAGTCGAGATGTCGCCGATGATCTCATCAGCAGACAGGACGAGGACGTCGGACGGCTTGTCAGCGGTGAATCCACTGGCGGAGATGATGAATCTGCCGCTGTTCTTCTCGAGCGTCTCGATCGCGACAGTGCCGTCGACCGTGATGGCCTTGGTGCCGTCGTAGACGAGCGTGGCGCCCGCATCGACCGTGATGCTGTTCGAGAGGAGCGTATCGGTCTCGATGATGCCGCCGGTGACGTGGAGGACGGTGCCTTCGGCTTCGAGAGCCGGGAGCGCGCCAGGAATCCATTCGGCGGTTTCTTCATCTTCGTAGCCGACCATCGTGCAGAACGCATTCTCGCCCCAGAACATGGCATCGCCGTTCTTGTAGGCAGTGCCGAGCGTGAATTCTTCTTCGGTGTAGAAGGAGTTCACGAAGACATCCTGGATCTTGCCCTTCAGGACGACAACGCTGATGGTACCCGTCTCGGCATTGTAGTCGGTTTTGAGCTCGTACGGAGCCTGTTCGCCTTCTTCAACGACCGGGAGGCCGACGATATTGAGGTTGCTGTAGTCGAGGTTCTGGATACCGCCGCCGGTGATGTTGCCATCATCGTCGTAGGTGAACTTCGTGGCGATGAGGACCTTGCTGGGTCCATCGTAGCCGGTCACGTCGATGTTGATCTTGGCATCAACCTTGATCGGGGTGCCTTCTTCGCTGAGTCCGTTGCCGGCGAACAGCGTCAGGTTGTCGCCCTGCAGGCTGGAATCAGCCGTCAGGTTGACTTCCTTGAAGTAGAGCGCGTTCTTGATGTAGTTGCTGCCAACCACGTTCAGGACGCGGGCACCGTAGTAGCCGTTGCCATTGGCGTCGACAGACAGAGCTGCGAGAGCAGAATCATAGCTGCGGCGTCCGGCAACGAGGTAACCGTTGATGGTCGCATCTTCGACGTTGAAGACGAAGTCGGTACCGCACTTCGGCAGGTCATTGTCGACACCGTTGCCCTCGTTCCAGTCATCTTCGATGGCGAAGACGGCCTGGGATCCGAAGGTGGAATCCTTGATATTGACAGTGACGACGCCGCCAGTGACGGTGTCGCGGGAACCGCCGCCGCGGATTGCCCAGCGGACATCGCCGCCGACCGTGACGTTGTCGAGGTTGATGTTGAATTCTTCAGTCGTGCCGACGCCACCGTCTTCGACGAGTTCGGAGACGCTGAAGTCGTTGCGCACAACATCCTTGCCCATCGGGGAGTCGCCGAGGAAGCGGACTGCCTTGTAGATCGCAGTATCCTTGAAGTTCACATTGACTGCGGACTTCTCTTCCGCGGAACGATCGGCCACGTACGTGAAGTTGAGGATGCGCAGGACGCCGCCCGGGTTGGTTGCATCGCCGATGACGGAGTTCGTGACATCGACGGTGACGTTGCCGAACAGGGTGTTGCGATGGCTCCACGGCTGATCCGCGGTCACGTTGGACACCAGCCAGCTGTCATTGTCGTTGACGGTCGCGATGGTGCTGTTGCTGACGGTGATCTTTGTGTCGCCGACATAGACCTTCTCGCCGGCGGTGCCGCCGACGACGACGCGCGGAGCGCTCTGAGTGTCGAGGATGTTGAGTTCGTTGAGGAACTTGCCGTCTTCGCCTTCCGCCATGTCGGGGCCGCCGGTATGGACGTCGCCGTTGCGGTGCGTGACGTATAGGTTCATGCCGTCCACGAGTCTTGCGCCGGTGGCATTCATGCGGTCGAACGCGTTCACGTTGTAGACCAGCTTTTCGCCGGTGTACGGGCTGACCTCAGGAATGTTGACGCCGCCTTCGAACGTGGAATCCATGTACAGCGTGTTGAGGCGGAGCAGATGCACAGTGCCGTCTTCGGCGTTGTAGTAGGCGTGGAATCCGCCTGCGCCGGTGCCGGTCACGGTGAGGTCTGCGTCGGTCAGGGCGACCACAGTCTCGCCTGCGCCGATGGTGATGCCGCCGGTGGCAGTGAGGACCACTTCGTCATCGCTGCTGGCGGTGAAGCCGGTCACGTCGATCTTGATCGTGCCTTCTTCGGCGAGCGCAATGTTGTTGGTGACGGTGATGGCCTTGTTGCCGGCCGCCATGTTCAGGGAGGCGATGCCGCTGATGCTGCCGGCGGTGAGGGTTTCGCCAACGGTCAGGGTACCGGCAGTGGCGATGGAGCCGAGCGTGGAAGCCTTCGCGACGATCACGTCGTTGTTCTTCTCAAGCGTGACAGCTTCTTCACCGAAGTCGCCGCCCTGGATGTTGAGCTTGTAGCCTTCGCCGACGACCGAAGCGGCCTTCGCAGCGGAGCTGAACGCGTTGGAATCCCAGACGAGGGCGGTGTCGCCGACAAAGCCCTTGGCGGTTTCTTCGGTCCAGTTAGCATTCGCGTAGGCGTCAGTGATGATCTTCGTGGTGACGAGGAGGGCTTTGCCTTCGCCGTCGTCGACGAAGTTGTAGCTGTAGCCTTCGCCGCCGTTGATCACGTTGACGGTCACGTCGCCGAAGCTGGCAGCGGTCAGGACCTTCTTGGAGGCATCCGCGAAGTCCTTGGCGTCGATCGTGATGGAGGTGCCGGTGAACGCGCCGGTCAGGGTGACAACGTCGTTGGCGTTGACCGTGACGGAGTCGAATCCGGCAACGGAGCCGACAGTGGCCGCGCCCTGGAAGACGAGGCTGCTGGCGCCGACGACGAACTCGTTGCCGCCGTTGATCGCGCCGGAGATGGCCGCGCCATCGCCGATGGTGATCAGGGCAGCGCCGTTGACCTGGGAATCAGCGTTCGCGACCGTGATGTTGGTCACGATGGCGCCGCTGTTGACGGTGATGTCAACGGAGTCGACCGGATCGGCCGGGATGATGGTCTCGCCATCGACCGTCGGGGCATTGCCGCCGTACAGGTTGGTGACAGCGCCGCCGTTCACGACGGTGGTGTAGCCCTTCGCGTACAGATCCTTGTCAGCAGCGTATTCGACGTGGAGAGCCGCGCCGACGCGGGTGTCAGCTTCGAGAGCGGTGTAGGCCGCGCCGATGGTGGTGACCGCGTTGTCGCCGAGGACGAGGAACGACTTGGTGCCGTCGAGGTCCGTCACAGCCGTGCCGGTGGTATCGGTGTTGTACTGTCTGCTGTAGTACACATCGCCGGTGTGCGGCTTGTAGACGAACACGTTCTTCGCGCCGACCACTGCCGCGTAACCAGCGATTTCCTGGTCATCGGCATCGACGAAGCGGGCGCCGGACGCGTTGTTGATCGTGGTGCCGACCACAACGAATTCCTTCGCGCCGTCATCGTAATCGGAGGTAGCGCGGATCACGAAGCCGGTGTTTCCATCGGGCAGGGAGATCGTGCTGCCGGTGAGCATGGCATCGGCATTGACTTCGATTTCCTTGAACATCTTCACGAGGGCGACGTCGTTGGTGCCTTCGACATGCAGCGTGATCTTGGCGTCGCTGGTGTAAGCAACGTCGACATCACCGGTGTTGAGGCCGCGGGCGCCGGAGAGACGTCCCTGCATGCTGAAGTTCTTGATCGTGACGTTGGCTTCGCCGCTGTAGTCGCCGGCGTTGTCGCCGAACAGACCGAGCGTGTGGTCGCCGCCGACGAACGTCGTATCTTCGATGGTGAAGTTGATGCTCGTGGAGTTCGCCTCGCGCGGATCCCAGATCCACATCCACTTGGCAGCCGGAGCGGTGACGTTCTTCATCAGGACGTTGACCTTGCCGAGCTGCTGGCCATCCTTGCCCCAGATGTTGTCGAACATGTGCATGTCGCAACTGAGCGTGTAGTCCTCAATCGTGACATTGATGGTATCGCCGGCAATGTTCGCATACTGGGTCAGGCAGAACACGTTGTCCGTGCTGCCGCTGTCATTGTAACGGCCGCCCTTGAACGTGACGTCGTAGCTGCCGACGTAGGAGTAGGTTTCCTCGTCGTACTCGCCGGCGATCAGGGACACGCGGGTGTTCGCGTTGTCGCTGGCAGTGCCGCGGCCGAAGATGGCGGAACGAGCGGTGATGGTGCTGTTCTCGATCAGGACCGTGTAGTTGCCGGTGCGGGTGTGCGGATTGTTGGAGTCGTTGGTAACGCCGAGCTGGATATTGCTGATGGTGCTGTCCTTGATCTGAGCATTGAGATCAACGGACTGATCCATCAGTTCGCGGTTGACGGTGTCAACGAACAGCGTGTTGCCGTCGGACATGTTCGCAACGATGCGGCTGAGGGAGCTGCCGGCGTTGTATCCGTAGACCAGCGTGTTGGTCACGCCGCCAACGACCTCGGTCGTGCCGTTGATGGAGTCGTTGTAGTCCGTGCCGAGGAATCCGGCGTTGCCGGCCTTGGCGATGATGACGGACTTGGAGGCTTCATCATAGTACGGCATCAGGTGCGCGTCGTTGTTGACGGCATTGACGACCGTGAGGCTGTAGGCCGGAGCCGGATCTTCGCCTTCGGCGACTTCCGGAGTGACATACTGCATGAAGTTGTTGATGCCGTTGGCGGTCTTCAGCAGGACTGCGGTGTTGCCTTCGCCGACAAACGTGTAATCAGCGAAGTCGACCGTGAGGGCGCCACCATCTTCCAGGTAATCGATCTTGTCGACCGTGAGGTTCGCGGCGTTCGCAGCGTCGAGGGTGAGGCTGATGATGCCGGTGGCAGCGCCGATCGTGGCCGCGGTTTCGGAATCCAGGACCATGCTGTAGCCGGAGACGACGATTTCGCCTTCGGTCACATCAGCGCCGGCGATGGCGGTGAGCTTGACCGCGGAGGTGCCGCCGGTGACGGTGAGCGTGGAGCCGGCATCGACAGTGAGGCTGTCGAACGTGCCGCCCTGGAACTCGTACTTGCGAGCGCCAGCGCCGCTGAGATCGGCCGCGCCGAAGCTGCCGTCCAGGATGTAGACGGTGTCTTCCGCGGTGGATCTGGAAGCGACGGTTTCCTTGCTGATGGCATTGAACGCATTCACGCCGAAGAACAGCAGGTCGCCGTTGAAGGACTTGCCGTTGATCGTGTCGTCGAAGCTGGTGCAGATGTAGATGTTGCCCGGAGCTTCGGAGACTGCCCACAGGTTGCCGTCGCCGTCGTAGAACTTGCCGGCCTTGGTCTCGTCGGTGATCGTGACCATGGACTCGACATCGCCATAAGCCTTCAGGGCCTCGGAGGAGAGGACCACCTTGCTGGAGCTGGCGAAATCAGTGGAGTCGATGACGATGGCGGTGAGCCCGTCAAGAGCGCCGTCGACCGTAAGAGCGGAGTTGGCGTCGATGGTGATGGAGCTGACCGTGACGGAGCCGTGGACCGTGGCATCGGCAGTGACGCTCATCTTGGCGAAGCCGGAGATGTTGGCGTACATGTCGCCGGCCTTGCTGATGACGAGGGAGCTTTCGCCGCTGACGGAATCCTTGGAACCGTCGATGGTGGCATAGATGGCATCCTGGTCGACAACGTGGTTCGTGCCGCCTTCGCCATCATCCTCTTCATGGGAGACTTCAGCCTGGCCGAAGGCGCCGCCCGCGATTTCGATCGTGGCGTTGCCGGTGACGGTCTTGCCTGCGTCTTCGTCCGCGACCGCGATCTTCGAGCCATCGGCGGTGAAGTCGCCGCTGGTGACGACCATGTCAACGAACGGAACGGAATCTTCGTCGGCCATCGTGCCGTAGAGGACGTTCTCATTCGCCGCGACAAACAGCTTGTTGCCGGCGGTGAGCTTGCCCTTGGCGGCTTCGAGCTCGGTCAGAGCGTTCGCAACGCCCGGAGTCTCGGAATCATCCTGGAAGATGAGGACATCGCCGTAGGCGGAGGTAACGCCGGTGACGTCAGAGGTGTAGGTGGCATCGAAGTACAGGTTGCCGGCCTTGCCGTCGGCAATGACGACGCCCTTGGAGCCCTGGACGATCTCATAGCCGTCCGCCAGACCCGCGGCCTCGACTTCGCTGATACCGGAGAGTTCGGTATTCATGTAGATCAAGGTCTTGGTCGGGCCTTCATAGCCGTTGGCATCGACGTTGATGAGGCCTTCGCCGTCGAGGGACATCGTGTTACCGGTGATGAACGAGGTCGCGTCGATGTTCACCTGCGAGAAGTGGACGGAAGCGCGGACGTAGTTCGAAGAGCCCTTCACGATCAGGGTCTTGACGCCGGTGAAGTTGCACTGACGGCCGGAGTCGATGCTGTGCGCGGTCAGGTAGCCGCTGAAGTAGGAATCCTCGACGCTGAACGTGATGTTCGTCGTAGCGGCCGGGGTGCCCCACTGCCAGTTGCTCTGGGTACCGAAGCGCATCGTGCTGCCGCTGCCGATGGTGGAGTTCTTGATGTTGACGACGATGTCGCCGGCGTTGCCCGGGTTGCCGCTGGTGATGCGCCACCACTTGTCGGCCGGTGCATTGACGTTCGTCATGTTGATGGTGATGGTCTGGCCGTCACGGAGCGGACCGGAATCGCCGAAGAATTCGAGGTCGTTGCGGATGATGGTGTCGTTGATGTCGAACACCATTTCCGTGCCCGTGTAGGACAGGTAGTCGATGAAGTGCGTCGTCTGGTTGTTGTTGCCGCCGATCGTGGAAGCATTGATCGTGACATAGAGGTTGCCGCCGATCGTGTTGTGGTGATCCCACGGGTTGCCGGCGGTAACGCGGTTCAGCAGCCAGCTTTCGCCGTCCTGACCGATCGTGGAGTTCTCGATGGTGAGAGTGGCGTCCGCGCCGAGGAACGACTTGTCGCCGCTGGTCATACCGGTGACCATCACAGGCACGTTACTGTCCGCGATGACCAGGTTGATGAGGCGGTCATCGGTGCCGATGCGTTCATTGGCATGGCTGACGTAGAGGGTGCCGCCGGTGATGAGGGCGCCCTTCGCACCATTGAGGGTATTGAACGCGTTGACGCCCCAGAGGAGGGTGTCGCCGTTGGCTGCCTTGGTGCCGTCGACTTCAGCCGTGTAGGTTGGGTCGTAGTACACGCGGGTCAGGTCGATCACGTACACCTGCTTGCCGGTCGAATAGAGGGCCGTGCCAGGATCGGCCACGTAGGTGGCGTTCTGGATGTCGGTGTCGCTGTCGATGATGAGACGGCGGTTGCCTTCTTCGGAGGTGAACGAAGCGGACTTCACGCGGATGACGCCCTTGGTCGTGCTTTCGCCTTCGCCGCTGCCCAGGTTGATGGAGCTGGCGGTGAGGAAGCCGTCGGCGTTGAGGACGATCTCGGAGACGCCCATGATGCTGCCGACCGTGAACTTGCCTTCGGAGGTGACGACGGTATCGCCGCCGCCGATGATGTTGCCGGTGATGGTAACATCTTCGCCGAGCTTGATCGCGGAGTTGGAAGCATAGTAGGTGCCTTCGCCGGCGGTCAGGTTGATGCCGCCGATGGTGCCGCCTTCGATCGTGTAGGTCTTGCCGGAGTAGAAGGAGCCCTTGTCAGCGGTGTTCACGCAAGCGTAGACGACGCCGTCGAGGGTGCCGGCTTCCATGACGAAGTTGGCGCCGCCGAGCTTGACATCGCCGACGAGGTCGCCGCCGGTGACATTCAGGGTGTTCTTCGCGCTGCCGAGGGCAGCAGCTGCCGCGTCAACAGTGTCGAACGCGTTGAAGCCGTACTCGAGGTAGGTGCCGTCGGGACGGACGAGACCGCCGGCGAGACCTTCAGCGGTGTACTCGCTGTTCACATAGGTGTCGGTCTGGATCGTGGTCGTGAGGACCAGGTCGTTGCCGACGACCTTGAGGTCGTACTTGCTTAGGTCGGTCTTGGTCTTGCCCTTGTCATGGGCGACCTTTTCGACCATGTCGGAGCTGAAGCCGGTGATGCCGTTCGCGGTGGAGATGACCGCATGGCCTTCGCCGGTGTAGCCGGTCACGTCGATGACGATCTTTTCAGAGCCGGTGAACGTAACGCCGGTGGCGGTGATCACGTTGTCGGCAAACAGGTTGATGCCGGCGCCGGAGACTTCGCCGAGGGTGAGTTCAACGCCCTTCTTCACGTCGACGGTGTTGAAGTCGAAGACGTCGCCGATGGTGGCTGCGCCGTCGAGTTCGAGCGTCGCGGTGAAGTCAGCGCCTTTGGAGCCGTCGATGCTGCCGATGACAGCGCCGTCGCCGACCTTGACGGTGGCGGAGCTCTTCACCTTCTTCTCATTGGCGAGCGTGAAGGTGCCGATGGTGGCGCCGTTCTGGACTTCGACGTCGAGGCCGTGGAAATCCTGGGACTCGTAGCTGCCGCCGGTGACGATGATGGAGCCCTTCCACTCATCCGCGTACTTCAGGGCTGCTTCGAAGCTCGTGTGCGCGTTGTAGTTCAGGAGGAGTTCCTGGCCTTTCACCTTCGTGCCGCTGATCTCGTTCGTGTAGTTGGCGTTGACGTACATGTCGTCGGCTTTGTCGAACACGTAGATGCCTCTGAGCTGGCTGCCGTCGCTGCTGAACGCATAGGCGAGCTGGCACTGGCCGGTCAGGTCGTTGTCGCCGATGACCGTGATGTTGCTCAGGTTTTCATCGGAGCGGATGACGGTGCCGGCGGAGATCACGTTGTGCGTGCCGCTCTTGTAGCCGGACATGTTGATCATGACCTGCGTGAGCGTACCGGCGTTGTCCAGCGGCTGATCGGGGCCGAAGACCGTGGAGTACTGCAGTTCGTTTTCGATAACGAGCTGTGCAGTGGCGTCGACGATGAGGGTGTCCCACTCGTTGATGTAGGAAGCATACGTGGCGGTGCCGTTTTCAGTCGCGACGATGTGCAGGGTGTTCGGAACGTTGAATTCCTGAATGGCCTTGCCGCCGAGCTGGAGGGAGGCGCCGAGACGGATGTTGTTGCTGCCGAAGTTGGTGTTGCCGACTTCGACCGTGATGCTGCCGGAGGAGAAGTAGGTGTTCAGGATGGAAGCGCCGTTGGCATCCCAGTGTTCATTGTTGGTGTTCAGGACGGTGAACGTACCGCCGAAGACCGAGTCGTACACTTTGATGTTGATGTTGGCGTTGATGTCCTGGCGGACCTGATCTTCAGGAGCAATGCCGCTCGTGCTGGTGTCGATGTCGTGCGGACCGTCGCTCGGCTGGGTCTGGATGCCGTAGAAGCCGGAGTTGCTGGACGTGACGCCGCGCAGCGTGACATTGATGTCGATCGGTTTTTCGGAATCGGTGCCGAAGCTGCCGTAGCCGATGTAGATACCTTCGTTCCAGGATCTGCCGGGGTTGTTCCACGGTCTGTCCTGACGGCCCTGGACGCGGACGTTCGTGAGTTCGGCGGTGATGTTGCCGTTCATCACGTTGTTCACGTCATTGCCGGTGATGTAGAGCGCGCTTTCGGCGTTGGAGAGGACAACGTTGCTCGCGGTGAACGTGTAGTCGCCGGAGACGTTGTAGCTCTTCGCGATGCCGTACAGCTTGGCGCTGGAGGAGGAGCCGGAAACGGTCGTGGAGATGGGGGTGGTGGACTCGAAGGTCTCGCCGTCCGCGACGGTGTTGCCGTAGATGCTGCTGTTGCCGGTGTATTCGAGGGCGACAGTATCAACACCTTCGAAGGATTCGGCTCTGGAGACGCCGACGAGGTAGAGGGTGGCATCGGCAGCCTTGGCCGCTGCGACAGCCGCATCCTTGTCAGCGAAGACGTTGACGCCGTTGAAGAGGGCATCGCCCGTGGCCGCATCGATATCGCCGTCGGCGAACGTCGGAACGAGCTTGGCTTCTTCGCCTTCGCCCTCGGTCGTGTAGAGGCCAGGTGCGTAGAAGATGTTGGCGTCGGCGATCAGGTAGACCTTGCCGGCATCCGTGACGTCAACACTGTAGGAGGTGTTGCCGAGCGGAGGCATGACCGTGACCTGGCCATCAGCGAGGGTGATCTGGGCGGGATCGACGTCCAGGACGCTGCGAGCGCCGGAGCCGTCCGCCGCGTCGATCGCGATCGGGAGGCCGTCCGGAATGGTGCCGGAGATGATGAGCTTGGCATCGTCGTCGATCACAATGCCGGTGGAGGCAGCGACGGTCGTGATAACGCTCTTGTCGCCGACGTAGATGTTCTTCGCGGTGACAGAGCCGACCGTGGAGTTGTAGAGGGACACGTCGAAGCCTTCGGCGTCGACATCCATGCCGGTGGCATCGTTCCAGATGGCGATGCTGGACTTGGTGTAGCCCATGGTGGTGGCGAAATAGGTCGCATCTTCGACAGTGGCGAACGCGTTCTTGCCGAACAGGAACGTCTTGCCGTTGATCTTGATTTCGTCGCCGTCTTCATAACCCGCGAACGCGGAGTTCACGAAGAGTTCGTCGATCGAGTAGATGACGATGGAGGTATCGGACTTGGCGAGGCCGTAGTCGCCGGCTTCGAGCCCTTCGCCCCAGCTGATCGTCCAGCTGTCGAGGCCGCCTTCGGACTTGACGATCTCGTTGGAGCCGATCAGGCCGTCTTGCGCGGCGTTGATGGTGAGCGTCTTGCCGGTGACGGTCTTGCCGGACACGATCAGGTTGGACGTGTCGTACATGGAGATATTGCCGGTGAGGATGAGGCCCGTGTCTTTGAACTTGTCATAGGCAGGGGTGCCTTCCTTCACGGCCTTGTTCGTGAACGCGACTTCCGCGCCGGCTTCGATCGTGATGTTGCCGGTAATCTCGGCGCCGCCGGTCACGTACAGCTTGCTGGTCGTCAGGTTCTTGACGCCGGTCAGGAAGCCGGTGCTGATGAACGCGTCATCGCCGGTGTTGACCATGTCAACGCCCTTGAGCGTGATGCCGCCGTCCTGGGAGAACTCGCTGGTTTCCCTGGAGAACGAGCTGCGGATGTAGATCTGGCCGTGGTTCTCGAACGAGCCGTCGACCGTGATGCTGCCGACCGTGGTGATCTCGCCGGAGTTGTAGAAGCCGCCGCCGACCGTGAGGATGGACGTACGGAGGAAGCCCTCGTTGGAGAGGCTGCCGGAGAGAGCGACGCCAGCATCTTCCGCGGAATCGCGGAGCGTGCCGACGAGACCGGTGTTCACCATGTTCTTGGCGCTGATGCTGCCGGCCTGGAGGCCGCGGCGGTTGTCGATATCGCCGCTCAGAATGAGGACGTTTTCGGAAGAAAGCGGGGTCTTCGGAGCGCCGGCTGCGACGTTCAGCGTACCGCCGGTGATCAGCAGGTTGCTGAAGTTCCGGATGGAACCGACCTTCGCATAGCCGTCGACCGTGATGTTGCCGCCGACGGTCTTGACGAGCGTTTCGCCGTCATAGATGCCGCCGTCGATGCCATTGGAGATGGACGCGCCGTAGACGAGGCCGTAGAACGTGCCGTTGACCGGGGCGACCGTGCCGCCGGTGAACGCGACGTCGACCTTGCCTGCGCCGATGCCGTTGCCGAACGCGACCTTGCCGATGTTGCCGCCGGCGAATTCGACATCGACGTCGCCGGTGATGTTGTTGCCATCGGCGCCGATGAACACGTTGTCGACGTTGCCGCCGGTGATGGTGGCCTGGATCTTGTCGATCGTGTTGGCAATGCCGGTGATGACAGTGCCTTCTTCGGTGACTTCCACAGTGGCGTCGCCGACGATGAGGTTCACGGCACTCACACCGTCATTGTACACGAGCGTATCGCGCGCGGCACTTGCGGTGGAGAGGCCTGCAACGTAATTGACGACTTCGGAGTCGCCGAGCTTAAGGGCTGCGCCGTTGCCGCCTGCATAGACGGCACCGATCGCGTTTCCGCTGCCTTCGAGGGTGATGCCGCCCTCGCCGCCGTAGATGGCGTTGACAGTGGAGTTCTTGAGCGTGAATTTGCCGGTGACATTGGCATTGGCGAGCTTGATGTTGCCAACGAGGGTGTCGGACACGTTGATCTGGGCATCGGCCGCGGAGCCGGTGGTCAGGTCGATGTCGCCGAGCACGTCGCCTTCTCCATCATAATAGGAGAACGTGGCGTTGTCGATTTCGACCTTTGCAGCGCCGGTGACGGAGCCGAGAGTCAGGCCCTTAATATTATTAGCAAAGGACACGCGCACGTCGGCATTTTCAACCGCGGCGGCGTCGCCAACGATGATGCTGTAGCCGTCGAGGGAGACCAGGCCGGCATCGGTATCGCCGAGGAACAGCGTGGAGTAGTCCTTCGTCACGGCATCGCCCGTGAACACGTTGGCATAGGTATCCGTGTCAAGCGTGGTGACCACGATGGTGGTGCTGGCCTTGTCAGCGACAGCGGCCTGCGCCTTGGCGATCGTGGAATAGCCCTTCAGGTCGAGCGAAGTGGTTTCGCCGTCGGTGTAGTTGCTGTTCACCAGGATGGTGTTGCCCATGTGGGCGACCAGCTTGTCGCCGACGAGAGAGTACTGGCCGCCGAACACGCCGTACTGGTATTCCTTGCCGTTCACCATGACGGTGTCGATCGAGCCGACATCGAAGCCGGTGAGACCGGAAATGAGGGTGACCTCGGTGCCGGTGAACTCGCCGGTCACGGTGAGGGTGCCGACTTCGGAGATGGTGCCCGCGGAGAGGACATCTTCGCCAGCCAGGGTGACGCTTTCGATGGCTTCGAGGCCGGTGGCGCGGAGAGCGGCGCCTGCTTCGACCGTGAGGGTGCCCCAACGACGGATCGTGCCAGCCTTGCTTTCCGTTTCGGAAGCGTGGGCGATCAGGGTGAACGTGGCATCGGCCTGGTCGGCGTCGGTGCTGACGAGGTTGCCCGCAACAGCGCCGGTGAGTTCGACTTTCTGCGTGCCGTAGAGACGGTCTGCGACGGAACTCGTGTTGCCGCTGCTGTTGATCGAGGTCAGGAACGTGAAGTTGCCGATCGTGGAAGCCGTAACCGTGATGGTGGTGTCGGCATGAATGGCATCCTTTTTGTCGCCGCGAAGTTCATAAGCAATGAAATCGCCGACGACGGACCCGTCGCTGATCGTACCGGTGACAGTGCGCTGAGTCTGCTCAGCAGCGGTCGGGCCAGTGCCGATACCGCCCTTCGTGATATAGGTGCGGCCGGTGCTGGAACCGGAGAGGGAGAACGAGACATTGCCGTCGATCCAGCCAACGCCGACCCAGCCGGTTCCGGCGCGGCCGGTACCGACAACGAGACCGTTGGAGGTGGATCCCGTCACTTTGAGGTTGACATCGCCGTGCAGGATCATCAGGCCCTTGTCATTGTTCGAGGCGGATCCGCGGTTCGGGAGGATCATGAGCTCGTTGGCAATGGAGGTGCCGGTGATGGTGATGTCGACATCAGCCCAGCTGTTGAATTCGTTGTTGGCATCTTCAACGCCCATGTGGAGGACCTGGAAGATGTTGCCGAACTTGGAGTTCTCGATCACGCCGGTGATCTTCGCCTGGTTGTCAGCAGTACCGACCTGGCCTCTGGCGACGCCGGCGACGCTGGAAACGGTGACGTTGGACAGCGTGAAGGTGATATCGCCGTCAATCTTGGCATAGCGCTGATTGCCGGCATTGTTTTCGCCCGCGCCGTAAGCAGAACCGGTCGTAACGGCCAGGTACTGCATGCTGGTGTTCTTCATGACCAGCACATAATCGCCGACGAAATTGGCATTCGTCGTGGCGCCGAATCCGTGGTAGCCGCCGCTGGCAAACGTGGTGTCTTCGATGTAGATGTTCAGCGTGCTGTCATCGGGGGAGTACTGGCCCGCCTGTCTCGGAATGACATACATGCCGGTGAGGCCCGTCACGCCGGAAGCGTAGACGTCATAAACCGCGCCGCCGCCGTTCGTGCGTCCGTTGTAGAAGTTGACGGCCGCATTCGTGTTCGTCACGAAGAGCGCGGAGCCGTCTTCGGGGGCAGCCGCAACAGTGCCGCCCGCGATGGTCGTGAAGGCGTTCACACCGAAAATGAGCGCTTCGCCGGTAATGGGATGGGTTGCCGGCGTAGCCTCTTCGGTGTACGAGTTGTCGACATAAATGTTGCCGACAGCTTTGAAGCCGTTTAGTTGAAGTTCTTCAAGAGTTGCCATAGCTTTTTTTCTCCTTGGTTGTTAAGCTAGGGTTTCGAGTTTGTTGCGAGTTTGATACTTGTTTTGTTTTTGTTTGCCTTTCTTTTCCTGGGTTGTGTTTGGGGTTTCCTTTCGGGTTGTTGGTTGAGTTTGAATGCGGGATGAGAAAAAAATCGTTCTGGTTAAGCTTGAGCCCGCGGAATCCGCCTCCACGCCGGGAACGGACATGGCGTCCTGTTCCGACTTTGCGGGGTCGGCGGCCGCCGCGGCGGATTCCCGACACACGGCGTCCTTTTTCCAGCGAAGCGCCCTGCGAATCCGTCCGGACGGGGCCGCGGAGATACGCACGGACATACGCGGAGCCTCAGCCCCGGCGCCGCCCGCCGTTTCCTTGCATTTCCAGTTCGTCGTCATCGTTTGTCTCCTGCGGTTTCCCGCGGTTGTTTGCGCTTCATTCCGGCCCGGGGTTCGGTTCCCGGGCCCGTTTTCTTCAGGTCGGGAGTTCCGGCCCTCGGATCGGGTTCAAGACAGGGAAATCATGTTCGCCTGGCTTGCGTTCAGGCGCCGCTTGCGCGGCTGTCGTTCGTTTCAGTTCGGTTCCACCTCGCCATCCGCCTTTGCCGCCGCCTCGCTTCCGCTCGGCTCTGGTCCCGGCTTCAGGTTCTGCCGTCCGCCTTGCCGCCGCCTCGCTTCTGCTCGGCTTTGGACTTGCCCGGACAACTCATCGGCTTCGCCGCCTGAGGTCCCGGTTTACCACCCGGTTCCGGCCTCCTGTTCCGCTCGTTTGCTGTTCACTTGGTTCATGGTTCGTATCTCGTTTCGGTTCGTTTGTTCGTTTCAGGTTGTCTCAAGCTCGGCTTCTGTTCGTTCTCGTTTGTCGTTTCAGGTTCGTTCCGTTCATTTCTGCTTGGCTTGAGGTTGTTTGCTTTATGTTCGCCTGTTCGTGTGCGGGTTTTTATTTATTTATCTCGCGTATATTATACACTTAAATGAGCGAAAACCAAATGTATTTTTTGTCGAAATACATGTGCTTTTTGAGAATAATGCATGTTTCAGGGCTAAAATGACGTTTTTTACCCCTTGTCAAGGCGATTTTCCGGCGCAACGTCATCGTAAAAAAACGCACCGCGTCAATCCGTGGAACGATCGCATCGGAAGACGGCTCCGATCCCCTGGCGGAATCACACCCGGATTCCCGCGACGGCATCCGAAGATTCCCGGCACAGGACATGTCCAGGCAGCCGACACGAACAGACTGCCGCCAACGCCACGCGAAACCCGATCCGAACCGGACACCTTTTGATCCGCCCTGCCCCTTTTCACCCCGTCTCGACACGTGGCAAAAACGGTTGTTTCCGCCATGCGGCAACCAACAAAAAAACAGCCGTGATGCATAGCGGTCATGTCAATAAGAATTTTTCTATAGATTTGTATCATTAACATATTTTATTTTAACTATTTTTAAATAAGGTCATTGATGCTATTTATTTGTGCTTTATTCTACAGAAGATTTGTCGATTTTACAAAATGATAACAGTTTCTATTATTGACTGATTGTTTTTATTCATATTTTTCATCACTAAACATCATAGTTTCGGCCGGCAGGACAATAAGACTTACAGGTCGTATAAGTCCTATTTTGATCATATCATGATTCGTGCTCCTGCGGGTCCTATCGGTCCTATCGGTCCTATCGGGTCCTTTCGATCCTATGTCTGCCAGTGGAATAATCAGGGGGTATGCGGCGTTGTCGGCGGCTGCCTCATTGCCCTGGGGATCGACAACCCTGTCCCGCATCGCCAGTTGAACTCAGGAAAGCGTTAGCTAAAGCCAAATACTACACAAAATCGATCAAAAAACACATTCTATTTTTGTTACTAAGTGATATATTAATTGTTCGTTACGGACAACAATTGTGCGTGCGCGACATTTTTGCAGTTGCGCCGCTCCGTTTCCGCCACAACAGCGGCTGCCCGAACGGCAACCGCAAATACCATGAACCTTAACCGAAACTATCATAACCAAACCAACCCCCTTTACCAGGAGACATCGTCATGAAGTTCTTCCGTATGATGAGAGGCATTGTGCCGATCCTCGCGGCGGTCGCAGCCACGACCGCCTGTGCCCAGACGACCGCGTCGCAGTTCGATCCGAACGTGGTCAAGATCCCCACCGACAAGCAGAAATTCCACATCTTCCTGCTGACCGGCCAGTCCAACATGGAAGGCGCGGGCTACCCCGTGCTGCCGGAATACCTGACCGGCACGACGCAGGTGCTCGAGCTGAACGACAAGATGGAGTGGGTGAAGAACGTCGCTCCGTACGGACGCGGCTACGGCCCGGGCGAGTCTTTCGCGCTGCACTATGCGAAACTGCATCCGGACGTGACGGTGGGCGTGATCCACGCGGCACGCGGCGGACGCAGCATGCGTGAACTGAGCAAGGGCGGCCGCGACAACACCGACCGTGCGCCGAACTACGACAACCTCATCAAGAAGATCAAATTCGCGCAGGAACAGGGCGAAGTGAAAGCCATGCTCTGGCACCAGGGCGAATCCGACACCGGCAACCGCAATTACATCAACGAGCTGAACAAGCTCGTGACCGACGTCCGCACGGACATCGGGATCGCCGACCTGCCGCTCTTCGTGGGCGAACTCGGCCGTTATGTGAACTGGACGGACGGCTTCAACCGGATGATCCAGGACGTCGAGTCCAAGATCGAAAACTGCAAGCTCATCAGCTCGAAGGGGCTCATGCACCGCGGCGACGAACTCCACATTTCCGGCTACTCCGTCAACACCTTCGGCTGCCGCTACCTCGACGCCTACCTGAAGATGCGCGAGCCCGAGACCGCGAAGAAATTCGAGCCGCTCCTCGCCGAAATCGAAAAGAAGATGGCGGAATACGACGCCCGCTGGGTCACCGTCGAAAACGGCGACATGACGATGGGCGAGGACCGTCCGCTCGGCTGGGAAGCCCGCCGCTGGGATCCCATCCGCATCAATCCCCACCGCGACACCGAAGTTTACGCCTCCGCTCCGGCCTCGCTGCGTATTGAAAACCTTGATCCGGCGACCGCCCTTCCCTCGGTCCAGGAAATTTCGACGGCTCCCGGCGCGGACGGCATCGGCACCTGGATCCGCGATGTGGCCGGCACGCACGTGAAAGTCTCCTGCAAGGTCAAGAACGAGGGCTACAGCAAGGTCACGATCCGCATCCGCGGCGAAAACTCCGGCTTCCAGCGCTGCCTCGACCTCCAGCTCTTCGACGCCACCGACGCGAAAGAATGGACCAGCTACTCCGGCGAATTCGACATCCCGGCACAGGCCATCCGCGACCGCATCGGCATCATGGTCGAAGGCAAGGGCAAGGCATGGCTCGACGACGTCGTGATCGAAAAGGTCAAGAACGGGAAGACCATTCCCGACACCAAGATCGACGTCGAGTATGAGAAGAAGATGAACGAAAGCTTCTCCAAGCTCTGAGCAACGACCGGGAGCGCAAGCCGGGAGCCTGAGCCTCCACTGGACAGCGCCTGGCTGCGTTCCGCACAAAAAGCACGATCAGGGCCGCAGACGCTGCAAAATGCGTTTGCGGCTTTTTCTTTGCAAGAATCATCATGACACAGCTTTCCCCGGACATTATTTCCTCAGGCAAACGTCCCGTTCGCAAGCGGAAATGGATCCTGCGCATCGTCATCGTGCTCGCGGTCGGGATCGCGGTCGCCGTGCTCGCCATGGTCAGCGCGAATCTGCGCGTCGAAGCCCGCGCGGACGGGCGCGTATATGATTCTGTGGAAGACGTGCCCGCCCGGGAATACGGCCTGCTGCTCGGCACGTCACGGCTCGTGAAAGGGAAGTACCGCAACGACTATTTCTACAAGCGCATCCGGGCGGCGGCCGAACTTTATCAGGCGGGGAAGATCCGCAAGATCATCGTGTCCGGCGACAACAGCCGCACGGAGTACAACGAAACGGGCGACATGAAGCGCGAACTCGTCGCCGTGGGTATATCGGAGGATGACGTGCTGATGGACTACGCGGGATTCCGCACGCTCGATTCGGTCGTCCGCGCACGCAACCTCTACGACGCGACCGAGATCACCGTCATTTCGCAGGAGTTCCACTGCGAACGCGCCGTCTATCTCGCGGCGGAAAACGGCATCGACGCCATCGGATTCGCTGCGGAGGACTCGGGTTTGAAGTCGGCGCGGACTCGTCTGGCAGTGCGCGAGGCATTCGCCCGCGTGCTGGCGGTGATCGACGCGGAACTCCTGGGCCGCAAGCCGCATTTCGAGCAGTGACCGTCCGCGACAGATAAAAGCAATGCCGCCGTCCCCTGCCCGGGACGGCTTTTTTTCGCGGAAAACATGAGCGGAGACTTGAAAAAGGGGGAAACGGTAGTATAGTTAGCGGGAAGCAAAGAACCATCAAACAGCATGGAAGGAACCGGAAGCAATGAACCCGGAACAGAGCGAACAGGCGGAGACAAAGAAAGGGTACCATTTCAATACGTTCAGCGGGGTCTTCCTGCCGTCCATCCTGACCATCCTGGGCGTTGTGATGTTCATGCGACTGGGGACGGTCACGGGCGAACTTGGCATCACCGGCGCGCTGGGCATCCTGCTGTTCGCGGAGAGCATCGCGGTCGCCACGGGGCTGTCGATCTCGGCAATCTCGACGAATACGCCGGTGAAAAGCGGCGGGCCGTACTTCCTGATCTCGCGGTCGCTGGGGCCCGGCTTCGGCGCGTCGATCGGGCTGACCTACTACGTGTCGCAGTCGCTGTCCGTGCCGTTCTACGTGATCGGCTTCACGGAAGCGTTCATCACGGTGTTCCCCGCCTACGCGCCGATGCAGCTGTGGGTCGGGATGATCCCGCTCGCCGTGCTCTTCATCATCGCGGTCGTCGGGGCGAACTGGGCGATCCGCACGCAATACGTCATCATGGCGATCCTCGCGCTGTCCATCGTGGTGATTCTAGCCAGCGCGGCGTTCGGCACGCCCGGCCCCTCGGCGGAGATGTTCCGCGCCAATCTCCACGCGAAGAAAGGGCTGGACGTGAACATCCTCGTCCTCGCCACGAATTTCGCGATCTTCTTCCCCGCCGTGACCGGATTCCTCGCCGGAGTCAACATGTCCGGCGACCTGAAAGACGCGCGCAAATCCATTCCGCGCGGGACGATGATCGCCATCGCCGTAGGATTCGTGATCTACCTGACGGAGATCCTGCTCTTCGGCGCCACCTGGCCGCGCGAAAAGCTGCTGGCATACTATGAAACGCTCAAGGGGCACGCCATCTTCCACACATGGTTCCTCGTCTTCGCGGGCGTGGCGGCGGCGACGCTGTCCAGCGCACTCGGGACGCTGATCGGCGCGCCGCGCATCCTTCAGGCGTTCGCGGCGGACAAGATCTTCAAGCCGCTGAACTTCTTCTCCTGGGGACGCGGCAAGAACAACGACCCGATCCCCGCCATGTGCCTGACGCTCGCGATCTCGGCGGGCATCCTCCTGTGGGGCAGCCGGCAGAGCGGCGGCGGGACCGCACTGAACGCCGTGGCGGAGCTCGTGACCATGTTCACGCTCTTCACCTACGCAATCATCAACATCGCGGCCGCCGTGGAGCATTTCGCCGCGAATCCGTCGTTCCGCCCGAAATTCCGCCTCTTCCACTGGGCGGTCGGCTGCTACGGCGCGACCGCGTGCTTCGCCGTGGCGCTTTTCATCAACGCCAAGCTCCTGCTCGTGGCGTTCTTCATCGTGGGCGTGCTCTTCCTGATCGCCCGCCGCAAATCGCTCGTCAGCACGTTCGGCGACGCCCGCCGCGGGTATTATTTCGAGCGCATCCGCCGCTGCCTCATCCATCTGGCGGCCCTGCCCCCGGACGCCAGAAACTGGCGACCGCAGATCCTCATCCTCGCCGGACCGGATAAGAAACACCTCGCGCTCATCCGTTTCGGGTCGCTGCTGAACAACGAACGCGGTATCATGTCGGTGGCACGGTTCCTGAATCCCGGTCCGGACCGGGCGGCATCGGAACGCGCGCGCAGGCAGGAGGAAGAACAGCTCAGGGCACTTTCGCAGGAGTCCGGCACGCCGTTCTTCCCGGTCGCCGTCACGACTTCGGAGAAGACTGATTTCGACGAGTCGCTGAACGTGTTCCTGCAATCGCATTCGCTGGGACCGCTCGCGCCGAACGTCGTGCTGTCCGGCTGGCCGATCAACAGGGACCGCGTCGAGGCGTTTTTCCGGCACTTGCAGACGATCCGGCTGCTCCGCATGAACATGCTCGTGCTCATCAATCCGGAACGCGCCGGAGAGGAGCCGGGCGACGGCCCGATCGACATCTGGTGGCGCGGACGGCAGAACGGCTCGCTGATGCTGATCCTGGCGCACCTGCTCACGTGCAACAGCCCGTGGCGGAAGACGCGGATCCGGCTCCTGCGCCTGTCCGACCCGGAGAACCGTCCCGAAGCAGAAAACGAGCTCGCAAAACTGGCCGCGGATTCGCGCATTGAGGCGGAACACATGGTGCTGTCGCAGGAAGCGAACTTCGAGGCGGCGTTCCGGGCGTATTCCTCGCGCGCCTCGCTGATCTTCCTCGGATTCATCCCGCCGCACCCGGAGGACTGCCAGTCGTTCTACGAACGCATCAACGCGCAGCTCGAGGGCATGCCGGCGACGTTCCTGGCGGCGTCCGCCGGGGACACCGACCTGGATTCGTGAAAAAGGGGAAAGCGCGTTATTCCGACCGCGGCACGGTCACTTCTTATCGCCCTGCTCGTGGTATTCCTGCTCGGAATTGACGTCCCACACAGCCGACTTCGGAATCTCGCCGCGGAGCGCGCGGACGGCCTCCATGGCGCAGAGCATGGAGTGGTCCATGTTGTTGTACCGGTGCTGGCCGTTGCGTCCAATGCAGTAGAGGTTCGGGATCGTGTCCAGATATTGCCGGATCGCGCCGAAATCCTTGTACGAGCCGAAATACGCGGGGTACGCCTTTTTGATCGGGATGCGGACGGAGTCCAGCACGTCTTCCCGGTCGATGAGCCCGATGGAGACGAGTTCCCCGATGGCGAAGTCTATGAATTCGCGTTCGGGCGTGTTCCACATGGAGTCGCCCTCGTTGCAGAAATACTCCAGCCCCAGCCAGACCGTCTTCTGCCAGTCCTGGACCATGTACGGCGACCAGTTGTTGAAAATCTGGAGACGCCCCAGGCGCACACTGCGTTCCTGGATGTAGATCCAGTTATCGGGGACCAGGCCGTTCACCGTTTTGTACTTGGTGAGGTTGCGGACTTTCAGTTTTTTCACAAGCACGCCGACGGTGATGAAATCGCGGTACGGCAGCCCGGCGGCAGCGCGAGCGGCATCCTCCGGCGCATCCGGCAGTGCCTGGACCAGGTCTTTCACGGGCATGGTGGAGAAGAAATAATCGCAGGGAATGGTCTTTGTTTCGCCGTTTTGTTCATAACGCACTGCCTTGATGGAGCCGCCGTCCATCTCCAAACCGCAGACACGCGCATTGAATTCCAGGCGAGCGCCCATTTTCAGGTCTTCGTCCGCCATGGCTTCCCAGTACTGGCCAGGTCCCTTCTTCGGGTATGAGAACGATTCTATGAGGGTGGTCTCGACTTTCGCGCCGCTCGGGCGGAAAGGCTTCGTGAGGGTCGTCCAGACGGCTTTCGAGAGGGACAGCCCTTTCACGCGCTGCGCGCCCCAGTCCGGCGAAATCTTCGAGGGATGCACGCCCCAAACCTTCTCCGTGTAGTCCTCGAAGAACATCCGGTAAAGCGGACGCCCGAACCGGTTGATGTAGAAATCCTCCAGCGAGTTTTCCGGACGTTTGAAGAGGCACGCGCCCAAATAGCCGAACCCGGCGCGGCAGGTGCGGACCAGCCCCATGTTCAGGAACGTCCGCGGCTTCATGGAGATCGGATAGTCGAAGAACGCGCCGAGGTAGAAGATGCGCGAAATGCGGTGGCGCGTCAGCATCACGCGTTCGACTTTCTCCGGGTCGGGATTGCCTGGCGTGACGGCGGGCGAACGTCCAAGCAGGATATCGTCACAGGCGGGCGCGCCCTGATTCGGGAGAAGCTTTTCCCACATGCGGGTCACATCGCCGTTCTTCGAAAAGAACCGGTGGCCGCCGATGTCGATGCGGTTGCCGTGGTACTCCACCGTCCGGGAAATGCCGCCGACCTGATTTGTTTCCTCCAGGATCACGGGCATGACATTGGTCGTTCTCAGAAGTTCATATGCCGCAGTGAGCCCTGCCGGGCCCGCGCCTGCGATGACTGCGATTTTTTTGTTCTGTTCCATAATGCACCTGTTCAGAAGAGTTCGGTTTTAAGTTTCACGACGGCTTTCTTGATGCGGCAGGGCGCCTCGGCGGCCATTTTCGCGAAATGCTCATCCGTGGGGAAGAGCAGCACGAAGCGGCCCGGCGTCATGGCGCAGAGCGTCATCATCTTCTGCGCGTGGTAGAACGCCACGTCCTTTGCGTCATCGTACGGAGTTTTCAGGGTGGATTCGTCCAGCGGCGCAACGGCGATGTATTCGGCCCCGGCGATGCAGTACTGGATGTCGATGTACTTCCGGTGCGCCTCCAGGATCGGCGACGGTTCCGCCTCGGTGTCGTAGGACTGCACCATCACGTACACGTCGCGGCCATCAAGCTCGAACGTCTCCTCAGGGGTGTCCGGCGTGAGCGTCTTCAGAAACTCGAATGCTTTCATCGTCGCGGGACTGAAGCGGTACAGCCCGATATTATTGATATGGTCGCAAATCATGGTAACCTCCTGATGCCGGGTCAATCGAAGAAAATGACGGGGGTATCGGATATGAATATGTTTTTGTTGTTGATCTCGGGGTGGAGGAAAAGCCGGTGCCCGTGACGGAAATCATCTTCGAGGAAATAGAAGTCGGCCCACTGTTTCCCCGGGGCGTACACGATGCTCCACAGGGTCACGTCGTCTCCGCCGTCGTCCACCTGCGGATACCATATCTTCCTTTGTGACTGCCAAACGCGCGCAATACAGGACAGGACTTCCTGGAACGGCAGTCGGACGATCCAATTGCCATGAGCGCCGTACCCGCCGGGGAGAACGAAATCCGGTCCGATGAATTCGGACACGTGGTCGAATCGCAGATGGGACTCCTCGTCCCCGACGCCCTTCTTCGGGCTGTCAGCGAGGTAATGGTTCGTGACGATGTTCGTTTCCGTGACAAGCATTTCGCCGTTCACATACTCCACGACCACGCTCTTCCCGCTCTTGTCCGCGATGGCGAAGTGATGCGCCGCTCCGATGGACGAGTTCATGTCGTACTGCTTCAGCAGTTCGATGGCCTCATCGACGTTCGCCGCGCGGTCCAGCAGCAGCCGGATGGCGGTCGTGGTCGTGAGCGCGACTTTGCCGGTCTTCTGGTGGGTCTCCTCGTCGTCTCCCGCCATGAGGTCGGCGACAACCAGTCCGAGCTCGTTCATGCCGTCGAGCGGGACATAGATCGCCGCGAGCGTCTGAATGCGCTCCTGCATGGAGCCGTCCGGCGAATAATCGTCCCCGAACCCGAGGAAATCGAGGTCGCAGGTGGACAACGATTCATAGCCGTTCTTCGGCACGGTGTGCACGATCATCGCGCGGCCCTTCTCCCAGTCGAAGTTCCGGCCGAAATACACGGCGCCGTTCTTGTCCTTCACGCAGACCGTGGTGCAGCCGAAATCGCCGGGCGTGATCTCGATGTTCTCCTGCTTATAATACCCGCCGGAGAGATACCCCATCAGGTAGCGGCCCAGCGCGGAATCGCTGTCGGCGCCGCCCTGCGCGAGGAATTCGTCGAGCCCGTAGTCGCCGCGGTACTCCATGACGTACAGGCCGTCCTGAATCTTTTGAATGCTCCGTGCCGCCACGATGAACGTGCCGAACTTCCGCCATGCGCCGAATGCGATGACGGCGAGGATCAGGACGAGCAGAACAGCCGTCCAGATCAGGATTTTTTTCAGGGGCTTTTTCATGGATTGCATGGGGAAAACAAAATGCCGTGGCTTCTACGCTCGGAAAGGGACCTGTCACCGGCCTTTCAGACAAATGATCAGAGCCACGATCGTTGCGGGCAGCCAGCCGAGGAAACAAAGAAGCAAAACCAGCAGAATGATTTTGATACCCTTGTCAAACACGGCAAGCGGGGGAAGGATAATGCACAGAATGACTCTGAGGATCAGTTCACCGGTACTCATGTTCGATTCTACTCCTCGTTTTGGTATTGATTTGAGGGTATCCTGATGAACCGGGTACCCTTTTTTTCGGAAGCCGGGCGGAAATCACTTGCCGCAGCACTTCTTGTACTTCTTGCCGGAACCGCAGGGACACGGGTCGTTCGGGCCGACCTTCGGCGCGGTGCGGACGTAGGGCTTCGGGCCGACGATGGCGCCGTCGTAGAAGAACCACTCGCCGCCGCTGCGGCGGAACTCGGAGATCTCGTGGTGCTCCATCTGCATGTTGCGGTTTTTATAGCGCGCGACGAACTCGACGATGCCGTCGGAATCCTTCTCGCCGCCACGTTCGGTGCGGAGGATGGTGATGCCGTCCCATTCGGACTGCTCCGCCCAGTTCTTGACTTCCTGGCGGTCGCAGGTGGCGCGCTGTTCGGGATGGGTGGAGTCGAGGATGAAATCGACGTGGCAGGTGGCATAGGCGGAGTAGCGCGCCCGCATGAGTTCTTCGGGGGTTTTGGCCTTGCGTGCGCCGAGGATGACGGGTTCGCAGCAGTCGGCGAAATGTTCGCCGGAACCGCAGGGGCAGAGATCGGGAGAGGGATTGATGCTCATTTTGAATAAAAAATCCTTTATGGTTCTGGATTGGTTGGTGCGGAGTTGATGGTATCAAGGAAGATCTGCGGCGGCTTCTGGGGACGGCCGTCGCGGTTCATGAACGCATGGACGGTCCACCCTTCGGCGAGGAGCTCCTCGCCGCGCTTCACGGTGCAGGCGATCTTCACGCGGACGCCTTTCATCTCGGCGAGGGTGGCGGTGATGGTGAGGATGTCCTCGAACTTGGCGGGGCGCTTGTAATGGCAGACGGCCTCGAGGACCGGCAGGGCGCATCCGAGCTCCTCAAGCTTGCTGTAGGGCAGCCCGATGGCACGCATGAGCTCTTCGCGTGCCATTTCGAAGTAGATGAGGTAGTTCGCGTAGTAGACGAACGTCATCTGGTCGGTGTCGGCGTACGGCACGCGGTAGTCGATGGAAGCGGAAACCGAGCTCATGCCCTGCCTCCGTCCTGAATGCACAGGACCATGGCGTCCAGCACTTCTTCGGCGGTCATCCCGCTGCTGTCGATGAAGACGGCGTCCTCCGCCTGCCTGAGCGGCGCGACGGACCGGTTCATGTCCTGGCGGTCGCGCTCGGCAATCTCGGCAGCCACGGAATCGACCGTGGCGTTGTCAGGCGTCTCGCCGCCCTGCGCCAGACGCCGAAGCGCCCGGACGCGCGGCGACGCGGTCAGGAAGAACTTGTACTGGGCGTCGGGGAAAACGGCGGTGCCGATGTCGCGGCCCTCCATCACCACGAGCGAAGTTTTCGCGGCGTCGCGCTGGATCTGAAGAGTGAAAGTGCGGACGAACGGGATGGCGGCGACGTTCGAGGCTCCCTGTGCGATTTCGGGCGCGCGGAGCGCCTGGCCGGGGAACACGCCGTCGATCTCGATGTCCGGGTTGCCGCCGTCCGCGGGGACGGCATAGCGGATGACCGTGTCGGCCAGCATCTTCTGAAGCGCGGCTTCGTCGCGCGTGGAGATCCCGAGCTGCGCGGCTTTCCACGCGATGGCGCGGTACAGGGAGCCGGTGTTGATGTACGGGATGCCGAGGCGGGCGGCGAGATTCCTCGCTGCCGTGCTTTTGCCCGAAGCGGCGGGGCCGTCGATCGCGATCACTTTGCTGGCCATGGTCGATTTGCTTTCCGTTGGAATATGGTTATTTGAGTTTGCGAGTGTAAAACGAGACCTGCACGGAGCCCGCGGAGTCGCGGACCGCGCCGAGCAGGAACAATGCGTCCGGGTCTTTCTTCATGAAAATATCGCCCGCCCCCTCGAAGAGGTCGGTATGCTCGATGGTGGCGGGAGCCCAGCCAGCATTGATGATCTTCGCGGTCAGGTCGTCCATGACGGGCGCGATCTCCGTGTTTTGAATCTCGTAGGTGCCGAACAGGGCCCCACGGTTCGGGAACTTCATGAGCTGGAAATTGGACGCGCCGGAGACGATGGGGAATTCCGACGGCCAGAGCGGCAGCGGGCATTCCTTGGGCATGTCTTTCGGCAGGACCGTGGTGAACTGGAGCAGCGGGTTCAGGCCCCGGAGATGAAGCAGGAAGATGCGCTGGGAGCCGCCGTCCTGAAGCGGGCGGCGCAAAAGGAGCGAAGATTCGTTTCCCGCCGCCTGGGCATTCGGGAACATCTTCAGCACGGATGCGCGGACCAGCGAAAGAGGCTGGTCGGACATGGAGATCTTCATGGTCATGTCCTGGCCGTTGACCGTGACTTTCTCCGACCAGAACTGCGTGGCGTCGGAGAGCGCCGCCAGCGTGTCCTCCGCCGATTCCGCAGAGAGGTCCGAAGCGTCGCCTTTCGCCGCGCCGCCACCGAACGGCCAGATGGAAAAGACGTCTGCCCGCAGGGAACCCGGTACGGCGGACAGCGCCGCCGCCAGGATGAACAGGCGGAACGTTTTTTTCAGCTCGGCGCGGCGGATCATGGCTGGGCTCCTCCGTAAACCCTGGACAGCACGGCCCAGACCTTGACGATCTGCACCGAGGTGCCGATGGAGATCCGGACGTAGCGTTTCGTGCGCGGATACGGGAAATACCGCACGAGGATGCTGCGGGCGCGCAGCTCGCGGAAACAGCGTTCGCCGTCGCGGTCGGGCGGCGACGCGAAGAGGAAATTCGTCTCAGACGGCACAACCTCGAATCCGAGGTCGAGGAGCCCGGTCAGGAGCATTTCGCGCGCCAGGCGGATCTTCTCGACGCATTCCTTGAAGTATTCGACGTCGCGCAGAGCCGCGATGGCGAGCATCTGCGTGAGGTAGGAGACGTTGTACGAGTCTTTCATCTTCATCATCCCGGCGATGGTGCGGGGATGCGCCAGCGCGAATCCGAAACGGAGTCCGGCGAGCGAACGCGACTTCGAGAACGTGCGGGAAATGATGACGTTCGGGAAGCGCGTCACGAAATCGGCGCAGTTGTCGGACGCGAAGTCGGCATACGCCTCGTCGATCAGGACCATGCCCTTGTAGTTCGCGCAGATCGTTTCCATCAGGGCGCGGGGGAACGAATTGCCGGTCGGGGCGTTCGGGCGCGCGATGAGGAAAAGATTGGTGCCTTCGAGCTGTTTCAGGATGTCGTCCGGCAGCCCGAAATCGTCCTTGAGGTCGATGTACTTGACGGGAGCGCCGTGCAGCGCGGCCAGCGTGGGGTACAGCGTGTAGGACGGCCTCAGGCAGGCGATCGGCAGGTCAGCCGAGGAGAAACACCGCACCGTGATGCTCAGCGTGTCGTCCGACCCGTTGCACGCGATCACGTGGTCGCGGGTCAGCCCGAACATCTTCGCGATCTCGTCGCGGACGGGGTCGGAGGTCGGATTCGGGTACAGGCGGAGCCGTTCCGGATCGATGGACGCGAGCGTCTGGAAGACGCCGGGGCACGGTGGGAAAGGGTTCTCGTTGGTATTGAGCTTGATGAGGTCGGGGAGGTTGAGCTGTTCGCCGGGGGCGTAGCCCTCCATCCTGTCGATGTCCTTGCGGAAGTAGGAGATGTAGCGTTCAGGGGTCATCGCATGGAGCCTTTCGCGTTATTTGAGGCCGTTTCTGCGGATGGAAGCGCTGCGCCCGTGGGCGTCCAGCCCTTCAAGTTCGGCAAAGTGTTCGATCGCGCCGAGTTCGCGCATCAGCGCCTTGTCCGTATACGACAGGATGCTGCTGCGACAGAGGAAATCGCCCGCGGTGATGCCGTGGAAGAACCTGGCAGTCCCCGCGGTCGGAAGCACATGGCTCGGGCCAGCGGTGAAATCTCCGGCGGGCTCGGGCGTCCACGGCCCCAGGAAGATCGCTCCGGCGGCGCGGACGCGCTTCGCGAACTTGCGGGGCTCAGCGCAGTGGAGTTCGAGGTGTTCCGGCGCGAAATTACCGGCGATCTCCGCGGCTTCGTCCATGGAGGAGCAGCGGATCAGGAAGATGCCGTTGGCAAGCACTTTCTGAAGCGGTCCCTGGCGGGTGAGCGTCTTGGACTGCTCCAGTATCTGCGTTTTCACCGCTTCCAGCACGTCCCGTGAATCCGTGACCAGGACCGCCTGCTCCAGGCCGGAGCCGTGTTCCGCCTGGGACAGGATGTCTGCCGCGGTCCAGGCGGGGTCGACGGAACCGTCCGCCACGACCATGACTTCCGACGGGCCGGCGACCATGTCGATGGCAACGCGGCCGTAGACGTAGCGCTTGGCAGCCGCGACATAGGCATTGCCGGGACCGACGATCTTGTCCACGGCGGGGACTGTCTCCGTACCATATGCCAACGCCGCGACGGCTGTGGCGCCGCCCATCTTGTAGACGGCGGTGGCGCCTGCTTTCACCAGCGCATACAGCGTGGCGGGATTGATGGAGCCGTCCTTGCGCGGCGGCGTGGCGGCGATGATCTCGGAAACTCCGGCTGCTTTCGCGATGGCGACCGTATGCAGCGCGCTGGACACCAGCGGAGCCGTGCCGCCCGGCACATAGCACGCCACGCGCTTCATCGGCGTGAACTGTTCGCCGAGCGTGACGCCGGGACGCGGATGCGAGGTCCAGGAGCGCGGCATCTGCATTTTCGCAAACGCCGTGATGTTGCGGAACGCGAGCTGGATGGCGTCTTTCGTCTTCCGGGAAACGGCTTTTCCTGCCGCCGCGATCTCCGCCTCCGAAACTTTCAGCTTGTCCGCGGTCAGCGCGACGCCGTCGAATTTCGCGATCTGCGCCAGGACGGCGGAATCCCCATGCTGACGGACCTCATCCACGATCGCCTGCGCCCGCTGTTCGATCTCAGGGGGACATGCAGGCCGGGTGTAAAGCGCTTGAAGAGCCCGCTTGTAATCGGCATCGGTGCAGTCAATGAGTTTCATGGAGACAGATCCTTTCATATTCGGAGAAAATACCATAATCCTTTAAAGATAGCTCAAAAAACGCATTTTTCCAGTCGAATCGCTTAAAAAGTCGCGTTTTTCGGTTCCGCCGCGCATGAACGGCGGTGAAAGCTTTTTTTGAAAAAAACGGAAATCGGCGCTTGCATTTTCGGAAAACCCGTCTAAATTAATCACCAAGAAGCAGTGGTTCATTCCTCTGAACAAAGAATATATCGGGGCCGCAAGGCCTTATTGCACCTACTTTTAAGTTGGAGCGGTATATGAAACCCTGCTTCTGTTTTTTTTTGCTTTTTTTCCGGGGGAAACGTCGCTTGCCCGATTTGAATCCGTTTTTTTATTCCGCGGCTTGATTTTTCAGTAAAATGGTGGTATTATAATCGGTAAAATTCTTTTTAAAGCCATCAACAGCAAAAAAAGTTCAACAATAAAAATATCCCACACCGGAGGAAAACCGTGAAAAAAACATTCAAGATCCTCGGCCTCGCCGTGATTTACGTCATTATTGCGGCCGCTATCATCTTCGTTCTCATGTATCTCTACAAGTCGAACGATTTCTTCCGCTCGCTCTTCGAAGGATCCGTTGACGCTCCGTCGCAGCTCTCCACGGGCAACGACATCCATGAGGCCGCAGAAAAGGTCGAAAAACTCAACAAGAATGCCGCACAGCTGTCGCTGTTCATCCTCATCTTCATCCTGATCCTGCAGGCATTTGCGTTTGTGACTGCTGCCGGCGTTTTCTCCGGGCTGAAACGCAGCAGGGAATCCATCCAGGTCCGCCTGAAAAAACTTGAAAATGCCGACCTCTTCCTCGACCTCCCCCTGTATTTCGGCCTCCTCGGCACGGTCGCCAGCTTCGTCGTGATGTCGTTCAATCCGAACATCAGCCGCCTGATCGCATACTCCTCCACGCTCGTCGGCATCATTTTCAGCGTGATCCTCCGCCTCACGCTCCAGTACCCGCTCAAACAGGCCCTGATCAGCGCCTCCGAACCAAACGACAAGGAATCCAAAGATTCCAAATCCGAAGATTCCGAACCCAACGATAAGGAATCCGCACAGTGAACAGGTCCATTCTCATTGTCACATGCGACTTCCTGGTCCTGGCGGCAATGTCCCTGGCGCTCGGGATGACCGAAGTCGGCGATCCCTCGGGGACGGCGAAAACGTCGTCTCCGACGACCCGCCTGGTCGAGATGATCGACGAGGAGCTGGCGCGCCATGAAGAGGTGAAGCTCCAGAAAAACGAGCTGGAAAAGGTCCTCGAGGAATACCGCGCCCTCGCTCTGAAAGACGAAAAGCAGATCGCGTCCCGGGACGAGGAAATCGCACAGGCACAGGCGAAGCTCGCCGAAACGATCGACGCCCTCACGAAATCGAAGAGCGAGCTCGCATCCGAAAGGACAAAGTCCCAGGAGGAACTGGCAAAGAGCGCAGCCGAGCTTGAAAAAACGAAAAAGGAACTTGACGAGCGCGAAGCCGCCCTGAAACGTTCCGCTGCTGTCATCGAGCAGAAAGAAAGCGAACTGAAGCTCTCGGCGCAGGAGCTTCAGGAACGCGACAAAGCCATCCGCGAAAGCGAAGCCCTCCTCGAAAAAAGCGAACGCGAACTGGCGCAGACCGCCAAAGAAAAGGCGGACGCCGCCGCCAAGCTCGCCCAGACCATCAAGGAAAAGGCTGACACCGCGGCTGAACTCGAACAGGCCGTCAGGGAAAAGGAAGACACTGCCGCCAAGCTCGCCCAGACCATCAAGGAGAAAGAGGATGCGGCGGCAAAACTTGAACAGGCCGTTAAGGAAAAGGAGATTGCCGCAGCAAGACTCGCCATGGCGCCCGGCTCCGTTGAAAAGCTCGAGCAGACGCTCAAGGAAAAGGAAGACGTGGAAGTCAAGCTCGCCCAGAACGAACTGCTCCTCGCCAAGTCGAACAGGGAGATCGAAGAACGCGACAGGGCCATCCGCGAAAGCGAAGCCCTCCTTGAAAGGAGCGAGCTCACCCTGGCACAGACCAAGCAGGAAAAGGCAAACACGGAGGAAAGGCTCCTGCAGAGCGAAAAATCCCTCTCCCATACCTCCGGGCTGCTCGAATCCGCGCGGCTTGAGCTGGAAGCGCTCCGCGAGCAGGCGCGCCTTGACCGGGTACGTGCAGACGAGGCAATCGCGAAATTCCACGCCACCGAAATCGAACTCGTCGAAACGAGATCCCAGCTCACCAGCACCCAGACCCAGCTGAACGGCATGGTCCACGTGCTGACCGACGTCAATTCCGACCTCGTCAAGACGAAATCCGACCTGGACGAATCCAAGCAGACGCTCGCCGTGTCGCAGGAAACGATCGCCCAGAACGAGAAGATGCTGGGCGAAAAGGACAAGCAGATCGGCGAAAAGGACAAGCAGATCGCCGAAAAGCAGCGCGACCTGGCGGAAACCCGCAAGGAAGCCGACGAGCTCAAAAAGAAGCTCAACAACGACGTTCTGACCAGCTACAACGCTTCCTCGCTCGAGCTCTCTTTCCACCTCGTCAACGACCGCCTCTTCAACAACATCACCATCGACAAGTCGTTCTTCCTGCCCGTCGTGACTCTCGGCGGCAAACAATGGATCGTCTCCGCTTTCCGCGACACGACCGGACTCAACCTGCACTCCGGCTACACCAAGGTCACCGAACTCCTGTACAAGGTGCGCCGCCCGCAGAGCAAAGACAAATGGACCGCGATCAACGGCCCGGCACTCTGCCTCGCCGACGACTCCCGCGTGTGCGTCTTCCCCGTCGCCGCCGACAAGGTCGCCGAACCGCTTCAGGCGCTCACGTACGCCGAGCTGCGCGAACGCGGCCTGGACAACCTCACGATCTTCAAGTCCGGCACGTTCTCGAAAGCATCCGCCGACATCACGGGGCGCTGTTCCGTGAGCATGGAACAGGGCGACAACTACCTGTACATCCGCAACCCGAACCGGTCCTCCAGCGAGCTCAAGGCGGAAGTCGGCGACTTCGTCCTCTCGAAAGAAGGCTTCTTCGTCGGCGTGGTGGTGCGGGTGTCCTCATCCGACCTCGGACAGACCTCGACCGCGCTCTGCTATGTCTTCCCCGGCGAACCCGATTTCACGAAAGCTTTCCGGCTCCGCCTCACGAAAGAACCCGCCCAGACGCTTTACTACGATTTCGTGGACGCCCACGAGACCCTGCGGAAACGCGCCGACCAGCTCGACAGAGGGAAATGAACCGGGCTGAAACCGCGACCAACGACAAATACAATTCAGGCGGCGCGAACCGGATTATGCCGGGATGCGCCGCCGATTCCTGACAACCATTTGCCGGACGGGCTGTCCGGCGTTTTTTCAGGACACAATTCAAACCATGCAGAAAATCATCGAAACCATCGTCTCCATCCCCGCCATCTACCGCACCATCTTTCTCCTCGTCTGTTCGAACTGCTTCATGACGTTCGCCTGGTACGGACACCTGAAAAACATGGCGAGCAAGCCGTGGTGGCTGGCCGCCATCGTCAGTTGGGGCATTGCCCTCTTTGAATATCTGCTGCAGGTCCCCGCGAACCGCATCGGCTACACCACGCTCACGCTCGCCCAGCTGAAGATCATGCAGGAGGTCATCACACTCTCGGTCTTCGTGCCGTTCTCCCTGTTCTTCATGGGCGAGAAATTCCGCCTGGACTTCATCTGGGCCGCCCTCTGCCTCTGCGGCGCCGTCTTCTTCATCTTCAGGAAGTAAGAAAACGGGGATAGTTTGAGGGAGAAACGGGGAAAAACGGGGAAAAAATGGGGAAAGACGCCCCGCTGACCGTTTTGAACAGCCTGTTGAGCGGAGGCGATCCATCATTCGAGCATAGCAATGTACCAAACCTGATGTCTCTTTGTTGGTTTCCAATATAGCACGGGATATCTCGCGAGAATCAGAATGATATTTAGAATAATTACTTTTTTCTCTTTTCCCGGGTTGACAAATCGTTCCTGCGGTAGTATATTGCATCAGTAAATTATGGATGGGCGCGGGGGTTGAACCCCCTGCGCCGCGAACACAGCACTACAGGAGCCAGGCAATGAACCGGAATCGAACCGACAACGAACGTACGACCCGTACGACCCGCATCGTAACACTCGACTTCAACGGCGGCAGCCACGTCTACCGCAATCCCGAGCTCGGGATGAACATCCCCGTACGGATCGCGCCGAGCGGGATCTCCGCCGATCGCGCCCGGATGCTTGCGGAAGCATTGAACAGGGATTGTGTGTCTTCGCATGTAAGATTTGAGGTCGAGGCGGCCTCATCCGATAACGCATCCGCCGTTCGCATCGGGCGTACGGCGGACTTCGACCGCTACGGGGCGTTTCTCGGTTTGGCCGAGGGGATCGGTTCCGGCGACGCATATGTGCTGCTGGACGATTCCGCCAGCGATGCCGAACTTGTGGACGTGATCCGTCACGAAGCCGGGCACATCCTCGGCACGCTCGACCATGGCGGCGCGGGGCTTGTCCGGTACGCGAGTTTCTCGATCACACACAACTACTCAAGAGCCTATGTCGATGAGGAAGGCGAAACCTATCGGCAATATCTGAAGACCAAGACCACCTCAACAAGCACAGGCATTTCCAGCTCTCCGAGCAACAACGATTCTATTTCGGTCGGGGCCTACGAAGACAGCTTGTCGATCACTTACGAGTATGGGTCCTACAAGAAAGCCTACGACGAGGAAAACTATACGTGGTATTGGCCGGACCCTCCCGAAACCGAATACATCGAAGATAACTACACGTACAATGCTATCTCGAGCCTGTCGGGCGTACATGCCAAATACAGGATCAACAACTCCGGCGGCACCATCACCTCCTGTACAGCTCAAGACATCAGTGTGTCGGGAAAGGCATACCGCGACCATACATTAATTTACGGATTCTACAATGGTGAAAGCTCATACTCTTTCAACGAATACTCCGAACCCCGCCTCTATCGGGGTGTCGCCGAGGGATGCACGAGTACCGTTCTTGAAGTTTTCGGCTATGCGTACGCGACCGACTGCAAAGCGGCACGCATAGAAGTCTCCGGATCGATTTATCCCTGGTTCGGCTGGCTCGGGGAGTCGTATGAATACCGCCCAAACGGGGACTACCTGGTTTACCATGCCCTGATCGAGAACTGCACCGTCACCGGAACCAGAGGGGACGGCACGTACTGGTCCTCCTATGATTATGAAACCGGGAATCTGTCCGGGTATTACAGCAGCGAGCTGGTCGTGGATTTCGGAGCCACGGCCAACCACGTCACGGTCCAATCCGCCAGGGTAAAAATCGGCAACGGGTCCTCCGCCCCCCAAGAAGACACCGGTGCCGCGAGACGTTATGCAATACTCGGCAAGGCCGTGGTGAACGACCTGGTGGTCGACGGGGGCGACGTCTACGTGTACTACGGCGGCGAACTGCACAACGCCAATATCAAGGGGACGCTCCGTATCGCTGATGGGGCGCTGCTGGACGGCACCATCAACACCACACGCGTGGAACTGTCGAACGTGGTCCCGACAACCACGATCACGATCAAGCTCGATCTGCGCGACTTCGCCGTAGCCAGCTACTCGGAGTGGAAGCAGGAAGACATAGATGAACATAATTATGTGCGCCGAAAAATCGAATACTTCGCCAACTACACCGCCAGGATCACCGAATACACCTGTTATCGCGATAAGGACGGAGACGTCAGATACGACGATGTGAAAGTCACCTACGACACGTTCGACAACAAGGACGGCCGCTTCGACATGAGGGACTGGAAGTACACCTTCGAGGCGGACCTCGGCTCCGTGGACGCCACGGCGATGCCGTATATCGTGGTGGACTTCGGCGGAACGGAGAAGATGTTCGACAGCGGGAAACTGACTTTCAGTTACCCCTCCACCACCCGCGACATCCAGTTTCAGATGAACAGCAACGAGCTGAAATGGGAGGAACAGTGGTCCGATGGCGACGCCGCCGCCTACACAGGGACCATACTCTACGACGCCTCGCTTTACGGCGAGGCCGCGGACGTGCTGTGGCTCGAATTCGGCGAGGATCCGGAAGCGGAATACACCGTCGAACTGGCGCCAGAAATGGCGGGCTCGACCGAGATCACGGCCGTCACCGTCGCCGAATCGGGCAGCGAGGCCCTGCCGGACGCCAGGATCCAGGGGGCCACACTCGTCGTGAAGGGCGACGGGGTGCAGAGCGGGGAACTCGTAGTGAAAGCGGAGGATTCCGCACACCTGGACCACGAATGCGCGCTGGAACTCCTCGTGGTGCCGGAGGAGATCCCGGTGATCGGCAAACTTGGCGCAAAAAAATACGCCGAGATGCTCAAAAAGGCGCAGAAAGATCACATCACCACTACGATCAACGACATCCTGCCGTACAACATCCACACCGAGATATTCGGGTCGAAGTTCGATTTGACGAACATGGGCATTTCGCTCACGGTGGACTGGACCGAACCGAGTATCGAACTGAAACTGCAAGGCAAGATGGAATGGGAGCTCGGCAAGGGGACGGCCGGGACCGGCAAGCAGCTGAAGCTCGTGGTTGACTTCTCCGGCGACAACAACTATATCTCGATCACACACGAAAAGGGCAAATACTCCTGGGATATCGTCGGCGAGATCAAGGCGCCGGATTTCAAGATCGGCAAGTTCGCGTTCTCCAACATGGTTCTGAAGGTGAACAAGGGTGAGGCCTCGTTCAGCGCCAGCGCATACGTGCAGCTGCCGTGGATCAAGTATTCGTTCGGCGGCTCCATCGGCATCGTGGACGGGTACCTGGACAGCATGGCGATCGGCGTGGACAGCCTGAACATCCCGCTCGGGGGCACCGGGCTGTTCCTGCAGAAGATCGAGGGCGGCATCAAAGGCATCGCCACGGAACTGAACCTCTCGTTCGAGGGTACGCTCGGGCTGACCGCCGGACCGAAATTCAAAGTGGAATTCGTGGACTGGCTGGGACTCGACAACGGCGTGTACTCGCTGTGCGAGATGACGCTGACCGGGTCCATCTCCACCGCGGGCGACCTGGAGGGCTCGTCGAGCTTCATCATTCTGGGCGGCCTTGCGACCGGCAGCGGCTCGGCGTCTCTCAAGGGCGGCGAACTTACCGTCAAAGGCACCTACACGTTCCTGAACGGCTGCATCTCGGTCAAAGGCGAACTGCATGCCAGTACAGGCGGCATCACGATCGAAGGCACGGGTACGGCCACGGTGCCGCGCGAAAAGTATTTCGGCCCCCTCGCGGGGTATTCGATGTCCGCCAACGTCGCGGCCGAAGTGAGAACAAGCGCGAGCGACAGCTTCGTGATGGCGTGGCAGATCATCAGCGTGCTCGGCAATGAATACACCATCGGGTTCAAGAGCAATTTCGAGGGAAAAGTGTCCATGCTCGGCTCCACCGATCTGCTCAAGAAAGAGGAGATGGACAGCAGTCTGCGCTCGCTCAGGAGCATTTCGGTCCCGAGCGCCTCCCTGGCGGCTCCTCTGCGCGGCGAAGCGACGCCGTCGGCGAGCGAAAAATACCTCGTTTCGGATTCCGGGCTGACCTTCTTCCAGGTGTACCTGAGCGTTTCCGGCGCGTCCATGTCGCTGGCTTACGGCGACACGGAATACACGCAGGCAGACATCGCGGCGGGGAACTGCGAAAACATGCAGATCGTGAGCGAATTGAGCGGCGAAACATGGATTACCGTCGCCGTCGACAATGCCGCCCTGGGCGAGTGGACGATCAACGCCTACGGCGACGCAGCCGCCACGTTCGGCGCGTACACGTTAACCTCTGTCGCGGCGAAGCCGATCATCAGCGCGGTCGAAGTCGGCGAGGGAAAACGCACCGCGACCATCCGCTACACATTGGGCGACCTGTCTGCGGCGGAGAACGCGACCATATCCGTCTTCCGCGCGGACGGCGATTCCACCGGATACACCGGGGCGCGGATCGCCGAATTTGCCGCCGCCGAAGCGACAGGCGTCTTCGAGTACGCGCCCGGCGACGATCTGCCGGGCGGGAGCTATTCGTTCTATCTCATGGTGACGAGCGACAATCTCGCCCCCTCGTACAGCGACAGGAGCGCGGCATGCGTGTTCCTCACCATCGACACGGAAGCCCCGGATCAGATCCAGGTTATCTCCAGCGAATGGAAGTCGACCGGCACGGTCATTTCGTGGGAAGAGCCCTGGGATGATCAGGGCATTGCGGGTTATAAGATCCGCTACGCGATCGAAGAAAACGTTACCGCCGAACCGGGCGACGCAGGGGACGAAGGCACTGGAGAAACCGGAGGCGAGGGTCTGACGGAAACCGGAGGCGAAGGTCTGACGGAAACCGGAGGCGAAGGCACAGGTGAAACCGGAGAAAAGGAGATGACGGAAGTCGACGTGACGACCAATTCGTTCACGTTCGACAAGGTCCCGAACGGCACGTACGATTTCCAGGTTGCGGCCTACGATGCGGCGGGCAACCTGTCGGCATGGAGCGAACATCAGTCGTGCCTGGTCTTCACTGTCGCGAATGCGACATACAAGGACCTCACGCTCGCTGAACCGCTCAAACTCGACGAATACGAAAGCGCGGTCAACATCACCAGCGGCGACTTCTCCATTACGACCTCGGCAAACTCGCTGCTCTCCGGCTCCACGGTAGGCAATGCGGAAATCTCCGGCATCCTGGACGATTCGACCGTCACCGGAAAAGCCGTGCTGCTGGCGGACGGCGCAGCCTATGCCGTAACCGTGAAGGGAAAATTCGAAATTCAGGGAACGGCCGACGGCGTGACGGTCGTCGAGGGCGGTTCGCTTCTCATCGGCAAGGGCGCCGTGGCGAAGAACATCACCGTGAAAGCAGGCGGGGCGGTCACGCTTCAGGACGGCGCGGAATACGCGGGACTTGTCATGGACTACGGCTCGAGTCTCATCGTCCCGGACGGCAACACCTACCGGCTGACGGGCGACATCCGCACGGCGGGTACTCTGAGCGCCCGTTCGTTCATTTTTGCGAACGGCCACAAGATCCGGTTCGAGCAGTACAGGCAGACGAATGAAATAAGCAACCCCGGTACGACTTACGAAAGAGACGACGTCGCGTTCGTGACCGACTTCGATAAGCTCGGGATCGGCGTGCTGGAAATCGAAATCGATACCAGTTCGTCCGGCAACTACAAGATCGCGGACAAGGTCGCCAGTTTCAACGGCACGATCACGGTCGTCGATCATGCCACAGGCGCCTCCGCGTCCGTCGGCTTCGACGATTACACGCTCGTGGGAGGATCCCTCTGCAAGCTTTCGAAAATCAGCACGGGGGCGTATAGCACCAGCAGCCTGTATCTGCTCACCCAATCGGCGGCGGTCGACGCTCCGACGATCACAGTGACCGACGCTGAAAGCGACTTGAAGGACACCATCACGGTCACCGCGAAATCTCCCTGCGCCAAACGCACCTACCGCTACTCGCTCAACGAGGATATGTCGGACGCGGTGGTCGTGACTGTCACCGACGACACGCCGCTTGCGCTGGCGAAATCCGGCCTCACGGCGGATGCGACCTACTACCTCCAGGCGAAAGTCGAAAGCGCGTACGGCGTCGAGAGCCCCTGGAGCGAAACGGCCAGCTTCACGGTAGTCCCCAAATACGTCGCGCCGCCCCTGACGGTGACTGCCGAAAAGAACGGGACCAGCTCCATCGTCCTCACCGTTTCCCCCATGGAAACGCCGAAATACACCATTGACGCCTATGAGTTCCGTTATGCCGACAATCCGGAAATGGAGGACGCGGTCACCTCGACAACGTATTGGAGCGATTCCAGGATATCCAGAGACCAACTCGTCGACGGGCAGGATTACTACATTCAGGCGCGGGCGAAGAGCCGTGGCGAATGGGGCGAATGGGGCCCCACGCTGGTCTTCAACACCGAGAGCTACGACTACGACGGCGTCACGGTCGGAGACGGCTGCGAGTACACGGAGCTGCAGCTGAATGGAAAGAAAGCCAGAAACATCACCGTCATGGATGGCGGTTCCGTGTATGGCGGCAGCGCCGTGTCGGTCGACGGGATCACGCTCAACGGCGGTTATTTCGGCGCAGCCTGCCCGGTCACTGACGCCGTCGTCAACGGCGGCATTTTCTCGCTCCAATCCTACGGCAGCGTTTCCGACCTCGTGCTCAACGGCGGAACCCTCGACCTCTCTTACGGCACGCTCAACGGCGCAACCGTCGGCGCGGACGCCACGGTGACCATCGACGGCAGCAGATACAGGCCGACCATCACCGGCACGATCCTGATCCGGGGCGTCATGACGATCGACGAGTACAATTCGGGAATCACAACCGACGCTTCGTTCGTCTTCGACCTCGGAGCACACGAATCGGAGACGATGCGGGACACTGCCTTCATCGACTACATTTCCCCGCTGAGCAGCGCGAAGTCTTTCACTGTGCAGCTGGATGACACCCCGGAAGCGGGGGATTACCGGCTCGGCAGCCTGAACGGGGATCCTTTCTGCGTCAGTTTTACCCTCGCGGCGAATGACGGGACCGTCCTCGGCGTGTTGGAGCCCGGCAGCAAGGCGATTCTTCACAACGGGCTTTACTATTCGCTCTTTACATCGGATACAGTCGTTTGTCTCCATGTTTCCACGGACGACACGCCGGTGATCCTCGGCAAAATCAAGCTTTCCAAGAACGGGACGGTTTTCACCGCCGATAACCGCTATCAGAACTTGACGGTTTCAGCTTCAGACAAGTGCGACCATGTGCTTATGGAGGAAGGTGGACAGATCGAATATCTTACGGTCGGCGACGGTGGTTCGGTCGAGGTCTGCGGCGAAGTCCGCGGTGCGACCGTCGGAAACGGCGGCAAGCTGACGATGAATCCCGGCTGTCTCCTCGCATACAGCCCAGTCGACATTCAGAAGGGCGGTGAAATCATCGTCAACGGCGGCAAGATCGAAACAAACGCGTGGTTTACGATCGCCGGTACGCTGACACTGAACGGCGCATTGCAGAGCTACGAGGATAACAGCAGCACCTGGTATACGATCGACCATGATTTCACTTTCGCCCTCGATCAGCTCGACGCGCCGAATAATGCCGTGATGATCTCAAACTACGAGCTTGTGAAACCATGCGATGCGTCGTTCATCGTCAGCGTTTCGCAGAATCAGGCGGAAGGCAAATACAAGCTCATGGGCAATGCCGCGAACTTCTCCGGGAGTTTATCTCTCAGTATCGTCGATTACGGGTGGGACACTCTGACTGTCGGGAAAGAGAGCACAATCAATGGCACAAAGTATGCGCTCGCGGTCAAGAACAAGATCCTGACGCTCACGGTCGGCGACAGTTCAACCCTCGACCCTGATCCCGAACCTGATCCCGAGCCTGATCCCGATGACCTGACGAACGCACCGGACACCGGCTGGAACGATTACCTCTGGGACAAAAAGAAAGGCTGGAACACGAATATTGAGGAGTTCGCATCGAACGAGATCTCCGGCAACGGCGAGATCAGTCTGGACATCCCCGGAACCGTCGACAAGGACGGCAAGCACAATTTGTTCGGCAACGACGGCACCAACACGGATACCGGCGACGTCGCAAGGATCGAGGTGGATTCCGCCGCGCAGCTGACGTTCTCCATCGACTCCACGGCAGCCGGGACGTTCTACGTGTACGAGGACGGTTTCGACAAGAAAGGAAACCGAGCACAGCTCACCGTGGGGAAAGTCTCAGTCAAAGCCAATGCGACTACGACGTTGAAAGACGTTTGCCTGACCGCCGGCGGCAGCTACTACGTCGCCATGGTCGCCAAGAATGTGAAGAAAGCCGGAACCGAGGGCTTGTACAACGTGAGCGTAACGAACAGCACGTTCTTCGTGGACGCCGACGACGGCTGGAACAACACCGCGGCCAAGGGCAATGCGGTCGAGGTCGAACACGGCACGACGGCCATCGTCCTGGACAACAACGAGATGGACGGCAGCACGGAGTTCGCGAACTTCGTCGGGTTCAGCGACAGCATCGACTACGCGAAGCTCGACCTCGCGTCCAGTGCGCACCTGAGTTTCAACGTGAAGGCCGACGGCGCTGCGAAATTCACGATCTGGAAGCAGGACGCCAAGGGCAAGCTCACGAAGGTCGGCGGCGTTACGTCGCTAACCGCGAAAAACAAGTTCACAGCCACGACCAAGGCGCAGTTCTTCGACGTCGACAAGTATCAATACTACCTTTCGATGGAATGCACGGATGCCGCCAAGGGCGGAAGCGCCTACTACGATATCAGCGTCAGCCCGAATAGCGTCTTCTTCGACAGCTCCGACAACGGCGAAAACAACTGGCTGTACGACAAGAAGGAAAACGCCGTGAACGAGCTCATGGGATCGTATGTCGGCACGTACTCGGAAACCTGGATCGATTTCGACTACGATGTGTACCATTACGATTATTACAACTTCGTCGGATACGGCGACACGTGCGATTACTCCGAAATCTATGTGGACGAGGAAGGACTTTACAACTTCAAGATCGACACGACCGGCAAGGCGAAGTTCACCGTGTACAGCCTGACGCGGAACAGCAAGGGCAAGTGGACGCAGAAAGCCCTCGGTTCGCAGACGATCAAGGACGTAAACGGCGCAACGGGCGTGACGCTGAAGAAGGATGTGAAGCTCTCCGCCACAAACGACGATCTCCGGTACTTCGTGTCGATGCAGGCCAACGATACAAAGAAGAGCCCCGGGGTGTACTACAACGTCATGTCCTTCCCGACCGCCGTTTCGGAGGCCGCCGCGCTCGCCATGCCGAAGACCGACAGCCTCGGCATGACCGACAGCCTGAGTTTTGGTCAGCACAACACGGATGCCATCGCGGGTGCATCGTTCACATCCTCCCTCGCCGATCTGGACGACAAGTCCGGGTGGCAGAGCCTGCTGGCGTAAGCGGTAAAACTCAAACGATCAAACAACACGCAGCCCTCGGGATCAATGACGGTTCCGGGGGCTGAGTTTACCCCGATATGGACAGTCTGGACAGGCATCAAAACTCCGGCTATATGGAAACCAAGAATATCAAAGATAGATAGTTTTTTTGTTCACACGCAGGAATCCGGGATGATTGAGCAGTGCTAAAATCTTGGTTTTCCATGGGTTTTGTCACGGAGGCTGTCCTCCCTGTCCACTTTGGGCATCAGGCGGTTGCACATCAAGGCCGGAAGGCGTTGGCTTCATTTTTTTATAAAAAATGCAAGCGCAGCCTTGAAAAAAGAGCTTAGTTGTAGTAGTATTATTATACCACCGGGCGGTGGAAGAGCAGTCATGTCGACCGCTCGCTGTCCGGCGGCACATTGATACTCGATTTTTGGACCGCAAGAACGGAAAAACGGGGAAAACTGGGGAAAAACTCCTCTTTTGAGGGGGATTTCCATCGTCAGTTGGGGGATCGCATTGTTCGAATATCTGCTGCAGGTGCCCGCGAACCGCATCGGCTATACCACGCTCACGCTCGCCCAGCTGAAGATCATGCAGGAAGTCATCACGCTCTCGGTCTTCGTGCCGTTCTCCCTGTTCTTCATGGGCGAGAAATTCCGCCTGGATTTCATCTGGGCCGCCCTCTGCCTCTGCAGCGCCGTCTTCTTCATCTTCCGCAAGTGACACACGGAGTGTGCCCAGCAGTGCTCTGCTGCGCGAGAGCACACACATAGTGTGCCCAGCAGTGCTCTGCTGCGCGAGAGCACACACATAGTGTGCCCAGCAGTGCTCTGCTGTGCGAGAGTACCAAATTAACGCCTCGTCTTCATCTGGGCCGCCCTCTGCCTCTGCGGCGCCGTCTTCTTCATCTTCAGGAAGTAGCAAAGACTAATTGAGATTGCGGGCAAAGCACTCGAGCGCGACCAGATAATAGAACGCGAAAACAGCCGTGCCCGCCCACAGGACCGGCTTTTTCCAGTCGTCTTTTCCCAGAGCGAAGAGGAAGACAGGCGGGAACCAGAAATAAACGATGAAGGACATCATGTAAGTAGACACCAACGTCATGCCCAACAACCACGCGACAACGCCGGACCATGTGACAGGATCGGCCCCAGTCGCGCCGTGTTTTGCCCATTGTGCAAAAAGCTGCACGAAAACGATCAGAATCCACTCGATCGTGTGCGCCGCGACCAGAATGTCCAGGATCAGCAGACGCCGTCCGGCATCCCGGTCGCTTTTCCGGCAGCGCAACACGAGAAAGGAAAGCAGCGCGGCGGCGGCGACGCCCGCTATGATCGAGTAATCTCTCTCCGGGTCTAACATATCCAACTCGACTTTCCTCCGTTATGCACGGATGAGATTGTTTCTAGTCCATTTCTTGTGTTGTCACAAGTTCTTCCCGTGCTTGAGCGAAGCCAAGCACTGCTTCAGTTGAGGACTTGTCCTCACGTGCCCGAGCGAAGCCGGGCACTGCCGCAGTTGAGGACTTGTCCTCAAGCCTGCCAGTGGCGGTTGACGGGCCAGTACTGGAACGACGGGGTCTCGTACGGGTGCGACTGCTTCAGCGCGTCCAGGACGGCTCCCAGCACGTTTTCCGAGACCACGAACTCCAGCTTCCACTCTTTCACGTGTTCCACGCGGCCCCGTTTGCCCTTGAACGGATGCGAGCCCTCCAGCGGGCAGAACTGCCCGGTCCCCTCGGTCTGCCAGCAGCAGGAATCGTAATTGCCGAAATAACCCGCTCCTGCCTCGAAAATCGCCGTTTTCACGGCTTCCACGTGCGAATCCGGCACATAAACGTCAAGACGGTAAAAGTTCATAATAATTTAACCTCGTTTTTAAGATATTCTCCGAAAATGCGGTTGATTTTGTGGGGACTTGGTGATATATTAAATATATCGCGCTAATAAGAGTTATTCAAGCATAAACAAGGAGAAAACCAATGTTTCTAAGAGGCGACTACTGGCACTACGACTTCATTCTTGGCGGCATCCGTTACCGTGGATCCACGGGATTCAAGCGGAACGAGAAGGACAAGGCGAAAGCCGAAGAAGAGCGTCTGCGGGTGCAGGCGCGGGAGAAACACTCCGTCGAAATGGTATGGGAGCAGACCAAGAAACGCATGATCTCTTCCAATGCCCTCGAATTCGACAAGGATAAGGTTTGGAAAGTGTTCTCGTCTCTTCATTCCGGCGCATGTCCGGCGAAAATGTCGATCTACCACGGACAATGGAACAACATCTACCAGTTCATCCACGAGGCACACCCCGATATTCGATACGTCTCCGACGTTACCAGCATCCACGCCGTTGAATGGTACGGAGAAATCAGGAGACGCAACCTTTCCAATGGATCCCGGAACGCGTATTTGATGATCGCAAAGCTGATCTTCAAGACGCTCGGAAAGACTTACGGAATCATTGAGAATCCGTTTGCTGAACTCAAAACGTTTCCGAAGATTTCAGTAGCACGCGACGCTTATTCCCCGGAGGAGCTGAAGAAGATCGGCGCACACGCTACGGGCTGGGTGTATTCCCTTTGCCTTACCGCGATCTCCACCGGGCTCCGCAAGGGGGATATATGTATGCTGAAAAAAGAAAGCGTCGATATGGAGAACCGTATTCTTTCCATAGCGAAAACGCGGAAAACGGGAGTTGCCGTGGAGATACCGATTCTCCCCGGCCTTTATCGGCATTTTCAGGAAATGTATCTCGCCCACCCGGACAGCCCGTATGTGTTCCCGGAGCTTGCGGAAATGTATTCGAAGCTTAGTACGCAACAGGTAATCTCGGCAGAGGTCAAAAAGCTACTCCATGAAGTCGGCATCAACGATACCGAAAAGACGGTCGAGGGGTACGCCCGCAAAGTCTCGACAAAGGACATTCACAGCTTCCGGCACACCTTTGTCTATATGGCAAGCATCCACGGAATCCCCCTGCCCGTCGTGCAGAGCATCGTCGGACACCTGAATCCCGAAATGACGAAACACTACATGGATCACGCCGGACGAGACGCGAGACTTGCGTATATGCGTCAACTCCCCTCGTACATCACGGGCGGCGAGGAACCGGAGAAAATCGGCGCGGCCGCGATACTGGAAGAACTCAAAGACAAGCCCGTACAGGAAACGGGGCTTTCCGGCGGTCTCTATACGGAATCTTGGGCGGCCAAAAACATGGAAGACACACCCGCCGCTGTCACGGTACGGGACATGAAAGAGAGAATCCGTCGCCTTGTCGCCCGAACCACGCCGGAGAACTTCGAGCGGACAAAGGCGCGGATTATATCTTTCCTCGAAAAAAATATCGAATCGACTTGACATTACAGCTTTCCACTGTATATTATTGATACGGGTTTTACCTATCTATACAGGGGATTATTCCTCGAGAAGTTCAGTCTTTGGCAGAAGGCTGAACTTTTTTATGCTCATTTCGCTGCATTCGAGGCTTCGATTGCGTCCACGCAGTACCCAGTGATCTGGTCTCCGTTCTCAGAGCCGTAAGTGAGCTTGACGGTCGTCTCCACGCCGTCCTTGCCTTTCACGGTATCGGTGTACGTCATGTTCGTCTTGGACTTTTCTTTCTGGAGTCCGGTCACGACCGTGCCGTCGTAATACTGGATACCGAACTTGTTCATCTCCGGGTCGTACCCGATGCAGAACACCTTGCCGTGAATGCAGGTGCCGATGTTGTGCCCGCACCCCGTGAGGAGCAGAGCCGATGCAGTTGCGAAGAGAATGAGTTTCATTGTGTACCTCCGTGTCTGAAAAAAGTGTTAAAGAGCGACAGCCCTGCCGCGAGGATGATTGCCCCCCATTCGACGATCTTGCCGATAGTGCTGTCTTTTGTATTGTCTGCGACCTCAAGCGTAGTAACTCGCTCTACAAGCCCCTGCCGTCCGTTCCCGTGCAAGGTGTTCTTGATGTCACGAAGCTCGTTGAATACTGTCTTCAGCTGCTCATTGATCGAAACCAGTGTGCCGTTGACATCAGACAGTCCGTCCTTCAAGTCCTTGATGGCATCGTCCCTTTCTTTGTCCGTCATTTCTCGCCCTTCCCGTGGTTAAATGCTACACCGCCGAAGAGTTGAAGATAGGAGAAGAATCTAACGGCACGTCTTGACATGATATAGCGCATCGGATTCCACCACGCGTATGTATCGTTAATAACGCGGATGCAGTTTTCGAGGAATTCCATATCTGCCGCCTGCCGGTCACGGCGCGTCGTACCCGTCGCGTAACGCATGTCATGAATAGCAGCAGGAAGCTCCATGACTGAGTTAAGCTTCGTGCATAGTGTCCTCATGCAGTCCGGCATCCAGTCTGCTCCAACGCCGTTACACTCGCGCATGACGACTTCCGAATCCTTGAGGAGCTGGTACCCGGAAAGCTCAAGCGCAAAGGCCATGTTGTAGAGATGTCGCGCCTGTTCTTTCGTGTACTTGCTCATTTCGCTTTCTCCCGGATTGCCTTGATGATGCTTTTCGCATCGTCCGCGCTGAACGTAAAAGGACCGACTTTCTGCGGCCATTCCACGCCGCTTGTCAGCATGTGCTCCACGCAGTCAAGATTACGGTCGACGTCGAACTCGTTGCCTTTAAGGTCATGTGCTTTCATTCGCTCACCTCCGGGAAAATGTCGCTCCACGTCATACCGAGCCGGGACGCGTCTGCGATAAAGGTCAGAATCTGCGGACGGACAATCTCAATCATTTCATCCGGTACGCCTTTCTCTGTCGCCCACGCGATAAGTTCAGAACTCATCATGGAGCCAGCCGCCTGTTTGAACTCGTCGATGGAGATGTCAAGTGCGAGACGTTCTGCCTCGGCTTCGAGGTCGTTGAGGTAAGCGTTCAGTGCGGAGAAGAACTTCTCCTCCGGCGTCGGCTGCCCATCATCATCAATCGTTCCGCCCATTTCGCGGAAAGCCTCGTCGTTGTACGTGCCGTCCCCCTTGTACATCGGACTCCGCCTGTGGAACGGGTCGGGCGGAGTATGGAATTCGTGTCCGTCTACATCATAATATTTTTTCATGTTCGTTCTCCTTTTCTGCAGTTACGAATTGTTTTTGGTTATGCTCAGCACCCCGGCAGATGCGCCATATGTACCGGGGACATCCGTAGGGGCTTCATCGCCAGCCGCTGCCGTATTGGAAGTGGCCCCGCCATCGGTCGTGTAGGTGAAAACATATCCGGGTCCAGGTACATTTGTTATCGTCGCACCGTAAATCGCTCCGATCTTGGAAATGGAGGTCCCGTTTATCGTCGCATCCTCGAATATACGTGTCTGCGTGTCGCTGCCTGCGCTTCCGATGATCTTCGTTTCGGAATTGACCGGACCGCCATCGACGATTACGCCACCTCCCGGAGCAACCGGCGTGGCATTCGTGTTTCCGGTGAGATCGACGACTGCGCCGGAGGAAATGATAACGGTGCCGGAGGTCCCCGTGAGTTTGACAAGACTATTGGACCCTGCAAACGTCATACTTGCGGTCGCGCTGACCAGTCGTCCGATTCCGAGTGTGTTTCCGCTGTTTGCGTGCAACACTCCTACCTCAACACCAAAGTCGCTTGCCACGTTTCCGCTTGTGAAATTTCCGACAAGCACGCTATCGGAAATTGAGACCTCGGCTGCGCTAACGATAAACAATCCCGGACCGTAAGCAAAATTCGTGTGGCTGTTCCCGCTGATAGTGCACCCGGAAATCATTGCAGACACGCCCTTACCACGCATGTAGACTCCGGCGCAACCGACTGCTGTGTTGTTGACTAATGTGCAGTCGGTGAGATCAATGGTCGTGCGGGAGCCTGTTGCATCGTATTGCAGATGGACGCAACCGCCATATGTTGCATAGTTGTTTGTAAATGTGCAACCAGATGCCGTGATAGTGCACCCTTCTTTCACTATCATAAAAGCACCGCCACCATAACCACCTGAATTACCGACAAAGGTACATGATACGGCGTTTACAAGTCCTTTAGATGAGAGTTCAAAGACACCCCCATAAGTACCGTTAGATATGTTCCCGCTAGTGAACGTTACACCGCTGACATGTGCAGTATTATTGGAGGGCATTACGACATGCGTTCCGCCTAGGTCAATCATGCCTCCATTTCCGGTCAATTTCTCAATCGCCAAGCCGCCGCCGCTGACGCTGACCGTGCCGCCAGCCGGGATGTTCACGTCTCCCAGTGTCATCGTACCGCCGCTGTTCACGACTCCGCTCATCGTGAGGTTGGCGAAGGTCGTTTTGCTCGTGCAGGTGATGCCGCCCGTGAGGATGGTATCCGCGTAGCCGTTGCCGGCGATGTGCTTCTCTTCTGCCGCCGTGGTGGCTCCCGACAAGTCAACGGTCTGACCGTCCGTCTGGGAGCCGAATGCGATATAGGACACACCGTTCGCCGCGAGGCCATAGGGGAGACTGCCCTCGCCCGTTCCGGTGTTGACAGTCACAACGTACCCGGCGAGAATGTCTTCGACCAGCAGAACGGCCTCGCCGTCCCTGAAACGAACGACGCAGTTATTGACCGCGTAAGGAATGAGCGCACCGCCAAGCTGGAGCGGAGCAACTGCCTGAATCACGCCGGAGCCGCCAAGCTGAATACGAATAATAGCGTCGCGCCCGTCATAGCCCGCCGGGCAGGTATCGACCATGAGCTGATGCGTTCCGGTCGTGGCGTTGAGCTTGTAGGAGAGGCCGCTTGCAACCGTGACGGAGGGACTTGTTCCCATGTCGATAATATAAGTCCATGGCTGAACCATATCGGATTTGACGAGGTAGTAAGAGGCGAACGCATCGGGACTGCTGAGCGCGGCGATGTAAGCGATTGCCTCGTTCGTGCAAGCGGTAACTTCGTACTCCCGGAGGTTTGACACAGAAACGTCACCGTGAGGGCTGCCGAAATTGAAATAGCCATCGTCAGCCGCGTCGAAAAGCATCGCAATGCGCGTTGTGGTTCCACCAGCAATTACTTTACCGGTCCTGTCACCATCCAACCAGCTCCCGCCAGGACCAACAGTTATGTCAGACACCGGGGTAATATCGGCAATCATGAGGTAGGTGAGTCCTGCAGCGTACTTCGGAAACGATGCAAAGCCGAAATGTAACACGGAACTGGAAACGTTGATGGTGCCACGATAATCGCCCGTCACGCCGTCCGGCTGGCTGGTCACATCGACCGCCTGCCCTGCGGTGAGTGCGCCGCGAAGCCCGGAAACATCGACCACGGCGGTCGTGCCGCCCGTGATGCCAGTCATGACCTCATCGACCGAGGCGATTTCGCCGTCAAGACTGCTGCCGCCCGCAGAGCTGATGATGTCATCCTTGACTGCCTGCGTAACTCCGCTTGCGGTCGAAGCGGTCGTCGCCGTGGTTGCCGTCGCAGCAGTTCCGGCGGACTGTGCATAGCCAACCGTCGCGCCGTTGACAAGAGCGTCTGCAACGCCCGCAGAGCCGACCTTGCCGGTGATTTTCGAGGCGGAGATTGTGTTAATGGAAACCACGTCTTCGGAGGTCACAGTAAATTCGTTGGAGAAGGTATAATCACCCCCTCCACCTCCGCCGCCTACGACGTTTCCACCGGGCGTCACGCCGTCACCGACGAACAGGACGCCGAGGTCCGTGTCATAGATCAGTTCTCCCGCGTCGGGCGTGATCGCGGTTCGTTCCGCGGTCGTCATAACCTTGACGCCGCCACCAGCGATTTCGCCGTCGACAAGATAAACGATTCGCCCGGTCACGGCATCAACGATTGCGGTTTTTCCGTCTTCAACCACGACGTTATATACCGCCCGTCCCGTGATCGCGGAATTGATTGTGGTGTTTTCGTCGCTCATTGTTTGGAGCCCCTTTCTGTTTTTGTTCTATAGATACGGAAAGTGCGTACTCTTGTGTTCGCACTTTCATTTCTGATAGTGTTTCTTCTCGTACATTTCATCTCGGACTTCTTTCCGCGCCCGCTGGAAGATTTTTTTGATGAGGTCGATATCTTTCTCGGTCGGCTTCCGCTCGTTCAACAGTCCATGCTTGAAAGCATTGTTGATTTGTTTCAAGGCAAGCTGCCCGGACTTCTGTGCGAACTCGTCCCAATACTTGCCCGTCGTGTACAGCTTCTTTCCGTCGCGCTGGAAATAGTACGCCGGAACATCGGGATAGTATTCTTCACCCGGATGCGTCATGTTGTACTTCCACATGAGCTTTTCTGCCCTGTTCATATTGTCGTCCGGGGAGACGGACTTGATAGGAACGAGCCGCATCATCTGCCACATCGGGCCGGAATCCGCGAGAGAATCTTTCTTGACCGGACGACCGAAGTAGTCGTACTTCGGGGAAGCCTTGATGTATCCAGCCGCGTTCATCGTGACATAGAACTGATCCTCAAACCAGTTCATACCCCTGTCGCGGGCTTTGTTGTCGCGCACATTATCATCAAACATGTTGATCGTATGCCGAACAGCGTTAGGCGACCAAGAAGCAAAGAAGTCGGTCATTTCTTTCTTGAGAGAACGATCCGGGTTCTCGACAAACTTTTGAATCTTTCCGATACCTTCAAGGAATGACTTGTCGGACACCATGCGCGTCGTTTTTGCAAGCAGACTGCCTATGATCTTCTGCCCGTCTTCCCCGCGTTTTGCGGCCTTGTATGCCTCGATGCCGTCAGCAATAAACGCAAGGCCAGTAGCAAGCGGCTCAATACGCTGATAGCTGTAGTAGTTGTCTCCGATCTTGATGGAATACGGCGGCAGTTTGTTTGCCTTGAAACGCTGTTCCGCACTGCCGTAATTCGGAGAAGACCCGGTGATGAACGGTTCGTCGTCGTCGCCACTTCCCGCCAGCGCCATAACCACGCCCCATGCAAGGAGCTGTTCAGCCGCAAGCGAAACGTATTCCGCGTCGAACGCCCGCTTTCCACGGATGCCCTTGTACGTCTGCCACAGGAGATTCGCCGCGCCGAGCGGAGACTTGCGGATGCCCTGCCGCAGAATGTTGTGCGGGGTCTTGATGAACGGAAGAACATATTTCATAATGTTCCCGGCGACACCGCCCGATTCCTTGAGCTGGATAAGGTAGTTCACCGCGCTTCCCGGCTTGCCGCGCTCTTGGAACGTCAGTTCAAGAGAACGCTGTTTGCCCCATGCGTTCGCGTCGGAGTTCTCGTCTTGAAGCTGATCTTCGATATAGTTCTGAAGAACCTTGCCGGAATACCCCTTGCCCGCCCCTTCGCGGTATGCGTATGCCGCCGCTTCCACCGGAACCACGACCGCCTTTGCGAACTCGTCAGCGGCACGGAGCAGACGACCGGGAACGCGCACTGCACGTCCGATCTTGCCGCCAATCGCCGCATGTGCCATATCGAACCGTGAGTTCGTGTCGAGTGTTTCCACGTCGAACATGAACCGCGCACGTCTCCATGCGTCCTTCCAGTCGATAGCGTTCATCATCTGCTTGTACTCGCCAAACGTCGCCGCGTTCTTCACGTTCTTTCCGAGAGCACGGGCAACCGAACCGATCATAGCCTCTGCAATTCGCTTCACGCCCAGCTCATACGCCGCGTTCGCCACGTTGCCGAGCGTATTTGCGACGTGCGTAGTCGGGCTGGAAAGAATCGAGTTGATCCAGTATTCGTAGAACTTGTCGCCCAGACTTGCACGATCAGAAAGCATCACGCGGAGAACTTCATCCAGCTTCCTCGGATTCGTCACAATGTCTTCCGGCAGTTCGTCAATGTCGATTCCGGTCTTCTTCAGAACGTCGTCGCGGAGCGTCTGTGCTTTTGCCTTGCCCATCTTCAGGAGGAACGCGTTGATGTGCGCCCGGATTGAATCCATGTTCGTGTAGTCGAACGCGCCGATTCGACGTGCGGCAAGAGCCTGACCGAGAGCAGAGCCGCTTTCCATGTACTTGCTCCATACGTCGGCAAGCTTTTTGCCGTCCTCTTCCGAAAGCTTCTGCGCTTCGTCACTGTTGATAATGACCTGCATAGCCCTCTGCGCCGTATCCGACATTGGCTTGAAGTCGCCGTTGAGTATCGCCTTGATCGTTCCGTTGATGCCGCCGAATCCTGCAATCATGCGTCCGGCATCGTTGTTCACGATTCTCTGCCCGCGTACGGTGTAGGTGTAGTTGTTGAGCTGGTCTTGATAGCTTTCCTTCATCTCCCCTTCTTCCCGGATGGGGTTGACTTGTTGCCGCTGTTTCTCTGGGATATGGAATTTGCGGTGTTCGTCCACGCGAATATCCTTATCGGAGAACGCGACGTAGTTGCGGGCGCCGGACGAATTCCCGATGTAAGTCACACCGTCTACACCAGCCTTATACAGAAACTCACTGGCCTTCTTGGGTGTACTAAAGATATCCTCAAGCTCCTCATACAGCTCGCCACCCGTCATAGCCGCAATCTCAGGAGCCATAGCATCCACAGCGTCCTGCTCCGATGGATGGTAAACGAAGGTTTGATACGAATCATCGTTCCTATGCTCCATGATATACTTCGCGGCAGACTCTCCCACCAACTCGGACAAAGGCTGTCCTGTAAGGCTGTCGTTCCATGCGTTTCTGAGTATGGTTCCATCGCTCGAAATTGTAACAGAATGACCGTCAGAATCCCCTCTTGTCAGGAACAACCGCTGAGAACCATCATCCGCCACGGGGTCTGTGCTTACACTGAGGTCATACAGCGGATTCATGGGGGAATGGCCAGCCATTCCGGAAATGCGAAAAACAATGTACGGAACGTTTTTCGGATTTACCTGTTCAAGGATACCTTTCGCAACCTTCTCCGCTTGTCCTTCCGAAACAAAGTTGTCCCAATCAAGCAAATCTTCCTGCTTGTCAGGCCAGAACGTTTGCTTGTAGAGATTACGCTTTCCCGTCACATCATCAGTTTTCGGACGATATTTTACACGATCGCGGAACTCGTTCAAAATCTCAATCCGCCGGGAGAGGTTGCGTATGCTTTCCTCCTGATTAAACTTTTTGGCAAGCTCAATACTATCTTGCAGTTTCGATATTGCTGAATCCACATCACCATGTGTTTCCTTAAGAAGTTCGTGTACCGCTTCAAAGTTCCATCTATCCCGTACCTCTCTGAGGAATGTTTTGCCGGGTTTCCCATCCCACAACACATCCTCGCGGCTTTTTCGGTTTGCATCTTCCTTCGCATACCACCGTGCGACATCCTCGTCCGAACTCCCGTACAAGCCATAACCGAACACCTGTGCACCTTCGCCCGTACCTACAAACTGAAGGCTCGGCTGGTCATAGTCTGCCGCACTTCCGGTGTAGATGTTCTTCAGGGAATACTTGCGCCTGTCAGGAGCATTCAGTTTTCTGTTCCTACCATTGAACTCGTATTTCGGCGCCCAATCGTATTTAGCAATGTCTTGTTCAACGAACGGAGCATTCAGCATTTCTTCCGTTATATCACGCGCACGCATGTGATACGGGATAACATGGACCGGGACGAGCGTATTATTGCCGTACAGCTCCATGATTGCGTCGGTTCTGCTTCTTCCCTCGTGTCCCGTGATTTCCCATTGCTTCTTCTCGTCGTTCCAATCCGCGAAGATCGTCGGACTTGCGACGCCCTTACCGGAACGGATCGCGTCCTTTATCTTCGAAAGATCGCTCGTCGTCCTTCCCTTCGGAGTGAGGTTGCGGAATTCTTTTGCCGTAAGCTCGATTTGGAATCCGCGGTAATCAATGTTGGCATTGTCCGGCATAGCGCCCATACCGTCTTGATTGTTCCAGTTAATACGGGAATCACCGAGATCTTCTTTCAGTTTGAGTTTTCTTCCACTTTTTTCGGAATTTTCGCTTGCATTTTCCGAACCTTCGATTATAGTATGTGGCAGAGAGTTGATTGCGCCAGCCCCGGGGAATTGGACCCCGGCCGCACGCGACCAGCTCTCAAATCTTTTCAGGTGGATATATCTCCCGTGTCCTGACAAGAGGCGATTAACCGGAGTGTTCGCATTTTCTTTCCCGTACACGCTCCGAATGGAATTGACGACATACTCGTTTGCTCGTTTTCCGGGAATTGATTCTTTTGCATCCAGCTGCAAGGCGACCAGTACAGGATTCCCGTTGCGATCAAATAGTTGAGTGTAGATTTCAAGACTGTTTTCGGTATTGCTGTCAAGCACCATGACAGGATTGTATATGTTCTCCGGGAGCTGTTTCAGCGTTTCCAAATCAAGCGCATGGTAATTCTTGTTTGCGGTTGATTCTTTTACTCCGATAGCCTTGTCAATCACGCCATACGGCATAGTAATCTTCCGGTCAAACACTTTCATGTTCTTGTCAGACAGATCAAGCCGCAAAAGGATGTTCGGCGTATGACTTGTTACAGGAACGGAAACACGAGGGTTGAGCGTTTTGGTCTTGTATGCCTCAATTGCTTTTTCAAAAGCAATGACATCCTCGCGCATCGGATGTTCATTTGTCTCCTTCAGCTTATACAGCCTCACGTTTCCCTTCTCGTCTTCCTCGTATCTCATGGTATCGAAGAAGTCTTGGAACGCCTTGTTGATCTTCATGCGCTCTTCACCTTCAGGGAACGGCTTGACGTCCCATTTGTAAAGGGAGTTCTCGCTTCCGTAGGACAGGTATTCGCTCTTCCGGCCTTCGCTTTCGAGCTTGTCTTCGATGAACGAGGAGAACGCCCGGGCAAACATTTCCACATATCTGCTCCAGTATCCATCGCTTCTGTTCGCGTCCAGATCAAGCGCGTTTTGGTAATACTGCGTCCGCCCGCGGAACGGCTGATTAAGCCGCTCTGTCTGCTTTGTGATATTCGCCATCCTCGTTGCGATTTCACCGAGATACCCGGAATTATAGCTCTTGCTGCTGAAGCCGGAATATCCGACCACCTTGCGGCAAAGTTCGTTCAGCTTCTCGAAGAGGTCATTGGTATAACGGTATGTTCCGTATCTGCTCTTGGAATCGACTGCCATCCATGTTACCGGAGGCGCATCATCGGAAACAATCTGCTTGACAAGATCGTCAAACTGCTTCAACTGCTCTTCCGTGGCGTTCTTCGCGCGTTTTGATACGTTGAACTTGTTTTGCACGTCGGAAAGATTCTCGCGGAGTTTCGCAAACGCTTCCTCGACCGCTTTGCGTTCTTCTGCAATGCGCTCTTTACGTGCGGCAATTTCTTCCTCGGTAAGCGGACGCTCGTTGTCGAGTATCGCCTCCTTCAACACCTCGAACTTCTTAAAAAGCTCTTCGCGGAGTTTCCCCTGAAGAGTGTCTTCGGAAAGATACGGCTTGCCTAAAAGCGCCCTGTTTCCGCTCTGTTTTTCAAAATAGTTGTCGAGCGCATGGAACCATTCATGCGCGAACGTCCCGGCCCCCTTCGGCTTCGTGAGATTGATGACAACCTGATTCGGCTCATAATGCGCCCTTGCGCTTCCACCGTGACCACGGGCGCCGAATGCAGCGCCGAGTTCACCATTGAGCGAGATCGCGCGCGGCGGGATGTTCAGAAGATCGGCAAGATCGTACAGCGCCTCGTATGCATCGTTCAGAATTTGCTGTCGCTCCTGCTGGTTTTCCCAATTGCCGAACTGGACACCGCGGAAACCGAACGTCTTTGCGAAGTCTTCCGGCGTCACGTCGCGCTTCATGCGGCGTTCTCCGGTACGCTCATAGTCCGGCTTCACCATAAGGTCGTTTTCGCCCTTCGTACTCCGTAGAGTTGCCAGCTCGTCCACATGCTCCAATGCCCATTTCTTCGCATCTTCTTCGCTGTCGAATCCGCTCTTGATGTTCGGCATGTTGCGCGTGGTCTTGTTTCTGCGGTAGATCGACCATTTCCCGTTTCTTTCGTAGAAACGGAAATTGTAGGAAATATACGCTGCCGGAATCGCCGCAAGAGCTTCTTCCTGCGTCTTGAATCCTCTCCCTACCGTGCGGTAGTTGCTGAACAGCCCCTCGTGTTCCTCGAAGATAGACCATGTTCCGTCTTCCTGTTGCGTGACATGGTATTTCTTGCGCCAAGCGGGGACCTTGTTCTCGACAACCTCGCCGCCCTTCGTGGTTCCGCGCTTCCCGGTCTTGACAGCCGTGTCTTTTCTCGCACCTTCGATCTTTTCGCCGAAGTCCTCGATCTTCTCTTTCGGAGCGGAAGGTTGAGCGGGCTTCTCTTCATTCTTCTTCGCCTTCTCCTGTTCCGCAAGCTTGAACAGCTCATCCCGAACGTTCTCCGGGATACCCATGCGACGCAATTTGATGTCACGTTCGCGCTGAGTATAGTTCCCGTCCAGCAATGCGCTTCGGACGTCGGGCTGTGCCGCAAACAGGAGTTTCGCGTCCTCGACCGGATTCTTACCGAGATTCTCGTTTTGATTCGGCTGGTTTTCCGCCGGCGTGATCGGATTCTTCGTGATGTCACCGCGGAAATACTTCTCGACCGCACGGAAACTCATAAGATTTCCGTCAATCTTGAACATATTCCCGTTCTTCACATACTTCACGCCGTAAAGCTCCCCTTCTCCGTTGGGAAGATCACCGAAAGCAAGGATTCGTTCCGGGCTACCGTACTTCGCCGTCTGAATAACCTCAAGCGGACTTTTCTTCGTCGTATCTTCCGGGAAGGATTCGAGCGGAGCGGGCTTTGCCTGCTCTTCGCTCTTCTCCCCAAAATCCAGCTCCGGCGTATCCCGTTTCGAATGCTGATCCGCGCGTTCGCGCGCCTCGGCTTCTCTCTGCTCTGCCGCTTTCTCATCGGCTTTCGCCTCTTCCGGCGTCTGGTCAATAAGAGTAAAGTCGTTCGCATCCTCTTCCGGGGTAAGGAGCGGAGTTTCGGAATCGGGATTGAAGCGGCCCGTGTCCGGCTTCTCGGTTTTCGTTTCCTCTTTCTTTGCCTCGGCTTTCACCTCATCCGCTTTCGTCTCTACAGACTTTTCCGGCGCCTTCTCCTCCGTCTCCGGCATCGTCTTCTTGATTTCCTTCAGAAGCTGATCGCGGAGCGTCTTGTTTGTCTGCCAGTTTTCCCAATCCTGAAGCTCCTGTTTTGTCCGGTCAAGAAGATTCTGCGCTTCCTTGCCGACGGAAACGCCGAGTTTCTTCGCTTCTGCCGGATTCTTGATCGCGGACTTCGCGGAGTTGATGAGCTTCTTCAGGCCGTCGATATGCTCAAGAGCTTTCGCGGACAGCTCCTCGGACAGCTTCAATGCGCTATCGTCGAACCCACCGAACAGATCGCCCGTTTCCTCGTTTTTCTGCCGCAAGTCGCCGTTGGCTTTCAGGAACTTCAAATGCTCGACAAGCTGAACCTTCTTCATACCATTCTTCGCGGCACGAATGCCAGCATTTTCCAGACCGGTATCGCCGCGCGCAATATCGGCAATTGCCGCGGCTTGAGCATCGGTAACATCGCCGTTTCGATACGTCGCATACAGGTTGTCGCTCGCGTAATGCCCAATATTGAATCCGGCTTTGCCCTTCTTACGGGAAAGAATACCTTCCTTCTCTGCCGTAGCCTCGTCAATCTTCGAGGATCGTACGAAATCCGCATAGTCACGGACTTCGCCCTGCTCGTCGCGGATGTTGATGAGGATGCCGTTTTCCCGTGCATCTTCCGCTTTTACGCCGTCTGCTTCCCGGTCAATGATCGCGTTCAGATTCTCGACGCCCTTGCGCTTCGCAAGTTCGAGACGGTGATGCCCGTTCACGACAAACTTATTGCCGTCCTTGTCCTCCCACAAATAGAGGATTCCGGCAGACTTCGGGTCCCATTCCCCGCCGATAAGATTGCTTTCGTCAACACCCGTTTTCTTGTTGGTGTTGCTCTTGAACTGGAAACGTTCGGGGTCAAGGTTGATTTCGGAGACGGGAACGCTCTCAACGGTCGTCGAGCCGTTCACGCCGACAACGTTCTCCTCTTCCGTACTCGTCCCGGCCTGACGTTTGATTTCGGCGGTGATCTTGACGGCTTCCTCGCGCAGTTCTCCGAGGTTGTCGAAAAGCTGTTTGGCTTCCGGTGTCCCGATTTTCTTCAGCTCCTTGCGAATCATCGTGAGGAACTCTTGCAGGGCATCCATGAACTTCTGCCCTAAGCCAGCTTCCATCTTCTCTGCCCGGGCCGCTACGTCCTGCCAAAAATCCGGGTCCTGCCACATCCGACCGAATTCATCCGCACCGATTTCGACAAGACCGTTACCTTTTCCCTGCCCGGCTTCCTCGTACTTCTTTTCAGCCGCGGCGACAGCTTCCCGGCCAGCTTCATTCAGACCACTCTGGACAAGCTCGTTGAAATGTTCCACAAGGGAGCCGTGGTTTTTGTCGAGGTAATGTTTGAACTCATGCCCCAGCAACGCCATGATGCTGTTTTCGGGAGCTACGCGGTCAAGCCAAATCTGATTGGTCGCTTCGTCATACCATGCGTCCGCACGGTCGCCGTTCTCGTTTACCGTCTGCGACGGAGCACCCGGCTCATCGAAGAAATGAACGTCGATTCCAAGCTGTTTCCCGACTGCGGCCGCGAGACGAACAGAAGCCGGGAGCGTCTTGTCTTTCGTCGGGTCAGGGGTAACGACGCCGCCTTTGTCAGAGGTATCTGCGCCCGGCGTTCCACCCGGCTTGTCAGGGATTTCGGAAATGGGAACACGGTCGAGATTCTTTCCGCGAGACGCCACGTTTTCAAACGCGCCGCCGGCCGCGCCGAGGGCAAGGCCGCTCCATGCGCCGCCCATAAACGTTTCGCCGACCTCTTCCCAGGACGGAAGCTGTAGCCCTTCTTCTTCCAATGCGGAGCGGCAGATTCTATCCCAAAAATCCTGTGCGACTTCTTCCGAACCTTCCGTGATGAAGTTTTTTACAGCCTCATTGCCGACGGTCTTTAAGAGGCTGTTTGTCGTTTCTTTCAAAGCACCAGTCGCCCACTTCTTCGCGATTCCGGTAGCAAGCTGTTCAGGGCCTAAAAGCGTTTCAATGAAAGATTCGCCGAGAGAGGAAAGGAACGCATATCCCTTGACGACGCTTTCGTCTTCGTCCGGGAACGCTTCGCGGTATTCCTGCACGCGGTCGCCATAGACCTGTCCGAACATGGTAGCGGTCCCGGCAATAACACCCGCAACCGGATTGCCGCCGGAAAGCGCGGTAGCCGCAACACCACCAGCAAGAGACAGCGTACTCTGCGCCGCACCGCTGCCGATGGTACGGGCGATATCAGTAGGATTCAGGCTCAAAGCCTTGTATCCGGGGTACGGATTAAGCTGTTGATTCCGGCGCATCACATCACCGAAATACTGTTTCATCCCGCTGTAGCCCGTCGCCTCTTCGAGCGTCGAGCCAAGCCCCTTGCCAACGCCATAAGCCGCACCTTCTGCACCTTCCGCAAGTTCCGTAAGGATGCCGTCTTTTCGTGGAGCAACAAGCCCTAAACGTTCGAGACGGTCAAACAGTTTTTGCTTCTGTTCAGGAGTTTTGCCGCTCCAGTCAGTATCAAGAATCCCCTGTTTCGGGAGGACATAATTCGGATCGTCAGCGAAAAAAGGCATATTTTACCTCCCGAACGGATTGCTTATGGCGTTCATTGCCTTTGTTTTGAGAATCTGCATGACGAGGTTCGCGCCGAGTTCTGTCATCCCGGAGCTCTGCTCCTTGCTCATTCCTTTGTCCGCACCAGTAATGGCGTTTGTTACTTTCATTGCAGGCTTCACGACAAAATCTTTCACGACGTCAGGACCTTCAGTCGGCTTAATGAGATTAGATACGGGGCTTTTCTTCCGTATCGGATTATTTTTTTCAACCCCGATTTCATCCATCATCTTTTCCCATTCGCTTTGAAGCGCTTTCAGAGAAGACTGGCTCAATTCTCCGGCAGACTTCACACCCTCCTGCTGCATCGTGGAGACAAGAATTCCATTGAAGTCGGAAACGGCATCGACGACAGAATTCTGCTGTTCCTCGTCAAGGACCTTGAAATCTGCACCGAAAGCGGAAACAAGGTCATTCCTCACGCTTATACGCTCACCATTCATCTCCGGCTTCCTCGCCTCATCTTCGAGAAATGCGTCTTCCGCTTTCTTCCCCTTCGCGGCTTTCCCCGTGTCCTTGACGTTCTTCATCGCTTCAAGAATGGCATCCCTGCCGAATTGACGCTGATTCCGCGCGACTATATCGTCAAGCTGTGCGGAAATGGTGTCATTCGATTTGCAGAGATCCGCGAACTGCGAGAACGAAAGAATCTGTTTTCCGTTTTTCAGGACGACGGAATCCATACTTGGATTCTTCTCGTCGAATCCCTCAACCGCCCATCCGAGCTGTTGAAGGAACGGGAGACATCTTTGCAGACCGCTCATCTTCGCACTTGTCGGAAGAAGCGGGTCGGTGTAGTCCTGAAGAGCCTGATTGAAGAAAGTCCATGTTTTCTGTTCGTCGTTCGCGCTGTTGTAAACAGACTGAACCGCTTTGAGGCTCGCCGCCGCGCTGTTGTTATTGTACGGCATGAGCGCATTGGCATACTTTGCGATATTCCGTCTCGCCGGATCGCCCATCGAAGCGGTCATGCTGATACTGGAACGCGCATTGAGTTCTTCCAATGCCGCGTCGTGAACCTGTTTGTTGATTGCCGCGATGCTTTCCCGCGTCGCCGGGAGGACATTCCCGTACCCCATATCAAGGTACATGATTCCGTCCTCGCCTTTCTTCAGATCCCACCCCTGCCGATTCAGGGCGCGGTCAAGGCGATCATAGGCATCTTTGTCGCCGGACGCCATCGACATGATATCCTCCATGTAACCGGAGGCTTCAAGCATGTTTCGCACGGCCGGAGAATCGAGAAACGCATTCCGCTCGTTGAACGTCATCATGCTGTACATCGGATTGTTCGAAAGTTCGTTTTCGAGATTCTTCCGCATACCGCCGAGACGCGTCTCAAATTGCTGCTGGTCCATAAGGTCCAGTTTAAGACGATTCTGTGCAGTCGCCGCTTCGTTCGCGCTTTTCCGTGCCGCCTGTGCTTCCGGGGACATGTATTCATCTGCTTTCATGCCCTCCGCTTGCGCGGCTTTCAACGCCGCTTCGTTCGCGGCATCACGCGTTCCTTTGCGGCTTCGCCATTCGTCGCGCTGTTCCTGTTCAATCCTCGCCTGATCTTCGCGGCCGGCCGCACCAGCAAGGAATTCTTTATTTCTCTGTATCGCCGCATCACGTTCAAGCTGTCGCGCCTGATATTCGTCCGTGTTCGCGATTGCCTGTATTGCCCCGCCCAGCATCGGGCTTTTCCTTGCAAGCCCGTCAATTGCACCCTCGGCGGCACGGGCAAGAACGGATTTGTTGTTCTGTTTTTCTTCGTCGGTCATATCTCACCCCATGATGTTTGACATGAGCTTGTCGAGTTCGTTTTTCGCGTCTGGAGCCTGCGCCTGTGCCGGGACAACTTGCGGCTTGTCATTCGTAGGAGCGGACGGTGTTTGCTTTGCGCCGCCGTAACTCCCGGAGAAAAGAGCTTTCGCGCCCTCGTATGCGATATCCCCGGCATTGCCGGATGTAATGGCATTTGTCTTAGCCCATGCGTTTGCAAGCGTATCTTTACCGGCATTGATCACGCCGTTCCCTGCGTCGAATGCGCCTTTTGCCAAGCTCTGCGCCGGTCCGGTTGCCATGCTGCCGATTGATTCAGCCGCACTTCCGACTGCGGAACCTGCCGCCATCAAAACACTTCCGATGCCACCCATGATAACGTCTCCTTAAAAGTCCTTGCGGAATTCGCGGCATGCATATGCCATTCCGTCTTTGAGAAATAATTTGTCTTGCTGAATCCCGTTGTCACGGCATCCAAACCGTTTTGCGAACATCCGTGCCGCACGATTCCGATCCGGGATATATCCGACAACGCCCTTGACTTCGGGATTTTCTTCCTGAAGCCGCTCCTGACAAAGACGCGCACATTCCATCGCGTCCTCGTCACGGTCGAACGCCAAATGGCATTCGAAGTATTCATCCTCCGTGATCCATCCGAAACAAAGTCCGGCGAAATCGTCCGCCTCTCCGTTCTTCACATCGAACACGCCGTAGACCTGAATGCTTCCCCGCAAAATCCCGTCGAGAAGCATCCAAACCACATAATGATTGCTGATGAACCGTTCGTCCATAGCCTTCCGAAGATAAAAATCCTCGAACCAGTTTGAAACGAACTGGAGCGTGTTGATTGTGCCGGGGAGACGTTTGCAGATTTTCATGTGAACAGTCCGAGATTCCAGTTCGTCCCGGATCCTTTGCCCTGAGACTGGCTTTGAGATTTGGATTCGCTGTGACCGCCCGCTTCGCTCGTGCTGGTGCCCTGCGCCTGACTCGTACCCTGCGACTGCGAACTGCTGTAGTATTCCGCGGAATTCGTCGTCTGCGGCATCATCGCGCCCATCGTGTTCAGGAGATTGATCTTGTTCTGCTGTCCCTGCGCCAGCTGATTGTAGTATGCCTGCGCGAGACTGCTGGAACGCGCCCGGTTGTTCGCCGCTTTCATAGCCGCCTCGATCCCGGTGGAACTTCCTTTCAGCCCCTGTTGCGCCAACGACTGCTCCGTCGCTTTTTGTGCCGCATTATACGCCGTATTGATCGCACCGGCCTGCTGTGCCATAGCCGCGTCAAACTGTTTCGTCCCTGCGCTGTTCTCCGCAATCGCGTTCTTCAGCTCGGGGAAGAAATAGTTGTTCGCCTCAGCACGACGTTCCTGTAGAATGCCGAGCTGTTCCTGACTCAGTTCGCTTGCACGCGTCCCGGACTGGCTCGTCTGCTGACTTTCGCTTGTGTTCTGCGAGAAAGCGTTGCTGAAATAATCGCTGATGCTCTTGCTCCAGCTGTCACTGGAACTCTTATTCGAGCTTGAATTTACGCCGCCGCTACCCATGTTTGTTTCTCCCGAAAAAGTTGTGTTTGTTCATATATAAGGGAAAGTGCGTATTCTGCGGTTCGCACTTGTTAGCATTTATGTTAAGAAGTCGCCGGATAAATAAAAAAACCAGCAGTAGCGTTTCCGTTTGCAATAATCTCAATCTGATGCCCTGCCGGGACGGGAATACAAAATCCGACGCTGAGTCCGTAAAAAGCGCCTTGATTCTGATATGCGGAAAGGTTAAATAAATTGATGTTACGCGTATTGTCTATAAAAAATTTGACATATCCGGTCATGTCTGAACTGGTTCCGACACCTGCGTCCCCTATGATCCATACGGAAATTTGGAAAGTGTGAATATATGAATTCAAACTATCGACACTTTCATATGTTATGGGACCAGCGTCATAATTCGGCATTCCAGTTACCGCAGAAGCTCCAATTTGTATTTCTCCATTTGCGCCCGACGATATTTGGACATTTGCATTTGCCGGTTCAATTATAACAGAAGATGTTGAATCGGAAAGAAAAACGGTCGCCCCGCTAAGGGAAACTGTTGCGGAGATATCCTGTACTGTTGTTCCCGCGGAAGAAAGGATATCTTCCTTTACTTCTTGCGTGACGCCATTCGCCATGCCTGCGCCGCCTGCTTGGTTTGCATAATATACGGTCCCCCCGTAAACATCCGCTTCTCCGGCATGAACGGCATATCCTACCGTCCCACCATAGACCGAAGCGGTCCCGGCATGGACAGCATACCCTACAGTTCCTCCGTAAACTTCCGCCTCGCCTGCACGCTCAGCATACCCAACAGTCCCACCATAGACCTCAGCTTCTCCGGCGCGCTCCGCATATCCTACGGTTCCTCCATAGACCTCTGCTTCGCCCGCCGTCGTTGCATAGCCTGCTGTACCCGCAATTCCCGCTTCCACCGCATATTGTGCGCGCGCAATCGGCCCGGTATCTTTCCCTGCCGTGCATTCGCGCATCTCCCGACGCAAACGTTCCATTTGCAGGTCGATATATCGCCTTGTCTCCGCATCAATCATAAAGCGCCGCTACCTCGTGGATGCTCGAAGTTGATTCAAGAGAAATAGAAAGCCAATGGCCTACCGCATGAAACGGGAGCTTGATTCTCTGCCGACCTGACGGCAGACGAATCGGATCTTTCCATAAAGGATATCCGTCAACCGTGACGGAAATGTCGGATTCGCCTTCGCAGAACACATAGACCTCGCGATAGATTTTGATCGCGTTCTCCGATCCGCCGATGTATGGGGAAAGATACTTGATCTTGAGATTGTCACCCGCGTTGTATTGATACGTCCCGTTCGGGTTATGAAGATAGAAGATTCCACTGCTTACGTCGTACCACGCGTATTCGAACGAGAAATCCAGCTTGTAGAAGATACCGCCGTTCCTGATATCGAATACGATCGTCTCGCGCCGTAGAAACAGATAATACGAATCGTTCGCCGTCGCCGCCCATTTGATGGATTCCTGTAATCCATCCGTCCTGATGACGCGATAGCTCGGGACGGTGATGCTGTTGCCGTCCCATAGGCATATGCCGTCGTTGCTCAGCCATACCGGGGCATTGTTCAATGCCGCGATACTGCGCCATGTAACGCACCCGTGATTGCCGGGGATGTAAATCTTCTGAACCGTCTCCGGCGTATCCGCACCGATGACGCGATACGTCTTATTTCGCGTGAACACGAGAACGCCCTGAAATTCCGGCGTGATCCCCGTGATAACGTCATCGAACGCGATGAACTGCGTCGTCGGCCATGCATGCGGATTCCCAACCGCGGAGAAATAAAGTAAGGAGTTGACCGCAAGGAAGAACACGCCGCCATTCTCGCAGAGGTATTTCCCGCCATCCGGGGGGGCATAGTATTCTTCCGTCGTGAGAGGATTCCCCATTTCCGCCGTGCTGTCCGAAACATCGTCGGTGAACGTTCCCCCGCTCGTCTCGATCCTGCCAACCTCATAGAAGTCCGCGCCGTGGTCTGCCGTCCTGTAAATCTTCGCATACTCGATTCGTGCATCCGTCCACGTCACGGTTACGATCGGGCTTTTTTCTGTGATTTCCTGTTCCACCCAATACGATTCGAGACTGCCCGGCGCGCCTTCCCATCCGTTCGGAGAAACGAATGTCACGCAATATTTGTACTGCCCGGTAAGTGTTCCGGTGTTCGTGAAATCAATCTGAACATTTCCATCCTCGCCGTAAGTCGGATACGGCATGCCGAGGAAGTTTTCGGGATCACCGCCGTAGTACGGCGCCGCTGTCGCATTGTTGTTGCTCCAATAGTGCCGTTCGTTGTATTTGACGGCGCTCCTGTCTTTCGTTCCGTAATGTCCGTATGCTACCGGATCGTTCGAGCTGAGGTAAACAGGGCGACGGATCGGAACGAGCTTTCCGTCGCTGATATCCGTGTTCACCAGCTTCGCCGCAATATTCGATTCAAGCAGTGTCGGATGAATCCATTCGTTCATCCCGCCTGTAAATTTGTTCGTCGAAAAGGTTTTCATGCGCTCACCTTAAGACTGCGGCGGATATTGAATCGGAAGCGAGCTGAACGAGCCAGCATAAACGCCGACAAGGAACCAATGGAAACGATATGTCGTGTTATAATACCCGGAAACAACGCGACGGGCGCGGCAGACAAAACTATCCGCTGTGTTATCGCCTGCATCACTTTGGAAATTAACAAGATTGATTGTAACAGCAACTTGAGCATCATGATCATCAACATGCCCGGAAGTAGTGCCTTCTACTCCGTCCTGAGAGAATGAGAGATGAAGACAATCCCGTATGGGGACAGGAAGGAATATGGTTTTCTGTTGAATCGCGTTTTGTCCAGATTCGTCCCCGCCTCCTTGTGAAACAGTCGAAAACACATCCGTATATCCCCATTCCAAAACAAGAGGTACCCAGCTTCCATCCGAGCCTACTTGCGCGGGAATGAACAAATACCCACCGGAATTGAATTGCGGATTGAAAGGAGATTGCCCGGAATACGCCGTATAGCCCATAGTGGCAAGCCCCAACTTTCCAAGAATGTTTTGTAAATCCTGAACATCGGTCACATTGGAGAAATCGGTATAAGGATATTGACTCGAAAGGCTGTGCGCATTTGGATCGCTGTTGTGCGTTGAAACCGCGCCTGCCGGCTCGAATGTACCGCTATGAGCGGTCGAATCGCTGTTGTGTGTGGAAATCGCACCCGCTAACTCGAACTTTCCCTGATGAGGGGATTCCGCGGTATTGTGTGCGGCTACGACAGTTGCCGCGCCCGCTGAAATTGCATCGGCGTGTGCGGTTGCGTCAACGTTGTGAACAGAATCCACATAATCCTTGTACGCGCTCTTCAGGTCGAATTTCTTGCTGTTCGTAAACGAGCATTCCGAGAAGCAGAAATTGCTTGCGTAGGAGTAGACGGCATAGTGATTCGTTGCACTCGTACCAATGAACGCGATGGATTCAAAAGAGCAGTTCGGAACCTGATACAGCCCGACGCCGTAATGATTGTCCGCATACTGGATCGCCCCGCCCGTACTGCCCGTACTGGAATTGATAACGCGAACCGCACAATGGCAGTTTTCAATGCGCAAAACACCCTCCGGGGAGAACGCGCCGCTGTCCTGAATGTTCACACCGTTCAGGTCAAGAACCAGCGTTCCGTTGTAGAATTCTTCGAACAGAAGCGGCTTTGCAGAGATATACATCGTGTCAAGACTGCCGGGGAACTGGAACGTCAAGGTATGCCCACCGAGATTCTTCAACTGCGCATCAATCGCGCCCTGCCGTGCCGTCTGATCGCCGTACTGGTCGAAATCGACGGTCTTGTCTTCCGACATGGCCGTTGCCTGCTGGTCTTCGATTTCCTGAATCTTGTTGGAAAGCGCAGAAACAGCTTCGTCAACATTTGTCGCACCGTCAACAACACTGCGTGTATCTGCCCGGATCGGGAGATGGGAAGCATTGAGTTTCGTGACCGGATGGCTTACACCGTTCAGGTCGGTATATGCATCCTGTGCGCCCGTCCCATCGGTATCGAAATTGATATCCTCTTTTCCGAGCAGGCGTGTGTCAATATCGTATTCGTTGTTCATGGATTCCTCCGTCAGAAGAAGTTGGCTTCACGGCGCACATGCGGCACGGAACGGATTACGTTTCCGACGCGGGCAACACGGCCCCTGTATTGAATGAAGAAAAGACGTGCTTTGTCCGCGTCTTGGAAATCGCTGTCAATGGTGTATGCCTGATAAACGGCATGGTAGATCAAGGCCATATAGTCCTGAACCGCTTCGTAGGAAACGGTTTTTACATAAGCAACATCCCCGATGTTATCGAATTTCGCAATGGATACCGGGATGCCGTATCCCTTTCGTGCTTTTGCCGTTCCGTAGGATTCGAACAGCATAACGCCGTACGGATTCTCCGGGATGTACAGAACAAGGTTTTCGAATTTGTACGGATTCGGGCAAATCCTGTACTGTCCGATATTGTCCAAATCCTCATAGATAAAGCGCGCATGCCCTTCAACCGCAAGATAGTGCCCGTACTGCGTTCTCAGATAATCCACGTCTGCACATTCAAGATGGAATCCATCTCCGTTCCATCCCGCAACAAACTCGATGTAGTCGTCCGGGAGCTTTCCGACTGCCTCGGAATCGACATAAAGACTGAACACACCGCGATACAGCGCAGTATCCTTGCAGTAGGTATCTGCAGCTGTCTTGAGCATTGTTTCCAGCTCGTCGTTATCAAAGACTTTACCTTGCGGGTCATGCAGGAAACCGCGGATGATTTTGATGTACTCGTCTTTCTGCATTAGAAGAATCTCCCCCGGCGCAGTCTGCTCTTCGTCTTCATCCCGCGCTGGACTGCGTTTTCCTCGTTCACGGCTTGAAGAAAACGGGTGTAGTAAGTGGATGCGGACGGATTGCCGTCGATAAGAAAAGCCTGAAACAGGCTGTGCAATTCGATCGCCCGCTTGTTTTTTGTTTCCAGTTTGTCTTTCTGCGGCATGCGCTGGTAATAAAGCGTGCCGACATTCTCACTTTGCGGCAGGACTGGAAACAGGCGCATCTTTCCGTATCCGTCGAAATCCGTGATGATGCACTGAAGATTCGTTCCAGTCACCTTGCGGAAGTCCGGGTATTTCGCATGGATGTTGCGCCAGCTGTAAAATGGAACTTCCCATCCGTCTTTGCCGATGAATTTCACCGGCAGAATGAAATCGTCGGGAAGAGAGAATACGCCACTTTCCGAGGAGTGAACGGCTACGCTCCCAACAAGCGAACCGCTCAAAATGGCGTATTCTCGTTGTGCTTCGTTGATGGTGCGGTCAAGGGCGTCGTCGTCCCAGACCAATCCGAAAACGTCACGAATGGACTTTCGGACCAGTTCACGAATCGGACTGAAAGACGGCGACGCCATGATCCGGTCAACCTGCCGTCATGAACATTTCGACGGGAACAGTGTCGACGATGACGAGCAGCTTTGCCGCCGTCAGTGCCGCCGTGCCGACGGTCATCTGAATCGTGATGTCATCACTGGAACCGGAACCGTACGCGAGCGTTGCGACGGCGAGATTGTGAACGAATCCCGCGGCAAGGTTCGCTTTTGCGATCGCGCTGCCGACAGCCGTTGCAGTTTCAGTCCCGACTTTCACCTTGAACGTGACCGTCGCGGAGCCGGCGGAAGTCGTATCGGAGAGAGCAACGACTTTAAGCCCGACAATCGCATTCCCTTTCGGGATCACGAACAGGCTGTGAGTATCGGCGGCAAGGATGCCGGGATTCTCAACACCGTCGATCAGATGCGCTTCCGAACGAATGTAGTTGGTAGGGCTGTTCACGCCTTTCACGGACGTGTCTTTGCTGGTGATATCTGCGGATGCCATAGGTCAAATCTCCTTTCGGTTAAACTCTGATGGCGCACGGAATCTGCGCGATGTTCAGGTCCGTGCCGTCGAACGTCAGCTTGCGGATGCCGCGGATTTCATCGGCGGCAACAGAGAGACGGCGCTTGTGGTCGTCGAGCTGTTCCGTGTAGTCGAGCGTCTGTCCGTATGCCATGACTGCGGCTTCGGCGCCGAGAAGCAGGTTGCGGGCGAAACGGAGACTGCCGGCGTCGTTCTTGTGCGTCTTGATGAATCCGGCTTCCTTGACGATGATGTGTTCCCACACACCGATTGCTCCGGTGGCGATGGGGTCCCCATCAAGGCTGTTCTTGCCGGTCATGGCGGCGATTGCGCGCTTTTCCCAGCGGGGGTCGGCACGCAGGTCAATAGCGGCACGCGGATGCAGGACGAGCATGTAGTACTCTTCGCCGTTCTTTGCGCGGATGGGGCGCATCGCGTACTTGCTGTCCGCTGTCTTGGCAAAGTCCTGAAGCACGTCGAGGATGTACGTGTTCATGATGTCGCTGGCGCTGAGAGCGGAAAGAAGCGCGGTGGTGTCGGAGTTCGCGGAGGAGACTTCGACCACGCCGTACTTGCTGTCGGCATAGTCAACGCGGAGGCAGCGATGATCGCCGGTGACGGCATCATGCGTCAGGGCGGCTTCGCCCGTGATATAGGTCGCGCCGTCCGTGTTGTAGCCGGACAGAGATTCGACGATGTCCTGTTCGGTCGCTTCGCGGAACCAGTTCGCCAGCTGATGCTTGAACTCTTCGCGGGCGTCCCAGATCGTGCGTTTCTTGGTCATCTTGCCTTTGCGGGCAAACGACTGCGTGAGCTGGTCGATGCGAAGGTCCATGTAGAACTCGTCAAGGGTGTTTTCATTGCCGATGACGCTCTTGTTCTGACCGCGGATGCCTTCGCCGTGGAACTGCGGGATGAAGTGGAAGCGTCCGACGTCGCCGCTGTCACGGCCTTTGAACACTTCATCGTCAATGATGATCGGCTTGCCGGAGCCTTTTTTGCCCGACATGTTCGTGAAGAACATGTTGAGCATGTACTCCCGGTAAATTTCGAGGGAGTGTTTCAGCGGGGTCACGGGCTGTCCCGTGCCACGCATATAGTGTGCAGAATCGGGTACGAAATGGGGCATAATAGCCTCCTTTCATGTTATCCGAAGACTGCGTCAACAAAACTTCCGATGGATTCGGATGATGCCGAACCGTAATCTTCGCTGTTCAGCATATCAAGTCCGGCTTTCCCGCGGGGCTCGCAAACGTCGTCTTCGAAGTCTTTATTTTTTTTGTTCGATTTCAGCAGCTTTTCCTTATACGCTTTCGGGTCGCGCTGGAACTCGAGGATATCGAGCTGCTTTTTCGCGAACTCGTAAGCGGATGCGGGGGATTTGTCCTGAAGCTTTTCCCACTCGGAAATGACCTGCTGATTCCCTGTCTTCGGATCCAGTAAAGGAGCGAACTTTTCGTACATGACGTTCTCAAAGTCCGGGTGTTCCTTGATTACCGGAGCCGCGGCCGCGTCCCAAGACTTCTCGGCCTCTTGCCTCTTCAGTGCGTCTTCGTCAGCCTGCTGTCGCGCGATTTCCTCGTCAGCTTTTTTCAAGCTTGTTTCGAGTTCCTTTTCGCGTGCGGTATCGTACTCGCTGAACCAGTCATCTTCATTCTCTTTCTTCGCCTTGAGCTCGTCCAGCTCTTTCTTGAGCGCCGCGCGTTCGGTCGTTGCTTTATGCATAGCCGACTGCGTGTCGTGAAGACGCTTCCTGAGATTTTCGATTTCCTGTTTCAGTTCTGCGGAATCCTTTTCCGGCGCTTCCGGCGCTTTCTCCGCGGACTTTTTGTCTTCCGCGGGTTCTTCGTCGTCTTCGATTCCATCGTCGATAGAATCGCCCAGCTCCTCGTCTCCGTCGTCTCGAATCGAATCGTCCGTTTCATCGGTCGGGATTTCTTCGTCGCCGTCGTCGTGAGTTGTCTTACCGGTTCCCGTTTCGTCTTTCGCGTCATTTTGGGAATGGAGATCGTTTTCTCCGCCAAATACGCTGTCGATGAAACTTTCCTCTGTTTCCGATACCGTTGCCATCTTGTCTCTCCTCCGAATCCGGCTTTACACCGGGGGATTTGGGTTAGGTTGAGCAGGTGCAGCTTGTGTGGCTTGAGCTTGCGCCTGATAGAAGTTTTCAAGTTCGAGGATCAAATCTTCCTTGTTCGGCATATCCGAAAGCATAATCATCATCTTGCCGGCAATCGGAGCCGGAATGACATTCGATTTCAGAATCTCGCTGAAGATGGTAAGCATGCGTTCGCGCATGGAGCTGAAAGGCGGCACTTTCTTGAGCACGACGTCGTAATAGAGCGTGTCTTCGATTTTGTTCAGAATCGTATCGTTGCCGTCTTTGTCCTTGGTGGGAAGATTGAACTCGTAGTTGTCGGTGAGTCCGTTCGGCTGTGTGATGCGGACGACGCGGTAGTCGGTATAGAACTTCCCGATAAGGCGAAGCACGACAAGCGCGATGCGCTGTTTGGAGAAATACATGTTCTCCAAGATCGTCGTCTGCATCGCCGCACCCTGATTGATGCGCGTGTTCTGCATGATGCCGCTTCGCTCGTTCGTTCCGCCAAGTCCGAGCATGGAATCATTGACGCCGGAAATGCGCTGTTCCGTCTGCAACAGGAAATTCAGGTGGTTGCTCATGTAGGAAAGGTCGCGGTACTTGTCGTCCACGCGCATCCTTGAAAGACCGCCGTCGTTCAGGATCACGAGTCCGTCCGGCTTTTGCATTTCCTCGCGGATTTCGTCCGCGTCACGCCCTGCGCCCTCTTCGATGATGACGCGGTTTGCCGCGACCGTCCAAAGGAATTTGCTGTTGAGCTTGTTGATTTGATCCTGAATGTCTACGAGGTCCCGTACAATGCCTTTCGGCCTGCCTTTGCGGTCGCGCATGCAGTAGATCGGAACGAGCGGGAACAGGTCGACGCCGAGCGGATTCACGTTTTTCTCGTCATCGTCCTTACTGCCGGACAGGATGACTTCATCCGAGAAGATGACGTGATGGACCTTATTTTTGAAGATTTTCTTCTTCTCTTTCTCGCCGGTGGTATCATTCAGGATTTCGACGTATTCCTTTGTCGGCTTGGTGTACCAGCACTCGCAGACCTTGACGCGCTGCGTTCTCGGGTCATAATACCAATCGTTGCCGCGGTCGCTTGCGTCCGTCTGGGCCTCGTATTCCTGCCCTTTGTAGTCATCATCGAAGACGGAATCAATCTGATCGACCTTATCCGGGAACAGAGTCTTCAGGACGTCGCGGTCAACCCACTTGATTTTGATGATGAACTTTGCGTCCGAGGCATCCGGCTTGCGGCTGTACGGGTCAAGGTATACGTTTTCCCAGGGAACATGCTGAACGCTGACAATGTCTTTCCCTCGTTCATCCGTCTTTACCGTCGCTTCCAGCCACGAGCGCCCGCCGATGGAAGCTTCCTTGAATCCCAAGGAGTGGTAATAATCGAAGTTGCATTCATCGAAAACGTGTTTCAGGAGCGCTGTGAGGAGCTGCGCCATATTGTCGTCGGACTCTTCTCGTCCGCAGACTTGAATGTCCGCGCGCCGTTCCACTTCCTGCGCGCAAACCATGTCGATAGTCGGACGGACCGTATTGATGACGGTCGACTGTTGTCCGCGTTCATCAATCTCCGATTTTTCATTTTCCGTCCACTGTTCGCCGTCGTAATACTCGAAATTCAGCTGGTTATCACGGCGCCAAGTTTCCTCGAAGCGCTTTGCGCTCCGAAGCCAACGGTCGAATTTGTGTGTAACGGAAGATTCGTATGCCATGCCATTCCTCGCGAAAAAATATCTCTATAGTTCCGTGAGGTGCGTACTCTGTGAGTCGCAATTTTGTCACTTTGTATCCCTTTTTGTCCTTATGTGTACCTTTTTGTACCTTTTTTCTATCGACTTTTCCAGCTCCGAATCATCTGTTTTTTCTTCTTTTTCGCCGGATTCATCGACGACGAGTAGTTGTAGCTTTCCCGGAAGATGTCGTAGTCCTGATAGAACGTCGTATTGAGCGCGTCGGCCAAGTTCGGACTTTTCAGACCCCGTTTCTTCATGTCGTCTTTCGATTCCGCGACGACTTTCCCGTTCGCAATCTTGTATGTCGGCTCCAAGAGTTCTTCCCGGAGCTTTTTCCATGCGGGATTCTCCGGCAGTCCCGAAAAGCCGACTGGCCGCGTCCGAAAATATTTCCTGCTCTTCCACCAAAGCCAATCCCGGAGCGTCTTGCATTCGCCGTCCTTGTCCTCCGGCGCCCGCTCCGAGCAATGCACCTTGATTGCCGGGTATCCGATATCCCCGCGATACATGGCGTGCCGGAACATATCATAGAGGCCAGCCCCTACCCCGACGGTATCGACGTGTACGACGTCAACTTTCCACTCATCCCAAATCACCCGCAGACGGTTGAAGCTCTCCACAAGGTCAAAGCCATGCCAAGATTCCGCATGAAGAATCTGGTCGCCCTGCCGGATGACGACGCCAGTATCGTCTTCTCCGGTCCATGCCGGGTCAACGCCCATGCGCCGCTTGTACTTCTCGTTTTCCTTTCCGGCGGTCTTCTGAAACACCTCCTGCATCCACCTGTCTTCTATGAGCTGGTCGCTTCCGATGTTCGCAAACTCCCCCAGGACGCGGATACGGTAGACGTTGCTGGAAAGCCCGTACTTGTCGCGCATATTCTGCACCCATTCCCGCGTCTGTCGGCCGTGGCATGTGATTACCCGGATTTCCCCACACGGGTCGATGTAGGTGTACGAGTATTCCGTGTCCACAAGGCTGTTTTCCGAAGAAAAACTCAACGTGAACCAGTAGCTATTGGAGTGGAAGACGTTATACATGTACCCGGAAAGGCGCGTCGGGTTTCCCATCATGAGCGCGTAGTTGTCCGGGTCACCGAAAGCACCCTCCGCGACCTCGAAAATGCCGTCTCGGATGCCGCTTCCCTCGTCCAGTATGAACAGAACCCGGTGGAACCCCTGCAATGCGTCATTGTTGTCGGCCCGGGCTGTTCGCAGAATCGCTTTCCAGTTCTCCGGGTGCTGCCGATACCGCAGTTCGTCTTGCGTCACCTCGTACTGCTTACTCATCCAGCCCCATTTCCGCTTGTTCATGGAAACGACTTCCGGCCAGACGACGTCCGTCAGCTGGTCCCCGGCCGGTCCGGTAATGGGAACACGAAGCGCCCGCGTGTCGAGCCACCAGTTTGTTATCCACCCTTCCAGTCTCGTCTTCCCGATTCCGTGCCCCGACTTCACCGCGACAAAGTTATGATGCTGTAACGCTTTCAAGACTTCCGCCTGCTGGTGCGTCGGGATGTCTCCGATGCACTCGATGACGTACGCAAGCGGGTAACTATACCAGCGCTTCAACCAAAACGCCATATTGTCCCGGAGTGTCTCTATCTCGCCCTTGACCATTATTTCCCCCGGAACACTTTCATGTCGTTCAATAGCCCCTCGACCTTGCGGGCAATGTCCGAATATGCCTTGTCCGTGATGCCCCCGCCGTCTCCGAAGCCCGGTAGATTCCCGCGTGCGACCAAATCAACCGCATACTCGACCGCACTCTTGAAGATGTACTTCATGAGCTCCGCAAGCTCGCACCTGTTCTTGTTGTGTTCCAGTATCTTCAGATTCATGTCGCGCTCATGCTCCGCTTTGCACAAAAGCCCTCGGACGCGATTCAAGTCCGCTGTCAGATCTGGCATCGACGGCATCCGCTCCAAACAAGTCCTCAAAGACAAGGCATCCGCTTCCAACTCTCCGTCCGACTGCACATCCTTCGACACCTTCGACGCAAACAGCTTCGCAAATGTCTCACTGTCCAGCCCGCGCAAGAAATTCGGCCTCCTCCGCGCTTCTGCCATAAGCTCTTTCTGAAAAAGCAAAGTCGCATTCGCACTGTCATCCGCGATACCCGCTCCGCTCGATTCAATAACGTCCTTGCCGCCATTCTCAATCCGCGCAAGCTTCTCCTTGATAGCGTCAATCACAAAGCCAGTTCGGTTCGATGCGTGCTCGTCAATCCGCGCAAGCAACTCCTCTGATACCCTAAATGATTTGGATTTGCGTACCATTGTGCTACAGTCCCGATTTTTATGTTAGGGGGGAGTGGGGCAGAACGGACGGGAGCGGGCCCCCGGTCGGGTCGCCACCCCCCGTACCCCTGACACCCGCGACCTTACCCGTTTCCGCGTTTTCTTTACCTCTCATCGGTATATCTTCTGCCTCGTTTTGCCGCGAATGTGGGGACTTTTGCGGTGATCGACCGCGCATCGCCGCCTCTTTCGTCTTGCTTTCGATGATCTCCGCAGGCTCCAACGGTCCAGCGGCCAGCAGATCAGCGCCGCAACACGGGCACCAGACGTGCAGGTGCTCCGCGTCTTGATGCCCCCGCGCTCTCCCTGCGGCCTGACGGGATGCAGAAGCGGAGACACCACGCGCAATTTCGCCAAGTCTAACAAGTAGGCACTGGTAGATGCGGAACGGGACGCGATTGGTAAGCCAAGCGATTTGGTTGATGGCAAGGGTCAGGATCGCGAGAGTTTGGTATCGGTCGATGCGGACTCTGCCGATTGACTGGTAGCCAGCGGCCTTCAGCATATCAAGAGTTTCGTTATACCGCATGGCGCGTTCGGTGATACTCATACTGGCATCCTCTCTTTCGACGGGTAGACGACCTTTCGGAGGATGGGGTCACGTTTGATGACCTGCAAGGAGCGCTGGACTGTTCTGACGTGCATCCGCAGGGAAACAGCAATGCGCCGCGTCTCGCCGGAGTAATAAGCGGGATGCGGGGAATGCTGGAGGCAGTGTAGGAAGACGGCCTGCTGTGCGGAAGTCAGGAGTGCGATGCTTGAGACAAGCGGGACGAGGTCCGAGGAATCAAGGGAAACGGTCATAGGCGGCGGCTCCTTTCTGTTGGGATTACTGGTAATATACGGGAGATCGCGAACGTTTCAAGATGCCCGATTACTCATTATCTCACGTTAGCCGCACTTATGCGCCGTTCCTCTGAATACAGATATTTGAGACGATATTGAACTACTTGGAAACATGGGGAAAGCGGCCTGTTTCTCCCTCACCTTTTTAATATAAGGACACACGCGATGCACATATGATAATATATCCTCTTATTTCTTTTCTATAGGATTTTTTTCTGTCTCCCCCCTAAAAAGTTCTACACGCATACAAAGAAGGATAAAAATCAAAGTGTCATGTCAAATATCACGTCTCCCATGTACTTTTTATCGCAAAACATGTACTTTTCGACAAAAATCACGATTTTTGATAGAAATGCTCTTGACAAAGCGCTTTGAATGGAGTATAATATAGTCGTTCGTTTTCTTCCCACCATCACCAACCAACCGAAAGGACACCTCAAAATGAACGAAACCAAACTCAAGAACGTCAAGCCGGGAGACTTCTTCACGCTCACCCCGCACGAGGAACCCACCGAAAGACAAGTGTGGGTCATGGACGGATACGACCGGAGCACCCGCCAGTACGAAGCTCACAGATTCACCGATGTGAACCACGGCCTTGCCAACGGCGACGGCAACAGAACAGTGTTCGTCGGATTCACGTTCTGAACAGAAAGGAGCCCAGCAATGAAGTACATGGTCACCAGCATCTTCTACGACAACGGAGACACTTTCCTCTACCCGCCCGTCGAAGCCAGCGACACCGCACAGTCAAGCTTCACCTCCAAAGAACGCTGCGACGTGTATCAGGACATCTTCGACACCGAGGACGAAGCCTCCGACTTCTTCGAAGAAAATAGCCAAAACTGAACCAAACCAACCATAACAAAATCCCCCTCATCACGAGGGGGAGACAAGGAGATCACAATGAACAAAAAGAAACTCACTGAAGAAGCCCGCCTCGCCCTCATCCGCGAACTCACCCAAACCCGGAACTTCTGCGGCAACGAACGCCGCATCATGCGGGAATGGAAACAGGAGTACGAAATCTCCGATGAACAGGAATTCGAGATCTGCATGGCGGTCAACGAAGCTTGGAGCGACTTCACCACCAAAGGTTACTGCGCGTACTGATAGGAGATCACCATGAGCATCGAAGAAACCATTAAAGCCTACATCCGGCAGGTCAAAAAGACCGGGAACGTGGACGGCAAAACCCGCAGCGGAATCAAGTTCCTTCAGGAGCTTTCCCGCATCACTCCCGGCACGATCAAGTTCTACAGCACATGGATCCGCAACAATGGAGACGTGATCCGTTACCTGAACAACGTTCTGCCCCTCCCGGAATCCATCAAAGACTACATCACTTCCGCACTCAACTAAGGAGACAACACCATGAAAACAATCAAGATCAACCCCGCCGCCCGTACCGCCGAATACGCTGAAATGACCAATCAGGAAATGATCAAGTATCTCGACGGCTATATCCTCGAACTCACCGACATGAACAACGGCCTCGGCATCCACTCCAACATGATGGCAGAACTCAAACCGGGCAACGTGTTCATGATCGACGGCAAGCGCTTCGCCGGGAACTGCGTGATGACCGGAATCAGCGACTGCGGACTGGCGATGGACATGCCGGACGATGTTTTCCCCGTGATCGACTGGAGGTAAGCCATGAAATACTACATTCTCTTCAATCACAAGCTCATGACGGCGAACGTCGAAACTCTTCAGAAAGCAAAGGAGATTGCCGACGACTGGGCACGGACGGAGAAATGGCCTAAAACTGGCCTGTTCATCACGGACGGAGGAGATCGCGCCCTGGTGATGCGGACGACACGCGAGAACCTGTACCACCCGCACAACCCCGAACCGGGACGCGACATTATCACCTACCCTATGTCCGGCTGGTATCTGCGGGAATGGGAGGGTGGAGCCCGGTAACACTTGACAAACCGCTTTGTGTGTGGTATATTGTATGACCCAACACAAGGAGATCAGATGGATCCCATTTCCGAAGCCGCCGCCGCCCTCGGCAAAAAGGGCGGCAAGTCAAAGTCTGCTGCAAAGCTGGAAGCCGTCAACAGGAACTTGGAGAAAGCACGGCAGGCGCAAACCAGCGAACAGCGAAGCGCAGGCCAGCAGAAGATAGACCCGGAAGCCCGCCGCGAACGTGCGAGAAAAGCCGCCGCCGCAAGATGGGCAAAGAAGAACCAGTAACCAGCTCCCGTAAGGGAGCTTTTTTATTGTTCTTTTTCCTTTCTCCTTTTAGCTTCAAGAAACGGTGTTCCGCATTTTATTACTCTATGGCGTGGCATTTCATACGTCTGCGCCGTTATCGGTGGTTCCTTGTAAACATAAGTCGGGTGCTGCGGCTTTTCTTGTTCCACAGGATGTTCCTTTTGTTTATTGTTCTCTTTGCTCTTTTCTGCACTCTCTTTGAAAAGATCGTCAAATATAATGATAAGAGCAATGATTCCCAGCAATGCGCTTCCACCACCGCCAATACCATACCACCAGGCATCATCATACAAAGGCCACATAACTACCTCACAACTCGCTCAAGTTGTCTGCCCCATCCAGCAAAGAAAGCGAAAAGGAGATAACCTTTGTTCTCTGTTCGTCCGTCATTGTAAGGAATAGCTCCCTGATCGTCTTTATGTCGGAATCAAGCTGGTTCAGCTTTCTATTTCTTGGAACAACGTCATATATATCCAATACATTAACGTGAAGGACTGAAGCCAGCATCTGTAGCTGATTCAGTTTAATATTGCGCCTGCCCAATATCCACGCCTGCAAGGTTGACTGCGGGATATTGTGCTTAACAGAAAATGAGCGAACGGAATCCCCGCCCTGCTCTATTAGCGTACGAACATGTGATCCACGAAGTTTGAGCATTGTTTTTCTCCTTTCAAAGCATACTAACATAGCCCGTTTTTAATAAAAATCAAGCTCAAAACGTATTTTTTTTGTATTTTTTTGAATACATCGCTTGACATGTACTCAAAATGTGCTATAGTATAGCAACCACCCAACAACGAAAGGAGAACCAATGACACGAACGTTAGTTGTTCAAGCTCGCGTACCGCTCGAAACGAAGCTGAAGCTAAAGTCGTATTGCAGAAATAACGACTGCACAGAAGCTCGTGCTCTTCGCCTCGCCCTCACCTTTTTTTTGAAAAAAACGAACACAAAACGAGTACACACAAAATGAAAACCTACACCGTAGAATTCATCATAAAGGACAAACACTGCGGCGGGCTGTATGCTCTGCGGGTGGATGCCAAGAACGGACGCGATGCAATTGCACAGGTCCGGGACGCTGTTTACAAGCAGACAGGCCGGAACGCGTTCACGCCTCACGCTTACGCAGATCCGCACGACCCCGCAAAGGCTTTCACCGGGTTCCCGCCTGCAAAGCCCGGATGGACGCTCATCTAAGGAGATCACCATGACGAACTTCATCCGCATCATTGCCGCCATTATCCTGTTCGCCCTGCTCGCCGGACTGTACGCTTTCAACGAGTATCAGGGAATCGAGATCGAAAACGAGTATCAGGTCTACACCGGATGGGACAGATGACACAATCAACACTCGCTATCCTCGCGCTTGCCGACACGCTTGTAAAAGGCGGTCGGCAGGCCTTGATCCAAGACCTTGCCGACGAACTGTCAGCCCGCCGATACCTCACGACCGAGGATGTTGCGGACCGCTACAGCGTCAGCAAGGCTTGTGTGAAGAAGTGGCGCGAGACGGGAATCTTGATCCCGTCTTTGCGCGTCGCCAACGGCACAGTGCGCTACAGCCTTGCCGACTTGCAGAAATTCGAGGCCGCGAACGGAAAGGAGGTTAAAGGGAAGTAAGCGGTCAGATCACCCATCAACACAAAAACCATTAAGCAAAGGATTTTGCAATGGAACGCACACAGAAAGTAACGACAAGCATGTTGAAGTGTTTCCGTTCATGCCGCAAACGGTTTGAATTGGAATACATTCAGATGCTGAAGCCCGTTCAAACGCCGACAGCGCTTGAAATCGGGACAAATTACCATGCCGCAATCGAGTTGCTGTTGAAAGGCACACCGATTAACGACATCCGAAACACGATCTTCAACAAAGTCAACCCCGCACTCGACCCCGTTCAGGACGAGATCAACGCTTATATCGTGTGGAACATGGTGAAAGCGTTCAACATGGCTGCTGGATGGCGAGATTGGCAGATCCAGTTTGTTGAAAGGCCGTTCGAAGTCTCCACCGGGTACGCGAAGCGCCTGCTGGGAAAGATCGACGGCGTTATCACCGAACCGAATACCGGAGACTGGTTCCTCATCGAACACAAGACGACCAGCCAATGGGGAGTTGACGGATCCACATACCTCCACAATCTTTTGTGGGACGATCAGGCGACAAACTATCTGTACGCTTGGTCGAAACTGCTGGAAGACGGCCTGATTGAGGGTAAAGCAGTAAAGGGGATCTTCTATGTGATCGTCGAGAAACCGACGATTCGTCCGTACAAGGCGACACCGCTTGACCAGCGGAAGTACAAGAAAGACGGATCCTTGTATGCGAACCAGCACGAAGCCGACGAATCCCCGATTGAATACGGGAACCGCCTGCACGAATGGTACGTCACCGAGAACCGCGTTCACACCGAGTTTGTCTATCGGAACCCCGAAGAAATCAAGCAGCGCATTGACGACTTGAACCTCACGATCAAGGATATTTCCGTTTGCGAACGTGAGGGAACTTTCTACCGGAACCCGGAATCCTGCAAGATTTTGCCCTGCCCGTACAGGCCGAAGTGTTTGGAAAACAGCCCGGACACTGACTGCCTGTTCGTCAGGAAGCAGGCCCGCAACGAAGAACTCCTCACCGAATCCCCCGCTCTGCTTGACAATGCCGAGATTGACCCTCACAATGGAAAGGCATACTACAAATGAAACTCTCTGAAGCCCTGAAATCCAGCGGTGTTTCCGCTATCGTCTACGGCGAAAGCGGAATCGGCAAGACGCATTTTGCCGGGACCCTGCCGGGAAAGACCCTAATTATCGCCGCAGAAGCAAACGGCATCAAGACGCTTGCCCGTTCTGCCAATGTCGCCAGCATCGACGTTGAATATCTGCCCGCGCCCGCCAACAGCATCGACGAAACCATGATGCTCTATAACAAATTCTTCTCGGACCTGATGCTCCGCGATCTTCCGTACGACAACATCGTGCTGGACAGCGCGACCGAGCTTGCCAACAATCTCCTGCTGCTGAAAGCGGATCCCGACAAGAACGGCGGGACCCCGACGATGAAGAATTACGGAGACGTTCAGTTCAGCATGAGACGCTATCTCCGCATCCTGCGCGATCTTGCGGAAATGAAAGGCAAGAACATCGTCGTGATCGCGCTGGAAGCAGAGCTTGTGTTGTCGCAGAACTCCGACGTGCAGACCAGCAAGACGCATCCGGCGCTGTCCGGCAAAAAGCTGTCGCCCGAAGCCGAGGGGCTCTACGACATTGTGGCGCACCTCGAAAAGAAATCGGACGGAACCCGCGTGTTCAGGCTCGAAGGCAACGACAGCTTCGTCGCCAAAGACCGCTTCGGCAGACGCGGATGCCTCGCAGACGGAAAGACGCTCCTGAACCCGGAAATCCCGGCTCCTGAAAAGGCCGAAAAGAAAGGATAAGACATGGGATTCAATGTTACCTTTGACGCGTCGCGCGTCTCCGAACGTCCCGCGTTTGATCCGATCACACCCGGCGAGTACACTGTCAACGTCGAAGAGACGGCAGAGAAGATTTCCCGCAAGTCCGGCTCCGACATGGTTGAAATGAAGCTCAAGATCATCGACGCGAAAGACGATGTGAACAAGAAGTTCGTCGGACGCATCCTGTTCTACTACATTGTCAACGACGCGCGTGTGATGGACAAGATTCAGGAAGTCTTTGAATCTGCCGCACAGCCCGTGCCGAAGCAGATCAACGCCCGGTCCTTTGTCGGCCTCGTAGGTGCAGTAAAAACCAAGCTGGAAGCCTACAATGGCGAACAGCGGGCATCCGTCGCCTACTGGTGCAGGCCGAAGCCCGGAGAAAAGCGCCCTGCGCCGCCTGCCGCACCGAAGAACAGCGCCGACGACATTCCGTTCTGAACCGTAAACCACTATATCCCCCTCGCATGAGGGGGAACAAGGAACATACAAGATGAATCTCCGAAAGTATCAGCAGGAGTGTCTTGATGCAATCGAAGAGGCCGGGGACGGCAGATGGTTGTGCCAGCTCGCTACGGGGCTCGGCAAAACTGTCATCTTCGCCAACATCCCCCTGCGCGGGCGCGAGCTCATACTTTCCCACAGGACGGAACTTGTTCACCAGCCGTTAAAGTATTTCACCTGCCCGACAGCGGTTGAAATGGCAGACGAACGCGCGGCGAACAGCACAGCCCCGGTCGTCTCCGCATCGGTTCAGACAATGACGCGCCGAATGACGCAGTACGACCCGGCGACATTCGACACGATCATCGTGGATGAGGCGCATCACGCCAGCGCGGATTCCTACCGGAAGATACTGGAATACTTCGAGCCGAAGCGCATCATAGGATTTACGGCGACCCCGAATCGTGCGGACGGCGTAGGTCTTGAGTGCGTCTTTGAGAAGATTCTTTTCCAAAAGGATCTTCGCTGGGGTATCGAGCATGGCTATCTGTCGCCCATCACCTGCAAGCGCCTTGACATAGGCTATGATCTTGCGGGTGTTGCGGTCCGTATGGGTGACTATGCGGCATCAGACCTCGAACGCGTCCTGAACATCGACAGGTGCAACGACGCGATAGCCGAGGCCGTCGCAAACATCGTCGAAACACCTTGTTTGATATTTGCGGTTGATGTTGCTCACGCACATGCCATAGCCGCCGCGATCAACAAGACGATGTGGAATCCGGCCTGCCCGAAAGGTGTTGCCCGTGCCGTCTCCGGTCAGTCAAAAGACCGGGACGAGCTGGTAGAGCAATACAAGGCTGGGAAGATCCCGGTCCTCGTCAACTGCGCCCTTTTCACCGAGGGGACAGACCTGCCGAACACACGAACAGTCATGATCGCCCGTCCGACGAAGAGCACCACGCTCTATACGCAGATGGTAGGACGCGGGACCCGGCTTGCGCCCGGAAAGGAACGCTGTTTGCTGGTTGATTGCGTCGGCGTGTCAAACAAACCGCTCTGCACAGCCCCGTCGTTATTGGGCCTCGACCCGAAGGATGTACCGCAGAAATACCGCAAGGACATTGAGGGGGATTTGCTTCTCGACATTCCGAACCTTGTTGCGACACGGGCCGACACGCCGGAATCGTGGATCAACATGGTTCACATCGTCGATCTTTGGGGCAGAGAGAATCACTACACGCTCCATGATGTGCGCTGGAACAAAAGCCCGGACGGAAGCATGTTTGTCTGCTATCCGAACGAGGACAACACGCGCAAGAAATGGATCAGAGTGACAGCCCCGGACAGTCTCGGCAATGCCGTTCTCCTTACCGATCACGGGGACAAGCTCGTGTCGAACGCACAGGAGTGTTACGACACGGCCTATGACATGCTCCGCTCGACAGCCGGGTATTGTGCCCCGCTTTGGAGAACGTCTCTTTCTTCCCGGTGGGGCAATCAGCCTGCCGGAGAGAAACAGATTGAATTTGTCGAGAAACTCGCCCGGAAAAAGAAAGTTGATGTTTCCGGTGTTCTCCCGAATCTCACAAAAGGTCAGGCATCCAGCCTGATTGAACAGCTTTTAGAAAGGTAACACACCTATGATTGACGCAAAAAAAATTGTTATCGACGTAAACGGCCTGCTTTCCATTCAACGCAAGCACGACACGACCCCGCGTCCGGTTGTCTGCCCGTTCCGGCATGGACACCACTACTGCGGCGAATGGTGCCCGCATTTCCCCGATGTTACCAGCGGGGAGAAATACGAAACGGGAGAACCGGAATTTAATTTGGACCTTGAATGCGGCGACTTCACCGCAATCACCGCCCCCGAATTCGTCCGCATGAATGGCTCCGCGACCGACCACCTTGCCGAAATCCGGGGGATCATGGAGCCGCCGCAGGCCAGTTTCAAGGAAAGACTGCACCAAGTAGAAATGCGGATGTATCCCGACAAGTAAGGAGGACGCATGACTACATTTGCGAACCGAGGACGCGGACTTGAACACGCCGTCAAGGAGCTTTTCAAACAGTATGAGAAGCTGGGGATTCACTGCCAGCAGAATCACCCGGAACAGCTACACGACGGGACGCTCGTCAGGAAACACGGCTTTGATTTTCAGATCTTCCATAACGGCACGTTCTATGCGTTCGACTGCAAGGAATGTGCGCCGAAGAACTGGCCTTTGGACAAGGCGAAGCTTCACCAGCTGAAAGCCCTGCTTGATGTGGAGAACAACGGCGGGGAGGCTTTCTTCCTTGTCTACTTCAAGTTTCAGGGGAAGCTCGTCAAGTTTCCTGCATCGTTTATCCGCGACATGATTCAGAGCAATGTCAAATCCGTCTCCCCTGAATGGGGAGACGCGACAACAATCAACCTTTTGGGGATTACAAATGCCGACACTTGAATCTTTGAAAGACGATTTGGAAGATATCGAAAACAAAATAGATAGCCTCGAAATCGAGCGCAGTCAGCTTGAGGACAAAATCGAAAAATGGCGCGAAGCGGAAAAGCTTGAACCATTTGTCCTCGCCGCCCTGAACAAGAACTACAATAGGTGGTGCAGCCGAGAATATCTCGAAAAGACTATTCGCTGGGAAGAAACCGATCTTGAAAACGATGATTGGAGAGACTACAGAGCTATTCTCTCGTGCGAAGTCCTCTTCGAGAAAGGCATCATCCAGCGGAAAGAAGTTGGACGAGATTGGGAAAACGACCCGATCTACGACTACCGCATCACCGACACCGAAACCATCGACATGTTCGATAGGAGGTAACAATGGCAACCTGCAAAACCTGTGTATTCTACGACGAAGTGGACGATCACACCTTTTGGTGCGACATTCACGGAGCATGTACGACAGAAAACCTTGAACCGTGCAGTCGCTACATCCCAACCGACAACGCGAATAACGAGGAGGAACCATGAGTAGCTTCGACATTACTTTCTGCCCGAACAAGACCTGCACGAAGCGGGCAAACTGTGAGCGCAACTCCGACCGTCTGAAAGACTATCCGTACCCCGTCAGCATGGCGGGCTTCCAACAGGACGAAAACGGGGACTGCGAATACTATGTCCCCATGGACGAAGAAAGCGAGAAGAAAAAGAACTACTGCGAAACCTGCATCCACGCTTACCCCCGCACGGTGAACGTAATTCTCGGCGGCAAAATGAAAAAGCAGACAAAATATCTCTGCGGTTATTCCGGCACGTTTGAAGAGAATTCTTGGACGTGCGCTGGATACAAAGAAAAAGAGGTGTCCAAATGACTGTCAACGACGAATACGATATAGCTTCGAATCAAGAGGCTATGAAAATCCTTGCGTCCCTTATGATCAAAGAAAAGATCAAGATTGAAAAGCATGGGTTCGTGCCGTATGAGAAAGGCGACTACATCTATACCGCCGTGATTCACGAATTGCAAAACCACGTCATAATCGACGTGCGCCGTGAAGAGGTCGTCGGAACATGGAACACAAGGCAGACGCGGTTCTTCTTCCTCGGAGAGCTCACGACCATCGGAAGCGATGGCGGCGAATACCGCACCCCGATCCGAGACGCGTACCATAATCTCATGGATCTGATGAATAGTCTTGTGCACATGGTTCCACGACATATTTTGCAGTACATCTACATCTCGATCAAACAGAATCCTGTTTTTGAGAAGATCGGCACGTTCCGGCTGTGCTTCGAGTTCGACCCTCGAACCGGAGAAACGCCAATGAAGGAGGAGGCATCCAAATGAAAACTGGAATCATCGACGAAATCAAATCCCGCGTCTCGTGCGCGGACTACATGCGGACCGAGCACGGCGCAAACATCGTCGGGGGACGCTGTAGGAGTTTCCGCGCCGACGCGACAAACCCGTCAAGCCTGCTGGTGAACGACCGAGACTGGTACGACTTCGGGTCAGGCATCGGTGGTGACGTGATCGACCTTGCTGCCGAGGACAAGTTTTCCGGCAACATCGGACGCGCGATCTCCTACCTTGCCGAGAAATGGGGCATCGAGAAAGAGAAAACCAACGTTGAACACGTCGAGGTTATCTTTAATTCCTACCGGGAAATTCTCGAAAAGGCCTGCCGCTTTTATGAAGATTCCCTGTGGAAACCGGAACACGAGCATTGTGTTCAGTATCTGCGCGGGCGCGGCCTGACGGATGAAACGATACGAGCGCTCCGCATCGGCTGGGCTGATAATCCATGCGCCTATCTTCAGGAACAGGGATTCACGATGGAACAGATCTCCGATTCCGGGCTCCTGTCGTTCGTCAACCGGGTTATGATCCCGTATCTGCGGAACGGGAAGCCCGTCTACATGCTGGGCCGCGCTTCGGTGTGGCCTGCGTTCGTCAGTTCCAACCCGGACGCAAAATACATGAAGCTGTTCCGGCATGAAATGAGCGAACACCCGATATGGGGGCTTGAAACGCTTCGGACACGCGCCGGGACCGTGATCGTAGCGGAGGGAATCTTCGACGCGATCTCTTGTTGGCAAGAGGGCTATCCCGTCGTCACTGCCGTTACCGGGGCTTTCAGCGGAGAGCAGAAGAAAGATCTGATTCCGGCGCTCAAAGGCCGTTCCGTCATTGTGTGTATGGACTATGACCCCGAAACCCACGCGGGGCAAAAGTTCACGACCGCCCTTGCGTCGGAACTGTTCGAGGCTGGTATCTCCGTCTCGGCCTGCTACCTGACCGGGGACGACGCGAAAAAGGATATTTCCATGCTTTACGCACTGTCTCCGACCCGGAACACGCTGGAAAACATCTTCCTTAAAGCTGAAAAGTGGGAAAAACTGCTTGTCAAGCAGATTACGAACGAGGATTCCGAGGACGAGCGCAAGAAGAAGTTCGTCGCGTTTATGAAAAAGGCCGTCAGGATCTTTGACTGGCCTGACATGGCAGAGCTGTTTGACATTGCCAAAGGAACCGGGCAATTCAACAAGGCTTGGCTCATGGAGCTTGCCAAACAGCTCAAGCGCCCGCCTACCGAACGAGAAGTCATGGAAACATTCGTGTCGGAGAACGACGTGATCTATCACCCGGCTCTTGGATTCTACCAGTACGAAAACAGCACTTGGCATCCGCTTTCCGAGTACGACGTGCGGAACACGATACTCGATCTCTGCGGGAAGAACATCACCGCCCGTCTTATGGATTCGTCTATCGCGCTCATCAAGGCCAAAATCCGCACAAACGTCGTTTTCGACTATGAGGGACGGCTCCTGAACTTTCCCAACGGCATGGTGAATATCGAAACCGGGGAGCGTCTTGAACACGCGCGGGAATACTACTCCCTGCGCCAAATGTCGTACTGCTACGATCCCGAAGCGGACTGTCCCGAATGGCTTTCCTTTTTGGAAACCGTCACGAACGGGGACGAATCGAAACAGAATCTTCTTCAGGAAATGTTCGGGTACTGCCTGACGCGCGACGTGCGCTATCAGACGTGCTTCTGTCTCATCGGTGAGGGCGCAAACGGGAAATCCGTGTTGCTGAAAGTCCTCGAAGCCGTCGTAGGACACGAGAACACGTCGCACATCGAGATTGCGTTTCTGAATCAGGACTTCCAGCGCATCAAGCTGTTTGGATCGCTGGTGAATATCTGTAACGATATGCACACCGACGTGAGCGGAACGGAATCTTATCTGAAAGCAATCGTCTCCGGTGATCCTATCAACGGATGCAAGAAGTACAAAGACTTCGTGGACTTCTCCCCGTATTGCAAGATGGTGTTCAGCGCAAACCGGATGCCGACCGCAAGGGAGATTGACGCGGCCTTGATTCGCCGTTTCTGCTTCATCACGTTCCCGGTCAAGTTCGTGGACAACCCGAAAGCGGAGAACGAGCGGCAAAAGGTGGACAACATCGCGGACATGCTGCTTGCGGAGCTTCCCGGCATCCTGAATTGGGCTATGCGCGGGCTGAAATGCCTGCGGGAACAGGGGAAATTCTCCGAGCCTGCGGACGAGAAGCAATCCAAAGAGGAGCTGTACCGCCTCAACAACCCGATCATATCGTTTGTTGAGGAAGTTGTCGGGAACGGCGGGTCACACTGGCAGGCACGGCTTTCCCGGAAAGAGGTCTACAAGGCGTATAACGACTGGTGTCAGGAAACGAACACCAAGCCGCTGTCTGCCCGTGGTTTTTGGCCTCGCCTGCGGGAAGTATTCCCGATGGAGGAGTTTCACAGCTTCGACGGCTGGTATGTCTGCTTCACGGACCCCTACAAATATTGTGGGGAGAAACGTGGGGACCGGGGCCGTTAATGTGGTGAAAATTGTGTCGTAACGAAAGGCGCATAAATCGCGGCATTTTGAGCTAAATTGAGCGACAAGCAGAATGCCGCGAAACGCGCCTTGAGCTTAATCAGAATACCTCAAGACGGTAAAAATGCATAACGGCTCCTTATGGTTGCCATCTTATGGTTTTCGGATGCGGAGGAAAAGGCGCGTCCCGGCATCGTGGGGCAAGGTGTACTCGGGCGTACGGTCCGTGCGGATGCGTTTGTCCGAGGTCAATGCGGGCCATTCGTCCGCGGCCTGGGATTCGGTTCGGAACACGCACAGGCTGCCGCCCTGCCCCAGCAGATTGCGGCACTCCTTGACCAGTTCCGGCGCACCGGCGACAGCACGCGCCGTGATCGCACGGAACGCTCCGCGGTATTTCTCCTGCGCTGCGAGCTCGTTGGCGCGGGCATGGACGGGGTGCAGGTTTACGAGTCCGCAAGCCGATACGGCGCGTTCCAAAAACGCGATTTTCTTGCCGCGGGAATCGATCGCCGTGACATCGAGCCCGGGACGGGCGGCGGCGAGAGGAAACGCGGGAAGCCCCGCCCCGCATCCGACGTCCGCCACACGCGTGCCGTCGGCGAACAGTTCCGGCAGGGCGCGGAGCGCGAGTGCGCAGTCGCAGATATGCTTGCTCCAGTAGGCGTCGGGAGGAATCGCCGTCAGATTCAGCGTCTCGTTCGTTTCGTACAGCAGTTCTCCGTAGCGGGTGCAGAGCGAAAGAAAAGCGTCCAGACGCTCCTCGCCTACGCATTCCAGCAGGAATGCGCGTTCGGCTTCGCTCGGCAGAGGCAGCGCGGTCATATGCTCATGCCCCCAGGGCGCAGTAGCAGGACACGGCGCAGAGAAGCAGGAAATACGCCGCGGAACTCCAGCGGACGGCGGAGTTGCGGAACGACAGGCGGAACCAGTCGCGAAGCCAGTACGGCTTAGCCGACAGCACGATGCCGATGATCCCCGCGACCAGCACCAGGGCAGCCAGGACAGGGTATCCGGGCGGATTCGCGGGATACCCCATCTTCAGCACGGCATGCGCGCCGAGGATCAGGATGGCGGCGGCGGCACGGGCGAAAAGGTAGTTCAGGAACAGCGCGGAAAGCACGATGGCAAGCACGATCAGCGGCAGGATGAAGTTCTGGAACGGCGAATCAGGCATGAAGATCGGGCGGATGTTCGGGACGCACCAGAGCAGCGCGACGGCTCCGAGGACAGTCCCCGCGATGCGTTCGCGGGGAAGGCGTTCGATCAGGCGGAACGTCGCCGGATCGCGGCGCACCGTCAGCACGAAGACGGCGGCGGCGGCCAGCGAAACAGCGGCGGCAATGAGGAGGACGGCGGAAAACGGCATCGCTTACTCCTCGTCCAGGATGTTCAGCGGGATGATCTCCTGGATGTCGGCTTTGTTATATTCGCTGGTGATGCCGGCGGCATGACGGAACGAGATCTTGGTCGAGGTGTCGGAATACTTGTCGGAGAGGCGGCCCGTGTACTTGCTGCCATTTTTCAGCACGATCGTGGTATCGGGCAGCCACATGTTGATTTCCGGGACCTGCACGGTCTTGCCCTTGCCGACCGTGACCGTGACGTCCTTCACGTTCGGCTTGGCGTGCTTGTTCGACACGGTGATCGTGTGTTCCCCGGCGGCGAGGTTCTTGAGCGTCATGCGCTTGGAAACGTCATGCGATTTGGCTTTGGAATCTGCCTCGGTGCGGCAGACAAACTTGCCGTCGAGGTAGACGTTGAGGCCGGGCGGGTTCACCGACAGGATGATGGTGCCGGTGTTCGAGTCCAGCGTGAACGTGCGGTTCATGGGCTCGCCGGGATGGACGGTCACGGTCTGTTCCAGCGTGTCGTAGCCGTCCTTGACGAGGCGGATGTAGTAGTCGCCGGCCTCGATGGAATCGCGCTTGTACGGCGTCACGCCGTAGTCGATGTTGTTGATGAAAAGCGAAGCGCCGGTGGGATCGCTGTCCAGCGTGAGCGAGCCGGGCAGCATCTCCAGCGAAGCGTTCACCTCGGTGGTCTCGTCGCGTTTCACGGTGATGATCTTCTCGTAGGGCTTGTATCCGGTCCTGGTCAGGCGGATCTTGTGCTGGCCCTGTTCGAGGAAATCCCGGAACGGCGTGTAGCCGTAGGCTTTCCCGTCGATTTCGATCTCGGCAGGATCCTGCGTGTCGACGACAAGCTCGCCGATGTTGTTCATCATCGCCACTTTGATCAGGATCGGGCGTCCGTTCTGGACCTTCCACGAAATGTCGCGGCGCGTGTAGCCCTCCATCTGCACAGAGGCGGAATAGGACCCGAGCGCGAGGTCCGGCAGAAGCACGGGCGTGTCCCCGAGGGGCTTGTCGTTCATCTGAACATGCGCGCCGGACGGTTCGGAATCAATGAGCACCGTGGCAGTCTCCGGCACCAGGGTGGCGTGCGCGTCGACCTGGCGCCCCGGGACCACGTTCACCGGCAGCCATGCAGGCTCGTAGCCCTCCATCGCGAATTTCACGATGTACATGGCGGACGGCACGGGATTGGTGACGCGCGGCGTGGCTCCGATGACCTTGCCGAGGATGGAGACCTGGGCGCCGGGGGGGTCGGACGTGATGTTCATGCTGCCGTAATCGCTCAAATCGGGTTCGGGAGCCTTTTTTTCGCAGGAGGGCAGGAAAAGGAGCGCGGCGGCGCAGACGGCAAAAAGGACCGGAAGGAAAATGCTTTTTTTCATGTTCAGTTACTCCTCACGGACATTTTTTTCTCGATTTTGATCTTGGTTTCCCGGATCGCCTGATAGGTCTTGCTGTCAGGCGGGAATATCTCAAGCAGGCGGTTGCATTCGGCAATCGCCTTGTCGTATTCGCGCAGTTCATAGAAGAGCTTGACGTTCTTGTTGCCCTCCTGGCGGATCTCCTCCAGTTTCGCCTCGGCTTTCGCGAGGCCGTCGCGGGCGGCTTTCCATTCCGCGGGCTTCGGGTCGTCGAAGAGCTGGTAGCGACGCAGGGCGAGCTTGTAGTTGGAAATGGCTTTCGGGAGATTGGACGGCATCGTGTCGATGTTGCGGAACGCCTCTTCCGCGACGAAGAGGAACGTGCGGGCATCCTCCAGGATCCTGTCGACATTCTGGGAAATGACGCCGAGGTCATACTCGTCGAGCAACGTCTCGTTGATAATGGTCTCAACGCGGTTGAACGTCTCAGACACGTCGTTGGAAACGCTCACGTCGCAGAACTTCCCGCCGAAGCCGACCATGATGCGGCGGCGCTGGCGGTTGTCCTGCGAAGTCCCGGCGATCTTCTCCTGCTGGAGTTCCATGAAGCCGGAATCCTGTATCTGCTGCTTGAGCTTGGCGATCAGCTCGTCGGGAAGCGGTTCCTTGAAAAGCTCGTAGTAGCGGCGCCTGTTCTGAGGTTCGTCCAGCGTGACTTCCATGAAATAGCCGCGTTTCTGCTGTGCGTCCTGCGCGGCCTCCATCTGCCGGAGCTCGACCAGGAGCGTGAAGCGGAACACGGATGTGCCGGCGACGGATTCCTTTTCGTAGTACAGGACGAACGGGTTCTCGACCTTCTTTTTCGTGGTAGGCTGGCCGGAGAGGGAATGCGGGGCTTCGTTCAGCTTCAGGAACACCCAGAGCCCGACGCAAGCGGCAAGGATCACGATCAGGGCGAAGATCACATTGCCGAGGAATTTCCTGGGACGGTCCGGCTGCTGGCGCCGGTTCGCTTTCTTGTTATTGAAAAGGCCGCGCTTGATGTCAGCCTCGGTAATGGACGGCGAAGAAGCAGGCTGCGCCGGAGCGGAAACGGACGGCGGCGGATCAGGAACGGGCGCCGTGCCGGATGAAGCGGGACGGGAAGCCGTGTTCTGAGGACGGAAAAAGAACGTCTGTTCGGTCGGCTGCTGGACCGGCGGCGTCTGCCGCACTGGGGAAACGGGCGGCGGGGCAACCGGCGCCGCGGCGGAAGAATCCATGCAGCGCAGGAGCTGGTCGCCGATGGTGATGACGGAACCGGGCGCCAGCTTTGCCGCGCCGTTCACGGGGACGTCGTCGACGAGCGTGCCGTTGGTGCTGCCGAGGTCGCGAATCAGCCAGTTTCCCGCAGCGTCGCATTCGATCCTGGCATGGTAGCGGGAAACGCCGCCCATGGGCAGCTGTATGGTGTTGTCGCTCTCGCGGCCGATCGTGGTGCCGCCTGGCTGCAGCTCCATCATCTGTCCGGTCAGAGTTCCGTTCAAATACATGATTTTCATACTGTCGGATTCTCCTTGCTGGGGAACGCCGTACTCTGTTCCCCCGCTGAATGAGTGGTATATTTGGTCCGTTTCTCCGGCTGCACGGTTTCGGCGTTCATGTCCAGCCTGTCGCCGGGCAGCGTTCCCGTATGTTCGAGCGCCCCGGCGGGAAGCTCGATCACGGACTGGGCTCCGGAGCACCTGACGGCCAGGCGCCACGGGCGGCAGACGGGACAAGTTTTCAGGACGGTGTTTTCCGCCCCGAGGAAGATCACGTCTATGGGAAACGTCATGAAGCAAGTGTGGATGCCGGAACAGGACGGAAAGACCATGGCGTCGATCCCCGCCTGCTCGAACGGACGCCCTATCATGCCCCGCAGGCGGTCGCCAAACGACGTCGCCTGAAAGGTCCGGTAGGAAAGCATGGTCCGCCTCGTCAGATTCCGAATCACTTGAAGACCTCCAGCGCGCGCATCAGCATCGGCGCGAGCACCACAGTGAACACCGCGGGGAAGATCAGGAGCGCCACGGGGAAGAGGATCTTCACGGGTGCCTCGCTCGCCAGCTTTTCCGCACGCGCAAAACGTTTTGCGCGGAGCTGTTCCGCCTGGATCCGCAGCACCTGCCCGATGCTCACGCCGAGTTCGTCGGACTGCACGATCGCATTCATCACGCTGGTCAGTTCGGGCTGGCGGACGCGCATCGTCATTTCTTTCAACGCCTCCTGCCGCGGCCTCCCGAGCTGGATCTCGTGAAGCGCCTTGCGCAATTCGATGCCGAGCTCGTCCGGGGGCCTGCGGCTCAGGATGTCGCGGAGCGCGGTCACGAAGTCCTTGCCCGCCTCGACGGACAGCGTCAACAGGTCCAGCACGTTCGGCAGGGCTTTCAGGATCTGGAGATGGCGCTTCGTGATCACGCCGTTGAGCCACACCTTGGGATACAGCGTCAGGCAAAGCAGCACCAGAAGCCCCATCATCGCATTGTTCGAGACAAAAAACAGGAACGTGAACAGCACGCCTACGGTTCCCATCATGCCCCATATGGTCAGGAACTGCTCGGCAGTCAGCGCCTGCTCGTACCCTGCCATCGCCAGCTGTTCCCGAATTCTCTTCACCGTCCCCTCGAGCGCCGACGAACCGCTGAGGCGCCGGAAATTCAGGGTGAACGGCATGAAGATGCGGAAAAATACCGGGATGTGCCTCGCATCATCGCCGAACTGCGCCTTCTCCACGTCGATCATGGATGCCATTTCCGCGATCAGAAGCACCACGGACGCCGCGCAGAGCCCGGCGAATATGCTTGCCAGAAGTGTCAATATCTGTTCCATCGCATCCTCCTCACACGTCGATCATCGTGATCTTGCGGATCCACAGGAACCCGCACACGGTCATGACGGCGACCACGCCAAGCAGCGCGATTCCCACCACGGAATTGAAAAAGGCGTCCATCATGTCCGGCGCCAGCTTCATCATCGCGAACATGAGCACGAACGGCACGGACGCGATCAGCCATGCCTGCATGCGCCCCTGGGAAGTCAGGGCGCGCACGCGCTGCATGATGCGCATGCGCTCGCGTATGACCCCGGCAAGCTCCTCCAGCACACCGGTCAGCTCGCCGCCGGTCTGGCGCGCCGTAATGATCGCCACCGCCACCAGCTCGAAATCCTGCGACCCGAGACGGTCGGCCATTTTCTGCAAAGCCGTGTCGAACTGCACGCCGAGGCGGAGTTCCTGGAGAAGAAGCTTGAATTCGAACGAGATCGGATGGCGGTTCTCCGCCGCCACGTTCTCAAGGGCCTGGATAATGCTGAACCCGGCTTTCAGGGCGCTGCTCATGGAGATGAGCGCGTCCTCCAGCTGTTCGTTGAATTTCGCAAGCCGCTGCTTCCTCTGCATCCTCAAGTAGAAACTCGGGGCGAGGAACGCGACCACGGCGGCGAACGTGCCGACAATGATCGTGCGGATCCAGTTGACTTCGCTCGACATGAACGAACTCAGCCCGCCGAACAGGATGAACGACACGGCGGCGAGCGCGAGGCTCAGGTCGAAAATCCGGCTCGCGGGCATCTGGAGCAGGATGTCGTCCAGCACCACCGCAGCTTCCGCCAGGAAACGCTCCTTGTACCGGGACGAAGTGTACAGGATGAAATCGACGATCACGAACGTGGCGAAGAGCGCGCACAGTCCGGCGCAGACAGACGCCAGCAGATAAAGGTTTTCCGTTATGAAGCCCATGTCACACGCCTCCCCTCATGCCGCCTTTCGCCGGCGGCGTGAACATCCCGATGTCCAGGTCGAGGTTCGCGCGGCGGATGTCCTCGATGAACGTCGGGATCGCGCCGGTCGGCACGAAATGGCCGAGCAGGCGCCCGTCCTCGCTCCAGCCGTCCTGCTGGAACGTGAAGAGTTCCTGCATCGTGATGATCTCGCCTTCCATCTTGGTGATCTCGCTCACGCTGACGACCTTGCGGCTGCCGTCCTTTTCGCGGTTGATCTGCACCACGATGGATATGGCGGATGCGATCTGCTCGCGGATGGCGCGCAGAGGCAGGTCGAAGCCCGCCATCAGGACGAGCGTTTCGAGGCGCGCGAGGGCGTCGCGCGGGGAATTGGCGTGGATCGTGGTCAGCGAGCCGTCATGGCCGGTGTTCATGGCCTGGAGCATGTCAAGCGCCTCGCCGCCGCGGCACTCGCCGATGACGATGCGGTCGGGGCGCATGCGCAGGGAGTTGCGCACCAGGTCCCGGATGGTGACTTCGCCCTTGCCTTCGATGTTGGCGGGGCGGGATTCGAGGCGCACGAGGTGTTCCTGGCGCAGCTGGAGTTCGGCGGCGTCCTCAATGGTGATGATGCGTTCCTTGGCGGGCAGGAACCCGCTGAGGATGTTCAGCAATGTCGTCTTGCCGCTGCCGGTGCCGCCGGAGATCAGGATGTTCTTGCGGATCTTCACGCAGACATCCAGGAAATGCGCGATCTCCGCCGTGATGGAGCCGTAGGATATCAGGTTCTCCACCGTGAGGGGAGTCTTGGCGAATTTTCGGATCGTGATGGACGGGCCGACCAGGGAGAGCGGCGGGATGATGGCGTTCACGCGCGATCCGTCCTTGAGTCGGGCGTCGACCATCGGCGAACTTTCGTCGATGCGGCGTCCAAGCGGGGAGACGATGCGTTCGATGGCGGCAAGCACCTGATGGTCGTCGGCGAACGCGGTATCCGTCTTGTAGAGGACGCCCTTGTGCTCGACGTAGACGTTGTCCGGGCCGTTGACCATGATTTCCGTGATGTCGTCGCGGGCGATGAGGTCTTCGAGCGGACCGAGGCCGATCGCTTCGTGGTAAAGCTCGTTTTCGATCTTGGCCTGCGTGACGCCTTCCGGCAGCGGGATGGAGAGCTCGTTCAGAATCTCGTGAATGGTGGTGCGCGCCTTTTCCCCGAGGTCAGTTTCCGAAACGCTGCTGAGCGCAAGCTGTTTCATGTTCAGGCGGAGCAGGAGTTCGCTGTGGGCCTGCTTCTTGATCTCCTGGACCAGGGGACGCGCAGACATCGGGATCCCGCTGACCGCGAGGATGCGGCTTTTGAACTGCTGTTCGGAATCGGCGGGAACGTTTCCTGTTGCCGGCTGCGGCACGGACGAAACGTGACCGGCCCCGGCTTCCGCCCTGACGGCGCCGACCTGGATATGGACGGACCCGATCTCGATGTCGCTGTTCGGGGGCACGTTCACGAAATCGCGTCCGATGCGCTGACCGTTCAGGTACGTGCCGTTGGAGCTGCCGAGGTCGGCGATGCGGAGCGAGGATTCCTGCGCCTGAAGCACGCAGTGGAGCTTCGAGACGCCCACGAACGGCAGCTGGATCGGGACCGCTTCCGAGGACCCGACCTGGTACTGGCCGGGCGGGATGCTCAGCGGGGAATCCGGCTGACCGGGCATTTTCAGAATGACTTCGACCATGGGAAGAACTCCTTGCCGGGATCAGTAGCCGGTCGATTTCCTGAGCAGCTGTTCGCGTTCGGCGGTATAGTCCTTGATGTGCTGCTGGAGATAGGCCCAGTCGACGCTCTGGACGTCGGTCGTGATGTTCGGGTCCTCATAGCTTCTGAGGGAAAGCGTCAGGGAGCCTTTCTGCTGGGCGAAGATGATCATCTCGACCTCTTTCGGCGTCAGCTCAAGTGTGACGGTGCTGTAGGAACGGGGTGTGCCCGAAGCATTGGACTGCACGCCGTTCTGCGAGGCATAGCCGATGTCCGTGCCCGTCGCCAGCACCTTGACGCGCTGGAGGATCGTCATCGTGACCGTGTCCAGAGAGGAATCGCCGCGGGCATCGGGGAAATGGAACGTGCCGATCACGTCCACGAAATTGTTCGGGCGGATCAGGCCGGAAACCGAGGTCACCGAGCTGACCGGGATGGAGATCGCGCGCCAGCCGGACCGCGTCTGGGCGGGAAGGCCCGTGCGTTCCTTGGTGAAGACCTGCCGGAAATCGCGCCACGTGAGGATGTCGCCCTTGCGGACCATGGACCGGAGCGGGGAGCCGATCACGTCGTTGCGGCGGTCCCAGGGGATCTCGAGCGTGTTGGCGGCGGCGCTGGCGAACCTCATGCCCTCGAACATTTCGATGTCGGATTCCATGAGCTTGTCGCCCTCCGCCACGTCGGCTTTCATCCTGATGAGGCGGACCCGGACCGCGCTGTTCATGATCTTGCTGCGTTCCTGCTTGATCTGCTGGTATGTGAAAATGAACGCAAGCACGCCGAAAAACACCGCTGCCAGCATCAGTAATTTTTGTCTCATCGATCGGATCTCCTGTTTGGAAATAGTGGGGAGTGGGAAAGAAACCGGGGCGGCTTCCCGCCGCCCTCATTTTGAACGGAAGCTCATTTGTCAACGAGCGCAAACGCCATGGCGAGCTCCGTGACGATGCGTCCGCCGACTGCCAGCGTGCCGGTCCCCTTGCCGAACCTGCGCGTGATGACAGGCAGTTCCAGCGTCATGACGAGCTGGTCGCCGGGGAATACGGGCTCCTTGAACTCGGCGGACTCGATGCCCATGAAGAACGCGAGCTTGTTTTTGTTCGCCTCGTTGCCGAGGATGAGGACCGCGCCCGACTGGGCGATGATCTCCGACTGGATGGAATTCGCCAGCACCATGTAGCCGTCCGGATACGTGCGAATCGGAGGTTCGCAGCTGCCGAGGTTCTTCACAGCCGTGATGACGGTCTCTTCGAGCTTCGACACGTAGTCGACGTAGAGGAAAGGATAGCGGTGCGGGATCACGCCCATGACCGCGCTCACGTCCAGGGGATCCCCGTCCGACTTGTCGACCGGGCCGAACGGCGGCGGCTCCGGCAGGGATTCCACACGTTCGCGCACGGCCATCACGAGGTCGGCCTGGCAGGCAAGCCCGCTGTTGTTCTTCACGGTCGCGCTGAGCTTGGCTTCGCCGTTTTCGAGTTCATTGACCGCGACCTCGACCAGCATGCGGTCGCCGGGCGCGTTCGGGCGGCGGAATTTCACGTTGCGGATGCTCTTCATGTAGATGTCGAGCTTGTTTTCGGGGTCGAGGCGTTCCCGGACCGCGAGTTCGGCAAGCTGGGAGATTGCTTCGATCTGAAGCACGCCTGGCAGGATCGGATGGCCGGGGAAATGCCCCTGGAAGCAGTGGTCGCCGATGGTGAGGTTGCGCCAGCCGGCGAGATGGTTTTCGTCGATGACCTTGATCCTGTCGAGCATGAGGAAGTCGGGGCGGACAGGCAGGATCGCGCGGAGGTCGCGGACGGACAGGATGGTGTCGTTCTTCATGAATCGTCTCCTTTATTGTGCCGCCGCGGCGGCTTCCTGTTCGAGCATGGCAAGTGCGAGCTTGAAGTGGGTCGAATGGCCGGACTTGACCGACATGACGTGCGCATGGAGGCGCTTTCCGACCAGGTACAGGTCGCCGACCATATCCATGATCTTGTGGCGGACGAGCTCGTTCGGATAGCGCAGGCCGTCCTTGCAGATCAGCGCGCCGTCGTGCAGGATGATGGCGTTGTCGAGGCTGCCGCCTTTCGCGAGCCCGGCGGCGATGACCTGTTCCAGCTCCTTGTACGGGCAGAACGTGCGCGCGCCCTCAAGGTTCTCGCGGAAGCTCTCCGTGGTGACCTGGCAGGAGAAGAACTGCGTGTCGAGTTCGCTGTAGCCGAACTGCGTGGTGAACGAGATACGGAGGTCGTCGGCGGGAAGGAGCGCCAGCATCGCGGACCCCTCCTCGAACACGATCGGAGCTTTCGCGGTCCAGTATTTCGCCTCGGCGTCCTGTTCCTGGAGCCCGGCCTCGAGAATGCCCTCGAAATAGGGCTTGGCGCTGCCGTCGGCGATCGGGGGTTCGGGTCCGTCCATCTCGATGATGGCGTTGTCGACGCAGGCGGCATGCAGGGAGGACATGATGTGCTCCACCGTCACGACGAAAGCGCCGGTCGTGCGGGACGCGATGGTCGTCGCGCGGCGGACGTCGACCACGTTGCGGGCGTTCGCCAGGACCTCGGGCGCGCCGGGCATGTCGATGCGGCGGAACACGATCCCGGTGTCGGGGGGTGCGGGGAGGATGCGGAGCGAGGCCCTGGCTCCGGTATGAAGGGCGATTCCCTTCACGACAGCCGGGCCTTTCACGGTATTCTGTTTCGGCATGGTTTTCTCAAAATCTCATGGTTGGTTACGGAAAAAAACTATTTTTCTCTGTAATTTACCTCTTTTTCGCGTGATTACCAGTCGATATTGCGCTATATTATAAAGAAAATCGTGTTTTTTTCCTCTTTTTCGCCATTTCCGGAGATTTTTCGGTCATGAACCACCGTCATCGCATCATCGTCCTGCTCGGCCCGACGGCATGCGGCAAGACCTCGTTCGGCGTCGCGCTCGCGGACAGGATCCATGCCGCCGTCATCAGCGCGGATTCCCGCCAGATCTACCGCGGACTGGACATCGGCACGGGCAAAGACCTCGCCGAATACGCCCCGCCCGGACGTCCAGCCGTCCCGTACAAGCTCATCGACATCCTGCCGCCGGACGCCGAGTATTCCCTCGCGGAATACCTGCGTGACGCCGCGGCCGCAGTGAACGAATCCGAGGCGGACGGACGCGTCCCATTGTTCGTCGGCGGCACCGCGCTCTACCTGCACGGCATGATCTTCTCCTACCGACTCGCGCCCGGGGCGCCAGTCCCAGAACTGCGCGCCAGGCTGCGCGAGCTCGACACGGCCTCGCTTCGTGCCCTGCTGCTCGAACTCGACCCGGAAAGCCTCGTGCCCGCGAATGAACCGGACAACCGCATCCGCCTGATCCGCGCCATCGAGCTGGCGCGCGCCGCAAAAGCAAATGAAGCGCCGAATGACCTGGAGCGCCCGTTCCCCGCATCCGATTTCCTCGTGCTCGGGCTCTACAGGCCGCGTTCGGAAACGCGCGCCCGCATCCTCCAGCGTCTGGACGAACGCCTCGCGTCCGGGATGGTCGAGGAAGCGGAACGCCTGCACGCGGAGGGCATGAGCTGGGAAAAAATGGATTTCCTCGGGCTCGAATACCGCTATCTCGCGCGCTATCTGCAGGGGCAGCTTACCATGGAGGAGATGCACGACCAGCTTTACGCGAAGATCTGCCAGTTCGCGAAACGCCAGGATTCCTGGTTCCGCAAATTCGAAAATGACGGCTGCCCGATCCACTGGCTCAAACCAGAACAGCTCGACGACGCCGAAAAACTTTGCCGCGATTTTCTCGCCGGCCGTCCCGTCCCGGATCCGGTTTTCCGGCTTTCCGCGTGCAAATATCCGGTCCATCCGGAGCAGGATTCAGGCGGAAACGGAAAAAAGGTGCGATGAAGCGGAAAAAACAAGTTGACAATCGGCTTTCGTGTGATATATTTATAGGATAAGTGTCTTTAACGCAAAACCCGCAATCAAATGGAGAAATTGTTATGTCCGGTCACAGTAAATGGGCAAATATCAAGCACAAAAAAGAGGCAACCGACAAGAAAAAAGGTCAGGCGTTTTCCCGTCTGGCCAAGGAAATCATGGTCGCCACCAAGCAGGGCGGCAAGGATCCTGCCTCCAACATCAAGCTCCGCATGGCCCTCGCCTCCGCCAAGGCCAGCAACATGCCCCGTGAAAACATCGAACGCGCCATCAAGAAGGGCGCGGGCGAACTCGGCGATGTCGCTTACGAGGAGATCACCTACGAAGGATACGGTCCCGCCGGTACCGCATTCGTCGTCGAATGCCTCACCGAAAACCGCAACCGCACCATCGGCGACGTCCGCATGACGTTCGACCGCAACGGCGGCAACCTGGCGGCCAGCGGCGCCGTGTCCTGGATGTTCCAGCGCAAGGCTCACTTCATCGTCGAAGGCGAAAACGCAGACGAGGACAAACTGATGGAACTCACACTCGAAGCGGGCGCGGAAGACATCACCGCCGAAGACGGCATCGCCGAGATCTGGGCTGCCCCGGAAGCTTTCGCCGACATCGCCAAGGCGCTTGAAGACGCCGGCATCGAATGCTCCGAAGCCAAGCTCACCCGCAAGCCGGAAAACACCGTCGGCATCAACGACCTCGGCAAGGCACAGCAGGTCCTCCGCCTGGTCGAACGCCTCGAAGAACTCGACGACGTCCAGGCCGTCTACTCCAACGAAAACATCGCCAGCGAAGTCCTCGACGAAATCGACGCTCAGGGCTGACCTGCGTTTGCTTCTCCCGCAAGGAGGGCGTCCCGGATGATTATCATCGGCATCGATACTGCCATCCGCAAAACAGGATACGGCGTAATCGACATGCGGACCGACGGCTCCGTCCGGATTCTGGACTGCGGCCTCATCCGCAACGCCCCGTCCCTGCCCCACAGCGAATGTCTCAGGCGTCTCGCCGGAGGCATTCGCGAACTTGTTTCAACGTTTAACCCCGATGCCGCCTCGCTCGAATCGGCGTTCGTCTCCCGGAACGTCCGGACGGCAATGATCCTCAGCCTCGCCAGAGGCGCCGTCATCACCGCCCTCGCCGAATGCTCCGTCCCGGCTTTCGAGTACTCCCCGAAGAGCGCGAAACGGGCGGCGACCGGGCTCGGAGAAGCGGACAAGAGCCAGGTCGCGTCCATCATGGCGAACCTGGGCGGACTCGACGTCTCGCAGATACCGGATGACGCCACGGACGCCCTCGCCCTCGCCTACTGCCACGGCAACCTGGTCCTCCGAGCCGGGAACGGCATCGTCAAGCAACCTCAACCGATCTGACCTCACAACAAGGCACACCATGATTCTGACAAAATACGGAAAAAAAGAATGGGGACTGGCGCTCGCCATCTTCCTCGCCATCTTCGTCATCTGCGCCGCATCCGTGTTTCTTAAGGTCCTGCCGCCCGGCGTCGCCGGATCGGTCACAGCGGTCGCCGCGCTCGCATGCTTCGCGGCATGCGCGTTTTTCCGCGATCCTCCGCGGAAGATCGTCGCCGACCCGTCCGCCATCGTGTCGCCCGCTGACGGCGTCATCAAGGACGTGGAGCTCATCAAGTCCGAGACGCTGGAGTGCGACGAGCTCCGCCGCCTCTTCCACGACAAGGACATCCTGCGCATCGGCATCTTCCTCTCCGTCTTCAACGTGCACCTGAACCGCGCCCCGTGGGACATGAAAGTCGAGTTCAAGTTCTATAAGCCCGGCAAATATCTGGACGCCCGCAACCCGGATGCCGGAAAAGTCAACGAATCCATGCTCCTCGGCGGGACCTGCCCGTTCGAGGACGAGACGTTCCCGGTCGCCGTCCGCCAGGTCTCCGGCGCCATCGCCCGGCGCATCGTCTGCCCGGTCAACCCCGGCGAAACCTATTCCAAAGGCCAGATCTACGGCATGATCAAGTTCGGATCCCGCACGGAACTCTACATCCCCGCCGGAATGGGCATCGATGTGGCAGTGAACGTGGGCGAAGCCGTCCGCGCCGGGTCCTCCATCCTCGCGTTCGTGCGCCCCGAGGCGAAAGCGAAACTCCACGCCCTGTCCGCGGAAACTGCCGCAAAGGAGCTGCAATGAACGACGGAAACGGACAAAAGCGCAGCGCTCCGCCATCCTGGAGACTGATGAACTGGCTGAAGTTCATCCCGAACGGCCTCACGCTCTGCAACTCCCTTTGCGGATACGCAGCCATCCTCATCACGCTTCAGGCGTACAAGAACGCCGGAGACCAGCAGGCCATGGCAACGATCTTCGCATGGAGCGCGGGCATGATCCTCTTCGCCATGGTCTTCGACATGTTCGACGGCTTCACGGCGAGGCTCCTGCACGCTTCCAGCATCCACGGCATCCAGATGGACTCCCTCGCCGACATGACCACGTTCGGCGTCGCACCCGCCACGCTCGTCGCCGTCATGGCGCACAACATGCGCCACATCGAACGCACCGGCGAATTCATCCCCATCTGCATGCTCTGCGGCATCTACCTCGGCTGCGCCGCACTCCGCCTCGCCACGTACAACGTCCACGCGATGTACGAGAAGAAGAGCAGCGACGTCTTCACCGGACTGCCCTCGCCCGGCGCCGCCGCCGCGCTCTGCACCATCATCCTCTTCGCCGCCACGGAAAAGGGCAGCAATACTCTCCGCGAATACTTCCGCTATCTGCCGACCTACGCCATGGCGCTCGGATTCCTGATGGTCAGCCAGGTCCCCTACCCCCATTTCGGCAAGTTCCTGGCATCCGCGCCGCACAACAAAAAACGCGCTTTGTTCGTGCTGTTCCTGCTTCTCGTCTGGCTCGTTTCCTCGTTCCTCGTGAATCCATTCCTTTTCCCGTTCCTCCTCGTGAACATCTATGTCTTCTGGGGGCTGATCGCCTATTTCGCGCTGAAGACCGGGTTCGTGAAGCACACGCATCCGCTTCTGCCGGAACTGCCGTCCGACGCGGAAACGCATTCCGGCGACGATGACGGGGACCGCAAACCATGAACATCCTCATCACGGGCGGCGCAGGCTTCATCGGGTCCCATCTGGCAGCCTCCTGGCTCAGGGACGGACACACGGTCTCCATCATCGACGACCTCTCCACGGGATCGCCTGACAACCTGAAAAGCCTCCCCCACCAGGATCGCGTCGAATTCGTCAAGGGCAGCGTGATCACGTCACGCGCGCTCCCCGGACTGGTGAAGAAAGCCGACGTCATTTACCATCTGGCGGCGGCGGTCGGCGTGGAGCTCGTCGTCCACGATCCTATCCGCACGATCGAGACCAACGTCTCCGGCACCAGCCGCATCCTGAAGCTCGCGGACAGATTCGGCGGCCGCCGCATCTTCATCGCGTCCACCAGCGAAGTCTACGGCAAATCGGACTCCGTGCCGTTCCACGAGACCGACGACCTCATCATCGGACCCTCCACGCATTCCCGCTGGAGCTACGCCTGCAGCAAGCTCATCGACGAGTTCCTGCTCATGGCGTACCACAAATCGAAAAACCTCCCCGGCACCGTCACGCGTTTCTTCAACACGGTCGGCCCGCGCCAGACCGGACGCTACGGCATGGTCATCCCGCGATTCGTCTCCGCCGCGCTTCAGGGGAAACCGCTCCTCGTCTACGGCTCCGGCGAACAGACCCGATGCTTCTGCCACGTGGCGGACACGGTCCGCGCGCTCCGGCTTCTCCCCGACTGCGAAGCGTCGTTCGGCCAGATTCTGAACATCGGCAGCACGCACAGCATCACCATCCGCCAGCTCGCCGAAACGGTCGTCGCGCAGCTGCACAGTTCATCGGAAATCAAAACTGTCTCCTACGATGAAGCTTACGAGGCAGGATTCGAGGACATGCTCCACCGCGCCCCCGACTGCACGAAGATCGGCCGCATCTGCGGCTGGAAAGCCGAACTTCCCCTCAAGCGCATCATCTCCGACGTCGCAGACCAGCTGCGCGGAAAATAAGCGTCCCACATCCCCCTATCTCTCTGAGAATAAGTCCTATAGGTCCTATATGACCTATGTGTCTTATTATCGTTACACTCTGGACTCGAAGCCGATACGCGGATCGGCGATCACGTACAGGATGTCCGACAGCAGGATGCCGGCGAGCGTCAGGAATCCGCTAAACGCGAAAAGCGCCATCATCAGCGGGATGTCGCGGCTGCTGAGCGCGAGCATGGACAGCGCGCCCATGCCGGGGATATTGAAGATGTATTCGATGAGGATGCTGCCGGACACCAGCCCGGGCAGGATCCCCGCGAACAGCGTGATCATGATGATGAGGGCGTTTCGGAACGCGTGAACGTAGATGACTTCCTTTTCCGGCACGCCTTTCGCCCGCGCCGTCCGGATGTATTCCTGCCGGATCACGTCAAGCATCCCGGCACGCGTGAAGCGTGCGATTCCGGCGAACGACGCGTAGCTGAGGCAGAAGACGGGCAGGACGTAGTGGAGCGAGGTCACCCACATAATTTTCCACGAGCTCATCCCCTGCGTGATGTCCGGCGTGAGGCCTTTCAGCGGGAAGATGGGCGCGAGTCCGCCCACGCAGAGCGTCGCCTGAAGCAGCAGCGCCACGGAAATGGCGGGCAGGGAATACAGGAAGAACAGGAACAGCGTCGTGGCTTTGTCGAACACGGTGTCGTGCCGCACGGCGGTCTGGATGCCGATGGGGATGGACAGGATGTACGTGACCAGGATCGCGAAGAAATTGAGGCGTATCGTGATGGGGAGGCGTTCCAGGATCAGCTCGGTCACGGGGCGTCCCTTGTCGACCGCCACGGACGAACCCAGATCGCCGCGGAAAGCATCGCGCATCCACAGGGCGAAACCGACGATGATCGGCTTGTCGAGGTGCAGCTTCTGTTCGATGATCTTGTTCCGGCCCAGATCGGTCTTGTCGCTCGACATGGATCCGGCGGCGTTCTTGCCGCCGCCGTCGGCGGAGAGGAATGTGCTCTTGGACGGATCGCCCGGCGCGAGCCGCATCAGAGCGTAGCTCGCCAGCAGGATCACGAAGAGCGTGAACAGGCCGAGGCCGAGGCGTTTGATCAGATATGTCCAGAATTGTCCCTTCATGGGGGGCGGGCGTCCTTTCCGCGCTGTTTGCAGGATGAACAGAAGACAGGATTGCTTAACAATTTACCCCATTTTCCCGGGATTGCAAACCGGTCCGCGAAAAAAACGTCCAAAAGACGCACTTTTCCAGTTTTATGCTTGATTTTCGCGCGTCCGGGATGTATTATAATTGCAACTGGACATCATGATTCAGGCTTTCGGAAATGACGGTTTACATTCTTCTTGCTTCAGCTCTCTTTTTTCTGGCATTCATTTTTCTGGACTTGTCGCACGAGTTCCTGAAAAAGCAGATACGCCGCATCTCCGCGAAAAAGCTGGACGACCCCTGCCCCCGTGAACTGGACTATCCGCTTTTCAGGCTCGCAGGGTCGGCGTCCGTCTATGCGCCGTGGCGCAGGTTCAGCCGCAGGGAAGCGCAGATCGCGGACCGGGACGACTTCATCCGGGAGATCGCGCCGGGGCTGTTCGACAAATTCATCCTGCAGGAACGCATCCTGCGCCTGATGTTCGGCACGTCATTTTTCGTGCTCACGCTGGACGCCCTGACGGTCGCGGTGCATCTGATCCGGCACTGGCGCTGAACGTCAGGCGGGCGCGACGAGCTGAAGCCCCTTGAGGTACCGTCCCTCGGGGAACGACGTCAGGACCGGATGGTCCGGTCCCTGGGAAAGCCAGCGGACCACACGCAGCGGGCGATGCGCGTCCGCCGCCGCGGAATCCACGATCTTCGCGAAGAGGTCGTCGTCGATCGCCCCGGAGCATGAGAACGTGAACAGCTGTCCGCCGGGGTTCAGGAGCTTCACCGCCAGCAGGTTGATGTCCTTGTAGGCGCGCGCCGCGCGTTCCCGCTGCGACATGGTCTCGGCGAACTTCGGCGGGTCCAGCACGATCAGGTCGTAGCTCCGCCGTGCGTCCCGGCAGCTCCGCAGGAACTGGAACACGTCCGCCGCCTCCGTCCCGAATTCCGACGGGGAAAAGCCGTTCAGCGCGGCAAGTTCCCGGGCATGCTCGAGCGCGGGCTCCGAGGAATCCACGTTCAGCACATGCTTCGCGCCGCCTTTCAGCGCGGAGAGCCCGAATCCGCCCGTGTACGAAAAGCAGTTCAGCACGCTTTCCGCCCCGGCGGCGCATTCCGCCACCAGACGGCGGTTGTCGCGCTGGTCGAGATAGAATCCGGTCTTGTGGCCCGCCCGGTAATCGGCACGGTAGCGGACGCCGTTCTCCGTGAATTCCAGCACATCCGGCAGCTCGTCCCCGGCAAGATGCCCGGTGCGGGACGGCAGGCCGTCTTTCGTGCGGCTGTCGACGTCGGACCGCTCGTACACGCCTTTCGCATAATCCAGCAGCAGTCCGGCGACCAGTTCGCGGTGGCGTTCCATCCCCGCTCCCGTGATCTGGCAGACGGCATAATCTCCGTAAATATCGGCGATCAGCCCGGGCAGCCCGTCCGATTCCGCGCAGACCAGGCGGTAGGCATCCGGCAGGCAGCCGTGAAAAGCGGTCCTGCGGAGTGCAAACGCAGATGCCAGGCGTTTCCGGAAAAACGCCTCGTCGACGGGCTCCGATTCCCGGAAGTTCCAGAGCTTCACCGGGATGTGGGATTCCGCGGCATATGCGCCGTGCGCCAGGAATTCGCCGCGCACGTTCCGGACTTCGACCGTTTCCCCGAGCCCGGGATCACCCGTGACCGAGCGGATGGCGCCCGAAAAAATCCACGGATGATGCCTCAGGACGGATTTTTCGCGGCCTTCTTTCAGGATGACGGTATTCAAGGGAGCCTCCCGGGGATTCGGATTGAGCTTGATGCGGAAAACGGAGCAAAAAGAAAGAGCGGATCCGGAGACCCGCCCTGCGGAAAGTCAGATTCAATAGCGGATCAGCATGGACCCCCACGCCAGCCCGCCGCCGAACGACGTGAACAGCACCAGGTCGCCGCGTTTGATGCGGCCCGCGCGGCACGCCTCGTCGAGCGCGATGCCGATCGAAGCGGAACTGGTGTTGCCGTAGCGCTGGATGTTGCAGAACAGGCGGTCGTCCTCGACGCCAAGACGCTTTGCCACGGCCTGCATGATGCGGAGATTCGCCTGATGCGGGATGACAAGCGCCAGCTGGTCGACCGTCACGCCCGTCCGCGACAGGACCTCCTCGCTTGAGGACACCATGCCGTTCACTGCCAGTTTGAAAGTCTCGCGGCCCTCCATGTAGATGAAATGGGCGCGATTCCAAACCGTTTCGTGGCAGGCTGGAGCCTTGCTGCCGCCCGCCGGGATCCGCAGCACGTCCGTGTAGCCGCCGTCAGCATGGAGCGAACTGGCAAGGATGGCGTCGGGGCCAGCCCCGCCGTCGTTCTGAAGCAGGGCGCAACCCGCGCCGTCGCCGAAGAGGATGCAGGTATTGCGGTCGGTCCAGTCCACGATCACGGAGAGCTTGTCGGAACCGCAGACCAGCACGTTGCGGTATTTCTGCGGGAAAGAACGCATGAGGGAGAACCCGACTTCCAGGGAGGAAACGAATCCGGCGCATGCGGCGGAAAGGTCGAAGCAGAACGCCTGCCTGCACTGGAAATGGTGCTGCACCAAGGCGCCGGTGTTCGGGAAGATGTAGTCCGGGGAGATCGTGGCGACGACGATGGCGTCCAGGTCGCGGCCGTCGACTCCGGCCTGTGCCAGAGCTTTTTCCGCCGCACGGATCGCCATGGTCGACGCGGTCTCGTCCGCGGCGGCGATGCGGCGTTCCTCGATGCCGGTGCGTGTGCGGATCCACTCGTCGTTGGTGTCGACAAGCTTTTCAATATCGGCGTTGGTCCGTATTTTTTCAGGGACGTAAGAGCCTGTCCCGGCGATTCGTATGCCCATATCGTCATCCTTGGATTGCCGTTAGGCTTGGGGGTTTGATTCCGGTTCGTCCGGTGCGCGCGTCACGCGGCAAGGCGGCGGGACGGACGCGAAACGGACAGATTTTTCATAATATATCACGACTTTGCCGTTTTTCAAGCACGTTTCCGCCATCACGCCGCAACAATGTTTGATTCTGTCCCTTTTTGGCTTTTTTTCAGTCTTTTTTAAATTATTCGCTTGACAAATCTGAGTTGGATGGTATTTTACTTGTAACTGGAATACCCCCCACATTTCCCGCACAACCAAACCTTTCAGGAGTAACACCATGAAACGTTCTTTCTTTGCCGTCCTCGCGGCAGGCGCTTTCCTCGCCCTGTCCGCGGTGCAAGTCTCGGCGCAGAGCGATGCCGACCTGCTCAAGAATCTGAAGCCCGCGAAATACGTCTTCCTGTTCATCGGCGACGGCATGTCGCTGCCCCAGCGCATGCTGGCGGAGGAGTTCAGCCGGTCCACCATGGGCAAGGGACTCACCATCAACAGCATGCCCCAGCAGAGCTACTCCAAGACCAGCTCACTGACCAACTTCATCACCGACTCCGCCGCCAGCGGGACCGCCATCGCCTGCGGCGAGAAGACCAACAACGGCCGCATCGGCATGGACTCCGAGGGCAAGCGCAAGCTCGAGTCCGTCGCGGAAGTCGCCAAGAAACAGGGCCGCGCCATCGGCATCCTCACCAGCATCACCATCAACCACGCCACTCCGGCTTCTTTCTATGCCCACAACGTCAGCCGCGACAACTACTATGACATCGGCATGGACCTCGTGAACTCCGGGTTCGATTACTTCGGCGGCGGCGGCCTCCAGGGCAACCGCAACGGCAAGGACGACCTCTACGCCATCGCCCAGGAAAAAGGCTACACCGTCGCATATAAGGACGAAGTCCCGAAAGTCGACCTGAAGAAAGCCGACAAGCTCTTCGTCCGCGGTCACAACGGCGCTCTCCCGAACGCCATCGACAAGCCCGAGGACGAATGGGGCCTCGCCGAATACACCCAGCAGTGCATCGACTTCCTCATGACGAAGAACAAACCGTTCTTTGTGATGGTCGAAGGCGGCAACATCGACCACCACGGCCATGCCAACGACGCCGGCGCCAGCCTCCGCGAGACCATGGAAATGGACCGCGCCGTGACCGTCATCATGGACTTCGCCAAGAAGCACCCGAATGACACGCTCGTCGTCGTCACCGGCGACCACGAAACCGGCGGCCTGACCCTCGGCTTCGCCAACACCGAGTACGAATCCTCCATCTACCTCCTCGGCAACCAGAAGTGCTCCAGCGACGAATTCAAGAACAGAGTCAACAGATTCGCCGACAGCATCCTCGGCCCCAGACAGTTCGGTTTCCCCGGCAGAAGAAATGAAAACCAGGAAAACCAGAACCAGGCTCCCCAGGAAGAGAAGACCATCAAGTTCGACGACATCAAGCCGCTCATCACCGAAAACTTCGGCCTGATCTTCGACAAGTATCCCGGAGCGAAGCAGCCGGAAGGCGCCCAGGCCGCGGATGCCCCGAAGACGGAAGACGTCAAGGTCAATCTCCGCACCAAGGACCAGGAAGCACGCAGGAAACTCAACCTCGTCCTCACCAAGTCCGAACAGGACCGCATCGAAGACGCGTTCAACAGGCAGTTCCCGAACGGCAAGCGCGGCGGCTTCGGCGGCGGCGACGCCATCACGAACACCGTCGTGGCGATCTTCGACAACAAGTGCTCCGTCGGCTGGACCAGCGGCGCGCACACCGCTCTCCCCGTCGACACCAGCGCCTACGGCGTGAACTCCAACGTGTTCTACGGCATGTACGAAAACTCCGACATCGCCAAGAAGCTCAAGGCGATCGTCTCCGTGCCCGTGAAATAACCTGATCTTTCCACATCCGTTTTCCATGTTCAAGCATTGGAAAATATCCAGACGCGACGCAGTCATGGTGGTCGTTTTCCTCCTTGCCTGCGTCGCACTTTGGTTCATCGACATCCTCCATACGGCTCCGCCGCCCGAGGGCGTCAAGTGCAAGGCGCGCGTCCTCTCCGTCGACAACAGCAACATCTTCACGATCGGACTGCTGAGGAAAGGCGAACAGCACGTGCGCCTGAAAATCCTGAACGGGCCGTACAAGGGCCGCGAGTTCGACGGCACGAACATCATCCGCGCCAACATGGAGCTGGACAAGGTGTTCGAGCCGGGCGACATCGCGCTCGCCGCCATCCCGTATGGAGTCGATGAATCCTTTACAGTCGTCGCGCAGGACCACTACCGCATCGGGTATGCGCTCCTGCTTTTCGGGCTCTTTGCGCTCCTCCTGCTGGTCTTCGCCGGCATCACGGGGTTCAACGCCCTGCTCTCGTTCGTTTTCAGCTGCCTGGTCATCTGGAAGCTCGTCATCCCGCTCACGCTGAAAGGCGGAAACGTGCTGCTGATCACGTTTGCCGCGGTCACGCTCCTCAGCGCGGTCATCATCTTCCTGGTCGCCGGCATGACGCGCAAAGGCGTCACGGCTTTCTTCGGCGCAATCCTCGGCGTGCTCGCCAGCTGCGCCATGGCGATGATCTTCACGAAACTTTTCAAGATCAGCGGCGGCATGATGCCCTATTCCCAGACGCTCCTGTATTCCGGCTATGAATTCCTCAGCCTGCCGGACATCTACATCGGAGCCATCTTCCTCTCCAGCTCCGGCGCGGTCATGGACCTCGCCATGGACGTCTCCGCCGGCATGGTCGAAATCCTGCACAAGCGCCCCGACATCCAGAGACGCGAGCTCATCGGGTCCGGCCTGAACATGGGGCGAAGCGTGGTCGGCACCATGACCACGACGCTGCTCCTGGCGTATTCCGGCGGATATCTCACGCTCATGATGACGTTCGCCGCGCAGGGCATCGGCCCGCTCGACTTCATCAACAATCCCTACGTCGCATCCGAAGCAGTCAAGACGCTTGTCGGCAGTTTCGGGCTCGTCCTCGTCGCACCGTTCACCGCGTTCGTCGGCGGATTCATCATCCCCCACAAGGAAAAACAGGCCGCCGCCATGGAATCAAAGCAGGACCAGGCGGCAACGGCACCCGATGTCCCCAAACTGGAACCGGAAACGGTTCCCGCGGAAAACTGATTTTCCCGCCGTTCCCGTCCCTCCTTCCGCCCCCTCCCCGATCCAGCCGGAAAGCCCTGTCTCATTCGCCATTTTTCATTCCTCCGCCTTTTATTTTTAGAAAAAGCGCGAAAAACACGAAAAAAAATCCGTTTTCCGGTTGTTTTCCGCCGAATCGGAGCTATATTGTTTCTTTTACAAGGAAAAAACGCCATGCCAGACAAAAACATCCTGATCTACGACTCCACGCTTCGCGACGGCGCCCAGGGGGAACATGTCTCGTTCTCCAAGGACGACAAGCTCCGCATCGCCCAGAAGCTGGATGAACTCGGCGTGGCGTACATCGAGGGCGGCTGGCCCGCGTCCAATCCGCGCGACTTCGATTTCTTCCGCGATGCGGCTTCCCTCAAGTTCCGTTACGCCAAACTCTGCGCGTTCGGCTGCACCCGCCGCAAGGAACTCGCCGCGGAGGACGACCCGCAGCTCCGCGCCCTGCTTGATTCGGGCGCGCCCGTCTGCACCATCGTCGGCAAGACGCCCGCTTCGCAGGCCCGCGAAGTCCTGAACGTCTCCGAGGACGACAACCTCGCCATGATCCGGGAATCCTGCCGCTACCTCGCCGATGCAGGACGCGAAGTCCTTTTCGACGCGGAGCATTTCTTCGACGCCTGGAACGAGGACAGCGACTACGCGAAACGCGTCCTGGCCGCCGCCTGCGAGGGCGGCGCATCCGCCGTCACCATCTGCGACACGAACGGCGGACTGCTCCCCGTCGAAATCCTCGACGTCACGAAGCAGGTCCGCGCGTTCCTCCCGGAGAACATCATCCTCGGCATCCACTGCCACAACGATTCCGGCACTGCCGTGGCGAATTCCATCGTGGCGGTCCGCAGCGGCGCCCGCCTCGTGCAGGGCACGGTGAACGGCATCGGGGAACGCTGCGGCAACGCCAACCTCAGCACGATCATTCCCAATTTCGAGCTCAAAACGGATTTCCGCTGCCTTCCGCCCGGACATCTCGCCATGCTGAAAGACATCAGCGACTTCGTCTGGGAGAAAGCCAACATGCGCCCGGACGCCCACGCCCCGTACGTCGGCGAAAGCGCGTTCGCGCACAAGGCAGGACTCCACGTCGACGCCGTCGCGAAGAATCCCGCCACGTTCGAGCACGTCCGCCCCGAATCCGTCGGCAACCGCCGCCGCATCCTCATCTCCGAACTTTCCGGCCGCCAGTCCCTCACCATGAAAGCCGCCGAGTTCGGCATCGACCTGCGGGATTCCCGCCTCGGAAATGCCGGGCTCCAGGAGCTCAAGCGCAGGGAACGCGCCGGATACGAATACGAGACCGCCGAGGCGTCGTTCGTCGTGCTGATGCACAAGGTCATGAACCTGTGGCCCTCCTACTTCACGCTGGATGGCTTCCGCGTGATCATCGAAAAACGCGGCGCAGATGACCGCGTGGTCTCCGAAGCCACGGTCAAGCTTAGCGTCGGCGGCGTTTCCCAGCTCACAGCGGCGGAAGGCGACGGCCCGGTCAACGCTCTCGACCTGGCGCTCAGGAAAGCGCTCGAACGCTTCTATCCCGCGATCCGCGACGTCTCCCTCATCGACTTCAAAGTCCGCATTCTGGAGAGCCTCAACGGCACCGCCGCGCAGACGCGCGTCCGCATCCAGAGCCACGACTCCACGAGCGTGTGGGACACCGTCGGCGTCAGCGAAAACATCATCGAAGCATCCTGGATCGCACTCGCCGACTCCGTGGAATACGCTCTCTTCAAGAAACACATCGCACCCTCTAACTGCCCGGAAGGACCCGAACCATGAGACGACGTTTCCTCCTGATTTTGACCATAGCGCTCATCGGCGCATTCTATTTCGCACCTCAGCCAAAGGCTGAGGCGTTCGACCCCGTCACGCTCGCCATCCTGACCCCGCTGGCGATCCAGGGCGCGAAGATCCTCGCCCCGTACGTCATCCGCGGGCTCAAGAACATGGCGATCGTCGGCCTCCGTTCCGGCAAATATTTCATCAGGTTCTTCCTCGTGCCGCTCGGGCTCCTGGAATGCATCTTCATGCCATGGCGCATTTCGACCGGAATATCCCACATAGGCCAGGGCTTCCTGGGGCTTTTCTGTTTCGTGGGCAATGTGCTGCTATTGCCATTTGCCGCCTTTGGCATCGGCGTTTAGCGGGGACGCGCTGAACAATGCCGACTGAAAAACGTCCGCCTGAGGGAACCGCCACAGGCCGCGCCCGCAACAAAATGGGCTCCATCCTCAACGAATGGTACGGGAACAGCGGCGACAGCGAACTCATGAAGTACCTGCCGTCCACACAGCCCGTCGGCGAGGTCCTGGACCGCGTCATGAAACGGAAGCTTCCGCACGGAACGGCCGATTTCCGGCGCGTTTCGGACCGCTGGAGCGATATCGCCGGCGAGGTCGCTGCCCGCCACACGAAACCGCTTTCGTTCTCCAACAGAACGCTATTCATCGAAGTGGAGCATCCCGCCTATCTTCCGTCCGTCCGCACGAAAGCCGTCCAGGCCGCTATCCTCGCCCGCATCGCCGACCTGATCGGACCGGACAAATGCACGGCGCTGACATTCGTCCCGGCGGGCCGCCGCCGTTCAATCTGACTTGCATCCGCCATGATCTTCTTCGATACGATTGACTCCACAAACACCTGGGCCGCCGCGCATTTCAGCGAACTCGCGGACGGCGAACTCGTCGCCGCAGCCGTTCAGACCGCAGGGCGCGGCCGCCTCGACCGCACCTGGATCTCCCCGCGCGGGAACATCTACGCCACATTCGTCCAGAAAGGCGTTTCCAGCCCGCTCCTCGGCGTCGCGGCGGCATCCCTCGCCGCCCTCGACCTCGTCCGCGGGCTCGCCCACGCAGAGCGTTTCCACATCAAATGGCCGAACGACGTCTTCTGCGGCACAGCGAAGATTTCCGGCATCCTTTCCCAATATATTTGCCCCCGGAACGGCGCGGCTGGCGGGCTCGTGACCGGGATCGGAGTCAATCTGAACATGTCCCGCGAACAGTTCGCATCCGCCTCGCAGGAAGCCACGTCCATCGCCATCCTGACCGGCGTGCAGGTCGATCTGGAAGCCGCACTCAAACGTTTTGAAGACCTTCTGCACGGGCACGCGGACACGCTCAAAAACAACCCGAATGCGCTCTTCTCCCGCTGGAAAACGGAAAACGGTCTCCTTGGAAAACATGTGGAATTCGTCGCCGGAGACGGAGCCCGCCTCACCGGACTGTTCCGCGACATCGCCGATGACGGCTCGGTCATCCTTGACGAGGACGGAGGGCGCACGCTCAAACTGAACTGCGGCGACGTGCGACTGCTGACCCGCGCTTGATTTTCCCGCGAATGCGTGTATAGTATCTCCCAGCAAAAAACAACCTCGAATCCGCCGCAAGGCACGACGCACAAGGACGCCCGCCCATGATCGCTCAACTCACAGGCAAGATCGTTTCCCTGAACCTCACTGAACTCATCCTCGACGTGAACGGCGTCGGCTATTTCGTCTCCATCCCCATGAGCACCTACGACGTGCTGCCGAAAGAGGGCGGCACCGCCACGCTCCTGACCTGGCTCCAGGTCCGCGAGGACGCGCTTCAGCTCTTCGGGTTCGCGAAAAAGGAGGAGCTCGAGATATTCAAGCTCCTGCTCACCGTGAACGGCATCGGCGCGAAGACCGCGCTCGCCATCCTCAGCAGCATGAACATCCCCACGTTCTGCAACGCCATCATCAACGCCGACATCAAGGTCCTGAAGCACATCAGCGGCATCGGACCGCGGTCCGCCGAACGCATGATCGTCGAGCTCCGCGACAAGATCGTGAAGCTCTTCCCCGAGCTCACGTTCGCGAATCTCCCGCAGGACATCCCGCAGTCGCGCGAAATGGAGGACGCGCTCCTCGCGCTCGAACAGCTCGGGTTCCAGCGCGCGAAGATCCAGAAAACCGTCGCGGACCTCGTCGCCGCCCTGCCCGAACAGGAACGCTCCAGCGAAAACATCATCCGCAAGGCTCTCCGCGAACTCAACCGCTGAGTGCATCTCCGCAAGAAGCGGATTTTGAAACAACAAGAAACCCGGGCAGCTCATTGAGAGTGTCCGGGTATTTTTTTGAATCGGAAAAGGGATTCCGCGCGGGCGCTTACTGCTGGAGAGACTCCTGCAATGCGGCATCGTCGGCGAGGACTTTGTCCGCCTGGGATTTGCGGAAGTCTTTCAGCTTCGCGGCAAGTGAAGCATCGGCAAGTGCTAGCATCTCGATCGCAAGCAGCGCGGCGTTCTTGCCTCCCGCGGAACCGGCGGTCACGGTCGCCACGGGGATCCCGGGGGGCATCTGCACCATGGCGAGCAGGGAATCCAGCCCGTTGAACGGCGCGGACGCCATCGGGATGCCGATGACGGGGAGCGTGGTATGCGCGGCGATCACGCCGGCAAGATGCGCGGCCATGCCGGCGGCGCAGATGAAGACTTTCGTGCCCTCGGCGGCCGCGTTCCTGGCGAGTTCCGCCGCCTCGTCCGGCGTACGGTGGGCGGAAAGGATCCGGGCGCGGAACGGCACGCCGAACTGCTTCAGCGTATCGAAAGCGCCCTGCAGGGAAGCAAGGTCGCTCTTGCTCCCCATTACGATGGTGACGACAGACATGATGTGAACTCCGTCGGAATCAATGCGGCGCGCAGGTCATTCGCCCGGCGTCTTCTTCATCGGTTCGAGTTCGGCCTGGCTTGCCTTCTTCAGGGCTTCCAGTTCGTTCAGGATGTCGTTGTCGCCGGACTTGCCGAATTCCGCTTCCAGCTTGCCTTCCGCGATCTCGAGCAGGGCGATGTCGAGGAAGCTGTCCTCCTTGCAGCGGACCATGGGGCGGGACTTGCCGGAAGCGAGCATCGCGGCGCGCTTGGAAGCCAGCACGATCAGGACCTTGGCATCCGGAATGACCTGTTTTGCACGAAGAAGATATTCGTTGTTCATGGAGAACTCCTTTCCAGAAGTTGGATCAGTATGCGGTGACCTCTTCATGACGGGCGATGGTGGTGCAGTCGCCGCTCATGATGAGCTCGTAGTTGCGGAGGAAATCGAACTTGGCGTCGCGGATGTAGCGTTCGGCGACGGCTTCGCGGGCGGCGTCTTTCTGCGCGTCGCGGAGAAGCAGCAGCCCGGCAAAGATGAACGTCTCGTTCTCGACGAGGGAGCGGGCGCGCAGGTTGCGGTAATCGGGCGCGGTGGCTTTCATGCCTGCCACGAAGTCGATGGAGGCGCGGTGCTTATCCAGCATGGCGGCGATGATGCCCTTGAGCTCGCCGGCGAGACCGTCATCCGGGATGGCGGACATCATTTCGGCGATGCGGCCGTCGAGCGTACGTCCCATGACGCCGCCGATGGCTGCCACAACCTGAAGCTGGGTGGTGCCTTCGTAGATGTTCGTGATGCGGGCGTCGCGGTAAAGGCGCTCGGCGTCGAAGTCGTGCATGTAGCCGGTGCCGCCGTGGATCTGGATGCAGTCGTAGGCGATCTTGTTGGCGGACTCGGTGGAGAGCGCCTTGGACATCGGGGTGAGGATGTCGCACAGAGCGGTGTAGAGCTTCGCCTTCTCGCGGACGGACGGATCGGGCTTCTCGGCAGATTCGGCGAGGTGGCCGTACGCCTGGCGGAGATCGACGCAGCGGGTCGTTTCATACAGCAGGGCGCGGGAGGCGGCGAGCTGGGTCTTCATGCGGGCGAGCATGTCGTAGATCGCGGGGAACTTGTCGATGCTCTGCTTGAACTGTTCGCGTTCGGAGGCGTACTTGCGGGCCTCGCGGTAGGCGGCTTCGGCGATGCCGACTGCCTGCGCGCTGATGGAGACGCGGGCGCCGTTCATGAGGGACATGACGTACTTGATGAGGCCGCGCTTGCGCATGCCGCAGAGTTCCGCCGGGACGTGGTTGAACTGGAGTTCGCAGGTGGCAACGCCGTGGATGCCCATCTTGTGTTCGATGCGGCGGACGACGAGCTGCGGGCACTTCTCGCAGATGAACATGGAAAGGCCGCGTCCGTCGGTGGTGCCTTCCTCGGAACGGGCGAGCACCAGGTGAATCTGGGAGCAGCCGTTCGT
>Ga0265301_10000064_pt1 | contig 172043 bp, 140 predicted proteins | sample AusTroGonzalo_MG_2_FD_193488 | JGI IMG/M metagenome (GOLD analysis project Ga0265301, IMG submission 193488) | Bovine rumen microbial communities from tropical cattle in Woodstock, Queensland, Australia - Gonzalo_04 | ecosystem: Host-associated > Mammals > Digestive system > Stomach > Rumen ... | reverse complement strand
ACCTGTTCTAGTCTCTTGGAATTTTAGGTTCCTTACCTTTCAGACTACTTTTTATTGGCTCATTGCTTTCAAAGAACTTGCAATCATCTTTTCTGTCGATTGCGGATGCAAAAGTACACACTTTTTTTATTCACGCAACACTTTTTTGAAAAAAAAATTAATTATTTTTTTGATAATTGAATATCAACGCCTTATAACTGGAATTTTCGCAGGGCATGGCGGAAATCGGGCCGCAAAGCGAGCTTCGAACGCCCTCTTTCCCGCCATGCCCTGCGAAATTTTACGCTAATGTGGCAGGTTTTTACCTAAAAATTATTAATTTTGATTAATTTTTTATGAAAATAGTATCATATTATATAATGTATCATTATAATCAAAAAAAGAGTTGAAAGTCAATAACTCTCAACTCTAAACTATATTGTCGGAGCAGCCCGACTCGAACGGGCGACCGCTTGCACCCCATGCAAGAATGCTAGCCAACTGCACCATGCCCCGATTTCAAGGTGCAAAGATAGGGAATTTTTTGTTTTGCAAACAAAAAATTCCCTATCTTTGCACCAAAATTAACACCTTATTAATATATATGGAGCACATTCAATGTTTGATTCTCGGTTCAGGCCCTGCCGGATATACAACGGCAATTTACACTGGCCGCGCCGATATAAAGACTGTAATTTATGAAGGCCCGCTCACTGGCGGCCAATTAACCCAGACCACTGAAATAGAGAACTTTCCAGGCTATCCTGAAGGCGTACAGGGCAACCAGATGATGGACGATCTGCGCCGTCAGGCGGAGAGGTTTGGCACCGAGTTCCGCATGGGCTCTATTGTGGAAGTCGACGCTTCGAAACGTCCATTCCACTGCAAATCGGATTTCGGCGATGAGCTTCTGGCAGATGTCATAGTGGTGGCAACAGGCGCTTCAGCCCGTTACCTCGGCCTCGAAACGGAAGAGCAGTTCAAAGGCGGCGGCGTGTCAGCTTGCGCCACTTGCGACGGCTATTTCTACCGCGGCAAAGACGTGGCAGTGGTAGGCGGCGGCGACACGGCATGCGAAGACGCCACATATCTTTCGAAATTATGCAACAAAGTGTATATGATAGTGCGCCGCGACGTGCTCCGCGCCTCAAAAGCGATGCAGCACCGCGTGATGAACACCCCTAACATCGAGATTCTCTGGAACACCAACACCAAAGAGCTGTTCGGCGAAGTAAGCGGATTTATGAGCACTCTGCAAGGAGCGAAAGTGGTCAACAACAAGACCGGCGAGGAACGCACACTGAAGATTGACGGATTTTTCGAGGCAATCGGCCATATCCCGAACACCGATGTTTTCAAAGGCATCCTTGAAATGGACGAGACCGGTTACATCATCACAAAGCCGAAATCGACAGCAACAAGCGTGGAAGGCATCTTCGCCGCAGGCGACTGCCAGGACAAGACATACCGTCAGGCTATCGTGGCAGCGGGAACAGGCGCCATGGCAGGAATAGAAGTGGAAAGGTTCTTGAATGAATAAAACAACCGCACCGGAATATCTGTCGCTGAAACGAATCGCCCTTGTGGCGCTCATCATCAGCTTGGGCTTTCACGTAATAATGATGTTGTCGTTTTTCTTCGGTAACACATTATTTTCCAGCGAGTTAGTCAAAGCGATGAATCCTCAGCACTTCCATTTCGGAAGATTTGTTTTCTTCACCACGGCGAGCTATATCATTGTTTTCCTGATACTTATCTACAACAGGAGAATTTTGAGCTATTCGTTTAAAAACAAGTATACCGAATTGGGTCTCATAGTCTTAGGCTCGTTGATTATATCCGCTGTTTTGGGTATCGGCTTTGTCTACACCCGTGCGGCTTTGTCTCCGGTACATCCTGATCCTGAGTTGTTATACAGAATAATGAAGGACAGTTTGGTCAGGGATTTGACGATGGCGGCAGTGGTTCTCCTTGTGGTTCAATTACTTAGGTCGCAATATTATCAAAAAACCATCGCCGTTGAAAACGAGGCGCTGCGATCGGAAAACATCCTGACGCGCTTCGAGGCGCTGAAAAGCCAGCTTGATCCGCATTTCCTGTTCAACTCGCTTAACACTTTGCAGTCGCTCATCACCATCGACACCGAAAAAGCTGAGAATTACCTCCAGCAGCTGTCGTCGGTGCTGCGTTACACCCTCCAAAATAAGGAGGTTTTAAGTTTAGACGACGAGTTGAAATGCGTTCACGCCTATTGCGATATGATGCAGATCCGCTATGGCGAGAACCTGAAATTCGAGTTTATCATCGACACTAAGTACAACAATTACAACGTGTTACCATTATCATTGCAGTCGCTGATAGAGAACTCGGTGAAGCACAATGTCATCTCTTCGAAACAGCCGCTTGTGGTGACTGTGGCGACCGGCGATGAGTGTGTTTACGTCTCCAATACAATCCAGGCGAAGACCACGGCTGAAGAGAGCAATGGCATAGGGCTGGTGAACCTATCTGAACGTTACCGCCTGAAATGGAACAAAAAAGTCGACATCACCAACGACGGAAGCACGTTCTGTGTGAAGCTACCGCTAATCAAAACCAATTGATTATGAAGGCTTTAATTATCGAAGACGAGGTATTGGCGGCACAGTCGCTGCAAAAACTGATAACCGAGGTGGCACCCGACACCGAAATCATCGGAGTGCTGCAATCTATCGAGGAAAGTGTGGCATGGTTCGACGAAAATCCTATGCCAGATTTGGTGTTTATGGACATTCATCTCGCCGACGGCTCGTCATTCGCCATCTTTGAGCAGACACAGATAACATGTCCAATCATTTTCACTACGGCTTACGATGAATATGCGCTTAAAGCGTTCGAAGTCAGCAGCATAGACTATCTTTTGAAGCCTATCAACCGCAACGATCTGATGCGCGCCATGAATAAATACAATAACCTTGTTAGCGCCAAATCATTTGACAGTCAATCACTTCTGGAGGTAATTCAAAAGTTTAAAACAAACAAAAACTACAGATCGTGTTTTCTGGTGCCGGAGCGCGACAAGCTCATCCCACTTCCGACGGCTAACATAGCGTTTATCTATATCGAGGATAAGTCGGTGAAAACCATAACGTTAGACGAGCACACTTATTACATGAGCCAGACTCTCGACGAGATTATGAGCCAGCTCAACCCCAACGATTTCTTCAGGGCAAACCGTCAGTTTATAGTGTCGCGCAAAGCGATAAAAGACATGACAATATGGTTTGGCAACAAATTGTCACTCAATCTGTTAGTGAAAATTCCGGAAGATATCATCATCAGCAAGGCGAAGGTCGCCGAGTTCAAGACGTGGTTCGCCCAATAAGTTAGAACATATATCCCATTCCGATGTAGAAGTTGGAATTGGTGTAGTTATCTTGTTTGCTGAAAGGCATTCCCCACTCGCACGAAAGCACGAAGTTCTCGTTCATGGCGAGCTTCAATCCTGCGCCCACACCAAAATGCGGATCGTGGACATTAGCCTTGGTGTTAAAGAAATCGTCGAAAGTGAGATTGTTGGCTGTAACCCATTCATCTTCAGCGACTTTCTCGCGTATCACATCCTCATTGAGGTCGTATTTCTGTGTTACAATGCCAGCATCGAGGAAGAGATTCATTCCGATGTAGAAATGCTGATTAAACATGTCGAAATTAAAGATCCTCGAGCGTAATTCCGCTGTTCCGTAAGCAAAACCAGGCACCCAGATCCTGTCACGCATCAAGCCTCTCACCGAAGTCACTCCGCCCAAGGCGTAATACCTGTTATGGTCGATGTATAACTCGTTTTTATAAGTGTCGAGATAATACGGCGACCGACCCGCGATGGTGTTTTGCGTTGCCACACGGAATGCCCAAACAAGCCTGTCGCTGATAATCGGGATGAAATGCATGAAGTCGAAGTTGATCTTCAGGTTGTTGTAGTCTTTCAGTTCGCCAAACGCTGTATTGTAAGTCAAAAACAGGTCGAAATACCATCCTGTTACAGTGTTAACTCGTTGATTACGAGTATCATACGAAACACCACCACGCACATACGGATGCCAACCGCCTTTTTCCTCCGCATCGCTGATCAATCCCCACCGACGGTATAGCTCAAACAACTCCATCTGATTGTCGGTCATTTCTGATTTCGCAAGATTAACCCTGCCTTCTTTATATCCAAGCACTCCAACGCCAGCATAATAATAGAAACCTCCTTTTATCTTACCTCTTATATCGAAGGTAGAGCGGAAAAGGTTCGATACATGGCGATAAAACGCATGATTAAGATAACCATCGGCGTCTTTATCTTCAAAATTATGATTAAAAACGCTGAAATTGCCGTTGAAACCGTAAAAATCGTTCATCGCGTCGGGCAAATACGAGAAATCCAAGAGAAGTTTATGATTTTTTATCACATAATCCGACTCATAAAACAACCGTATCGTACCCACTTGCTTTGTGGAATAAGAGCCTTCCGCATAAATGCAATGGCGATAGTTAGGGTAGTTTTTACCATCGCCATAGTCATAAATATTGGCGGTGATACCGTAGGTAAGACCCTTGTCATTGTCGTAGGTTATACCTGGTATCGCGCCGAAATTCCATCCTGTTTTTATCGGTCTGCCAAGCGAGTCGGTTTGTGTCTCTTTTTTAGGATTTTTCGCCTGCAAAGAAGCACAAATAAACAGCAACAATAAAAACAGGATGGCTCTTTTCATATTATTCAATAATTGTTAATTCATCAATGATATTATTAACTTTTCCAACTTTCTCGAGGCACCACAGGAGATAGCGGGCATCCATGCAGATTGTGCGCTGCACCTTCTGTTCGAACATGATGTCGCCGCTCATGGCCTCCCAGTTGCCGTCGAAAGCCAGTCCGATAAGCTCGCCTTCCCCATTGATTACCGGGCTTCCGGAGTTGCCGCCAGTGATGTCGTTGGTGGTGATGAAGTTGACGATAAGGTTACCGTTTTCGTCGGCGTAGCGGCCATAGTCGCGAGCTTCGGCGAGATCACGCACGTCCTGAGGGATATCGAACTCCCAATTGCCTGGGATGTATTTCGCCATCACGCCGTCCATGGTGGTATAGTAATTGTAGTTTACAGCATCAGCGCCTTTGTAAGGCTCAACGGTGCCGTAAGTGAGACGCATGGTGAAGTTGGCATCCGGATAGAAGTTACGCTCGGTCTGCATCTCCATCAATCCCTTCATATACAGGCGTTCACCGGCATTACCAAGCAAACCGGCCGCTTCGTACATCGGATAAACCACGTTGGCGTAAGTGTCGATGATGTCCATCGTCATGGCGAAAATAGGATCTTTGTCGAGTTTCTTAGGTTTTTCAAGCCATTTCTCGAGTTTGGTCTGATCGACGAAAACAGATTTCTCAAAAGCCATTGTCACCCACTCGGTGAAGTCGCCGCCGTTTTTCTCTCCGATTTCGGCAATCATCGACGGGACGTATCTGTCGATATCTCTGTAGAAAAGGTTGAGCAAGGCGATGGTCACGTCCTTGTCGAGATCTTTGTCGTAGTCTTTGAAGAAGGTCGCAACCTGAGCTTTCAGACTTTCCGCAACCTTGGCGATATCCTCTTTTTTAGCTTTATCCTTTATTAAACTATTGATTTTCATGAATTTGCGTGAAAAAGCAACAGCCTCGCCGCCATTCCAGCCAGCCTCGCGGAGATATGTCATAGGCATGATGATATCATCGAGAATTGCCCATTTTTCTTCAATTCCAGTAAAAATATCGCCATAAACTGCCTGACGTTCAGGATCGGCGCTGACCCATGCCTTAAACGCCTCTTCTTGAGCTAAACGCTTATCGTACACGTGGTTACGTACCAACTGTTTCTTCTGACCGATAGCGTATTTCCAGTAATTTGAAACGCCAGCCTGCTTCGAAGCGTATTTGATGAACACCTCCTGATCGGCGTCCATGTGCTTGCGGTACTCGTTAAGCTTGGTTGTACGGCAGTTGATAATTGACGGGCAATCCGATTCGATGAGGTTTTTAACAGTGTAAGATGTTGAGTATCTGTCTGTTGAGCCTGGATAACCAAGAATCATGGCATAGTCACCTTCTTTCACACCTTTGATGTTGATAGGCAAGTAGTGCTTAGACTGCATCGGGATGTTGTCTTCGCTATATTTTGCAGGCTTTCCGTCCTTGTCGGTGTACACACGGAAGATGTTGAAATCACCTTTGTGGCGAGGCCATGTCCAGTTGTCGGTGTCGGCGCCGAATTTTCCAATGCCCCATGGCGGGCAGCACACGAGACGCACGTCACTATACACGTCGTATTCGAACATAATGTATTGATTACCAGAGTAGAACTCCACAATCTCGACCTCAACATCACGGTCACCTTTACGTTCTTTGGTAATCTTTTTGATGTTTTCGGCTATGATTTCGCCGCGAGTCTCTTCGTCGGTAACGCCTTCAAGTACAGCGTCGGTGACATCTTCAACGTTTGCCAGGAACGACACTGTCAGACCTTTATTCGGCAGTTCCTCGTCCTTGCTGTGTGCCCAGAAGCCGTCGGTGAGGTAGTCGTGCTCAACAGTGGCGTGTTTCTGCACATAGCTCAAGCCGCAGTGATGGTTGGTGAGCAGAAGACCTTCCGGAGAGATGAGCTCGCCGGTGCAGCCGCCGCCAAACTGCACTATGGCATCCTTCAGGCTAGGCTGGTTAAGGTTGAAAATCTGTTCGGCAGTGAGCTTGCATCCAAGCTGCTGCATCTCGTAAAGGCTCTTGTCGCTCAAACGGTAAGGGAGCCACATACCTTCATCGGCTTTAGCGCATAAAACGCTAACAATCAATGTGATAGCTAAAAATAATCTCTTCATTTTTATTACGATTTAAATATTTTTCTGAAAATATCGTTGTTATGCTCAATCCTCGAACGCTCCTGCATTTTCTCAATCTGTTTGACCCCGATTTTCCACATTTTCAAGTCAAGATAGAGGAAGAAGACGAACAGCAGCGCGCCCAAAATCTCCATATTACTCTCCGACAAAGCTTCGGAAAGCATGAGAAGATAATCGAACAGCCCATGAGCGATCACCGGACATACATAACTGAGTATCAAATACTTTTGACGCTGTTCAGGTCTGAATTTCGCCAATCCGAGGAAATAACCCATGATGACAGCAAAGAGGAAATGACCCGGCACTGAGAGCAAAGCGCGCATCACGCCAGTCTGGAATGCGTCTCCAAACGATTCAGTACCAAAGACATACATTATATTTTCAATACAAGCGAAGCCCAAACCGATGAAACAGGCATAGACTATGCCGTCGAAAAACTCGTTGAAGTTCTTGTTTCGCCAGATCACCAGCATGAAAAGAATCCATTTGCAGAACTCTTCTGGGATGCCCGCCTCCCAAAAAGCTTGATAAAACACAGTTTCGCCAACCCAAAGATTGTTGATGAAGCCAACCACCAATATATCCAGCGGTATGGCAAGAATTCCAAGGAAAAACGCCTTCAGCAACATCGAAAGTGGCTCTTTTTCGTACTTGTCTTTTTTATAGATGTACGACGCCAAAATGATGACAGGCAGAATCGCTAAAGCTAAAATTATAGTGTCCATATCAATTATTTTAATTCCTCAGCGCACCACGCTCCATTTTTGAAACACATTGTTTCTTTGTAACCCACTGATTTTAAAGCTTCTTCAGCCTCTTTGAAGAAATACGTCAGTTCCCAATACTGATGGGCATCAGAGCTGATCAGAACAGGTATGTTCAGCTCTTTCATGCGAGGCAGCAGCCACTCCGAAGGATAAAATCCGTTGTAACGCTGTTTGTACAAGCCTCGAGTGTTGATTTCGACAATCAGATCGTGCTGTTTTATCAAATCCAAAGTTTCGAGCACCATATCCTGATACCATTTCTCATCCTCATGGAAATAACGGCCGCGAGCGTTCATCTTCACCTTGTCGAAATGCCCAATGATGTCGAACTTTTCCGTCTCGATCATCTCATTTTCTTGATCGAAATAGGCACGGACACCTTTACGGATGTCACCATCGAAATATTTTTTCAGACCCTCGTCGTATGGCTCGATGCTTTTCCCATCGATAAACCACAGAGTATCAGGGGTTTTGCCAACCAAGTGCACCGATCCGATGAGGTAATCCAAGCCGTAATCTTTCTTTGTTTTCTGAAAATCAACCACTATTCCCGGAATGAACTCCATTTCCATTGAAGAGAGGATGTCGATCTGATCTTTGTACTTGATTTTCAATTCTTTAAGATGACCGACGTATTCTTCATTTTTATCCATCGGGATGGAGACACGGCTCTCGAAAGGCACGCTTGAATGGTCGGAAAAGCCTAAGGTATGCATTCCTTGACGGATAGCTTCCTCAATTGTGTCCTCCATCGGCGATTTGCCATCGGAATAAGTGCTATGTGTATGTAAATTAAAGTGTTGCATCGTCTTCTGTCGCTTCAATAATCTTATAAACCTTGTCGCCTCTACGCACTATGTCATGTGCCGGAATGGAGCATAACTCACCCTTAACAGTCTGATTTACAGGCAACAGATCCACTCTTATCTCTTTCACGGTGTCTTCGTATACGCCTGTTGTCGGCCCGATTATCATGATTTCGTCGCCTACGTTGAGGTCGTGCGTCTCCATTCTGATTTCCGCCACATTTATCTTTGCGAAGAAATTCGTTATAGTGCCGATGAAAAGCTTGGTCTTTGTGGCTTGCGAGCCGTATTTCCTGGTCCATTCGCCCATCTTTCTGCCGAGATAGTAGCCATCCCAGAAATCACGGTTGTAAACGCTCCGCAGGCGCTCGGTCCATTTTTCAATCTTCTCCTGAGTGTAAGTGCCGGCGTTTATTGCGTCTACGGCCTCACGATACACACCAACGGTCACTTTGGTGTACTCGGGCGAGCGGCCTCGACCTTCGATTTTGAGCACTTTCACGCCAGCCGCGAGCACACGATCCAAGAAAGGCAACGTGCACAGGTCTTTTGGCGACATAATGTATTCGTTCTCAATGGCTAACGTGATCTCTTTATCACGGTCGGTGACTTCATAACCGCGCCTGCAAGGTTGCACACAGGCTCCACGGTTAGCACTGGTGCCGAAGTTGTCAAGACTCAGATAGCATTTTCCTGACACCGCCATACAAAGGGCTCCGTGGCAGAACACCTCGATGCGCACCAACTCGCCTTTTGGTCCAGTAATATGCTGACGATCAATCTCTTCGGTGATATGTTTCACCTGATTGATGTTAAGCTCACGAGCCGTCACCATAACGTCGGCAAACTGCGAATAATACTTCACCGCCTCGATGTTTGTGATGTTGCACTGTGTCGACATATGCACTTCCACACCGATCTTTCGTGCGTACTGAATCACGCTCTGGTCTGAGGCTATGATAGCGGAGATGTTGTTGAGTTTGATAGCATCCAAAAGTGCACGCATCTCGTCCATCTCCTCGTCGAAAACCACAGTGTTTACTGTCACATAGCTCTTCACACCGTGAGCGTGGCAGGTCTCTGAGATGGTATGAAGATCGTCGAGCGTGAAGTTTTTCGTCGACTTCGACCGCATGTTGAGCTTGCCGATGCCGAAATAAACGCTTCCAGCTCCCGCCTGTATCGCCGCTGACAGGGCTTCGTACGAGCCCACCGGCGCCATTATTTCAATATCGTTGTACATCAACGTTTTAACAATTTTTCACGTAATTCCTCATATCCCGGTTTGCCAAGAAGCGCGAACATATTCTTTTTATATGCCTCCACGCCTGGTTGGTTGAACGGGTTCACTCCGAGCATATAGCCGCTAAGCGCGCATCCCATCTCGAAGAAATAAATTAGCTGTCCGAGCACGTGCGCGTCAATTCTCGGGATGACGATTCTGATGTTCGGCACGCCGCCATCGACATGTGCCAAGATTGTGGCTTTTTCCGCAGTCTGGTTCACTTCGTTAAGTCTGCGTCCGGCGATGTAGTTCATTTGATCAAGATTTGCATCGTCTTGCGGTATCCGCACCTCGTTGGCAGGATTCTCAACGCTGATAACGGTTTCCATAAGATTGCGCAATCCTTCCTGAATATACTGCCCCATCGAATGCAGGTCGGTGGTGAATGTCACGCTTGCCGGGAAAGTACCCTTGCCGTCTTTGCCCTCGCTCTCGCCGTAAAGTTGTTTCCACCATTCGCTGAAGTAGCAGAGACGCGGCTCGTAGTTCACAAGAATCTCGTTGGTCTTGCCGGCGTGATACAAAGCCTGACGTGCCATGGCATACTGTGCCGCCACGTTGTTATTGTTTTGATTATCAACGCAATACTTCTCCATAAGCTGTGCGCCAGCCACCAGTTTCCCGATATCGACGCCAGCAACCGCTATCGGCAGCAAGCCGACAGGTGTCAAGACAGAATAACGGCCTCCGACATCGTCAGGCACCACATACGTCTTGTAACCCTCGCTGTCAGACAGCACTTTCAAAGCGCCTTTAGCCTTGTCGGTGATGGCAACGATACGTGTCTTCGCCTCTTCCTTGCCATATTTTTTCTCAATATGATTCTTCAAAATCCTGAACGCCACAGCCGGTTCGGTCGTCGTTCCCGACTTTGAGATGACGGTCATCGAGTAGTCTTTCTTGTCCAACAATTTGATGAGATCCGACATATAATCCTCGCTCATGTTATGACCTGCATAAATGATTTTCGGGTTGCCTGTATCGACGAGTTGCTCGAAATGGTTTGACAGCGCCTCGATGACTGCGCGCGCGCCGAGATACGATCCGCCGATGCCGACTACAACAAACACCTCCGACTTTTTGCGTAACTCTTCAGCTTTCGTCTTCACATCTTTAATAAAATCAGGCGTTATGGATGAAGGCAGGTTGACCCATCCGAGAAAATCGTTGCCTGCTCCTGAACGTGAATAGATGGTGTTGAAAACCGTATCTATTTGTGTATCAGAAAGATAGCCTTTTACATGCCCTAATTCAACTTTGATATCTGTCATGACTGCATAATTTTTTGCGAAGATACAAAATATTATTGAATGTCAACGGAAATTATGCAAAAAAAGAGACCGTCCATTGAGCGTGGACGGTCTCCAGAACCAAAAACCAAAATTTATGAAACCTTTTACGAACAATGTAAATCACCTGGATAGGTGACTATGGATGTACATCGTTACGCACTGCAAAAATACAACTTTTTTTGAATCAAGACGAAAATTTTGTAAAATTTTTTTAAGATTTCTTGCAAAATTTTGCAATTTATGTTAAAAATCTCTAATACTGAATGGTTTAGGATTCCGAAAAAATATCAAAAAAATTTTCATTCTCTAATTTTGTGATGGACACTTTTTTCAAAAATCACATAACTATGGTTAAATTTAAAATCTTATTAGTAGAAAATGACCAGGAATTGGCTTCCATCACAAAAAATTTTCTGGTATCATGCGGTTACTCCACTTTGATTTGTCAAAATGGAGAAGAGGCTTTGCATTATTTCAAAAAAGAACAGTTTGATTTCGTGCTGACTGACATCGACATCCCAGTAGTCGGCAGCATTGAGATGGCAAGAGAGATTCGGAAAAGAAACCGCCTCATACCTCTTGTTTTTATCGGCAACAACCCCACTCAAGCCGATGTCATCAAGGCTTACAACGTAGGCGCAGACGAGTTTATCTCACGACCCTTGAGCATGGAAGAGCTCGGATTGCGTATCGAAGCTATCAGAAAGAGAATAAAAATCATCGAAAGCAAACAGCATCTCTTCACTTTCGGATGTTACACCTTGGACACCCTTCATCATGTTTTGTCTTTTAAAGGCAAAGAAAAGCGGCTGACTACCAAAGAGTTGGAGCTTTTATACTTGTTGTTCAAATACAAAAACCGAGTGGTTGAGCGGCCCTTTGCCCTGAAATGCGTTTGGCATGCCGACAATTATTTCAACGCGCGTAATATGGATGTTTACGTGAAACGTCTGCGCAAGATTCTTTGTGAAGACCCCAACGTGAAGTTGGAGAATGTGCATGGTGTGGGTTATCGGCTCATAGTGCAACCGGTCGCCATTATCGGTTGCGATATGACGAGCATGGATACTCCAGATTATGTTCAAGTTCCATAACAGGAATATTAATTGAAGCCGGAGCCAAAGATAAAGAATTGTCTTTCAATAATTTCCAGAAGACATCAGAGTTGGGACCTTTATCAGTATTGGTTAAAACAATAATTGTTCTATCGTTGGTTTTATCAAACATAAAGAACGACCGATACCCTTTCCACCATCCGTAGTGGTAATAGCAGTTTGGATATTTTCGCGAAATTCTCCATCCGAAACCATAATTGTCCTTTCTCTTGGAATATTTCGGACTTCCTGGCTTAAACGCTTCATCCTGAATGGAATCCGGGACTAGCAATCCATAATCGATGGCGATTTTGAAACGATACATGTCCTCGACATTGGAAAACATGATTTTATCGCCTTTCACACCGTTAAGGTATTCGTTTTGAGCCTGACGTGGCCGACGGCGTCCGACATAATATCCCTGTACACAATGCGGGAGATATAACGAGACCATAGTGTCTGTCGGCATATCGTAGATATACGAGTCGCGCATTCCGATGGGGTCGAAGACATCCTCACGCATGAAATCGACGAACGACTTGCCTGAGACACGTTCCACTATGCTCGCAAGCAACGCGTAATTCACGTTGCAGTAATGAAAACCGTTGTCAGGCTTGAAGTACGAATTCGGCTTGTATTTGACATAATAATCTATCATGTCGTCGTTGGTGAAAGGCTTTTTCTTGTCAGGCCAGTTGTTATCGGCCAAGGTTTCATACCTCGACAATCCGGAACGATGGGTCAGCAGCATTCGTGTAGTGATACCGTCATATGGAAACTCGGGGATATATGTCTTTATATCCACATCATAATCAATGAGTTGGCGAGATTTCAGTATCATTATAGCCTCGGCGGTAAACATTTTTGACACCGAGCTCAGCTGAAAAACGTCATCGACATTGAGATCGCCTTTTCGCGCGCGCAGATCGCTCACACCATATGATTTTGCCAGCACCACCCTGCCCTTTTCGGCATACAGCACCGTACCGTTGAACGTCGTTTTTTTCTTAAGATTTTGAAAAGTCTTGTCGATTTGGGCGGCTTTCTTTTCAAGAGTAGGCTTATCCAAGTCTTTGAAAATCAGTTCAACATTAACATCAGGCCACGACTCAACCTCAGTAACGGTATATTGTTTGCGATCGTTTTTCGAAGTGCACGACACTAAAATCATCAACAATATCAAAAATAACGCTCTCGTTTTCATTCTCATTCAAAAATATCCTGCAAATATAGTAATTTTTTGTAATTTTGCAACCTCAATTTCAATCTATGTTTCAAGATTTCAATTTAAACCCCGCAATCCTAAAGGCAATAGATGAGTTAGGATTTAAGGAGCCTATGCCGATTCAGGCTGAGGTGTTGCCTGTTTTATTATCACAACGCACTGATTTAGTTGGACTTGCGCAAACAGGCACTGGCAAGACAGCCGCTTTCGGACTTCCGCTTTTGCAGAACATCGATCCGAAAAGCCGCAGCGTCCAGGCATTGATTTTATGCCCTACGCGCGAGCTTTGCATGCAGATTACAAAAGACCTGCTCAGCTATGCGAAATACATTCCCGAGATTATGATTGTGCCTGTTTACGGTGGTGCGAGCATCGAGCAGCAGTTCAAGAGCCTTGCCAAGAAGCCGCAAATCATAGTGGCGACGCCGGGCCGTCTGCAGGATATGATCCGACGCAACCGCATCGACTTCAGCAACGTGCAGTGGATGGTTTTGGACGAAGCCGACGAGATGCTCGACATGGGATTCCAGGAAGACGTGGACGCGATCTTGGAATATATGCCTGAAGCAAAGAATACTCTGCTCTTTTCTGCCACCATGCCTGCCGAGGTGGAGCAGATTCTCAACAAATATATGAAAAACCCGGTGCGAATCAGTATCGGACAAAAGAATTCGGGAACTGCCAACGTACGGCATAACTATTATATGATTAAGGCGAGCGACCGTTATCTGGCGCTGAAACGTCTCATCGACTACTACCCGTCGATATACGGCATCGTTTTTTGCCGCACCAAACTCGAGACACAGGAAGTCGCCGACAGCCTCATCCACGACGGATATAACGCCGCATCGTTGCATGGCGACCTCTCGCAGGCGCAACGCGACCTCGTGATGAACCATTTCCGCCAGGGCTTCACCCAAATTCTGGTGGCAACAGACGTGGCGGCGCGCGGCCTGGACGTTAACAACCTCACACACATTATTAATTATAATCTTCCGGATGATATTGATACTTACGTGCACCGCAGCGGCAGGACAGGCCGCGCCGACAAGACAGGCATCTGCATCAGTTTAGTGCATCAGAAGGAAAAACATAAGATCAAAGCCATTGAGAAACAACTCGGTCGCCCGATGGAACGTGAGCTCATCCCGACAGCACAGCAAGTGTGCGAGAAACAGCTGTTCCGACACATCGACAATCTCGAAAAAGTCGACATCATGCGTGACGACATCGACGACTACCTGCCGGTGGTGTTCAAGAAACTCAGCTGGCTCTCACGCGAGGAACTGATAACCCGTGTTGTGGCGCTGAACTTCAACAGGTTCTTGGATTATTACAAAGACGCAAAGGATTTGAATATAGACGAGACAAAGGAAAGCGGCAAGAAAGAGAAAAAAGAAAAGAAACAGCACGACGACTCGCACATGGTCCGCCTATTCTTCGGCATGGGCAAGCGCGACCACATCAAGCCAAACTCCCTGATTGGCAGAATCAATGACGTGACAGGCACTAAAGACATCGAAATCGGTCACATCGACCTGATGGAAAACTTCTCATTCGTTGCCGTAGACGGGGCACAAGCTCAGTTCATTGTCGATTGTTTCGCCGATCCAAGCAAAAACAAGGAAGGAATCAGAGTTGAGATAACGACTGGAGAACCGAAATCTAAGGAGAAGAAGGATAAAGAGGATAAGAAGGATAAGAAGTCGAGAGATAGTTTCCACGAGGAGAGGAGACGCCGCGACCGCGAGGAGGATAAGCACGAACGCCGCAGCCGCAAAGAAAGCCGCATCAAGGACAAGAAAAGCAAAGTTGACAAGAAAGAAAAGAAATCTTCAAAGAAGAAAAAATCCCGCGAGAACGACCGACCGGAGAGGAAGCACGGGAAAAGGGTGAGATATTAAAAGAAAAAAGGACGCCAAATGGCGTCCTTTTTTCTTAGTATTCCCAAACGTTCTGATCAAAGTCGATGATCTCTTGTTTGATCCTCTCCGACTCCATCAGAGCGTCAACGCCGGTAGCATAGTCTTGAATGCTGCGGTCATACACATTCTCTTCTTTGTAGATGTAGCTGTCGAACTGACGTTTCCAGAACAAATCGTCATACGACATACGTGCCGCTGAGTTGTTTCTGTTGAAAACAGGAGCCTCTGACAACACTGTACGTGTGTTCTCGTCAAACGGAATCCAGAACAGCTCGTTAGGCATCTGCACCGAGTCGTTGACATCACGCATAGTAACAGGGCAGATAGCTTCGATTCTGACCATCAGCTGGCTTCTGTGAGCGTCAAAGTACCAGTCTTCCATCAAACGGAGACGTGTCACCGACTCAGGCTTGAAAGCGATTGAGATGACAGTGTCACCCACCTTGTTACCATAGTCGTCATACACAGCCTGATGTCTTTCGGCATTCAAGTTTGTCATGAGTTTTGAATATGGCAAAGGGTTGTTGAGCTCACCTGTCACTGTAACTTCGTAAGCCTGGCATCTGCCTTCTTTCAAAGCGTCCATGATGACATCAATAAATCTTCTCCAATTCTGATGTCCGTCTCTCGGATAATAGAACGGAAGGTTCATCTTCTGACGGAAGTCGATCTCACGCCATACTCTTTTCTTCCATAAAATGTCAGCCTCACGAATCTCAGGATAAGGGATGATCTTTTTAACTCCTGTAGCGTTTTCGACATACAAGCCGTCGTTATATGTGTCGCTGGTGATTTGTGCCGATGCCTCTGGAGCACCGATAAACAGGCAGACCACTGAAGCTGCGATTATTGAAATCAATCTTTTCATGTTACTTGATTTGAATGTTTATTGAACCTACATTTCTGATCTCGCCCTTAGGACTCTTCACGCAGATGTCCTGGAACTGGATTCTCTGTCCCGACTGCGCGTTGCTGATAAGAGCTATAACCTCGTCGGAGAACTTAGGTCCTTTATTTTGTTTATCAATGAATGTTCCTCTGTATGTTGAAACTGTGTAAGAATCAACAGTGTAGTTAAAGTCTTTGAAGTCGAAGTCTTTCATCACGGCCATCACTCTGCCGATGCTGAGAAGCACTTCCTTGTCGACCTTGCCGCCTGTGATGTCGCCGATTTTCACAACCGGATCCGGCACCTTCTTCACGCGGAACTCCTGGAATCCCATGTCGACCATCTTGCCGTTGTCGTCTCTTGCCGTAACGTGAACCTTCACCAATTTGGCACCCTTGTTCACCTCGACGAAATACTCGCCGCCTGTCGCGCCTTTTGTAAATTTTCCGCCGTCAACATTGATAGTGATCTCATCACTTGTAAAACCTGGCGATGACACTGAGATAGGGTTCTGCAGCTCTTCGTACATCACCATCATGTTGATAGGAGCCACTGTCACTGAAGGAGGCGCCACCTGGAACGTCTCGTTGAAATCGTAATATGCCATTGTTCCGTCCGGACGAGGGATCTCTATGCGACCAGCGTATTTGTGAACACCGACAGATGTTGTAGGGAAGCTAAGCATGACCTTGCCTTCCTTACTGTTAAGCTTCACAGGTTCGCCTTTGGCTTTGTTGTAGTCGTCGGTACCCATGAAATATTTCACATCGAAAGCCTTTGAAGTGTCAGCTGCTGCGATGAAAATCTCAGCCTCGTAGTTCTGACCTTTGATGATGAAGTCGCTCTTCTGGATGACACGTGCCTGCACTGACTCGAACTTGAAGTCAGATGAACCGATCTGCTTGTACAAAGCGGTGATGGCGTCATATTCAGTGGTCTGAATCTCACCCACAATCTTATTTAAGATAGCGATCTCAGCGGTGAGGATGATGTGCTCGAAATTCTTGTTTTCCCAGTTCAACTCCTGTCCGTCGTTATCCGTGTAGATGATTTTCTCTCCGTTATAGTCGACGTCAGTAAGAAGTCCGACATATTTGTTATAGTTCGAAATACCAGCGTCTTCAACAGTTTTCACAACGAATTCACGGTATTCCTGAATCTTCTCCTTAAGAAGTGTGGCGTGACCGTTGTTGATCATGAAGTTGGTTGCCGCGTCGTATTTATCCTTTGCGCCTATGTTTTTGAGTTCAAACTCGTAGAAAACACGACGGTTGTCAGGATTGATCTTGTCGATGTTTCTGAGAAGAGCCTTCTTCTGATCCTTGTTGTTCAAAAGATCTTGCTCAGTGATGTTTTCTGTCTCGAGGACCAACGGCACCTTGATCTCTTTCTCGATAAAGTTGATGATCTCGTCTGTCTTCACTCGGATCTCATTGGCTTTATCCCAATATTCCTGAGCTTTCTCAGGTTGTCTGTTGTATTGCTGTTCGAAGATTGTGTAATAATCCTCAATCTTATTCTCAACACTGGCATTTGTCTTCTCAAGACCGTCGTTCACGATGGCGAAAGCATCGAGAATATCGGCCGATACGTTCAATGCCAATAAAGCAGTGAGGACCAGGTACATCATACCGATCATCTTCTGCCTTGGGGTTTCTTTTGCTGCTGCCATGTTTAAAAATCTTAAGCCTTGATATTCATTGCATTAAGCATGTTACCATAAACGGTATTCATCGCTGTCATGCGTTTTGACAAGTCGTTAAGTTGATGATTAAGATTATCTGTTGATGTTGCAGATGCGTTGACTTTCTCAATGTAGAGCGCCATTGTGTCGTTCATCTTCTTGCTTGTGTCAGAGAACATGGCGGCGTTGGTTGCTGTCTTCGACATCTGTGCATCGAGTTCCATAGCTGTTTCTGAAGCCTTGTTCATAGCTTTGGTGTAGTTGCTTGTTGCTGCAACAGCCTCGCTCACGTCAGCGATCTTTGACGCGTTCTCGCCGAGTTTGTTAAGACCCGCGCTGAGTTTCTCCATTGTTGCCGAGTTGATGTTGGCTTTCTCAAACATAGCGTTGAGCTGCTCTGTGATGGCGTCGCCGCTCACATTGCCTGCTGCGTTGCTTGTTCTTGTTCCAGGTTTCTTAGGAGCTGTTCCGTCTCCGTGGTACATATCCCACAATTCAGGATAAACAAGGCTCCAGTCCGGATCCATATGAACCGGCTCGAATGCCGAGAAGAAGAAAATGATAGCCTCTGTCAACAAACCGACTGTCAACATTGTGTTAGCAGCGCCCGACCAGCCGAAAAGCGACATGTGGGTAAGTTTGAACAAAGCACCGACCAAAACGATGGATGCGCCAATACCATAAACCTTAGCCATGAAGTTTTTGTACTTCTTGCTTTCTGAAAACTCTTTAAATGACATATTTCAAATTTTTAAATTACTTACCATTAAAATCAATTATAAACTCTCGAAGATTTGCTCGGATTGTCACCTTTCTGTCTTCCGAGATATGGCTGGATGCAGCGGAATCCGATGTAGCATTTCGCTGTGTCCTGATACTCATAAGCGCGGGTGGTCACCTGCAGATAGTATGCCACGTCTTTCCATGAACCGCCACGGACGACTTTTCTCTTCATGATAGGGTCGTCGGTTTCCTTGGCGTCGTAACCCAAGTCAGGATTCATATCCCACATCACATTGTATGATGATGGGTCAAATGCGCTTGATGTCCACTCAGCCACGTTACCTGCCATGTCGTACAAACCCCAGTCGTTGGCCGGATAATGTGCCACTATGACTGTTGTGAGACCGCCGTCAGCGATGTAGTTGCCGCGCATCGGTTTGAAGTTAGCCTTTAGGCAGCCTCTCTCGTTACGTGTGTATGGTCCGCCCCATGGATATGGACTGAGCTGATGGCCGCCTCGTGCCGCCCACTCCCACTCTGCTTCGGTTGGAAGACGGAACTCCGACAAACCTGCTTGTCCTTTATGTTTTGCGAGATATCTGTTTAGTTTCTCGGTACGCCACACGCAGAAAGCATTGGCCTGGTTCCAGTTTACGCCTACTACAGGATAGTTGTCGTATGCCGGATGCCAGAAATACTTCTCTGTCAACGGATCGTTGAATGCGTATGAATAATCGTAAATCCATGCCAAAGTGTCAGGATAGATGTTAATGTCCTCGTTACGAACGTAGATTGAACGGTCCGACATACCCTTCGGACGGTTTGCGAAAGCGCCCTGACGATAGTCGGCACCCTCAACAAACTCTTTCTTGGCGGCTGAACGGAGGTCGATATAGCTGTAATGATAAATAAGCTTTCTGGCGTCAATCTCTTTCTTTCCCCAGAAACGCTCGTTCTCAGGGATGTACAGCTGCTCGAGAGCGTCTCTGTATTCCTGATTGTCGCTGCGCCAGTCGATCTTCTCTTCCCAGTTCAACAACGGTGTGTCGTATGTCTCACCCGTCTTTTTGTTCTGTGTGATGAGATATTTGTCAGGATCAACCTCACCGAGATAAGTACGGGCTAATGAGTCGCGGACATAGTTCACAAACTCACGGTACTCATTGTTGGTGATCTCTGTCTCGTCCATGAAGAAAGCTGAAACAGAAATAGTCTTAGGCTGCGACAGATTGCTTCCCGCAATGTCCTGACCGCCGGCACCCATGGTATAACTGCCCATCGGGACAAACACCATACCGTACGGATCCGGCTGATAAAACGGCTTTGATTTCTTTCTTACGCCTACCAATTCACCCTGATCGCTGCTGGTGCTGCAACCAACGAGCATCATCGCGATAAGGCTTAATAACAAAAACTTTTTCATCTTATAGTCGTTAAGTTTATTTAATTTTCAAATTATCTTCCTATTATAAAAAAACGTCCAAAAGTATAGTTTTTTTCTTAATCACCGACAAAAACATTTCAACTTGCGCATTTTTTTATCAACAATCATTTACAAGTACCTGATACTTCTATAAATACGCGGCTGTTTGTCCAAATCCAGCTTGAAGCTGTAGCTTACCGAAACCTCGTGAGAGCCAGACAAACCTAAGCCCATCGTGTTTATATCGTATGCATAACAAATCTGCACACCCTTGATTGTGAAGCCAGCCAAAAGGTCTACAGACTCCTCGTATCTGTAATTAACGCCGAAACATATCTTATTATTGTACCAAAGTCGCGCTCCGACGTTAAATTGTGTCGAGGCGATGTCACTGAGCACCAGCATCGAAGGGTTCAACTTGAACTTCGGATTGAAGAACTGATACTCGTAACCTGCCGCCAGATAAAACGTCCTGTCACCAACAAAACTTGCACTTGTGGCTGATTTACCATCCAAAGCTTTACCCTTCGACTCCAACAGGTTGGTCGATGACAACGACACATAAAACGTTTCGGGAACCAAATAAAAAAGTCCGAAATTAAAATCGATAAGCATGTCACTTTGTTCCGAAGAAGGGATTGCCTGATCGCCTTCGTGCAGAGGCTTTGCCTTCGAAAAATCAACGGTACGGTTGTTGAAATTGAATGCCACACCTATTCCCATTGTACCTGGACCAAGGTCGAGATGATAGGAATAACCGAGGTTCACAGCGATATTGTTCTCAAAACCAAGCTGGTCTTTCATCAACGAAAGTCCCAAACCGCCTCTCAAAACCTTTACCGGAAGGTCGCCCGACGCGAAAAACGTGACAGGAGACACCACCTCGCCAGTCACATCATCTTTAAATCCCGCCCATTGGTTACGGTAAATTCCCATGGCATTCACGCCTTCGCTCATACCGTAAAAACCAGGATTTATAACAGCATAAGAGTTCTCATAATTGGTGAAAATAGGCACTTGCTGCGCCTTCAACACATTGATTGCCAACATGTTAACCACCAAAATCAATATGTATTTACACTTATGCATTGACTATTATAACGCCTTGTTTATCAATTTATTGCTTAAAAAGCTATTTTACCTTATTAATATTAATAATAACTCACCTGAAAAGCCTGATGATATCATTGCCGTTCGCATAGATTACCAGAATCAGCAGGAAGATGAAACCTATCGTTGTGGCTCTTTCGAGGAATTTGTCGCTTGGCTTGCGGCCTGTCACCACTTCCCAAATGAGGAACAGCACGTGACCGCCGTCCAGACCCGGTATCGGGAGAATGTTCATCACAGCCAGGATGATGCTCAGAAATGCCGTCATGCGCCAGAACTGCTCCCAGATAAAGCTATCGGGGAAGATGCTTCCGATGGCGATGAAGCCGCCGAGACTCTCGTATGCTCCCGTGCTCGGATTGAAGATGAGCTTCAGCTGTTTCCAGTAGTCGCCGAGTTCCTTGCCCGTCTTCTTGAAACCTCTCGGAATCGACTGCCAGAAAGAGTATTCTTTTGTCGAGACCTGCAGCATCTGCGCGGCATACACGCCAATTGTGGCGTCACCGCCCACATGCACCACCATGGTGATGGTGTCGTTGCCACGGACAAGCATCAAGTCGACATCCTGATCTTTAAAATCTGCGATATTTTTCTTAAAATCTTGGAAATAAGGCGTTGCCACCTCGTTGATGCCAATGATGCGGTCGTTTTCAAGCAGTCCCGCCTTTTCGGCGTACGAACCGTTGGAGAAGCCGCCCACCACGAAAGGCATCCTCATGCTGATGAACACAGAACGAGCCTTAAGTATTTGATTTACAGCGTCTTCAGGAAGATCAACACGCACTGCCTCTCCTTCACGCTCCACATCGATGAACTTGGTGTCTTCCAAAATAAGTTCCATCGGAATCTGGCTGAAATCCTCGATATATTCGCCGCCAACCGACAAAATCTTATCGCCGTCACGAAGTCCGAGGTTATAACCCAGGCTGTCGACTGTGATACCGTATTTGTTGACTTCAGCTGTCGATATATATTGCTCGCCATGGCTTGCTATGAGCCCGATATAAATCAGGATGGCAAGAATCACGTTCATGCACACGCCGCCAATCATGATGATGAGACGCTGCCAAGCCGGCTTGGTTCTGAACTCCCAAGGCTGAGGCTCCTGTGCCATCTGCGCCTGATCCATCGATTCGTCGATCATACCCGCGATTTTGCAGTAACCGCCAAGCGGCACCCAACCCAGACCGAACTCCGTAGAGTCCTCGGCACGACGCCAGTCGTCCTCAGGCAAGGTGTTCAAATCGATCTTTTCGTACTCATACTCTTTCTTCTTCGTTATCGGGTCGATTCTCTCGTAAGTGATGTATTTTTCAGGCTCGTTTTTACAGAAAAACTTGAATTTCCACGCTCCATTAACCTTTTTACATCTGAAAATAGAGAATTTCCAGTCAAAAAACATATAAAATTTCTCAACCCTCACACCAAAAATCCTGGATGCGATGAAATGCCCGAATTCATGAATGATCACGAGGATTGAAAGAGCTAAAATAAGTTGGATTATCTTGATTAAAACTGCCATTTTCCGATTATAATTTTTTTAAACTGCAAAAATACGAAAAATTATGGAAATTATGACAGATTTTTTCATTTTCCTTCAAAAGTAATGAAATCTTCCGGATTCATCGCCACTCCTTTGAACCATAATTCGAAATGGAGATGCGGTCCTGTTGATGTTGTGCCGCCTCCACCGAGGATTGCTATGGCGTCGCCCGCCTTGACTTCCTCACCTTCATGACGCATCAGCGAAGCGTTGTGTTTATATATCGAGACGATATTGTTATCATGTTGAATACCAATGATATAGCCGCCTTCAACGCTCCACTCCGCAAAGATGACGGTGCCGTCGGCGGTAGCTTTGATGACAGCGTCTGACTTAGCCACCACATCGACCCCGAAATGGTTCTTTTTCGCGTTGAAATGATTCGTCACCAGTCCGTTGACAGGCGCGAAGAACGTCATCTGCATGGTGCCTCCGCCCCCTTGCGCGGCAGGAATATCAAAAACGATATCGTCACCGTTGATGATACGTTTCAAATTCTCAATATACTGATCCTCATGACGGAACACCGTCTCGATAGAGTCGGCGCGACGCTCCATGTGATACACGCGACGGTTGAGGGTGGTGTCAGTGTAGCCCGGAATCAGCTCACGGATAGGTGTGAAAAATATGATGCATGTAGTTATCGCTATGAGTATCAATGAATAAAATATCACCACATTGGTGAATTTCATCTTACTCATGTTAAAACGTCCTTGTTCCTCGTACGTATCAGGATGTACGATGACTACCTTGAATTTGCTCTTGAAATTTTTATACCAATTACTCATTATCACAAAAAATCATTCCAGATTGAACCTGCCGGGGATCTTGCCTTGCATACCGCGATAAAAATCCTCTATCATCGGCCAGTCTTTGTCGAAATCGCCCGAAGGTATGAACGACGGACCATAGCCGCACTTCTTTGTCTTGAAATCTATAAACCCAAGAACCACAGGCACTTGCGCCAGCTCAGCTATGTAATAAAAACCTCTTTTCCACTTATCGACACGTTTGCGTGTGCCTTCAGGTGTTATCACAACATGAAGCTCGTCGTATTTATGGAAAACGGAAGCCGTCTTGACCACCATGTTATTGCCTCGGCTTCTGTCGACCGGTATTCCGCCCATTTTCTTCAAACCCCAGCGCATGATAGGGGTTTTGAAAAACTCTTTTTTAACCAAAAACTTCACTTGACGCCCTTCCATCCAGAAGAAGCAGCGACCTATCACGAAGTCCTCGATGCAAGTGTGCGGCGCCTCGATGACAATGCTTTTCTTAACACCTTCAGGAAACTGTCCCACAAAGGTGAAACCTCTCATTTTGAGGTAGTTACGTCCAAACCAACTCTTAAAACTCATATGTCGATGTTAAGACCTAAACCTTTCTTTAACGTTATAACATTAGGATTCATCTCCGCCATCTTCTCGAAGCGGCTGCGGTCGGTGTAGGCTATGTCGTCTTTCGGTTTCTCCACGATATGATGCACAAGCTTGAACTGATTGTTGTCGAGCGCCTTCGACAGATGCTCGCGCAACTTTCCCATATTATTTATATCGTTGACAACCAATACGTTATCCACATCGTAATGAATCTCGTTGTTCTCTTTCAGCGTAGGTTGATATTTACCGATGCCGGCCACGAAGTTCGGCGACACGTTTTTGTTCGTCTCAACGAATTTCGTCCACGCCCCGACCAGCATCTCCTGCGTAAAAGGGTTGTTTTTCACCTCCACAGGGGCGTCTTCCTCTTTTTTCTTCGGACCCTCGTCCAAAATGGAAATCGTTCCTGTGCGACGCGCGCGCTGAACAGGTTGAGGCTGTACCGGCTGAGGCTGAGGTGCAGGGGCAACGGGTTGAGGCTGCGGTTGCGGTACCTGTTGCGGTTGCACGGACGTCGCATGCGGCATCCCTACTGGAACCATTTTCAACAATGCAATTTCCAAATGCAACCTCTTGTTGTTGGCGCTTCTGAAGTTGATATCGCACTCGTTGGCGATGTCGAGAGCCTTCATCAGAAACTCCGTGCTGCAGCGCTCAGCCTGTTTGGCGTAACGTGCCTTCAGTTGGTTGCTGACCTCCATCAAACCAATGACTCGCTGATCCTTGCCGAGAAGCAGGTTGCGCAGATGGCTCGCCATGCCCTGAATGAAGTTCTGCGGGTCAAAACCTTTGTTAACCACCTCGTTGATGAGCAGGAGTATCGAATTGATATCGTTCGCGATGATGTCCTCGACCATTCCGAAATAATATTCATAGTCGAGCACATTGAGGTTAGCTATGACATCTTTATAGGTAATGTTGTTGCCCGAGAAGCTTACCATCTGGTCAAAAATCGACAGAGCGTCACGAAGAGCGCCGTCGGCTTTCTGAGCTATGATGTTTAGTGCCTCCTCCTCTGCCGTCACACCTTCTTTTGCGGCGATATTTTGCAGATGTTTGGTGATATCCTCGACCGTAATGCGTTTGAAATCAAATATTTGGCATCGCGACAAAATTGTCGGGAGAATCTTATGTTTCTCGGTGGTGGCGAGGATAAACTTAGCATACGCCGGCGGCTCCTCGAGAGTCTTCAGGAACGCGTTGAAGGCCGCGCCCGACAACATATGAACCTCGTCTATGATGTATACCTTGTACTTCCCGATTTGCGGAGGTATTCGAACCTGGTCAATGAGGGCGCGGATGTCGTCGACACCACTGTTTGACGCCGCATCAAGTTCAAAGATGTTGAACGACGCGTTGTTGTTGAAACTCACGCATGACTCGCATTCGTTGCAAGCCTCCATGTCTTCGGTAGGATTCAAGCAGTTGATGGTCTTCGCCATGATACGCGCGCATGTCGTCTTGCCCACGCCTCGCGGACCGCAAAACAGAAACGCCTGCGCCAAGGTGTTGTTGCGGATGGCGTTCTGCAAAGTGGAGGTGATGGCATGCTGACCCACGACGCTCTCAAAGGTCGACGGTCTGTATTTTCGTGCCGATACGATAAAATTTTCCATTCAAAATTGCCTTTTATTCAGCTTGTAAAATTACAAAAAAAACATCAACTGACATACATATTTATATTTTTTTTATTTTTGCAGTTTCGGATATTACGCAAAAAATAAAGTGGCGTATTTGGAGTTATTTTAAGAAAAAAGAAATGAGGATAAAGTCATATAAAATATTCAGCATTTTTGCTATATTATTGACAATCATTATGTTAGCATCATGTTCCACAAAAAAGAACAAGTGGAACAGACGTTTCTGGCATAACATGACGAGTCATTACAACGTGTGGTGGAACGGCAACCAGAGCATGAAAGAAGGCGAAAAAGCGCTCCGTGAAGCCGCAAAAGATGACTACACCAAGACGTTGAGAGTGTTCAATTACGGCACAAAAGAGGACGCTTTGGCACAAAACGCCTCCATGGACCGCACCATCGAGAAAGACGCCATCTGTATCCAGAAACATTCCATGCGTTTCAACAACGAAGAGCGCGTCCGCTGGATCGACGACGCCTTCATCGACATGGGAAAAGCCCATTTCTACAAGAAAGACTATGTGCCGGCACGTCGTACCTTCGACTATGCGGCCACGCAGTATCGTAACAGTCCTGACAGATATACAGCAACACTTTGGTTAGCAAAGACTTACATCGAGACAAAACAGTTTGAGAAAGCCGAGGCAATGCTGCAGTCGCTGCTCGTGGCTATGGACAACGAAAACGAGAAGATTCCGAGATATGTTCGCACCAACATCGACCTGGTTTATGCCGATTATTACCTCGCCATGGGCAAGGACGACGAAGCCGTGAAATATCTGCGCAGCTCGCTTCTCACCACAAGAGGCAAGTTCAACAAAACCCGCGCCATGTTCATCCTCGGACAAATTTACCAGAATCAGGACGACAAGCCTCGTGCCACCGAGCAGTTCAAGAACGTCATCAAAAAACACCCGTCCTACGAGATGTCATTTGAGGCACATATGAACCTCGCGAGATGCTATGACGCCGACACCACAACCATCATGAAAATGTTGAAGAGGATGCTCAAAGACAGCAAGAACACCGATTTCAAAGACCGTATCTACTACGCCATGGCCGACGTCGCACTCGACAACAAAAACGTGCCTGACGCTGTGAAATATTTGAGAAAATCGGTGGCGGTGAGCACCACAAACAACATGCAGAAAATCAAATCATCTCTCGACGCGGCAAACATTTTGTTCAGCAACAACGATTACATCCTCAGCCAAGCATATTTCGACACCGCCGTCATGACGATGGACAGGACATATCCCGGCTACGACAGCTTGCTCAACCTTTCTGTAATGCTTACTGACCTGGTCAGCAACCTTACCATATACAAGACTCAAGACAGCTTGCTGCGACTCGCCGACATGGATTCTATAAAACGTAACGCCATCATCGACAAGGTGATTGAAGACTACAAAGAAGAGCAGAAACGTCTTGAGGAACAACGTGAGATTGAACGTCAGATCGCCTTGAACGGAGGCAACGACAACGGTGGAAGCAGCACACCTGACAGCAACACAGGAAACTGGTATTTTTACAATAACACTACCAAAACACGTGGCCTAAACGAATTCAGGACAAAATGGGGCAACCGACTTCTTGAGGACTATTGGTTCATCTCCAACAAACAGAGCTTCATCCAAGAAGAGCCTGAAGAAGACGAGACTTTGAGCGAAGAGGCCGCCATGATTGCAAGAGACACAACGCAATACACTCCTCTTGACCGCGGCTATTATCTGAAGCAACTGCCGTTCTCGCAAAGTGCCAAGAACCTGGCGCACGAACAGATTGCGGAGGCGCTCAACAACGTCGGATTCATCTATTACTACGATCTGAATGACTATCCGCACTCCATCGAGGCTTACACCGAGCTGACCGAACGTTATCCTGACAACAGCAACGAAGTGTCGGCATGGTACTACCTGTACAAGATGCACAGCAGCCGCAACGAGACCGCCGAAGCCGACAAATACAAGAACCTCGTTTTGACAAAATATCCTGACTCTAATCAGGCCAAGATCATCATCGACCCGGAATATTTCATCAAAGAACACGAAAAAGGCGCCGAGGCGGAACAGCTTTACGCGAAGACTTTCGAAGCCTATCAAAACGGTCAGTATCAGCGTGTTATGATGAACGTGAAGAAAGCGCGCCAGCAGTATGCCGACGACACTCTTTACATGCCTCGTTTCGAGTTCCTGAACGCCGTCTCGTTGGGTTATGTTGAGGTGGTTGATTCAATGGCTTACTCACTCCTCAACCTTATCAAAAAATATCCGGAAAGCAGTATCAAGCCGTTCGCTTTGGATGTATTGCTGAAGGCAAATGACATGTATAATCTCGGTCTGAATATCGAGAGCGCGCGTCCGAAAGACGAGAAAATCGAGGAAAAAGAATCGCCTTACACCTTCCGTCCAAACGACGAGTATTACGTCCTAATTATCTGCAACAAAAAGGTGCGCACCAATCCGCTTAAGGTACGTATCGGCGACTTCAATAAAAACAACTTCCGCATGGATCAGCTGAAAGTCAAGACCCTGATGCTCAACAAAGACGACGCTCTGCTGACTATCGAGAAGTTCGAAAACGTGGACAAAGCCATTGATTATCAAACAGCTATGTTTATCACCGACTATATATTCGGTGGCATTGACAAAGAAAATTATAAGGTATTAATTATCTCGGTGTCAAACTATCCTATCTTCTATCAGGAGAAAAATGTGGAAGAATATCTGGATTTCTGGCATCAATATAACAAATAAGACTATGAGTTCAAACAATCAAGAAGCACCTGTAAGAAATAATCTTATCGGTAACGGCACAACAATCAAAGGTGAAATCACAGCGGCCGGCGACATCCGTGTTGACGGAACCATTATCGGATCAATGAAATCGACTGGTAAAGTCGTGATCGGACAACAAGGTATAGTTGAAGGCGACATATTGTGCAACAGCGCTGACATCTCAGGACGCGTAAAAGGAACCATCAAAGTTGACGAGCTGACAACTTTGAAGTCAACCTCACGTCTCGAAGTTGAGCTTTACACCAAGCAGCTGTTTATCGAGGTCGGAGCTATCTTCACAGGTAAGTGCGACATGTCACAGCAAGTGGCCGAAACTCCTAAAAAATGAACAAATTCATAAAACAGCTGTGCATTCTGACGCTCGTGGTAATCGTGGCGTCGATAATAGCGCGCGACATTCTGACGAAATGGTGGCCTGCCATCGCGGGATTCTTCTTCATCGTCAGCATTGTGGTGTATTATCTGAGCGAGAAGGCGAAGAGAAAAGACATGCGCAAGTTCGCCAACTTCTACATGGCATCGACAGTCATTAAGATGATGGTGTATCTGAGCATCATTTTCTTTTACGCCGTCAATTTCAAGGAAGACGGCAAGCGTTTTGCCATCACTTTTCTCGCTTATTACTTGATTTACAGCGTTTTTGAGACAATAAAACTCGCTAAAAAAGAGAAAAAATCTTATGAATAACAACGAAATTATCGGTTACGAAAAAATCGAACATTATAATCCTGAACGCACTCAGAAACTGATGGAGCATTACAGAGCCATTCTTCAGCTTTTGGGCGAAGACCCTGACCGCGAAGGACTTTTGAAGACACCTCAGCGTGTGGCGAAGTCGATGCAGTTTCTGACCCAAGGTTACGACATGGATCCTATGGAGATTTTGCTTTCCGCAAGATTCAAGGAAGACTACCGTCAGATGGTGATAGTCAAGGATATAGAGCTGTTTTCGATGTGCGAGCACCACATGATTCCGTTTATCGGAAAGGCACATGTGGCATACATCCCTAACGGATATATCACAGGATTGAGCAAGATAGCAAGAGTTGTCGAGGTTTATGCCCGCCGTCTGCAGGTGCAGGAACGCCTCACGACACAGATCAAGGAAGCCATCAACGAGGCGCTGCATCCGCTTGGTGTCGCCGTTGTCATCGAGGCACGTCACCTTTGCATGTGCATGCGAGGAGTGCAGAAACTCAACTCCGTGACGACAACATCAGATTTTGTAGGCGCTTTCGAAAGAGGCGAGACAAGAGCGGAATTTTTAAATTTAATTGGAACAAATTTACATTAATATGGAAAACAATTTTGAATATCAAGGTTCGACAAAAGAATTGTCGAATTCGTTTGTGGCAAACGTCTTCATGTGGATGTTTGGCGCACTCGGAATAACCGCTTTGACAGCATATCTCTTCGGTACCGACATCAGTCTCATCTCGATGATGTTCTCAGAAAAAGCTGACGGCTCGGTTTCGATGAACCTCCTTGGCTGGATTGTGATGCTGGCACCATTGGCAATAGTGCTGGTGATGTCGTTCGGCATGGAAAAGATGAAAGCCTCAACGATGGTGCTTCTCTTCGTCGTTTATTCCGTTTTGATGGGTATGAGCTTGAGTTTCATATTCTTAGCTTACACCTCAGCATCTATTTTCAAGACGTTTATCATCACGGCTGGAATGTTCGGAATCATGGCTGTTGTTGGTTATACCACCAATACCGACCTCACCAAGCTCGGTTCGATATTGTTAATGGCATTGATTGGCGTTATCATCGCCTCGTTGGTCAATATGTTCATGGGCAGCGAGAGTCTTGACTACATCATCAGCATTGCTGGAGTCGTAATCTTCACAGGATTAACAGCTTACGACGTTCAGAAAATCAAGCAAATCGGGATGACAGGCGTTGAGCACAACGACACTATGGCAAAGATTTCGGTTTTTGCGGCACTTAATCTTTATCTCGATTTTATCAATTTATTCCTTTATTTATTAAGATTTTTTGGTAAACAAAAATAAAATTTAACTATATGAAAGCATATGTATTTCCTGGACAGGGAGCACAATTTGTAGGAATGGGAAAAGATCTGTACGACAGATTCCCAAAGGCAAAGGAAATGTTTAACAAGGCAAACGACATCCTGAAGTTCAACATCACAGATATAATGTTTGAAGGCACCGACGAGGATTTGCGCCAGACTAAGGTCACGCAGCCGTCGATTTTCCTGCATTCAGTGATCTTGGCGACAATGTTGGGCGACAATTTCAAGCCTGACATGGTGGCCGGACACTCTTTGGGTGAGTTTTCAGCTTTGGTAGCCAACCAGACTCTGACATTTGAAGACGGATTGAAGCTCGTGTCACAACGTGCCATGGCAATGCAGAAAGCCTGCGACGCCAACCCGGGCACAATGGCAGCCATCATCAACCTTGATGACGAGAAGATCAGAGAAATCTGCAACTCCATCGATGATGTGGTAGTTCCAGCAAACTTCAACAGTCCTGGTCAGGTGGTTATTTCAGGCAGCGTGAAAGGCATCGAGACAGCTTGCGAGAAGATGAAGGAAGCCGGCGCAAAACGCGCTCTTCCGCTGAAGGTCGGCGGCGCATTCCACAGCCCGTTGATGGAGCCGGCTCGCGAAGAACTTGCCGAGGCCATCCAAAAGACCAAGTTCGTGAAAGGCATATGCCCTGTGTATCAGAATGTTACAGGTCAGGCGGTGACCGATCCTGAGATCATCAAGGCCAACCTTATCAAACAGCTCACAGCACCTGTCTGCTGGACACAGACCATGGAAAACATGATTGCGGCTGGCGTCAACCAGGTGATTGAGGTCGGTCCTGGCACAGTGCTTCAGGGCTTGTTCAAGAGAATGAGCACAACTATCGAATTATCGAGCGCCGCAATATAATGAAACACAAATACTTAGCACCGGTTTATCTTACTTTGGCAATCGCTTTTGGCGTGCTGATGGGCATCATTATAGCACGTTCCAACGATGCCTCCAACACCTTTATTAATAAAGGCGGCAATATGAACTTGGTCGATAAAGTGTTTTATCTCATTGAAAATGAATATGTTGACACTGTCAATATAGCAAAACTCCAAGTCGATGCAGTGACGAGTGTCATCGACAAGATGGATCCGCACAGCGAGTATTTCGAACCTGAAGTGCTTGAAGAGGTCAACGAAGACCTGCAAGGCAGCTTTGAGGGCATCGGAGTGACGTTCAGGATTGAGAAAGACACCGTCACCATCATCAGCACCATCAAGGGCGGACCGTCGGAGAAATGCGGCATCATGGCCGGCGACAGAATCGTTTATGTAGGCGACAGCCTCATCGCTGGCGTGGGTATTAATAATAATAAGGTGATGAAGATGCTCAAAGGCCCGCGCGGCACCAAGGTCGACGTGAAGATGTTCCGCCGTGGCGTCAGCGACCTGCTCGACTTCACCATCACCCGCGACGTGATACCTACATACAGCGTCGACGTGGCGTACATGATAAACGAGACTACAGGTTACATCAAGCTCGAGAAGTTCATCGCCACCACACATAAAGAGTTTGTCAATGCCGTTAAGAAGCTCCAGAAGCAAGGTATGAAAGAGCTTATTTTCGACATTCGCAACAACGGCGGCGGCTATCTTTCTGAAGCCGTTGAAATTGCTGACGAGTTCCTGCCGAAGGGCAGCTTGATTGTCTATACTCAAGGCGAACATCGCGACAGACAGTACATCTTCGCGCGCCGGCATGGCATCTTGGAAAGCACTCCGGTGAAGATTTTGATCGATGAAGGCTCAGCGTCAGCGTCAGAAATAGTGGCCGGCGCGCTTCAAGACAATGATCGTGGTACAATCATCGGGCGCCGCTCGTTCGGCAAAGGCCTGGTGCAGGAGCAGTTCGACCTCGGCGACGGAGCGGGTTTGAGATTAACCGTAGCACGTTACTACACTCCTACCGGACGCTGCATCCAGAAACCGTATGACGGCGACAGAGAGAAATACATTCTCGAGGCTTACGACAGATACAACTCCGGAGAGATGTTCAGCGCCGACAGCATACATTTCGCCGACTCGCTGAAATATATCACTCCGGGCGGAAAGACAGTGTACGGCGGCGGTGGCATCATGCCCGACGTTTATGTGCCGCTCAAGCAAGACTCGACTGAGTATTTCTTCAACAAGATTGTCAATGCCAGCATAGTGTTCCAGTATGCTTTCGATTATTCAGACGCACATCGTGACGAAATCTTGAAATATGGTGATGAGAAAAACTTCGATAAGAATTTCAAGTTCACCGACAAGATGTGGAACAATATACTGAAAGAGGCGAAGAAAAAGAAGATTACAGGCACTGATGAACAAAAGGCGGTGGCGAAGCCGATGACGGCACAGCTCTTCAAGGCTTATGTGGCGAGGAACATTTTCGGTGACGAAGCATTCTATCCATTATATGAGCCATTGGATGAAATGTTGAAAGAATGTTTAAAAAATTAATTTTTTGTAATTTGTAACAAAAAAAAGTGTATTTTTGCACCCCGAATTGGATAAAATGAAGAACGAAGAAAACATTTTCACGATTCCATTAGCAGGTTTGCCGTTCGGACATACTGATTATCAATATGTTATAAACGACAGCTTCTTCGAAGATAGAGACTATTCGGAGGTGAAAAAAGGAGTTGTGAACCTTCATCTTGGCGTCGAAAAAATGGAAACGATGTTCGTTTTGACGCTGAATTTTGAAGGAAAAGTGGTTCTTCAGTGCGACAGATGCGGTGATGACTATGAGCAAGGGATCAAGGATTCGGCTGAAATTTACCTGAAATATGGTGCCGAAAAAGGCGACGATGAAGAGGATGTCATCATCATTACAAAGAACGACAACGAGTTCGATTTGAGTGATTTGATTTATGAGTACATTATCTTGTCGCTCCCAATTCACAGAACGCACGACGATGAGAGCTTGTGCAACCAGGAAGTCCTGGCAAGACTGCACAACTTCTCTCAGTCGGAGGCGGAAACAGAGGATGACGAAGAGAATCCTTGGAAACAAATGATGAAAGATTTGAAAAGTAAAATAGATAAGTAATAATTAAAAAATAGTGTAAAATGGCACATCCTAAACGAAGACAGTCTCATACAAGAGGCGCGAAAAGAAGAACTCACTACAAAGCTGAGGTTCCAACATTGGCAACATGCCCAGTAACAGGTACAATTCACGTTTACCACAGAGCATACTACGTTGACGGCGACCTTTACTACAAAGGAAAACTCGTCATGGAAGGAGCAAAGAAATAATTAAACAAAGGAAATTTTTTTCATAATCTTTATATTGTTTTTCCCCGCCTATCGTGTATAGGTGGGGTTTTTTATTAATTTATTTGCTTTTTTAAATTATTATTTATAATTTTACAGCCTGAAACTTAAATATTAATTATTATGAGTAAGATTTTATTGGCTCTGCCGTTAGTTGCAATTCTGTTTTTTGCCAATGCGCAAAAATGTCAGGCTGAAAACAATGACATGTTTAACAAGGTGATCGTTGCTGACACCGCTGTCTATCACCAGATAGTAGATGAAGTGCCGGTGTATCCTGGCGGTCCTGAAGCATTGATCAAAGACATCACAGATAACTTTAAATATTCCGGCGAATTTAAAGGCAGGGCTATTATTCAATTGAAAATCGGTTACGATGGTGTTGTAAGAGATGTTGATCTCATCAGGGCAAACGACGAAAATTTGAAAGAAGCTTTAAGACAAGCCTGCAAAAAGATTAAGAAATTCACTCCGGGCAAACAAGGTGGGAAAGCAGTCAACGCCATGTTTATGCTTCCGTTAAAAATTTAATGTAAAATTTTTCTAAATTTTTACACAAATAATGCATTGGTAATCAATGCATTATAAATTATTTTCATTTTTAACTAAATTTTTAGTTACAACATTACAAAATAAGTTGTATATTTGCAGCGTTAATTACATAAAAAAGATGAACTATGAAAGAGTTGACTAAAGCTGAAGAGCAGGTAATGCAGGTGATTTGGAAGATTGGCAGTGGTTTTGCCAACGAGATTATGGCGGCGTATCCTGAGCCGAAACCGGCATACAACACAGTGCTGACTGTCGTGAGAATTCTCGAAAAGAAAGGTTTTGTGGCACATGAGACATTCTGCAAGGCAAACCGCTACTTCCCTCTTATAAGTAAAGAGGAGTACTCGGAAAGCTCGCTCAAAGGATTGGTTGAAAACTATTTCAACAACTCGTACCTCGATTTGGTGTCGGCTTTCGCGAAGAAAGAAAATTTCAGCATGGAACAAATTGAAGAACTTAAAGAATTGATTAAAAACATAAAATAATGGCACTGAACATTATTTCAATAGCAATTGCAACCGCGGTCCTTTGGGTAGCGTATCGTTTGCTTTTCATCAACAGCAACCGACTGGTTTTCAACCGCGCGTTTCTTATCATCGCGCTGGGCTTCTCGTTGATATTGCCGGCAGCAGGCGTGTATATCGGCAGAAGCACCCCGCAGATTGTGAGTTACAAGCAGAGCCTGTTCCAAGGTATCATGTTGGACGAAATTGTGATAACAGCCGAAGGTGTGACTATCAGCACTCAAGCTGATGCGAAAGCAGACAATGAAGGCGCCGCGCCGGTCATGTTTCAAGAAAAAGCGCCGCGATCACTTATAGGGCCTATACGTCTTATATGGATTATAGGTGCTATAGGCGCGGCGCTCGTGTTCCTTTTCAAGTTAGGAAAGATTGTTTTCATAATAATTCGCTCACCAAAGAAGAAAATGTCGGGATACACTGCTGTTTTCACAGGCAAAGAACATGGCTCGTATTCGTTTTTCAACTATGCCTTCTTCCCAAATGAAAATGTAAATCCGGAGATTGTGCGCCACGAGATGAGCCACATCGCGCATCATCATTCAGCCGATATACTTTTTGTGGAGCTGATGATGATTATCCAGTGGTTTAACCCGTTTATCTACTTGTATAAGAGAGAGTTACAGAGTCTTCACGAATATATGGCCGACCGCGATGTCGTCGCCACAGGAATTGATAAACAGAACTACATGATGTTGATTTTGCAGCAGTGCACGGCCGTCGATTTCAGCAACATGAGCAATAACTTCAGTTTTTTATTAACCAAAAAAAGAATCAAAATGATTACTCAAAGCAAAAAAGCTAAGGGCGTGGTAATCAAGGCATTACTTACCCTCCCACTGTTCGCCCTGTTATTGTTCGCGAACTGTCAATCAAACGGTCAGGAAAAAACATCTTCCTCGGAGCAGACGGTAAAAACCGAAACCCCGGCGGCAACTGGCAACACAATCACTTTCAAATTGAGTGACGGGACTTATCTCTCAGTTCCTGAACCTTTTGAAATTAACGTTGACGGGCAACAATACTATCTTGATCTCAACAGCATTAAGAACGACACCACTTTAATGCTTGGAAACCATGAGTTTTACGCTGTTAAGAACCATGACGAACGCAATAGTTTGAGCGTTAAAATCGACGGTAAGGACTTCGACATAAATTTTGCCGGTGGCATATTGAAAGACGATTCTAAAATCTATACCGACGCTGTTGAAGTTGCTCCAGAGTATCCTGGAGGATATAACGCCATGTTCGATTTCATCAGCAAAAACGTGAAATATCCAAAAGAATCAAAAGAAAAAGGTATCGAAGGCAGAGTTTTTGTACAGTTTGTAGTTGAAAAAGACGGCAGTCTGAATGAGATAACAGTATTGCGCGGCGTTAGCGAAGACATTGACGCTGAAGCTATTAGAGTCGTCAAAGCTATGCCGAATTGGAAACCGGGAATGAATGAAGGCAAGACCGTCAGAGTTCAGTATGTGTTGCCATTCAACTTCAAGCTTACCGGCAACGAAAACAGCGTGACAGCCCTTTCGGGAACCAAGTGGATTGGAAGTGAAATAGGTTATCAGGAAGGGATGAAGTTCACCATGGAAATGACAATGGATTTCTACAATAACAACGACGGTTTGTTTGTGATGAAGCTCACTACTCAGGACAAAGAAGGCAAGATTCCGGCACAGACCGTGTTTGAAGACGTTGGCCTCGACTTCACCTATTCGTTCGACGGCAAGTCGGCAGGCTCAATCCAGCCTAAGAACACCGACGGAAGCACTTTGGGTGGTGAGGATCAGCAGCCTTACAGCTTTGTGATGCAAGACGGCAAAATCACCGTGAACTTCTACGACTTCAAGGATGACTGCGGAATTGAGAAGATTACTTTTGTGAAGAAATAATAATTGGTGGAAACGATTTTTAATGCCATTTTCGAAAAGCTCTCAGTACCTTGGTGGTAAGTCGCTTTTCTGCAAATGGCATTAAAAATCTAAAACCCAAGTGACAGGATGAAAACAATATGAGATTGTATTTTAAAATACTGATTGTTTTGCTGTTTCTGATGTTGCTCTTTTCCTGCGGCACTCAACGCTCGACAAGTGTGCCGTTTTCTACAGAAATTGTAGACGGCACGCTGATGATAACCAACGAAAACATCAGGAAAATCGACAAAAAATTGTTGGCATCAGATAGCTTGCGCAACGTTATCATTGAGCAGTGTGGTTTGAGAAGAATAAAGTTTCCGAGAGGCAACAAAATTGAATCGATAAAGCTGTTTGACAATAATTTAAAGCGTGTTCCGCCAAGCATCAGACACTGCAAAAACCTTGAACATCTTGATTTGGAGCATAATAGAATCAAGCATATTCCTCGTTTCATCGCTCAACTCGACAGTCTGCGGAGCCTGGATTTGAATCATAACCAATTAAAACTAACCGAATCGGACGTCAAGCATGCTTCGAAAGTTAAAAAACTGTCGATTGGAGGTAATAATATCGAGAAATTGCCTGAAAACATTGGCATTTTGCAATGCACGAATCTTAATTTGGGTAAGAATAAATTGAGCTCTCTTCCGGCTTCGTTTGCCGATTTGAAACAGGTGCATCATCTCATTTTTTATGAAAATGAATTTGTGACGATTCCCGAAGAGATTGCAGGTTTTGAAAATTTGCAGCATCTCGATTTTTATAAGAATCATATTAAGGAAATTCCTGATTTTATTGGCAATTATGAAAATTTGCATTATTTGTATCTTTCTTATAATGAGATTGAGGCGATTCCTGACACGCTGCGAAATTTGAAGAATTTGAATTATTTTTACATTCATCATAACAAAATTTTGACAATTCCGGATTGGATTGTGGAAATGGATTCGCTTGAGCGCCTCGGGGTGGGTTACAACAAGCTGATTTCGATGCCTGATATGTCGGAAATGCCTGCGCTTATTGAGCTCAACTGCGAAGGGAATTTTCTTGAGGAATTTCCGTGGAAACTGGTTGAAAAACCTGGGATGCAGTTTTTGATTGTGAGGGATAATTTGTTTGAATTAAGCGAGGAAGAAGTGGAGATTTTGAGTCAGCCTAGAGGGGTGGTGATAATTTTTTAATGCCATTTTCGAAAAGCTCAACAGTACCCTGTGGTAGGTCGCTTTTCTGCAAATGGCATTAAAAAGTTTTATCTATTAAAAGCATCCCAGGGCATTCCTTTTGGCATTGGGGCTGTTACTGTCATTTCCGTTTTCAATGTCGGGTGCTCGAAGGTGATTTTGTATGAATGCAAGCAGATCGAAGCATCTGGATTTGATCGCGGGTAGCCGTATTTCAAATCGCCTTTGATCGGGCAGCCGATGTGAGCGAGTTGGCAGCGGATCTGATGATGGCGACCCGTAAGTAATTCTATTTCAAGAATATAATAATTATCAGATTTTCCAACAACATGATAACGCAGAGTTGCAAGTTTCGCTCCGCTTGTTCCCTCGTTCACGATGTACGACTTGTTTTGAGCCTCGTTTTTCACCATGTAGTCGTTGAGCTTGTCGGCGTCTTTTGGCGGGCGGTTTTTCACGATTGCGAGATACGTTTTGTGAAAATTGCGCTCTTTGACCATGGTCGTCATGCGGCTGAGTGCCTTGCTGGTGCGGGCAAATATCACCGCTCCGCTCACTGGGCGGTCGAGACGGTGCACGAGACCTGCGAACACCTCGCCTGGTTTGTTTTTCGTCTCTTTGATGTACGCCTTCACATCGTCGAGCAGGCAAACATCACCGGTTTTGTCACCCTGAACGATTTCGGATGGCAGCTTATTCACTATTATTAAGTGATTGTCTTCGAATAGAATGCGGTCGTTTATTTTCAAAGTTGTTCAGTTTAACTGATTAACTGGCTAACTATTGTTAGTATTGTTCGCTATCGTTAGGGAATGTGACCTCTTTCACATCGTTGATGTAGGCGTGAACCGAATCTTTGATGCTGGTGTAAAGGTTGTTGTAACGACGCAGGAAACGCGGTGAAAATTCGTTGCTCAGACCAAGCATATCCTGCAGCACCAAGACCTGTCCGTCGCAGCCGTGACCCGCACCTATGCCAATAGTCGGGATATGAAGCGATTTCGAGACTTCTGTCGCCAAGGCTGCCGGAATCTTCTCCAAAACGATGCTGAAAACACCTTTTTCCTGAAGCAGCAAAGCGTCTTCACGAAGTTTGTTCGCTTCATAATCGTCCTTGGCGCGTACCACGTACGTTCCGAACTTGTTGATGCTCTGAGGCGTAAGTCCGAGGTGACCCATCACCGGGATGCCTGCGCAAAGGATACGCTCAACCGATTCGAGAATCTCGCGGCCACCTTCCATCTTCACGGCATTGGCTCCAGTTTCCTTCATGATGCGGATTGCCGACTCGAGAGCAATCTTCGAGTTACCCTGATAGGTACCGAACGGCATGTCAACCACCACCATGGCATGCGACACGGCGCGTACCACCGAAGCACCGTAGATTATCATCTCATCGAGCGTAATAGGCAATGTTGTCGGATGGCCTTCCATCACATTGGAGGCGCTGTCGCCAACAAGTATTACATCTATATTCGACTGGTCGAGAATCTTCGCCATTGTGTAGTCGTATGCTGTAAGCATGGCAATCTTCTCACCTTTGTTCTTCATCTCCTGAAGGACATGGGTCGTGACCAAAGAAGCGTTATGTGACAAATACATTTTTTAAAATTTTTTGCAAAAATAGAGAAAAAAAGTATATCTTTGCGCATATATTAACCTACTATGAAAAAGTTTTTGACAATCATGGCGTTGGCGATGATGTTTATCGCCTCGTGCACGACTAAATTCGACTTATACATACACACCGGAGACACAGCCATAGTGTACGCTATTCTTGAAGTTGACGCTGACACCAACTATATCAGCGTAACCAAATCATCGCTGGAAAACGACTATTATTACCATCCAAACGACATTAAAGTCAGCTTTGCCGGACTTTTTAAAGGCGAGAATGCTGTCGACACCGTGGAACTCCCTTTCATCGAAAAGATTGTCAACGGGCATCCTAAGAATTTTTATTACACAACCAAGAAACTCATTGAACATCAAGAATATACCATTATCGTGTTCAGAAAAGCGGAAGGCGACACCATCATTTCAAAAACCACCACAATCTGCGATATCAATTTCATCAGACCTTTGGGGAAATACATTAACTTTATTCCGGATAATGTAAATCAGGTACAGTGGGTTGGCATACACCATGACGAAGCCCCCGACATCAACGCCGGATTTTTCAGTCTGATCGGATATTTTCACTACAAAGAGCTGATGCCTGAGTCCACCGATACCGTCGATCGTTGCATGGAATGGATAATAGGTTCGGGACGTGTCGATCAATGGCAAAACACCACATATCATTATTATTCAACATATTACACTCCATCGAGATTTTTCTTTTTGCTGGAAAACGACGAATATCTGAAAAACAACAGTCCGATAGGCGTGCAACGTTGGCTTGAGCCTTTTGAGTTCAAACTTTTCGTTTATGGAGACGAGCTATACAAATATTACATAGCCAACAACTCGACGAGTATCATACCGGAAGTGCCGAATTACTCTAATGTTGAAAACGGCATAGGATTGATGTCGTCGCGTACAACGGTGAGCACATTCCATGTGGTAGAGCAGATATGCAGGAAACGTATCACTTACAACTATCCTTTCGGCTTTGTTTACGACCCCAACCTTTAAAATAATTTTTGTCGGCAATAAAAAATTTTGTATTTTTGCAAGTTTGAAAGAGATTTCACTGCAATGAAAAAGTATTTTTTGACAATAATAACTCTCGCTGCCTTGATTTTCAGCTCATGCAGCAATAAAATCAGCCTTTACGTCGATGAAGGCGAACATACCATTGTTTACGCCATGCTTGACGCCAACGCCGACACCAATTTCTTTAAAATCACAAAGAGTTTCGTCGGAGATGTCAGTCAGATGGCACAAAATTACAATGCCAGCAACTATAATTATAATGAGATCGATGTCACTCTCACTGGTGTTTTTGAAGGCAGCAATCAAACGCAGACAGTGGCGCTCGACACCATTTCAATCTGGATTCCGTATAACGAAAACGCCACGTTCTACAGCGGTTGCTATCAGACATATTATTACACGGCCAAAAAATTGCTGGAAGGTAAAGAGTATACAATTGACATCTTAAGAAAATCTGACAACGTTAAGGTTTCGGCTACCACAAAGACTATCAACAGCTTCAGATACAAGAAACCTATCGTTTATATAATCAATTTCAAAGACAGCAAAAAAGGCACTATCGAATGGACTGTGCCGGATGCCACAACAAATTTCATGTCGACAGCAGCGTATTTTGAGATTGACGCCTATTTCCGTTTCAAAGAACAGATGCCGGGCTCAACCGAAACTGTGCTGAAGGAGATCAGATGGCCTATCGGTTCGGATAAGGCCGAAAACCTCTTCACCACAAGCAACAACCAGTCGTATTACGTGATAAACTACACTCCTGAAGCTTTGTACACCATCTTGAGAACAAATCAATATCTAATTGAAAACAGCCCTGTCGGGGTGCAGCGTTACTATGAGGATTTTGAGTTCAGAATCTCAGCCATGGGCGAAGAACTCTACAATTATTATATTATAACGAATTCCACAAGTGCCATTCAGGATGTCCCGAACTACACGAATGTCGACAACGGATATGGCATTCTGTCGTCACGTATCTCTAAGAGTTCGTTCCATCGCATCAATCAGTTGTCGAGACAAAAAATCGAAGAAGACTTCCCTGAATACGGTTTCGTGCACGATCCTAACCCGTAAAATGTGACAATTTGTCAGTTTTCCATTTTTGGCATAATTTTTGCTCTGCCTCTGTCAGAAATGACAAAAAAGTAAAAATAAAATATAGGAGAACAAAATTATGTCAAAGATTATTGGTATCGATTTAGGAACAACAAACTCATGCGTTTCAGTTATGGAAGGCAGTGAGCCGGTAGTCATTCAGAACAGTGAAGGACACCGCACCACACCGTCAATCGTGGCATTCACCGACAACGGCGAGCGTAAGGTTGGCGAGCCTGCAAAACGTCAGGCCATCACAAACCCGTTGAGAACCGTTTATTCAATCAAACGTTTCATGGGTGAGACTTACGACAAGATGCAGAGCGAAATCAGCCGTGTACCTTATAAAGTGGTCAAGGGCGGCAACAACACACCGCGTATCGACATCGACGGCAAGCTTTACACACCACAGGAAATCTCGGCAATGGTGCTTCAGAAGATGAAGAAAACCGCTGAAGACTACCTCGGACAGCCTGTCACAGAGGCCGTTATCACAGTGCCTGCATACTTCAGCGACTCACAGCGTCAGGCTACTAAGGAAGCTGGCGAAATCGCAGGTTTGAACGTGCGTCGTATTATCAACGAGCCTACAGCGGCAGCTTTGGCATACGGCTTGGACAAGAAGAAGAGCGATGTGAAGGTTGCAGTGTATGACCTTGGTGGCGGTACATTCGATATCTCAATTCTCGAACTCGGCGACGGCGTGTTTGAAGTGAAATCGACAAACGGTAACACCCACCTCGGCGGCGACGACTTCGACGAGAGAATCATCAACTGGTTGGCAGAAGAATTCATGCACGACGAGAACATCGACCTCCGCAAGGACCCGATGTCACTCCAGAGATTGAAGGAAGCTGCTGAAAAGGCAAAGATCGAGTTGTCAGCATCGACAGAGACAGAAATCAACCTGCCATATATCACAGCCACACAGAGCGGACCTAAACACTTGGTGCGCAAGCTCTCAAGAGCTAAGTTCGAGCAGTTGTGCGACGACCTCATCCAGGCCACTATCGAGCCATGCCGCAAGGCTTTGGCAGACGCTGGCATGAGCGTGAGCGACATCGACGACGTGATCTTGGTTGGTGGCTCGACACGTATCCCGGCCATCCAGAACATCGTGCGCGACTTCTTCAAGAAAGAACCTTCAAAGGGTGTGAACCCGGACGAGGTGGTCGCAATCGGCGCTTCAATCCAGGGCGGCGTTCTGACAGGCGAAGTGAAAGACGTGCTGTTGCTTGATGTCACACCATTGTCACTCGGTATCGAAACCCTCGGCGGCGTGATGACAAAACTCATCGAGAGCAACACCACCATCCCATTCAAGAAATCGGAGGTGTTCTCGACAGCTGTCGACAACCAGCCATCAGTCGAGATCCACGTGTTGCAGGGCGAGCGTCCAATGGCTAACCAGAACAAGACCATCGGTCGTTTCAACCTCGACAACATCCCGCCAGCGCCAAGAGGTGTCCCACAAATCGAAGTCACATTCGATATCGACGCAAACGGTATCTTGAACGTGTCGGCAAAGGATAAGGCAACCGGTAAGACCCAGAGCATCCGTATCGAGGCATCATCAGGCTTGAGCGACGACGAAATCAAGAGGATGAAGGCTGAAGCTGAGGCTAACGCCGACGCCGATAAGAAAGAACGTGAGCGTGTCGACAAGATCAACGCTGCCGACGCTATGATCTTCAACACCGAGAAACAGTTGAAGGAATACGGCGACAAGCTGCCGGCCGACAAGAAGGGCGAGATTGAGAGCGCTCTCGAGAAACTGAAGACAGCCCACAAGGCACAGGACATCGCAGGCATCGACGCTGCCATGGCAGAGATGAACGGCATCTGGCAGAAGGCATCAGAAGAGATGTACAAGAATGCCGGAGCTCAGGGCGGTCCACAAGGTCCATTCGGTGGTCAGCAAAGACCTCAAAATCCAGGAAACAACGGTGGCAAAGACGATAATGTCACAGACGTCGATTTCGAAGAAGTCAAATAGTTGATAATCAATTATTTATATAAAAAGGACGCTTTTCAAGCGTCCTTTTTTCGTTTTATGTTCTCAAAAATCAACTGGGCGGCTTCTTCGTTGGTGAAATGGCTCACGTTGATGGTGAAGTCGTAGTTTCGGACTTCGTAGCGTGAGGCGCCTGCAAAGTATTTGGTGTAGGTTTCGCGAGCGTTGTCGACATCGTCGATGCGCTGGACTGCGGTCTCTTCGTCTATATTGTATTTTTCAACCATTCGTTTGATGCGCACATCTCGGTTGGCGAAGATGAATATCTTCAATGCGTTTGGATCGTCTTTAAAAACACGGAATCCGGTGCGTCCGACGAAAATACACGACTCGTTGGCGGCTATTTCGCGCATCTTCTGGGTTTGGGCATAATACGCCTCACGTGATGTGATTTTCTTGTTTTCAGGCTTGTAAGTCTTTATGCCTTCAATTGCCGCCTTGTCGTAAACATTAATGCCAAGCAACTCTCCCAAACGGAAAGCTATTTTCCTTCCTCCGCTACCACTTTCGCGGTTAATCGTGATGATTATTTTGCCCATCTATTCATTTATTTGTTACAAAAATAACAAATTTCGGGCATAGTTTTTCAGCTAACACAAATGGTCGAATGTGTTTTCATATATAATCGCATAAAATATGGCTTTCAGACACAAAAAGTCGAACAATTTTCTACTTTTTGGCTGTCATTTGACTTCTGAAATACGTCGGAGTCACCTCATATTTACGCTTGAAGTCGCGACCGAAAACGGTGAGGTTTGAGAATCCTGAGGCGGTTGCCACATCGCTTATGCTCATCTCAGGGTTGTCGGTAATCAGCTGGCAAGCATATTCAAGGCGCAAGTCGCGGATGAAATCTGGCAAGCCTTCGCAACACGAGAAAGCGGCACCAATACGGCGTTCGTTAATGTGGAAACGGTCCATCAGCAACTGACGGCTGAAGTTTTGGTTGAGGAAGAGTTCCTCGCTGCGGATGACATTGCTGAGATAATCAAAGAGTTGCTCATCATTAAGCTCTTCCACGTTGAGTTTTGAAATTGGAGTCTGAAATTTGGATTTTTGAGATGCCTCTTTTTTATATTTCATTGACTCCATCATCTGCTCGGTGAGCACACGGTTCTTACGTTTGATGGCATGGCGTTGTATCAGCAGTCTGATAATGAAACTGACAGATATTATCACTAAAACAAACCCAGTCCAAGCGAGGATCTCGTTATGTTTGGCCTTAGCCTGCTCACGCTCGGTGTTCATACGCTCCTCCTGCAGCTTGTAGCGCGCTGCATAATGAAACGCCTGTCCCTCCTGCTGTTTCCTGTCGAGTGTATGTTTTATACGCTCATAGCGATGCCAATAGCTTGTGGCGGCTTGATAATCACCTGAAGCTTCGGCAGCAATGGCCCTGTTGTAAAGCATATACGAAAAATCGGCATTCATCGTGTCGGAACCCAAACGCTTGTCAGCTATGTCATAAATTTCAAGCATCTTGTCATAATCGCCCAAAACACACCATGTGTTGGACGCCATCATACGTCCTGAGAATGATTGGCCATAGTCACTTTCTTCGAACAACGAAAGGTAATAACGGGCGGTATCGATCTGTCCCATATCGGCGTACGCCTTGGCGAGGAAACCATAGGCCTGGGCGGTATAGAAATTGCAATAGCTGTTGAATTGCCCGTCACTTGGCGGCATACGAAACGAGCCGTCGGCATATTCGTCGCGGTGCTCACGGTAATCGTCGATTTTTTCTATGATACGCTGGGCAAGCGGGATAATGTTTTGAGGTCTGTCGAGTATGTCCAACAGATTGATTTTTCGTTTGAGCGCGATGATACAGGCATCCATTTCATTGAAATGACGCTGCTCGTCAAGAGCCCCGATAACCCCGCTTAGTTTGGCGAGACCTCTCTCTTCCTCACCGAGTTTGGCGAGGCTGAATCCTATCTCGGCTTCGGTGCGCAACGCCTCGGTCTCATCGCCCTGCTGACGGCAAAGATCAACTTTTTCGGTCGACCAACGTATCCATTGCTCATTGTCGCCTCGACGGCGTGTGATGGTGATAAGCAAATCGAGCACATTTTCGCGGTTGGCAGGATTATCGACAAAATCACTCTGCATCAAAGATTCACAGATCTGGAGTGCCTCATCAAAATGCAGGTCGGCGGTAGAGCGGCTCAGCACTTTGGCGCGCAGCATTTTGGCGAGGTCTTCATCCAAATTGCCGACAATCACCGCAGAATCAAGAATAAGCAACGCACGTTCGGGATTGCGGTCAAAAACAGCCAACGCCGCATCGGCGGTATATATAGTGTCGCCAATCTGAGGTTCATATTTCACGTTGCTGTCCTTTTTTACGCAACCGACAGCAAACAAAGCAAGAATCAGATATATTACAAGGTGTTTTACCTTTCGCATTTCAAATAGTTTTACGTTGCAAAGATACAAAAAACAGAGTGTTTTAGGAGATAATTTATTTTAATTTTTTCCTTTTTCCCTTAAAATAATTATGTAACTTTGCAGTTCAAATTATACCATTTAAATATTTAATACAATGAAAAAACTATTATTATCACTCGTGGCGGCATTGCTTATTTTGAGCGGCTGTAACAACACCAAGCAATTTAAGATCAATTTGAATCTTGACAATTCGGATGGAGAGACTGTTATCCTCGTCAAGAGTCTCGACGGCAAAAAACCGATTATCCTGGATACTGTGACCATGACAGACAACAAAGCCGTGTTTACTGTTGACAAGGACGACCCGCAGGCTATGTACATTCTGGTATTTAAAGAGAAAAAAGATCAAAAGAGACTTTTCCCTGACAACCAAAACGTTACAGTGAATGGCGATTTGGATGATTACTTCCATATCGAAATGACCGGTGGTGATGTCATGAACGCCTATAATGATTACGAACAGAACTACTCACAGTATCTGCTTGAGTTTATCCCTCTCGAAGCCGCGGCAAATGAGGCATACGACAACAACGACAGCCTGAAATACGAGGAAATCAACGCCCAAATGCTGGAGATCTGGAATTTGGTTCATGATTATCAGTATGACTACATAAAAAGCCATCACGACAGCTATTTGGCACATTACATCCTTGATGATATAAAGTATGACATAGAATTTGCAAAAGTGCAAGAGTTGGCCGAAATTCTCACTGGCAAATCTGTTTATAAAGACAATGTCATTAAGTTTATTGAACAAACCTCTCGTGTCGAGATCGGTCAGCCGTTTATGAACTTCATTTTGCAGACAGCGGACGGAAAAGACGTGAACCTTGCGGAAGTGATTAAAAACAACAAATTGACGCTGATAGACTTCTGGGCATCGTGGTGCGGACCTTGCCGTAATGAGAATCCTGTGGTGAAAGCGGCATATGAGAAATATCATGACAAAGGCCTTGAAATTGTTGGCGTGAGCGTTGACAGAAACGAGGCGGCTTGGCTTCAAGCCGTTGAGGAAGACGGCCTTCCATACATCCAGGTGCGTGACGCTGAAGGCGATGTCGGTGATGACTACGCAGTGGTTTTCATACCATGCAACTACCTATACGACCAAAACGGTCTGATGGTGGCAAAAAGCTTGAGAGGCGAGGAACTTGAAGCGAAATTAGCGGAGTTACTGAAATGAGACCGGTACTCATAAAATTTGTCCTTGCCATCTTAGTATTGACATTTACATCGTGCTCGATAATCAGGGCGTTGAGAACGGATGGCAAAGACGGTCCGAATGTCTTCAGTTACCAGAAACGTGAGGTTGACACCATCGCCAACGGACAACAAACGTTTCTGTTTCCGGTCGGCAAGCGTGCTGACTGGATCGACAGCTTTTATTTCTATCACAAGGCACATGGCTGCGACAGTATATCCTTCCTTGAGGCGATGAATCGGAAAAGCAACACACAAGGCTTGCTCATTATCCATGACGATAGCATCGTTTATGAAAGATATTGGGGCGATTTCAACGCCGACACTTACGCAACAATCTTCTCCGTTTCAAAATCAATAACATCACTGATGTGCGGCATCGCTGTTGACGACGGCTACATCCACAGCATCGACGACCCTGTCACCGACTATCTGCCGGAACTGAAGAAAAAAGACCCGATGTGGCAGAAGCTCACCATCCGTCATCTGCTTGACATGAAGAGCGGCCTGGATTTCGAAGACACGTATGAGTTCACCTCGTGGAAAGACATAAAAATGCTTAATGCAATGTCAAAACTGAATTACGGACACAACATCAGAAAGCAGATCCGTGGTTTGAAATTCCGTTGTGAGCCAGGCACCCAACTACGTTACGAGAGCATGACATCGGCGATTCTTGGTGTAGTTATCGAGAGCGCTTCAGGCAAACGTTTTGCCGATTATCTCAGCGAGAAAGTGTGGCAGCCACTCGGAATGGAGCATTACGCGTTGATAAACATCGACAGCCGTAAACACGACATGGCGCACTCCTTTGGCGGTATCACGATGACATTGAGAGACTTGGCCAAGATTGGACAACTGTATCTCAACTATGGCTTATGGGAGGGCAAACGCATAGTAAGCGAGGAATGGATTCGTCAGACTATAACCTTTGACGAGAATAGTCGCGGCTATCATTACAACTGGTATAACATAAGCTATGAGGGTTATACCAGACCTGAAAATTCCGGCTATTACGCATATGGTATCTGTGCCCAAACAATTTACGTCAACCCGTATAAAAACCTTGTAATAGTGAGAATGGGCCGATCAAACAACGGCTGCGCATTTCTTCCGGTATTATTTGAGCAGCTTAGTATCGTTTGGATAGATGTTCCCGATGATGCATTGTAATTAAGACATTGACATTAAAAAAATATTTTTGTAATTCATTGTTTATCAACACTTTATAAAAATTCTAAAAAATTTTTTAAAAATATTTTAATTTTTTTGTAGTTTATATTATAAACTTGTTTATCTTTGCAGCGTCGTTTAGGACATAAAGTGCACTTATAATTAATTAAAAAAGGTAATTTAAAATTTAAGGTAAACAACAATTTAAAACTTAAAACTATGGAAAACAACATTGAAAACAAAGAAATGACGGCTCAGCAGAGCCTCAACCTCATCAGCGAGATGATGAACAACAGTCGTAAATCAATTCTCAGCAAAAACGGCAAGCACTACATCCTTTGGGGAGTGTTGCTCACTATCGTCTCGTTTGTGATTTACGAATTATGGCACACCACCGGCAATCCGAACTGGAATTTGCTGTGGTTGGCGATGCCTATCATCGGCTTCCCTATGGTGAAAGTTATCAGCAAGAAAGACGCCGAAATCCCGCAAAACATCATCAGCCGTCAGATTAGCGGTTTGTGGCTAGCCTACTGCGCCTTTGTGATGGTAATCTTTGTGGCATCAGTATTTTTCTTAAAACCAATGCAGATGAATCTCTCGCTCATCATCGTGCTGTTACTCGGTTTCACGGAATGCATCTCTGGGATCATGCTGAAAAACTGGACAATTATCATCAGCGGATTCATTCTTGGTGTTGGTGGATCTTTTGCTGCGACTTTGATACAGTCAGCAGAGCAGCTGTTGATGTTCACCATCGGCGGATTGGTCATTATGGTAACAGGCTTGATTGTTAAATCTCAATACAAATAGCCATGTTTCCGAAACTTGACCCACTACTTCATTCCGAGCTGCGGCTGGCGGTGATGTCGATTCTGGCTGGAGTTGACGGAGCCGAGTTCAGCTACATCAAGCAGCAGACCGGCGCCACGTCAGGCAACCTCAGCGTGCAGATCGACAAGCTCAGCGCGGCCGGTTATATCACTGTCGAGAAAGGCTTCAAGGGGAAGGTGCCTTGCACGACATGCAAAATAACCAAGGCAGGGCTCAACGCCTTCGAAAACTACGTCAACTCATTGAAAGAGTATCTCATTTAAAACTTATACCTGTGATTTTTATGGGGAGGGGGCAAAAATTTGTCCCCTTTTTATTTTTCATGCAGCATAATCCGTATTTTTGCGTTTCCATTATAAAATTAATACTATGAAAAATCATATTAAAGCGATTATTATTGCCATTTTGTTTGTATTTATGATGTTTTTGCAGGCATCGGCGCAGAAAAAGCCTTATAACGGCATTGAGTTTTCACGTCATAATTTCGTCGACACATTGAAAATCAAGATTTGGGACGGAGCAATCATTATCCCAGTGGAAATCAACGGGGAAACGAAAAATCTGATGTTCGACACCGGTGCTGAAATGGGTTTCTGGATTGGCGAGGAGGAGGATTGGATGACACCGTCTGGCAACACTATAACTTTTGTAGATTCCCAAAAAACACGCCAAAAAAAGGCTGTTATGAAATTGCCGCCTGTCAAGATGGGCAACATCACTATCGAAAACTATAAAGTGGTGGCTGACAACGGTTTGGAGGATTACGTTTGCGACAAGATTGACGGCGCTTTCGGCTACGACCTTGTGGTTCGCGGCCTCTCATTCAAATTCGACACCAAAGACAGCCTGATGATTGTGACCGACCGCAAAGGATTTTTCTCAAAGGAAGAAAAAGGCCAGCCTACACTTAAATATAAGAGGTATCATAAGACAAACCCGCAAGTTTGGGTGAATTTTCCTTTCCATCGCATAAAGTTATTGTTTGACTCCGGAGCTATAGGCGGTGATTTCGATTTGCCGGAGTATATAATGAGTATTTGGGCTAATAATTATCCTGAGTTGGGACAGAAAATGGATGAATACACGGTGGTGAGAGACACTACAGTTTACCATACCGCCGGATTATTCGGTCGTCTTAACGACACGGTTCCATACAGGATTTTTCATTGTCCCGAGGTGGATATGGGCGGCATCACATTCACCGACGTGTGGGTGTCGACCGACAATCGCACCGGCAAGGTGGGCTCAGCCATATTGAAAAAGAATTCCCTTATCATCGACGGACATAAACGTAAGTTGGTCTTGCTTCCTCACGACGGCAACACAGTGCAGTATTACGGAAACGAGGATAAAAGAGGCGTGAAGTTTCTCCTTGCCGACAAAAACGATACCCTCGGCGTGATTAAAGCGGTGGTGCGCAAAGACGGCGACGCTTACCGCAAAGGCATCCGCAACGACGACTATCTGATACGCATCAACGACGTTGAAATCACTGATTATTGCACTTATTTAAATCTTAAAAACAATGTAAGGGCGAATAATGATTCGCCCCTACGATATATCTTCCGCTCTCCTGAAGGAGAAATAAAAGAGATGGAATGGTGATTATTTCAATAATTCAGCCAGCTTAGTTTCGAGCTCTTCGCCTCTTAAGCCTTTGGCAACCATGATGCCATTCTGGTCGTAGAGGAAGTTGCTCGGGATGGAGACTATTGCGTAGTCATCACTGACATTGCCTTCAACATCGCGCACTTGGATGTATGGAAGTGCATCTTCTTCAACGGCTTCGAGCCATTTTGCTTCATTTCTGTCGACGCTGATACCAATCACTTCAAAACCTTTGGCATGATATTTCTCGTATGCCGCTTTAACGACAGGGTTTTCAGGGAATAATGTCATGTTTTCTCTTGTCTCTTTGAAGAACAGTATATACATGGCCTGCGGGTCGTCGTAGTCAAGAGTTACCTCAGCTTTATTGTCAGCAAACACTATCGTATCCATGACAATCGGTTTTTTGCCGTCCAAAGTCTTGATGAGATAAGCAGTCTGTCCGTCTGAATTGTCAAGGTTTAATTTTACCTTAAACTGGTTGGATTTGTTGCAGCCGCTAAAAATAAGCAATGCCGCCACGATTGATAATAATAGTTTTTTCATAGGATGTAATAATATTTAATAGTTAATTTTTCGAACGGCAAAATTTCAAGAAAAAAGAATAATAATTTAGGAGCTAAAATGCTATTTGTTTAAAAGTTTATAGGTTTACAGTTTAAAAGTTTTTTTATCTTTGCATAAAAATATTTCATGCTATGAGACAGTTTAAAATTACACTTTTTGCGATTGTTGCTTTGTTTGCTTTCGGTTGGCAGACTGCCATGGGACAGGAAAAAGTTACCAGTCCTGACGGGAAGATGGAGCTTCAGTTTGAAGTGATCGACGGCGTGCCGTATTATGCTTTGAAACGCGATGGGAAGCCGGTGGTGCTGCCTTCGAAGATGGGCTTCACCCTTGAATGGCGCGACGATTTGGCTCATGCATTTGTGCTGAAAGATGTGAAATTCGACACTTTCGACGAGACTTGGGAGCCTGTTTGGGGTGAGGAAGCGCAGATTCGCAACCATTATAACGAGATGCTGGTAACGCTCGAGCAGCCTGTAGGTTCTGTTGAGAGCATGGATCATTCGACGGAGAGGAAAGCCACAGTGATGCAGATTCGTTTCAGGCTTTACGACGACGGTTTGGGCTTCAGATATGAGTTTCCGATGGACAATTCTCTCGCATATTTCTGGATCAAGGAGGAACTCACCGAGTTTGCCATGGCTGGCGACCACACCGCATGGTGGATTCCGGGCGACCTTGACACTCAGGAGTTTAACTACACCGAGTCGAGGCTGTGCGAGATTCGCGACTTATGGGATGCCGGTCACAAAAATGGCGGCTGGCCGTGGACAGCGTTCTCGAAAACAGGAGTGCAGACGGCACTTCAGATGAAGACCGACGACGGATTGTATCTGAACATCCACGAGGCGGCGACCTTGGATTTCCCGACCATGCATCTTGATTTGAACGACACAACCATGGTGTTCAGAGCATTCTTAAGCCCAGATGCAACCGGCTACAAGGGCCGCATCCAGACGCCTTGCGTGACGCCTTGGCGCACCGTGATGGTTTGCGAGAAAGCCACCGACGTGTTGGCATCCCGACTGATTCTGAATCTCAATGATCCTTGCGTTTTGGACGATGTGAGTTGGATTCATCCCGTGAAATACATGGGCGTTTGGTGGGAGATGATATCAGGCAAGAGCACCTGGAACTATACCGATGACTTTCCTTCGGTGAAGCTCGGCCAGACTGATTATGAACACGCCACACCTAACGGCAGACACGGCGCCAACAACGAAAACGTGCGCCGATATATTGATTTCGCGGCTGAAAACGGCTTCGACGCTTTGTTGATTGAGGGCTGGAACATCGGCTGGGAAGACTGGTACGCCAAACAGAAAGACTTTGTTTTCGACTTCATCACTCCATATCCTGATTTCGATATGCCAGCTTTGAACAAATACGCCCATGAGAAAGGCATCAGGCTCATAATGCATCACGAAAGCTCAGCATCCACTGTCAATTACGAGCGTTGGATGGAGAAGGCCTACACTTTGATGAACCAATACGGTTACGATGCCGTGAAAGGCGGCTATGTGGGCACCATCATCCCGTTTGGCGAGGGGCATTACAGCCAGCCTATCAATAACCACTATCATTATTGCATCACCGAAGCGGCAAAACATCATATAATGGTCAACTCGCATGAAGCGGTACGCCCGACAGGTTTGTGCCGCACATGGCCTAACATGATTGGTAACGAAAGCGCCATGGGAACCGAGTTCAGGGGCAGAATTCACCCCGGACACACTACCATTTTGCCGTTCACTAGGCTTCAAGGCGGCCCGATGGACTACACACCGGGCATTTTCGAGACCGATATGGGCAAGATTGTGGCATGGGACAAAGGAGACCTGATGCAGCACACAATCTGCAACCAGCTGGGATTGTATGTGACGTTCTACTCGCCTTTGCAGATGGCTGCCGATTTCCCTGAGCATTACTCCCAGTTTATGGACGCGTTCCAATTTATCAAAGACGTGGCGGTGGATTGGGACAAATCAATTTATCTGTATGCCGAACCTGGCGCATATATTGTGACAGCTCGTCATCCGAAGATTTCGACATTGAACAAAGCGGCTGACGGCGTGGGAGAATTGGCAGACGGCAAGAAAGGTGTGATTAACAGCGTGACACGTTTTGTTTACGCCCTGCCTGACGATGCCACCGCCGATGATTTGAAAAACGCCGAACCGCGGGATGTGTGGTATGTTGGCGGCATCACTGATGAGAACGCCCGTGAATTCAAGGTGAAACTGGATTTTTTGAAACACGGCGTGAAATACGAGGCGATCATTTATTCCGATGCCAAAGACGCTAGCGGAATCCCTGGCGACGGCTACAACCCGCAGGCGTACACGATAACAAAGAAGACTGTCACATCAAAAAGCGTGTTGAAGATGAAGATGGCACCGTGCGGAGGGTTTGCTGTTTCAATCAGAGAAATAAGACAGGATTAACATGTTATTATTAGACAAGATTTACAAGATTAGGACTATCAAATTCTGATGATAAAATCTTGTAAATCCTGTCAAAAAAACATCATGTCAATCTTGTTAATCCTGTCTTAAAAAAGAAAAACATGAAGCGCCTTTATCAAATTATAATCCTTGTCACCGTTCTTGTCTCCTGCAGCAAAACCTCGCATTTCGAAATAAAAACCCATTACACAAATGAGCCTAGGTTCAGTTGGAATTTTGAGTCGGATGCGAAGAATGTGAAGCAGACGAGCTACAGGATTATTGTGGCTTCAACTTTGGACGGAGCTCTACGAGGTGTGGGAGATCTTTGGGATTCAGGCGTAATCTATTCTGACAGAATGCTTTACATTCCTTACAAAGGCAAGCCTCTGCAAAGTCGCGACAAGGCGTTTTGGAAGGTTTTTGCAACCTTATCTTACGATAAAAACAAGACCGTTTCTGTTGAAAGCGACGTCAAAGCATTTGAGATAAGTCTCTTAGAATCAAGCGATTGGCAGGCAAAATGGATTGGACACGAGTTTGACGACGATGTGCTTGTCGGGAAGACACGGTTGGCGGCAAGATACCTTCGAAAAGAGTTTCATTTGGATGAAAACATCGCCGAGGCGCGGCTCTATGTCAGCGGACTCGGGCAATGCAGCGCTTACATCAATGGAGTTGAAATCGCACCCGACGAGTTGCTGAAGCCGGCATTATCTGATTACCGTAAACGAGTGTATTTCAACACTTTCGATGTCACCGATTTGCTTAAAAACGGCGACAACGCCATCGGTGTGACTCTTGCTGGAGGTCGTTTCACAGCTATGCGTTATAACGCCCAAAATCCTGATTTCGACTTCACCGACAATGTGCTGCATTTCGGCACGCCACGCATGATTTTACAGCTCGAAATAATATATGAAGACGGCAGCAAGTCGTTGATTGTCAGTGATGAATCATGGAGAATCACCAACAAAGGACCGATTCGGACTTCCAACGAATACGACGGCGAGACTTACGATGAAAATTACGACCTTGGCGATTGGACTTTGCCAAATTACGATGATACTTCCTGGTTAAAAGCAGAACTTGTCGAAGCCCCGAAAGGCGAGCTAAAACCGCAAATGAATCCAAACATTAAAATTCAGGATTTGCTAACGCCTGCTGCCATTTTCAAGAAAGGCGACAAATGGATTCTCGACATGGGACAGAACATGGTCGGGGTGTTGGAGATGAACATTTCAGGACAAAAACCAGGCGATACCATTACTATGCGGTTTGCTGAAAATATTTATCCCGACAACACCATTGATGTTAGAAATCTGCGCTCAGCGGAGGCGATAGACAGATATATTTTATCAAATGTAGAGACGCGCCATGGCACGTCTCTACGGTGGAAACCATTGTTTACGTATCACGGCTTCCGTTACGTTGAAATCGAAGGCCTCCGAGAACATCCGAAAACATCTGATTTTCTTGGGCTTGTCTTTTACGATGAGATGCAGACAACAGGCTCTATCGAGACCTCAAACGAGATTTTGAACGCCGTTTATCGCAACGCTTTCTGGGGAATCCGTGGAAACTACCGTTCAATGCCTACCGACTGTCCGCAGCGTGACGAGCGCATGGGCTGGACTGGCGACAGAGCTACAGGCTGCTATGGTGAATCGTATATATTTGATAATCATCAGCTTTACGCAAAATGGCTCGACGACGGCGAAGACTGCCAGCTCGAAAACGGCTCCATTTCCGACGTGTTTCCTCCCTATTGGCGCAACTACACCAACAGCATGACGTGGCCTGGCGCTTTAATCACAGTGGCCGACATGATTTACACCCGTTTTGGCGACGAAAAGCCTATCCGTGAGCATTATCAGGCAATGAAAAAATGGCTTAACTTCATGAAAACCAGATACATGTTCGATGGCATCATGAAACGCGATCAATATGGTGACTGGTGTATGCCGCCGGAATCGCCAGAGTTGATTCATTCGCACGACAGAGACCGCCGGACACGTTCGATGATAATTGCGACGCCGTACTACTGTTATCTTTCAAATAAAATAGCAAAATTCGCTGAAATATTAGGTTTTACTGATGATGTAGAATATTATCGGAACGAAGTTTCCGCCACGACTGAGTCTTACAATTCAAAATATTTGAATCAGCAAATATGGCGTTACGACAACAACACCGTGACTGCCAACATCCTGCCATTGTTTTTCGGGATGGTTCCGAAAGGTCACGAAACCGACGTTTTAGAAAACATCGTTGACCGCACCGAAGACCTGCACGATAATCACGTTTCGACAGGCGTTGTCGGCATCCAATTTTTGATGCGAACGCTCACTGAATACGGTCGCGGCGACCTAGCACTGCAGATTGCCACCAACGACACCTATCCAAGCTGGGGTTACATGGTCCGCAACGGCGCAACCACCATTTGGGAACTCTGGAACGGCAACACCGCTGACCCTTCGATGAACTCCGGCAACCATGTAATGCTCCTCGGCGACCTCATTCTCTGGGAATACGAATATCTCGGTGGCATCCGCGCCCTTGAGCCAGGCTACAAAAAGATTCAGCTGAAGCCCTACCCTATTGACGGTCTTGACTTTGTGAACTGCTCCTACAACTCCGTCAGCGGTCGCATCGAGAGCAACTGGAAACGCAATGACAAGCGTTTCGAGTGGGACATTGTGATTCCTGCCAACACCGAAGCCGAGGTTTGGTTTCCGACTTCTAAAGGCTATAAAGTAAAGAATTTCGGCAGCGGAAAGTATCATTTTTCTAACTAATTTTTACTATTTTTGCAAAAACATCTCTATATGGAAAAGCTTAGCAACGTTGATAAACTGGCGAAATACCTGATTTTTGTGGGTATTATAGCTGTTGTGTTCTCGGTGTGCTGGTACTTCAGCACCGTGCTGATTTATATCGTTTTGGCGTTCGTGGTGTCACTCATCAGCCGACCTCTGGCACGCCTCATTGGAAAAATCCGCATCAAAGGAAAAAGCGCACCCGAATGGCTTCTGTCGATACTGTCAATCATCCTTGTCATCGCTATCCTGCTTATGGTGGTCCTGCTGGTGATTCCAGTGATTACCAACATCATCAATGACGCTTCGCTGTTCAGCAATATCAACACCTCTGACGGACATCTGGGCGATACCATCAACGACTGGATAATCGGCATATTCCCAAGCCTCGGCGAGGATTTCGACGCCATAGGAACGCTGCTCAACTACCTGAAAGGTCTGTTGTCTGACTTCAACATCACGGGTCTCATCGGCTCGGTAGGCTCCATCGTTATCGACCTTGCCATAGGACTGTTCGCAGTGGTTTTCATCTCTTTCTTCTTCGTAAAAGACGAAAAATTATTCTCTAAGATTGTCGCCGCCCTGGTCCCTGACCGCATCGAAGCCTCAGTGACCGAGTCAATCCACGATATCCAGCGCTTGCTTTCACGTTATTTTGTTGGTATTATCGTTGAGATGCTCAGCGTCGCTCTCCTTAATTTCCTTGGGTTGTGGCTCATCGCACGCATCAGCGTCACTTATGCTCTCGGCATCGCATTTATCGCGGGAATCCTCAATATCCTTCCTTATGTTGGACCTATCATCGGTGAGATCCTCGGCGCGCTCCTCGGCATGGTGCTCCACTACGGCGCCAACGTCGGCTTGGACGTCAACATCTGGATTTTCGCATTGATTATCATTGCGATAATGCTGACAGTTCAGCTCGTCGATAACTTCCTGCTGCAGCCGATTATCTACTCGACCAGTATCCAGGCGACACCGCTCGAGATTTTCATCGTGATGCTCCTGGCAGGACACATCGCAGGCATCTTAGGCATGCTCGCTGCAATCCCAGCATACACAGTGATTCGCGTCATCGCAGGCCGTTTCTTCTACGACAAAAAAATCGTGCAACGGCTGATGCCTGACATTAAAAAAGAATAAACTCCAACGTTCCACCATCCAAAATCTGTTTATGTGTGATGGTGTAGTCTTTTATCGATTTTCCGTTCAGTTTCACACTCTTGACATGAATCTTTTCAGCCGTCTTGTTCGGTGCTGAAATCACGAAATCGTTGCCGTTTTCAAGATGCAAAACCGCTTTTTTAAATAATGGCGTGCCGATGACATATTCCGCTGAGCCCGCGTGGAACGGATAGAATCCGAGGCTGGAGAAGATGTACCAAGCCGACATCTGTCCGCAGTCGTCGTTGCCGGCGTAGCCGCATGGAGTGGCACGGTAAAATTCTGAGCGAACCTGCTCCACCAATTCCTGCGTTCTATCAGGTTTTCCTGCGAAATTATAAAGATAAACAGTGTGATGACTTGGCTCATTGCCGTGCGCGTACTGACCGATAAAGCCGCTGGCATTACCGTCTACATTGCCCGAAGTGGCGGTCAGACTGAAGTTTTCGTCAAGTTTCTTCAAAAACGCTTTCTTGCTGCCGAAGAGGTTGATCAAACCTTGCGGATCTTGCGGCACAAACCACATATATTGCCATGCGTTGCCCTCGACAAAGCACGGTTGTTCGTAGCTGAGCGGGTCGAAACCCTCAATCCAGTTTCCGTTTTCGTCTTTCGGACGGAAGAATCCTGTTTCAGGGTCGAAGAGGTTCTTATAAAACATGCTGCGACGGTAGAAACGCTCGTAATCTTCAGTCTTTCCTAGCTTTTTCGCAACCAAAGCCACGCAAGCGTCGTCGAAAGCCTGCTCCATGGTGATACTCACGCTCTCGTCCTGCAGTGTCTGCGGCAGATATTCATATTTCTCCCAAATTTCGAATGGCGAGTTGTAATGGCTTCTTGTGCTGCTCTCAACCATAGCCTGATAAGCCTCTTCCACGTCAATGCCGGGAATTTCAGCCAAAATCGCGTCCGCTAAAACCGGAATGGCGTGGTTGCCAATCATGCAGTAGTTGTCCTGTCCCCAGAGATCCCAAATCGGCAGATAGCCGTATGTTTTATGATGCAAAACCATGTCGTTGACAAACTGTGCGGCGTTTTTAGAATCGATGAGCGTATACAGCGGATGTGCGGCGCGGAAAGTGTCCCACAGACTGAAAGTGCTGTGATATGTCTGTCCTTCAGGCATCTGCTTGATCTCGAAATTCGTGTCCATGTAGCGGCCATCGACGTCGCTCATGGTGTTCGGCTGCATCAAAACGTGATAAAGTCCAGTGTAGAATATGGTTTTCTGCTCGTCGGTGCCTTCAACGTCGATGCGAGCAAGTTCTTTTTGCCAAACGTCATGCGCATTTTGCACATATTCATCAAAATTCCAGCTCTGAGCCTCAGCAAGCATGTTTTTACGCGCCCCATCGTTATCGACAGGCGATATCGCCACTTTAACTATAAGTTCCTGACTATCATTTGGATCGAAGGTCAGGGCAGCGCGAGGTGTGCGACCATTCACCACGTCGCTGTTGCCCACATTCAAACCGCCATTCATTAAAATGTGTTTGCTGATTGGCTTTGAAAACTCGGCTCTGAAGTAAATCTTACGAAGCTTTGCCCATCCGCAAACCACGCGATAGCCTTCAACAGTGTGGTCATCGACAATTCTTATCTGACCTTGAATGATGTCATAAAAACGACGGCCGGAATAATAGGCGTCTTTGCGATAAACGCCGCGATCCATGTCGAGAATCACAGTTTGTGGTTTTCCTGCCGGGAAAGTATATTTTGTGATACCGGTTCTGACAGTGGCCGAAACTTCCACATTAACGCCGCTGTCTTCCAGCAAAACCTGATAATATCCTGGTGTTGCCGACTCATTCTCATGACTGTAACGTTGACAGAAATAGGCTTTTTTTAGCTGTTCTGGTGTCACTTCGTAAGACACAGGCATCAGACTCACGTCGATTAGGTCAGTGCAACCAGTTCCGCTGAGATGAGTGTGTGTAAAGCCGAAAATGGTGTCTTTGTTGTAGTCGTAGCCAGAACAAGGATCCCAAGTGACCATCTGTTCGGTTTCGGGACTGAGCTGCACCATTCCTTGAGGCAGCGTCACACCCGGGAATGTGCTTCCGCTCAATGCGCCCGTCTCGTCGGTCTGCGTCCCGATGAAAGGATTGACAAACTTAGTGTAATCGTTATTCTGCGCAATCATAAAAATTGGCAGAACCAAAGATAAAATAAGGGTCAAATATTTTTTCATAGCGATTAAATTTTCGATGCACAAAAGTAAAGAAAAAAGCTGTACATTTGCGAAAAAATATGACGATGACAAAACAAATATTTCTGGCGGGCGGTTGCTTCTGGGGCACCGAACATTATTTCAAAATGATCGACGGCGTGGTCGGGACAAAGGTCGGCTATGCCAACAGCATCAAGGAAAACCCCACGTATAAAGAGGTGTGCAGCGGCGAGACAAAGGCTGCCGAAACCGTCAAAGTGGAATACGATCCTTCAAAAATCAGCCTCGAGTTCCTGCTCAATATGTATTTCCATGCCATCGACCCGACCAGCGTCAACCAGCAAGGCCACGACGTCGGATTGCAGTACCGCACAGGCATTTACTACACCGATTCTAATGATTTACCTATAATTAACAAGGTAATGGCGGAACAGCAAGCAAAAATCTCAGGCAAGATCGCCGTCGAAGTAATGCCTCTGCAGAATTTCTACACCGCCGAAGACTACCATCAGGATTATCTCGAAAAGAACCCTGACGGGTATTGTCATTTGCCGGTGGAATTGTTTGAATTTGCAAAATCGCATAAAATGCTGAGGATTCCCTAATTGTTAATAGGTTTAAGGTTCAAGAGCAAGACGGAAACCAAAATAATTATCATAATAATTAGGCATCTCTATACCTCGCTTTGCAATACGGCAAAACAACTCCTTATATCCCCAACTACCGCCACGATGGATTTTATATATTCCAGAAGACGAACCTTGTGGATTTAATTGGTCTTCGGCTTTATAATCATCTTGCCAGTCAAGACACCACTCTAAAACATTGCCAGTCATGTCATAAATATTCAATTCATTAGGTTTTTTCATTCCCACAGGATGTGTGGTATTTCCACCATTTTCATAATACCATGCAACATCATCGATATTATTACTTCCGCTATATTTATATCCATTGCTATTGATTCCTCCTCTCGCTGCATATTCCCATTCAGCCTCGGTAGGTAAATGAAATTTTAGGCCTGTAAGTTGATTTAGCTTTCGAATAAACTCTTGACAATTATTCCAATTAACACAATCAACAGGGAGATTATCACCTTTGAAAAAACTTGGGTTATTACCCATAACTGCTTTCCATAAATCTTGTGTAACCTCAAATTTTCCAATATAATAGTTTCCTAATATTACATTATGTGTTGGTTTCTCATTATCATTACATCTATTCCCCTGCTCGGAAGTACAACCCATAGTAAACATACCTCCTTTAACATATACCATCTCAAATGACACACCGTTCACCGTAAATATTTTATTGCCATTATTTGCTATTGAAACTGTCGGTTTTGCATACTCTTCATTATTAATTGGATACAGCGTCTGTTTATTTATGTTTATATCTTCCTCTAGCTTAACATTTTCAAATCGCTTATTGTGATCACCTGTTTTTATTGTAATAATATCAACTAGAGATACATAACCATATTTCCTTAATTCTATTGAATGTTGACCCGGTTTTATTTTTTTTACTTTATATGGAGTAATGCCAACTTTATTCTCATCAATATAAACCTCAGCACCGTTTGGTTCACTATTAATTGTAATATATCCAAAATTAGGTTCAAGAACAACCTTGATTTCCTTATCTTCCAATTTATCAAAATACACCAACCCTTCTTTCGGAAAATAATCATCGCAAACTACTTTATACCTATGCTCTTCTGCGATTGATACTATTTTACTTGCATATCCTGTACCGATAAATTCATCATCAATATAAATCTTTGCGTCTGTTTGGTCAACTTTAATAATCAAATAATTATTCTTGTCTAATTTGGGTGATTTATTTACAAGGGTCATCTCATAGCCTTGTTTTGGGGTTAAGTCAAAAGGTAATGTAAACTCCACTGAACTGAAATCATGATGTGAAATTTTCAAGTAACTGGCATATTGTGCAGTTAAATATACCCAAACTTCACCGTCTTTATATTCAAGCATAATGAAAGTTCCGGCATTGCCATTGAATTTTAATTCACGTCTCTGTTTATCGGTTATATTTTCGGTTCTCACTTTAATAACCGAAAAAGGCAAATCGTTGTCATCGGTTTGATAATTCTGGTCTGGATTTATATTAACAAAGCCTTTGACTTCCTTAAACGATCCTTCTTTAACTTCTAATTGCGCCATCATGTCAAATGAGAAGAAAATGCCAAATAATAAAATGAAAACTTTTCTCATATGTCAATTTTATATAATTTAATGATGCAAAGATACTTGTATTTTCATAGAAATCAAAAATAATTTTGAAAAAGTAGCTGCAACTTTCAAAAAAAGTAGTATATTTGCAGTGTAAAATAAAGGGCTGCCAGAGCCATGATTCGCGGAACGGTGGCAGGCGCTATGCGCGTGTTGAGTGGTTCGACCCCACCGACAGTCCTTTATTTTATTTTTGTATATTTTCGCATTTCAAATTCATCAACTCCCCTTAATTTAGAAGCAGTTACTAAAGTTACAACTTCTTTTTTGCCATTGTCAAGCTTTATTTTAACATTGGTTTCAAGAACAAATTTGTTCTGCATATCGGTATAAGTATATCTTTTAGTTTCAGAATCATAATAAATAGACATGTATGATTTCGTAAAAGGAAAGTTTTGTACATCTTCTTTACTAACTGCAATACCCGAACTTACTTTAGAATCTCTCCATATATGTTCCAAATCATCATTTTTGAAATAAATCGCCCTGTTTATAATTGGTGTACCTAATTCTTGTGCATGACAAGCAACCGCATCATCAACAATACCAACGAGAATTGGATATGATGTTATATATCCTTTCTCTTTAAATTCATTATAAGCTAAAGCTATAGCCTCGTAAGCTCTTTGCTCAATGCTTTCGCATCTTTTATCATATTGTCTTTTCATATTTAATAAATTTTGGCATTCGTTCATAAAAACAAGCCATCCATAAACTAAAAAACTATTGCAAAGATAATCATTTTTTCCTTAACAGGCAAGCTTTTTTTAGATTTTTAATAAGATTTTATCAAGATTTCTCGCCGTCAGGCGACACAAAAAATGCCGCGGGCGCGCCCGCGGCATTTTTCCATTAAGCTATTTAGCTATTAGCTACTAAACTATTCCGCTGTCTCCTCAACAATTTCCACTGCAGCCTTCTGGCAGCAACTCTTGAACGGTCTCATGTCCTTCGGCAAGATGAAATAAACCGCCACGCAGAGACAGACCGCGAAGATGAACCAATTCAAAATGCGTCTCCACAAAGGAGCTTTTGTGGTGAACGGGTCTTTTGTCTTCACGATAGGATATTTCGCAATGCCTGTCAATGTGGCACCGAACTTGGTGTTGACCAAAATTCTCTGGTTCAAAGCCCAGCCGTTGGCATTCAAAATAGGCGCGAGGTTGCGTTTTCTCAGCTTCAGCCAAGCCATAATCATGCTCGGACCGGAGATTATCGCAATGATTATCAAGAAGAAAATCACGATGTTGTACCAATGTGCTCCAAGCCATTCAAACAATCCGCCTATAGCAGATGCCACCAAGCCTAATGCCAAACCTATGGCAGCAAAGATACCGGCGAACTTGGCGATGTCGAACGGTGGCTTCACCTCTGGTTTATTACCGTCAGCAGGGATGTTGGCGTTGTCAATCTTCGCGTTGGCATCAGCCATAACCTTGGCGTCCTTCTCGGCGGCGCGTTTGTTGATCATGTCTTCCACCGACTTAGCCATCTTGCGGTAAGGTGACCAGAAGGCTTGACGGATGCTGATAGGATTTTCAATGATCTTAGTCACTGTGGCGTTCCAGCCGAGACCGTCGCGGTCATAGAACACGGCGTTTTTGCCCACCATGATGGAACCAGCCTCACCATCGGTGACGACAGCGGCGATTGTCATGGTGCCCGGCTTGCTCTTGCATGTGCAGTCGCAATACAAGATGTACATATTGCTCAACGGTGCCATAGCGCCTTGTGCGCCCATATCGCTCACCTTGATGCAGAGGTCGCAGGCGCGCTCGTCGATGTACAAAGTACCGGCCTGGAAGATGGCTTTTTTCTCAGGACTATAAAAATCGCTGAATGTCACGAAGTTAGTCAGCAAGGTGAAGAAGTCTCTGTAAAGATGCAGCAGCTTGTCTACCTGGTCGATGGCGTTCGATTTGCTCTCGAGAGCTTTATCTTGTGCAATAAGGTCGAGCAGTGTTTCTTTCTTGTTCTCAGCAAGGATGTTTTTAGCTGTGTCGTAGCCCAAACCTTCAACTTCGACGCCTTTCTTCGCACCCATCCAAGCGTTGTATGCGTTGAACTTGGTCAAGATGCTAACCCATTGTTCCTCAGTGAGATATTCTGCATTAGGATATTCTTTATCGATAACCGAAGCCTTCAACGCAGCCATAGCGCCAGCCCATGCCGGGTTGATTTCCTTGCCAAGTGGAAGCTTGTGCTCGGCGTTGACACGCGCCAACGGATATGTGGCTATCTCGGCGGTGCTTGCAGCGAGATTGTTGCCGCTGATTTCGCCGATTTTCGCTGACGATACATCCAAAACCGAAGCGCTGTCGGTGTTGAAAGAAGCGAGTTTGCAACGCATGAAGAAGTCGTCGATCTTGTCTTTCACTGCCATGCATGCCGCCAGAGCGTTCGCTGTGTCGTCGCCATAAGGGAAAATGTTGGCTTTATCAGCGTCGCCGGCGTCTTTCCATGCTGTGTAATCAGCCAAAGCGGTATAGAAAGTCTCTATCTTGTCGTTGTCGATGCCCGGGTCGCCGCTACGGTCAGTCACGCCGCCCATGCTGTCGATCACATTCTTGATGAGCGCCTTTACAGCCTCGTCGTCAGCTGAGTTTTCGGTGATGATGCCGTCGCCGTTGAAACGTGTCTTTGCGAAAATCGCTATGCTGTCCGACACATCGGCAATAGAAATATTATCCTTCTCAAGTCCCAGATTCTCGAGGATTTGCTTCGAAGTATCATGCAGATGAAGACCTTCTTCGTTAGCGGTGTTGAATGCCGTGAACGGGATGAAAGCCTCGCGTTTCAACAAAAGTTCCGGGTCGTTGATGACTTTTGTAAGCCATTTCGAGGCTGCCACGACTTCTTCAATGTGAATTTTGCCGTCACCGTTGGTGTCGAGCATCGTCATGGTCTTCTCATCGATTTCCATGCCTTTCAGCGGGCAGCTCAAGGCCGTCCATAGTTTTCTGTCAAGCTCATCCAAGTGCAGGATGTCCTGTCCCGACTCGATGTTCACTCTAGTGACACCACCGACGGTCGAAAACTTCCAATCGTAATTGCCATTTGATTTCATAATTAATTAACTTTTATAAATTCATAATTTATATTTCTTCCAATTTTCAAAATCGTGTAAAACGCATCCGGATAATGGTCTTCCAGTGCGTCAACCCTCAAATAAACCACATCCTTGAACATCGTCAGATCCCGCGAATGCGAATGCCCCTGCAAAACCATCGAAACGTCGTATCTGTCGAACAAATCGAGCAAATCGTAGGTCTCTTCCATATTGAAATTGCTGGTGTGACCCTGCGAGGTGTCTTTCTTGAAGAAATGTGTGTGCGTGAACACAATGATATGCCTGAAACCATGATTTTGCTTGTCTTTCAAGGCGTTCTCGAGCCATTCACGCTGATCTGCACCAAGCGTTCCACTTGCCGATTCGATGGCGACATAAAGATCTTTGTATCCGCTGACTGTCTGAACCTCAAACCAATACGTCGACGAGCCGAATCTCTTGAAATATTCAGGCCACTGGTCAAAATAAATATCGTGGTTGCCTGTGGTGTAGTATATCTTGCGTCCCGCATCGCTCACAGGCTTCACATGCTCCGCGAAATAGTCAAAATGCCCTGTCGCGTTGATAAGGTCGCCGAGACATAACGAAAACGGTGCCGCTTCTGTATCTGCAAGATAATCAGAAACATATCTGTCAAGATTGTCTGTCGAAAAGTCAACATGAATATCGCTCATAACGTAAACACGGTAATCGTCAGGCACATCGGTAATCTTGTCGTAGCCATGCTGGTTGTTGTACTCCATCGACTGCGCGAAACGCTCATCCGGCGACTCGTTAAACGTCATCAAAATCCCCAAATAATCAATATTTTTCCCACAGGAATTGATCAAAAGCACCAAACACCCCACAATCACCGTCATTCCAAGTCGCCCCGCTGCGAGGAACCTCGTTAAACTGTTTCTGTCTCTTTTCATAGCTTATACCTCACTCCTATTCTCATTACCGCCTCATAAAACTTCACCGTACCGTGAAACATTCCCGCCGCTTGCAGCGTTCCCTCGGCCACAGCGCTCCATTTGTCTTTGAAATCCCATCGTCCGCCAAGGCTGCAGATAGGTTCCCTAACACGTTCGTATTCATAATCGTTGAAATTGCTGCCCGTAAGATACACATCCCAATTATTGTCGAATCCCATAATGCTGACAGTAAGTTTATAAAGCACGTTAAATGGCTCTGTGACATAGTTGTCCAACGAATGCCATTCTCTTCCCAAAGCGTCAATCGTCTTTGAAAAAACGCCCACCTGAACTAAAAAATGACGCATTTTGAACCCCGCGCTGCCGGCATAAACAAATTCATACGACTTATATTGCGCGAATATCCTCGAATGCAGCGTACCGTCTACAAAAACATAGCCGTTGCGGCACACCTGAAACGAAGGACTTACGGTCAAACCCATCGAAAACGTCTTCGGCGTCAAGGCTTCCAAATTCACGGAAATATCAGTGTTGTCAACGTGTAAGCAGCATTTGAGGTCTGCGCCGCCGTACCATTTGTAGGTGTTGCTGTAACCTGCCACACCAAGCGCCATGAAATCGGCCGAGATGCTGTGTCTCTTCGTCTCCTGAGCGTTCAAAAAACAGGTCAGAATCAGACAAAACAGCAAAAAAATATGATGTTTTTTAGCCATAACCAGCAAAACATTTATTATCATCGCAAATTTATAAAAAAAAATATATGATTTCACATTAAATTTATTAGTATTTTTGCTTTCTAAAAAATAAGGTATGAAAGATTTAAAAGATTACGTACGTTCTATACCAGGTTTTCCTAAACCAGGAATTATTTTCCGTGATATAACCACCTTGATCAACGACGCGGATGGCTTCAATCAAGCTATAGACGACATGTGCGAAAAGGTGAAAGACATTGATTTTGATGTCATTGCAGGTGCTGAAGCCCGCGGATTCATCTTTGGCGCCGCCATGGCTTATAAGATGCACAAACCTCTTGTTCTGATTCGTAAAAAAGGGAAATTGCCAACCAGAGTCATCACACAGGAATATGAACTTGAGTACGGCACAGGCACTTTGGAGATGCATGTTGACAGCTTCAAACCAGGCGCAAAAGTGCTTATCGTCGACGACCTGCTGGCTACCGGGGGCACCACCAAGGCAATAACACAACTGGTGAACAAGGCAGGCGGCGTGGTGGCTGGCATCAGCGTACTTATCGAGCTTGTTGACCTGAAAGGACGTAAGCGTCTGACCGAATTCCCAGTCTTCAGTTCAATATCATTTGAAGGAGAATAATAATGTACGCGCTTTTTAAGAAAGAAATAAACAATTTTTTAAGCTCCCTCATCGGGATCATGGTGGTGGTGGTTTTCCTACTCATCACCGGACTGTTCCTGTGGGTGTTCAACAGCGACTTCAACATCATGTCGTACGGCTACGCCAGCCTCGACAGCCTGTTCATCCTCGCTCCGTGGGTGTTTCTGTTCCTCGTGCCTGCCGTCACCATGCGTTTCTTCGCTGAGGAAAAACGCACCGGCACCATCGAGATGCTGCTCACCAAGCCTCTGTCCGATTGGCAGATTGTGGGCGCTAAATACCTCGCCGGCGTCGCCCTGGTGCTCCTAGCACTCATCCCGACACTCATTTATTACATCTCAGTCTCACGCCTCGCCATGCCGGTCGGCAACGTCGACCACGGCGGCATCTGGGGCTCGTACATCGGACTGTTTTTCCTCAGCGCAGCCTTCGTCTCGATAGGCGTTTTCTGCAGCTCAGTGACTAACAATCAAATACTTGCGTTCATCCTCTCGGTGTTCCTTTGCGGATTTCTCTACATCGGCTTTGACCTGATTTATTCCCTTTCATTGTTCGGAAAAGTCGATCTTTTCATCCAGCAACTGGGAATGTCGGCGCACTACAGCTCCATGAGCCGTGGCGTCATCGACACCCGCGACCTGATATATTTTCTCAGCGTTATTGTTTTATTCTTAAGCCTGACAAAACTGACTTTGTCGAGCAGAAAATGGTAGGAGGCGATATGGAAAACAAGAGAAAAAACATCAAGCGCAACGAGATCACATCCTTGGTTATCACATTGATAATCATAGTGTTGACGAATATAATCGGGGCATTCGTTTATACACGTTTTGACCTCACTTCCGAGAAACGTTACACCATCTCCGACACCTCTAAAGACATCCTCAAAAACCTCGACGACTACGTCTATTTCCGTGTCTATCTCGAAGGAGAATTCCCGGCAGGCTTCAAAAAGCTCCGCAAAGAAACTAAAGAGATGCTCGACGAGTTCCGAGCCTACTCCAAATTCATTGATTATGAATTCATTAACCCTTCGGAAAGCAACGATGCGTCGGAACGTCAGGAAACTTATAAGATTTTGTGGCAGAGCGGATTGAACTACTATACCGAGACGGTACAGACCAATACCGGAATGCAGCAGATCATGATTTGGCCCGGCATCATCATGAGTTATCGTGAAAACGAGCTCGCCATCGACCTGCTCTCAGGACAGTCGGGACAGAGCCAGGAAACTGTGCTTAACAATTCTGCGCAAGATCTTGAGTATAAGCTAATCAGCGCCATCAAAGAGATCTCGACCACCAACAAACCTACAATCGCTTTCGTCGACGGCCACGGTGAACTTGCCGACCTCGAGGTTTACGACATCGCCAACACTCTCGCAAAGAAATATCTCATCAAGAGAGCAACACTGAACGAACAGCTTAACTCATTGATGAAGAGAGACTTCGATCGAGACAGCAACATCGTCATCAAGCCGGCTTACGACGCCATCGTGATAGCAAAACCTGTCGAGCCGTTCTCAGAAAAGGATAAGTTCATCATCGACCAATATATCATGTACGGCGGCAAGGTGATGTGGCTTCTCGACGCCGTCAACGCCTCTATGGACAGCCTGCAAAACGCCGAATCTACTATGGGTCTCGCACTCAACCTCAACCTCGACGACCAGCTGTTCAAATACGGTGTCAAAATGAACCGCAATCTTCTACTCGCCTATCCTTGCGCGCAGATAGGACTGGTCACCGGACAAGGCAACAACCTGCAGAGCACACTGCTGCCTTGGTATTATTTCCCATTGCTCAGCCCAGCGTCAGAGCATCCTATCGTGAGAAACATCGAGGCTGTGAAAGCCGATTTCGTAAGTTCTTTGGAATCAACCACTTCATCGCCTGAGATTCAGAAAATTCCACTTCTCAAGACTTCAGATTACACCAAAGTGTCGAGCGCACCGGTCTACATCTCACTTGATATCCTGAACCAACGTCCGAGTACGAATATGTTCCCGCAAAAAGGCATGACGGTGGCATATCTCCTCAACGGAAAGTTCAGCTCTCTATACGAAAACCGAATGCCGTCATCTATCATGGAGTCGTCTGAGATAGGTTTTAAAGTCGAAGGCGAGCCTACCTCCATGATTGTCATCGCTGACGGCGACATCATACGCAACCAGCTGGCGCAACTCGACTACGCTAAGAAAAACAACAAACGTATAGGCTCGCCACTGCCTCTTGGCTACGATCAATACACAAATATCACTTATGGCAACAAACAGTTTATCGAGAACGCCGTCGCTTATCTCCTTGAAGGTGAAGGACTTATCAGTATCAGATCACGTGAACTGAAGATTCGTCTCCTCGACATGAACAAGATCAACGGCAGTCAGATAAAATGGCAGTTCATCAACGTGGTACTGCCATCAGCCATCATGATTTTACTTGGAATAGTTTTGGCAATATTAAGAAAAAGAAAATATAATAAATGAAAAAGAAAAACATAATTTCAATAGTAATCGTCGCGGTTTTGATCGTCATCGCCGGCGTTCTCATCGGCAACAACCGCTACCTCAGTTCACTTCGCAGCGAGGCTTCAGATTTCACGGTCTACGACACCGCATCAATCACCAAGCTCTTCTTCGCGGATAAGAGCGGCAACAAGGTTTTGCTCGAGCGCCACGGCACGGCATGGATGGTCAATGACGAGTTCATCGCCAACCAGACCATGGTCAACGAGATGCTTTACACTCTCAACCGTATGCGCATCAAAATGCCAGTGTCTATTAAGAAAAGCGACAATATAGTGACACGAATGTCGGGCACCAACACCAAGGTCGAGGTCTACCAGATGCTCCCGCGCATCAACCTGTTCAACAAGGTGAAGATGTTCTATCATGAAACCCGCAGCAAGGTATTTTACATAGGCGACGTTACTCAAGACAACCAAGGCACTTACGTCCTGAAAGAAGGCGGCGACAAGGTGTATATCGTTCATCTTCACGGCTTTAGAGGCTTCATCAGCTCGCGTTTCACCGCAAGTCCTATCGACTGGCGTAACCATACCATCTTTGCCGAACCTATGGATAACATCGAGTCAGTGAAACTCGAAATCAACGGCGACTTACATAACAGCTTTATAATCAACAAGATAAGTCGCGCTCAATATACCATGAACCGACTTGACGGTGAGGCTGTCGACTTCAGCGACAACAAGGTTCTTACGCTCATGCTGGCGTTCAAAGACGTGCGTTTTGAGGCTTTCCTCAACGATATCGAGCCAGCTCGCCGCGACTCCATCATCAACTCGCCTTTCCTTGAAAGACTGACACTTACAACCAGCGACGGCAAGAGCAGAAGCGTCACAACATACAGCCTGCGCCCTAACTCCGACATCTACAACTATAGCGAGGAAGACATGAAGGATTTTCACGATATGCTCACCGATCCCGACCACAAATACGCGCTTCTCAGCGAGGGCAATGAGTTTGTGCTCATCCAGGATTTCGCATTCGGAAAACTCATCAATCCTGCCGATTATTACAGCAAGGATTACAAAGATGTGATACCGCAGATATATTATAAAGAGTTGGAAACAATATAAAGTCGATAATCAGTTAGTCAGTTGTTCAGTTGAGATTAACTGAACAACTAATAATTAATCTCAACGAACTCCCAGTTTATCAAACTCCAGAACTCATTAACATAATTTGCTCTAAGATTCTGGTAATCAAGATAATAGGCATGTTCCCAAACATCGCATACGAGCAGAGGTTTCAGGCCTTCTGTCAATGGTGTCTGTGCGTTTGAAGTCTGCATTATCGAGAGCTTGCCGTCTTTATTTGCCACTAGCCATGCCCAGCCTGAGCCGAACAATGTCACGCATGCGTTGACAAACTTCTCCTTGAATGCCTCAAAGCTGCCGAAGTCACGCGCGATGGCTTCCATTAGCTTGCCTTCAGGAGCTGTCTTTTTCGGATTCGGTGTCATGCAGTTCCAGTAGAAAGTGTGGTTCCACACCTGTGCCGCGTTGTTGAACATTCCGCCCTGCGATGTCTTCACAATCTCCTCAAGGCTCTTATTCTCAAACGGGGTGCCTGCAATGAGTTTGTTCAAATTGTTCACATAAGCGTTGTGATGCTTGCCATAGTGAAACTCCAGTGTCTTCTGTGAGATATGCGGCTCCAGCGCATTCATCTCATACGGTAATTTCGGTAATTCAATCATAATCTTACTTTTTAATTATAATTTTATTTGTCATTCCGAGCCCATTCAGGGGCGAGAAACCTCATTAATTAACTCCAAACTATGCAATTATTACTTCAAGTGAGCCCTTGAGGTCTCACAGGCGTAATTATTTGCATAGTTTTACGTCTTAAACTATCGCTTTTCCGATTTCAAGACCAAGATTATACAACTTTTCGATATCTTCTTCTCTTATCGGAGCCCCCTTCACCTCCACAGGCTCGCTCACAATATTCCATTTACAATTTTCAGCGTTCTCTTTTAACGTCTTGAGTCCGCCGCCGCTCCACGAGGCGCCGCCAAAAAGTCCGAACACCTTGTTTTGTGGCTTGTATTCACCAATCTCGTGAAGCAATCCTGTCATGTTCGGGAAGATGCTTCCGTAGTGCGAGCAGGCGCCTAAAACAACACCCTTGTATCTCCAGATGTCGCTGAAAATAAACGATGTTTCCGTCTTCGACACGTCGTACACCTTAATCTCCTTCACACCCGCGTCTGCAACGCCTCTTGCCACTATATCAGCCATTCTGCCTGTGTTGCCGTACATCGATCCGTAAACTATGACAACACCTTCTTCGCCCTTATGCTGGCTCCAGTTGGTGTAACGCTCAATGACCCACTGCAGGTTGCTTCTCCAAATCAAACCATGCGACGGCGCAATCATCTTGATATCGAGTGTTTGTGCCTTCTGAATGGTCTTCAGCGCCATCATCGCCACTTTGCCGACAATATTGGCATAGTAACGACGCATGTCATCCTCATAATAGTCAAGGTTCACCTCATCGTCAAAGATGCCGCCGTTCAAAGCGCCGAAGCCTCCGAATGCGTCGTTGGTGAAGATTATTTTCGAGGTCTGCTCGTATGTCACCATCGACTCCGGCCAGTGACACATCGGAGCCATGAAGAACTGAAGCGTATGCGCGCCGAGGCTCAACGTCTCGCCTTCAGCCACGATTTTCTTGTTTGCAATTGCACCGTAAAAGTTCTCCAAAGGCGCAAAAGTCTTTGCGTTGCCGACCACTGTCACCTCAGGCCATTCCCTCAAAACTGCGCCCACCGATCCGCTATGATCCGGCTCGTCGTGGTTCACAATGAGATAATCGACTTTTCTGTCGCCCAAGATGCGCTTGATCTGGAACAAATACTGCGCCATAAACTCCGGCTCCACCGGGTCAATCAACGCAACATGTTCATCTACAATAAGATACGAGTTATACGAAACGCCATTCGGCAATTCCATGTGGTTTTCAAACATCTCCGTCTTACGATCGTTAACGCCCACATAATAAATATTTTCTGCTAACTGTATTTTCATATTAAAACTATTTAACTGATTAACTGAACAACTGACTAACTGATTAACTTCTAACTCTTCCCTTCACGTCGGCTCCACATACTCAAACTCTTCCTTCCCGTGCTTGCACAGCGGACACACAATATCATCCGGCAACTGCTCTCCTTCATAAACCCAGCCGCACACCTTGCACACCCAGCAGCCTTTCGTCACCTTTTTTTGCGGCTTGATGTTTTTCTGGTAATAATCGTAAGTCACTGAGTCTTTGTCGTTTACCTTCACCGCGTCGAGCACGTCTGCGATAAACATGGTGTGAGTGCCGAGGTCGATTGACTTCACCACACGGCAGGCAAAATAAGCGTTGATATGCTTTGGCAGATACAGCACATGGTTCACAGCGCGCAACTCCTGCTCGCAGTCCGCGAATTTGTTCACGTTCCTTCCCGACTGAAACCCGAAATGTTCAAACACCTTAAACGGCGTCTCCGTTGTCAACACGTTGATATTGAACACGCACGAGTCCAAAATGAGATCGTGCGTGTAGTTGTTTTTGTTGACAACTATCGACAGGCGCAAAGGTTCACTCGTAACCTGCTGCACCGTGTTGATGATGCAGCCATTGTCGATGTTATCGTAGTTCGTTGTCAGGACATAAAGACCGTATCCAATCTTTGATAACGCTTTTGTGTCCATAAGTTCAAACTTCTAACTGAATAACTGAACAACTATTCAACTGAACAACTATTCAAGTCCGAAGTGTTCTTTGCCAACGCCGCAAAGTGGGCATGACCAGCTTTCCGGTAATTTGTCGAATGGTGTTCCTGGAGCGATGCCGTTGTCAGGATCGCCTACTTCCGGGTCATAAACATAACCGCAGACGTCACAAACGTATTTTGCCATAGTTCTAAAGTTTTTATGTTAATTTAAATCGTTGTTTCTTCTTAAATATTGCAGTCTCTCGAAGACTTTCACGTCGGCCGATGCGCTGCATTTTCCTTTGAAGTCGCTGATACTATTGAAGTTATGATTCTTCATCCAGCTTTCCATACCTTCAAGCATAGTAGCGACAAAGTCCACTCCCTTGCGATACAAGGCGCTGCACACCTGCACCGAGCTTGCGCCAGCAAGTATCTGACGCACAACGTCTTCAGCCGTGTGAACACCTGTTGAAGCCGACAAACTGCATGGAATGCCTTGAGCTGAGAGCAAAGATATCCATCTTAAGGTGTTGCCGTTTTCTTCTTCCACTGAAAGAGCCGAACCGGGAACCACCTTCATGTTTTCGATATCGATGGTCGGGTTGTAGAAACGGTTGAAAAGCACCAAACCTGCCGCACCGGCCATACTCAATCTGAATGCCAGGTTGCCTATGTTTGTGAAATGGTCGCCGAGCTTCACCGACACAGGAATAGTGACGGTCTTTTTCACTTCATTGAATATGCTAACAACTTCATCCTCAATATCTTTCGATGCGATATCCTTGTCGAATGGCGACACTGCGATGTTCAGTTCCAACGCGTCTGCACCGGCGTTCTGAAGTTCTTTGGCGAAGCTTGTCCACTCGCCTTTGTCGGCACAGTTGATGCTAGCGATAATCGGGATATCAACGCTTTTCTTAGCCTCACGGATAAGGTTTACATAGAGCGCGATCTCGTTTCCACGGAGGAAAGTTTTCATATAAAGATCCGCGTCAACATTCGAAAGATAAATGTCTGTGTAGCCTTCCTCTTTCTTTATATCCGACAAAATCTGCTCCTCGAAGAGCGACTTCAACACCACCGCTCCGGCGCCGGCCTTCGCGCATTTCACAATACCGTCAACGGTTCCCGTAAAAGTAGAACTTCCAACAATGATAGGATTTTTAAGCTTTAATCCAAGATATGATGTGTTCAGATTCATAATTTTAAAATTTCAATCTACAAAGATAAGAGTTTTTTTGAAAAATCAAGCCTTTTCTGAAAAAATTATTTCGTCAAAACAACCTTTATCGTCTGGCTGCCGTTTTCCGAAATCACATTAACACTATAAACTCCCGAATCCAAATTATTTAAAACAGTCTCCAACTCATTGATATTGCTTGTATTAGCAACTACACGCCCTATATTGTCGTATACTGTCATATTAGTCTTATCATAACCCTCTTTTATCGTCACTTTCACATTGCCATTGCTTGGATTTGGGAACACGCTGATAATCTCATTTTCAGCCATAACCTCTCCAACGCCGCTCACCAGCATGTCGTATGCAGCTTTGAAGTCCGGGATGCCATAGCCGTTGTAGTTGTTAGGAGTGTTGGCGTTATTGCCTACCGCTCTCAGAACATCGCAAATCTGCTGCACGCTAGTCTCAGGGAATGCCTGACGCAGACAAGCCACCGCACCGGCCAACACAGGGCACGAAAACGATGTGCCACTGCCATTGTAATATCCGCCCCAACCTGATGCCACGTAAGTGTCTTGTCCCATAGCCATCACATCAGGCTTGATACGGCCGTCGTATGTAGGACCGCAAGAGCTGAAATATGCGCGATATCCATCTCCGTCGACAGCGCCAACAGTGATGATATGCTCGGCGTCTGCAGGGATTCCCAAAGTGCATGTGCCCTCGCCTTCGTTGCCTGCCGAGTTCATGCAGATGATTCCACGGCTTGCAGCTATCTCGGCACCAATGCTCATCGGAGCGGTATGGCCGTCATAATCCGGAAAATAATGATCCCACTGAGGCATATCGAAATCTATATATCCCAACGATGTCGAGCAAACGTCAACACCAAGAGAATCAGCGAGTTCAGCGCCAGACACCCAGTTGTATTCCTCAACTATATTCTCACCGTCACCGTCTTCGGTATGGAACAGATAATACGATGCTTTCGGTGCTGTTCCAACCATGTCGTTAGGCTCGTAAGCGGCCATGGTGCTCAAGCACGATGTTCCGTGTGTGCTCTGCGAATAAACCGAAGTAGAGCCGAACACAAAGTCTTTCACGCCAAGCAAACGGCCTTCAGCGCGCATATTGTCAAAAGTGGAATGCTCTTCAGTGCCGACAAAACCACCGTCCAAAACAGCAATCACCACACCGGTTCCGTCATATCCCATATCATGTAACTGATTGACATTCAACTGATAAACCTGTGTCTGTGCTCCACCGTAATAACCTCTTGAAACAACCGGATTGCCCGATTTTCTCATCTCGTTGGCGAGCCAAATCTCCTTGTCACGCTGAGCTTCAGAATAATTCGGACAACTGCGCACAACCTCAACAAACTCCAAAGCGTTGATGGCGTCCACCACACTCTGACTCGTCGTGTAAACCGACACTCCATTCAACCATTTCGAAGTGTTCAAAAGCTGTGCTCCACAATCCGCGACAGCCTGCAAATACTGAGGATTCACCGGGATGTCATATTCGTCGATCTCAATGCCGAGACGAGCTCTTCTGTCCAAAGCGCGTTGGCTTAAAAATTCACTCGGATTGTCAATTGAATAAGGTGAATTAGCCTTGTCAGTGAATTTCACCCAATAAATGTTAGTGGCAATCTGCGCCTGCATAATCATCGCAGACACAAGCATAATCAGTAATAATGATAATTTTTTCATATTTTTTAATTTGATTTTGCAAAAATACAAAAAAAATAATACCGTAATACCCTTATCCCGTTATACCGTAAAAATCTTAGCGGTAAATTGTTGATAACTTGTTAATTTTTTAATACTGTGTGCCTTAAAATTTTGTAATTTTGCAGCCCAAATATTTAATAATTATTTTTTAACAATGAATAACGAAGAAAGAAACGGCAAACGCCAACACGTTGCCAGAAGAAAAACTGCCGAAGTCAGAAGATTCAGTGACGAGAGATTAGAGCAGTTCGCAAAAGAGAAAGCTCGCCGTGAGGGCGATGAAGAACGCCACGAAAGAAAACCTTTCGGCGAAAGACGCAGCTTCAGTCGTCGTGATGACGAGAGAAGCGAAAAAAGATCATTCGGTCGTAAAACCGATAATACGTCAGAACGTTATGAAAAAAAATCAGAACGTTATGAAAAAAGAGGCGAAAGAAAGCCTTTCGGCGAAAAACGCAGTTTCGGCCGTAATTCTGATAGTACGTCAGAACGTTATGAAAAAAGAGAACGTTATGAAAAAAGAGAACATGGCGGCCGCCGTGGCTATCGCCGCGAGAAAGACCCTGAGTTCGACCGTCCACGCGCTACAGGCGAAATCCGTCTCAACAAATACCTCGCCGACTCTGGCATCTGCTCACGCCGCGAAGCCGACGACCTCATCCTCGCAGGTGCTGTGACAGTGAACGGCGAAGTGGTGACAGAACTCGGCACCAAAGTGAAGACCACCGACAAAGTGGTGTACGGCGGACAGACCCTCAACCGTGAAAAGCTTCGTTATGTCTTGTTAAACAAACCAAAAGGCGTCATCACAACCTCCGACGATCCTTACGAGCGCCATACAGTCATGGACCTCGTCGAAGGCGCGTGCCAGGAGCGTATCTACCCTGTCGGCCGCCTCGACCGTAACACCATCGGTTTGCTGCTGCTCACCAACGACGGCGAACTTGCCAAAACTCTCACACACCCGAGCCACGAAGTGAAGAAATTGTATCACGTCACGCTCAACAAGCCTCTGACAGCCGCCGATTTCGAACAAATCCAGAAAGGTCTCATGCTCGAAGACGGTCCTATCGAGGTCGACAAGATCGACTACGTCACCGACGACCCTACCATGCGTGAAGTCGGCGTGGAAATCCACTCGGGGCGTAACCACATCGTGCGCCGTATCTTCGAAAGCCTCGGCTACGAAGTGATTAAGCTCGACCGTGTCATGCTCGCAGGCCTCACCAAACAGAATCTGCCACGCGGACACTGGCGTTTCCTCACCAGCGCGGAAATCTCAATGCTCAAACGAATCGAATAATGTATGGGCGAAACATGTTTCGCCCATAAAATTGTTGCCATCGTTATACCGAAAGTATATTATACCGCAATGAAAATAAATAAAATATTTATCACATTCATCCTATTTCTAGGATTCGTCACTTCAGCCATCGCTCAAACCGAGACTCTGAAAGTGATGCAATATAACCTTCTGAATTATGGCAACAACACCGGATATTGCAACACCTCAAACAACAACATTGACGATAAAAACGGTTACATCCGTACCATCCTGACCGCCTATTATCCCGATATTCTCACCGTCTGCGAGATGGGAAGACTAAACGCCCTTCCTTATGATTTCGTCGATAACAATTTGAATATCAACGGTATAGACTATTGGATGACGAGCCCAGGATCAAACATCACAAACTCCTCGCTCACCAACTGTATCTTCTACAACTCTTCAAAGCTTACACTTGAAGGGCATCACACGGCACAAACCTTCACCCGCGACGTCGACGTCTACGATTTCAAGTTCAAAAACGACCCGTCCGACAAGATAATCCTCACTTGCGTCATCGCTCATCTTAAAGCCGGCACAGGCTCTGACAACGAAGACAAGCGCCGGATCATGGCTCTCAACACCATGGGTTATCTCGAAAGTAACTACCGCGAAAGCAACGTCCTCATCATGGGTGATTTCAATCTGTATACATCCGAAGAACCGGCCTACCAAGCCTTAACAGACGAGACATCGTTCCCTTACGCCTATTTCATCGACCCGCTTTATCCATATGGCGTCGGCGAATGGAACAACAACAGCGTTTACAAGAATTATCACACACAATCCACTCATAAGGACAACGACAGCGACTGTCACTCATATGGCGGCATGGACGACCGTTTCGACTTCATCCTGATGTCTGAAAACATCTACGGTGGCAGAGAAGGCATACACTACGTAGGCGGAAGCTACAATGCGCTCGGCAACGACGGCAACCGTTTTAACAAAAGCATCAACAACCCTACAAACCAATCGGTTTCAGTGGCGGTAGCCAACGCCCTGTTCAACAATTCCGACCATATTCCGGTCACCATGCAACTTGACGTGACTTTTAACTATGATGTCAACGAATTGAATGCCAATAAGTTAAGTTACGATATCTTCCCGAATCCTGCTAACGATAAAATCAACATAAGATTTTACCAGGATAATTTAGGGAAAGCTAATATATTGTTATTCAATACTTTAGGACAAATCGTCTATTCAGAGGATGTTTATGTGAACGACTGCCTCAGCGAGCACGTCATTCCTGTCAATAATCTCCAGAAAGGCCTTTATTTCCTGAAGATCACAAATGTTGATGGCATCACTGAAACGACAAAAGTTATTGTAGAATGAAAATCTTCCATAAAATAATCGATGGTTGCGTCGGTTTCATGCGGAAATACCTGCCTGAGCCGTTCATTTTCGCAATAATTCTCACATTTGTGGCAATTCTGGTCGCCATGCATGTATGCCACCAAAGCATAGTCGAAGTTGTCACCAACTGGGGCGGCGGTGTGTGGAACCTCCTCGGATTCTCCATGCAGATGGCTCTTGTGCTCGTCACAGGCGCTACGCTGGCAGCTGCTCCGACCATAAAAAAAGGCATAAGCAAACTGGCATCGTTGCCTAAAACACCAGCAGGAGCTATAGCTCTAGTCACAGGCATCTCCGCCGTGGCATGCTGGCTCAACTGGGGCTTCGGCCTCATCGTGGGCGCCATCTTCGCCAAAGAGATCGCCAAAAAACTCAAAGGTGTCGATTACCGTCTGCTAATAGCCTCGGCTTACAGCGGTTTCGTGGTGTGGCACGCCGGCATCTCAGGCTCAATCCCGTTGAAAATGGCATCCGATATCAACGAGCTGGTGAAAGACACCAACGGCGTCATAACCTCAGTTATTCCTATCGGAAGCACCATTCTCGACTGGCATAACATCATCATGGTGGTAATCGTCACCGTCGCATTGGTTGCAATAAATTCGGCAATGCACCCGAAAACCGGCATCGTCGCCATAGACCCTGCCATCCTCAACGATGATGATTCCGTTGGGGCGAATCATCATTCGCCCGATAATGCGCCCGTTACCCCGGCAGCAAAATTGGAAAACAGCCGCCTCCTATCCGCCTTATTAGCGCTATTAGGCCTATCATTCTTGATTATCAGCCTGTTTATTAAAGGAAAATCCTTCGATCTCGGTTCAGTAATTCTGCTGTTCCTGTTCATTGGCATCATTCTGCATAAAACACCTATCGCCTACGTCCGTTCCTTTGCAAAATCTGTCAGCGGAGCGGCTGGAATTCTTCTTCAGTTTCCGTTCTATGCGGGCATCATGGGTATCATCACCGGTGTCGGTGAATCTGGCATCTGTCTCGGCACAGTGGTGAGCGAAGCGTTTGTAAACATCTCAACATCAACAACTTATCCGATATATACATTCCTTTGTGCGGCCATTTTGAATATGTTCGTGCCATCAGGCGGCGGCCACTGGGCGATCCAAGCCCCTATCATGTTCGCTGCCGGCGAGGCATTAAACGTAAATCACGGCCTCACTGGAATGGCGATAGCTTGGGGCGACGCCTGGACCAACCTCATCCAGCCTTTCTGGGCACTTCCGGCTCTGGCCATCGCCAAGCTTAACGCCAAGGATATCATGGGCTTCTGCCTCATCGACCTTGTGGTTTCAGGTATCATCATAATCAGCGGACTTCTAATCTGGGCAATATGATTCCACGCGAGACTATAAATCAGATCATGGAGACAGCGCGTATCGAAGACGTGGTTGGTGAATTCGTCACGCTCCGCAAACGAGGCTCCAACCTCATTGGAATATGCCCTTTCCACAAGGAGAAGACACCGTCATTCAACGTGAATCCTGCACGAAACATATTCAAATGCTTCGGTTGCGGCAAAGCTGGCGATTCGGTGCGTTTCATCATGGAACACGAGCATTATTCGTTCCAAGAGGCGCTCCGCTATCTCGCCAAGAAATATGGCATCAAGATTGAGGAACGCGAGCAGACGCCTGAAGAACTGGCGGCTCAGAACGAACGCGAGCGTATGTTCAACATCAACAGCTTCGCGCAAGATTATTTCTCCAACATAATGATGACCTCCGACGAAGGTCAGTCGGTGGGTTTAGCCTACTTCCACGAACGTGGTTTCCGCGACGCCATCATCAACCGTTTCCAACTCGGCTACTGCCCTAACAGCGGCTCGGCGTTCACTGATTATGCGATGCAGCATGGCTATGACAAGGATCTCTTGATTAAAGTCGGTCTCACCGGAAGCTACGAGAATCGTCTTTACGACCGCTATCAAGGCCGTGTCATTTTCCCGATTCACAACCTCACCGGAAAAGTCATCGGATTCGGCGGACGTATCCTCACCAAGGAAAAGACCAAGGCAAAATACGTAAATTCCCCTGAATCAGAGATTTACAATAAAAGTCAGACACTATACGGCATCTTTTTCGCCCGTAATGAGATATCAAGATTAGACAACTGCATCCTAGTCGAAGGTTACGCCGACGTGCTCTCAATGCATCAGGCTGGAATCGAAAACGTGGTGGCAAGTTCAGGCACATCCCTGACCACCGAGCAGATCCGCATGATAAGCCGTTACACCAAAAACGTCACAATGCTCTACGACGGCGACGCTGCCGGAATTCACGCCGCGCTGCGCGGTACCAACATGATACTCGAGGAAGGCATGAATGTCCGAATAGTCGTTCTGCCGCCTGAAGACGATCCCGATACCTTCGTGCAGAACAATCCTATCGAGTACGTCACTAAGTACCTGACAGACAACGCTAAAGACTTCATCGGTTTCAAGACGAACCTCCTGCTTAAGGATGCTCAAAACGATCCTATCAAACGCGCGGCTGTCATCAAAGACATTGTCGAAACGATATCTGTCATCCCGGATCCTATCTATCGGACCACATACATCAAAGAGTGCAGCCGCACCCTCGAGATGCCCGAGCAGACCCTCACAAACGAGGTTAACAAAATCCTCCGTGCCAAATATCGCAAGCAACTCGGCTTCGACCCAAAACAAGACTCTAACCAGTCTTATTTGTCCTATCAGACCTATCAGACTTATTCATCTCAAAATCAGCAACAACTCGAGCCGAAAGACACCACTCCGATCGGCTTCTTCCAAGAGCAGGAACTCGTGAAACTCCTTCTCGCTCACGGCAGCGAAGCCATTGAGTTGGATGACGGCTACATCACATCTATCGCCTCGCTCATCATCGACGACCTCAAAAACGACGGCCTTCTCTTCCGTGATCCTACTCACCAGAAGATTTTCGACGCTTTCGACCACGGTCTCGACAGCGACCATATCCCGACAGCGCAAGATTTCGTCTCAAACGAAGATCAAGACGTGGCTGTTCTTGCCGCCAACCTGCTCAGCACACAGTATAAGCTCGATGACTGGCAACGTCACCGCATATATGTCCACACCGAGGACGATGTTCTCAGAAAGACCGTCCTCACGTCAATTTTACGCTTCAAAGACATGGTTATCGAAGACCGCCGCTCAGCCATCGTAAAGGAACTCCAATCCTGCACCGACCTCGATGATCAGCTCATCCTCCTTCAAAAGAAGAAAAAACTCGACGATATCCGAAAAAGAATTAATCGCGACCTCGGAATAGTGATTACGAAATAAACTTTTCTACGTTATTAACAACTATTATGAGTCTCGCTTCGAATGCCTCCTTCGTTGAGAAACCAATATGCGGTAACAAAAAGGTATTCGGAGCGCTCAAAATCGGATTATCGCTGCCCAGTGGCGGCTCTCCGTCGTAAACATCAAGCGCTGCACCTGCAATCACGCCGGTTTTCAGCGCCTCGGCAAGGTCAGCGGTGTTCACCACTGGTCCTCTAGCAGCGTTGACAATCACCGCCGAAGGTTTCATCAAAGCGAAATCCTTGGCTGTCAGGAAGTTGCGCGTTTCATTGTTCAAAGCGATATGCAATGCCACGATGTCAGATTCCTTAAGCAACGTCTCTTTGTCGACAAACGTCACTCCTGCCACCTGCTTCGGTGTGCGGTTCCAAGCGATGACTTTGCATCCGAAAGCCTGCGCCAACGCCGCCGTCCTCTGGCCAATGGCTCCCATGCCGATAATACCGACCGTTTTGCCTGCTATCTCGCGTCCGGGAGCAATAGAAGACCCTTTGCAGCTGCGTGTGATCCTGTCATTCTCAATCACATGACGATACAGCCCTATCATCATGCAGATGGTCTCTTCCGCCACCGCTTCGGTAGAATAACCAGCCGCGTTCATCACCACAATGCCACGGCGCTTGCACTCGTCCATGTCGATATGGTCGAGCCCGGTAAACGCTATTGAGAGCATTTTCAGGTTCGGACATGCGTCCAGAAAGTCCTTGCGCAACGGCATATTGCTCTCAAGAACGATGTCGGCGCCAGCGGCGCGCTCAATATTCAACTCAGGTCTGCGGTCAGGATACACCACAACCTCATGACCCTGTTTCTTCAAATTTTCACAAGCCTTCTCAACGGCTTCAACAGTGAGTCCCAACGGCTCCAAAAAGACTATCTTCATAATTTAAAGTTTGTTTTAAACTGCAAAGATAGTCTTTTTTTTCATGTGGGGACCCATCCGACCTGAAGATGAGATCAAAACTTATGAGCATCGTAAAACAAGATATTATGATAATGAGACAGGTGTCCCATAGCGGAAGGTCCCCTCCCATGAACTCTATTCCTCTTCTCCCTTCTGCTCCTCATCATTGCTGATCTTGTCGATGAGCATGAATTCGTCCACCAGAATCTCTGTAATGAATCTTTTCTTTTTGTCCCTGTCTTCGTACGTCCTGGTCTGCAATTTGCCGTCTACGGCCATTAAACGCCCTTTTCTGACGATTTTCTCAACAGCGTCGGCTGTCTTACCCCACGCGACAATATTGTGCCACTGCGTGTCCGTAATAAGCTCCATTTTGTCGTTGTAATGCTTGTCGTTGGTGGCCAGGGTGAATCTTGCCGTCTTTTTCTCTCCAAAAGTCTTTACCTCCGGATCCATGCCCGGGCGACCGATCAAATGAACTGAATTTCTTAAGGTTCCCATACTTGAATGTTTTTAGTTAATAAATGTTGTAATGTTTGCATTGCAAATTTACAACACACCAAAAAAATTAGTCGTACGAAAAATGATTTATTTTTCAACAGACACCCATACTGCTGATTATCAACATTTTACGTAGCGACTAACAAACGTTTCTGCCCTTCTGAAATGTTAATAAATTTTAACAATTCAGCGTAAATTATTTATTATCAATTATTTAAACCACAAAAATCTTAAATATTCATAACTGATTGATAACCAATAAAAAATGTAAGGGCGAATTATCATTCGCCCCTACATTACCTATATAACGTTAATCGTTATTTATTTCACAACTGTGATGCGTTTCACACTGCTGCCGTCGACTGTGTCAACCTTAACCATGTAAACACCTGACTCGAACTGTCCCATGTTGAGGACGATTGCGTCTGTGTCGACATCCTGGCTCATCACAACCTGACCCATTGTGTTGAACACTGTCACATGCTGCATTGATGTAGCATTGATGTAGAGTTCGCCGCTTGTTGGGTTAGGATAGATTGAGTTGACAACTTCTTTCTCATCCACTGATAATGGAAGAACTGTCACGGTCTCGTCTGTACCGCATGACATTGCCCAGTATGTTACATCTGGTTCACCGTCGTAGATAACTCTGATTGTGTAGGTGTAATCACCTGGCTCTAACTCTTCTGTGAAGCTTGTTGTGTTGTAATCGAAGATATCAACAAATTCACCGTCACGATAGAGGATAGCGCCGAGAACGCCCTCAACTGGTGTTGGAGGTACTGGAGCGTTACCATCGAGTTCGTAGATAACAATGTGTTGTGGGCTCTGCTGGATGTCACCGAACAAGCAAGTCTTGCCGTCGTATGCACCAACGAAGCAACCACCAGTGCTACCTGTTACGAGTGGGTTAGCATTGAAGTTGAACACTGCTGATGTAATAGTGTTGGTTGCAATGTTGTAATCGTCAACATCGTTTGTACCATTGTTCAAGCAGTACACGTGCTCAACACCGTCTGGATCTGCATAGTATGCAAGGTCTGATGCGCTTGTTGGAGTTGCACCTGTTGTAACGATAGCACCTGTACGGTCAACTAATGTCAAGTTGCCTGACCAGTTACCAATTACCCAGAAGCCGTCACGTACTGGATCGTATGTGATACCACGCATTGCACCGTATGCTGAGTTGGTCTGACCAACCAATGTGTGGTTAGCAAGGTCAACGCAGTAGATTGTGCTGCTGTTAGCAACGCCGTAGAAGTATTCGCCGTCATAGGTCATACCGCGGAGCTGACCGCAACCGCTGATGTTGAATTCTTCAATGAAGTTGCCTTCCATGTCATACTTGTAGAACATTGAAGTTGAACTTGAGCTCCATGAGCTTGTGTAGATGTATTCGCCGTCTGAAGCGACACCGTACTGATAGCCTGAAGTAGCGTCAAATTCGAATTGGAGATCCCACATGTTGCGGTTGCTTCTATTAGCCTTGGCGACACCGGCGTTAGCCAATGTACCGTTGCTGCCTGTGCCCTGTGGAGCTGAAATCTCAACGACTTCACCCTTAGCACCCTGTGCGATGTAAGCGCGAACCATGAATGTGTAGTCTAAGCCGTAACCAGCGAGGTCTTCCCATGTTGAACCATCGAGTGACACCCAACGACCGTTAGCGTCGCCTGTGTTAGCGCAGACTGCTGCAGGATATGTTGCGCCGCTGCCGTTGTAGAACACAACCCAAACGTTCTTCGATGGATCGATAACAACTGGTTCTGCGAATTCGTATTCAACCATTGTTTCTGAACCTGTCATTGTGACGTTCATTGTACCGACTGATGATGCAGGAATTGTTGCGCCATCGTTGTAGATAGTGACATTACCTGTCATAGCCATGTAGTCGTATGCAGCAACCTTTGTAACCATGTTACCAGTGTATGAACCGGCTGGGAACATAACGCCCCACCAGAAGTTACCGCCACCTGTACCGATAGCGTCTTCGTTATTACCATTGTCATAGTAGTACCACTCACCTGTACCTGGTGTTGGAGGTTGTGGTGCGCCACCTGGCAATGTCCAGTTCAATGTGACTGTATTGTTGTTGACTGTACCTTCAAATGCTGTAACATTGTTGAAACCATCGCATGGTTTGTATGTCCATGTGTAGTATGTCCAATCACCCATACCTGAAGCATAGAGAGGAGCGACACCACCAATGTGTGTTTCACCTTCTTCCATACCTTCAACATCAAATTGATAGAATGGATAGTAGGTCTCACCAATGTATTCACCGTCAAGCATAAGCTTGTAGCTCAATGGAGCGCGATCGCCTCTGTTACCAGCTGAGATTGTAACATCGTCAATGAACAAGTAGTTCATGTCGTCGCTGTTCCAGTGACGGAATGCAACATACTTAGTACCTGCTGGGAGTTCGATGTTCTTCTCAACCCAAGCACTCATTTCACGTGAGCTGCCCTGAGTCATTGAACTCTTAACACCATTGCCACCCTTTGAACCGGCTGTCTCTTCAAATACCATTGTGAAATCGCTTGTATTTGTGCCTGTTGATGAAGCATAAATACCATAGTGATCCGGGTATGCGGTATTTGTAGCAACATAGTACTGGATGATTGTTGCACCTTCAACCATTGGAGATATCATCCAGTTGTCTGGATACATTGTGTAGCTGTTCCATGACCATGAGCTTGCGCAGTTTGTACCGCTGTGAGCATCACCAATGCCGTATGAAGCTGGTGTAGCGTTCTGCCATGTGTCACCGTCGCCATCAGCGTCAACTGTTGTCCAGTTAGAGATAGCGCCATCTTCAAAGTCGTCTTCAAACAAGATTCCTGTTGGAGGTGTTGGAGGTGTTGGTGTAACACCACCTGTTGCGCCTTCCCACATTGCCCAACCTGTTGGTGATACGTAGAAGCCTTCAGCTGGACCGACAAACTCATAAAGAACTACTGTGACTTCGTGTGTGTCCTCATCAGCAGCCCATAACTCTGAATAGCCTAAATAGCCATCCAATGAAACTTGGATAACATAATCATCGCCCTTGCGGACAACAACTTCTGCTGCGCCTTCAGCATCAACTGTAGCTGCATATACATTGTTTGCACCAATGATATCAATTGTTGCACCCTCTGGTGACTGACCATTGTTCAATGACACATTGAATGTCACTGTAGCTTCCATATCCTTCTCGATCACATTTGACCAGAGGATCTCTGACTCACCTTCGCCTGTTGGACCTGGTGTTGGAGGAACTGGAGCTGAACCTGCGTAAGTGATTGTTACGTCATCAATCCAGATCTCATACATATCATAGTTCACATCGTGGAATGCAATCCAGATCTCCTGGCCTGCGTATGCTGCCAAGCTGATCTCGTGTGAACGCCAGTTCTCATAACGGTTTTCTGAACGACGGTTGATTGCGCCATCGCTGACTGTGCCCTTAGCGCCACCGTTCCAAACCTCTACGAAGCTTGCTGCTGTTGGGGTAGCTGCTGTTGAAACACATACTGAGAAGTCCTCAGGATATGAGTCGTTAGCGTTGTCTGCCCAGAATGCGATTGATGAGTTAGCGTCAACTGCGTACTTCTGAGGTGATACGAGATATGCATCTGTATCATATGGACCATCATAGTCAACATATGAGTAGCACATTGCGAAGCCTGTGCCAGTGTGTGCGAGCTCTGTGTAGTCATAACCACCGAGGTTGTTATTGCTGTGGATCCACTCGCCACCGTCTGTGTTGACGACGATGCCTGTCCAGCCTTCCAAGCTACCGTTTTCGAAGCCGAATGTAGCTGTCTCGCGGTTGCGGTCTGTCAATGGTGAGTAGCCGTCGTATGTGGCTGAGATACCCCACTGATATTCACCGTATGACAATGTTGCCCATGCTTCGTCTGTGTATTCGAATGTTTCACCATCAATACCTTCAGCAATCAACTCTGGTGTTGCGTCACCAACGTTGTTGCGGCGATAGAGGTTGAAGCTTACGAACTCACGGTTGCCGCGTGGAGCAACTAATTCTGAACCATCTGCCAATGTGATATCGTCAACATCAATGTAGAACATGTCTGTGCAGTTGAAGTGACGGATAGCGACGTAGATGTTCTGGCCAGCATAGCTGCTGAGGTCAACTGTGTACTGATACCATGTACCCTGTTCTCTTGTACCGCGGAGATACTTAGAATTTTCTGCTGTGGCAGCACCTTTTGATGTCATTGTCCATTCCTGGATTGTTGTGAATGCCGAAGCGCTTGTGTTACCTGTTGTTGAAACTGCGACACCAAAGTGCTCGCTTGCCCATGAAGCATCCTGTGCACATGCCCAGAAGCTGATGGCTGCGCCATCCTGTGCTGCGATTGCGCTTGGAGATACGAGGTAGTTATCTGGTGTCAATGCACCGTAGTTGTTGTCGTATGACTGTGACAAGACGCAGTCTGTTGAAGCGTTGTGGCCATAGCCTGCGCTCATGATGTCTGATGCGACAGACCATGTGTAACCGTCACCGTCATTATCAATTGTTGTCCAGCCCTGGAGAGTGCTGTCATCGAAGTTGAATGTCTGTCCGCCTGGAGTTGGTGGGAGAGGTTCATCTTTTCTGTACATTGTGATGTTGTCAACATAGATACAGTCGTCGTTGCTGTTGACTGATGAATCCTTGGTGTATTCCCACTTGTAAGTATGTGTACCTTCTGATACGCTGTACTCTTTATATGTGTATGGGTTCTGGCCGCTTAATGCTGAACCTTGCTCAACACCGTCAATGTAGAAGTGGAACTTGTCGTAGTTGCTTTCTGAAGATGTTCTTACATAGAATCCCATCTTGGCGTCGAATGGAACATCAACTGTTGCCTCGATGATTGATGATGCGCTTGCCTGGCCTTCGCATGTTGACTTCATGCAATATGTGCCTTCGTATGGGTTGGTTGTTGTGATAGCCCATGGATACTGTGCCGGCAATGTGAACTCTGCCTGTGAGAAGTCGCCTGTTTCGAAGTCGACGAGCAACTCTGCCGGATCCCATGACCATTCAACCAACACGTTGTTTTCTGCAACCTGCTCGGTAGCTGTGATCTGACCAAGTGGATAGTAGAATTCGTGTGTGATGATGTCATCAGCTTCTGTCAACTGATTGTAGAAAACTTCAATAGCGACAGCTTCGTTCTCATAACCTTCTGTAACGATACCGATAACATATTCACCAGCGAGGATTTCGCCTTCATACAAACCGGTCTCATCTGTTGTGAATTCAAACTCCTGAATGTTTTCGTATTCATCAACACCAATAGCTATGATAGTGGCATTAGCGATTGGATGCTCAACGTCTGTGTCATAAACATGACCGCTAACTGAACCGAAACCTGTCATGTAAACTGTAACGACATCTGACAATTCTGATTCACCAGCGTCGTAAACAGCTGTAACCTGGAAGTCATAGCCTTCCATGTTGTATTCAAGACCTTCAACGGTGTAGGTGTGGTCGGTGATGAGAGATGGGTTGATCTTTTCACCATTCATGTACATATTGTAACCCTTGAATGAACGGTTGGCGTTCCATGAGAACACAGCCGCGTCGCCAGGATAGAGTTCATCGTTTTCAACTTCGAAGCCTTCAACGCCGTCGATAGGTGTTGTGAAAGCAATGATTTCACCGTAGGTTGTACCAGCGGCGTTACGCTCGTTAACCTGCATGAAGTATGACTGGTTAGGCTCGAGGTCGGTAATGAATGCTGACTCAACGAGATAGTCTGTCCAGTCGATCATAACTGTTTGTGGAGGATACTGTGTACCGAGGATAACCTGCATCTCTTCTGTGTAGTCACCAAGAACCCACTCTGCGAGATATGGAGCCTCAACGTTGGTCTCACCATCGTATGGAGAAATGATATATGCCTGTTCTGGATAAGGAACCTCTGCCACAGCCATGTCAACATTGAATTCTTCAGTTGTTGAAGCAACTGCTACATAGTATGTACCTGCTGGGACATACAAGTCAGCAATCTGATATGTTGCTGTTGGAGGCTCTGGAGTGCCACCGCCTGTTGTGATGTCAGCGGTAATTGTGATGTCATCAACAAACATGTAGAACTTATCGTATGATGTGCAAGCAATGCAGACATACTTGGTACCTGCCGGGAAATCAAATGACTTTTCAGCATAGAGTAAAGTAAGGTCTGTTACTTCTGCTCCAAATGTAAATGCGCTTACATCATTGGTTGTGGTTGAATAACCAAGTTTATAACTCTCTGGATAATTGCTTGAGTACTGTTTGGCATAGAATGTCATTGTACCGCCATTGTTGTCATCCAACTCAGGTGAAATGAGATATTGAGGAGTGCTGGTGGTATAATAGAAACCGAAGCTGTAATCGCCGGTATTTGCGTCACTATTAAAAATACCTGTACTGCTATAGCAGTTATACATTGTCCAGTCACCCATTCCATCTTCGAAACCTTGTTCAAGGAGAGTTTGAGTTTCGCGGTTGCCACGGTTAGCTTTTGCAATCTGTGCTTTTGGAGTACCCATTGCTTTGCCAGCCATTGCAAGCATCTGGCCTTCTGCCGGCTTGCTCTCTCTAATCTTCATGTCAGCGAGGTTAACTGTAACTTCACGACCTGTAGGCAACTCTAAGAAACGAGTGTAGATCACAGGAGTGTAAGTTGTGCTGCTGTACCAGTTTGTAAGGTTGGTTGTGTACCAAATCTTACCATTGTTGGCATCAACTGGATATCTGCCGCAGTATGCTGCATATGGAGAATCTGAATAGAACATAACCCAGATATTCTCGTCATCACCTAAGAACTGTGGTTCATCGAGATTGACATCGAAGAAATAGAATGGCTCATAGTTATCAAATGACTGATAGTAAACCATGTTGTCAAGGTCTGGTGTGTCACCGCCCTTCAAAATCATAAGGTCATAGTATGAACCTTCACGTGCTGCTGCTTCAACAGTGGTGATGGCGCAGTTGCCAAGGCCGAGTTCCTGAAGCTGTGCAGGAGTGATTCTGTAACCGAAAATCGTTCCGCCACCTGCTGATGAGCCGTAGAATGTGTTGCTGCCTGTGTAGTCATAGCTGAACCACATGCTCATTGGGCCTGGGTTGATAGTAGGACCATTGTAAACATAGTTGTTGTCAATCATAGGACCAGGCTGGCCGTTGAAGCCTTCAGGATAGATGGCTGTAACAGCGTTTTCACCTGCAGTACCTGCGCTGAACATTACATCATTGTTGAATACAACTTTGTACATAGCGTCAGCACCTTCTGTCTCCTCTGGAAGTTCATAGTTCTTGTAGATACCCGCTGGAGCATTGCCTGCATATGGGAATGAAGTAACATTTATTGCATTTTCCCAAACGTCACCGTTAACTGGGTCGTAAGCGTAAGCTGTAACAGGGAATTGTTCAACGTCTCTGTTGCCGCTGTACATAATTGTCATTGTGCTTTCCACAAGACCTTCTGCTGCTGTACCTGTTGTAAGTTCAACATTGAGAGGATTATTTCCGCTAACAGTAGCCGGCAATTCAGCGTTGTATGTGAAGTAATTGCCGCTGAAATCCAAGGCGTTGATTGTTGCTGCACCAATATTGCTCTTGATAGCAAATGTGTATGGAGCCATCCAAGCGCCGTTTGGACGATAACCGAGGTCGAGAACACTAGGAGTTGTTGCGAATGCCTTTGGTTCGTCACCACCAGTCGTGATGCTTAATTGAACATTTGAACGGTAGGTGTACCAGGTCTTTGAACCGCCGTATGAAGCGAGGTCATACGGATTCGGGTTAGAGCTGTCGCTATAGTAACGCAGAGCCATATAAGCTTCACCAGGAGTTGCAGTCTGTCTCCAAGTATAGCTAGTTCCCGGATACCCTGATGTACCATCATAGAAAGCGACCAGCAGGTTGCTTGTGCCATCGTATTCAAATGGAGTGTCGAGGGTAAAGGTGTACCAACCAGCTTCTGTCGGAGCGATATTACCGGTCCAAACCACGTCGCTTGGTGCGAGAGGCTCACAGTCGGCAGTTGATGCAAATACTGAACGTGAGACGTTCTTCATGTACATCGTCACATTGCTGGCTGTGTAGGCCGTACCGTAGTCGTAATAAAAACTGATAGAATTGATTGTTCCAGCAATTCCAATCTCTTCAGCTAAATAAACCTGCTCTGTGCAGGAGTAGTTGAAGAAATTATCTATTGGGAAATAGTACGTTGTACCCGTACCATCACCAATGGTCACTTCAACGATTTCACCAGGAGTTGGTGCTGGTGCTGGTTCTGTTGCTGTCACTGTGATATCGTCAACGAACATATAGAACTGGTCGTTTGATGTGCAAGCGATAGAAACATACTTTGTGCCGGCTGGAAAGTCATAGCTGTATTCTTGATATGCTCCAGCTCCGTACATAGTTGTGCAAGTCACTTCGCTATCCCATGTGAATTCTGTTGGTTCATTTGTGGTTGATGAATAACCGACCTTGAATGTTTCAGGATAGCTGCTACTATACCTTGCGGCATAGAAAGTGAAATTAACACCGTCGTTGTCATCCAACTCAGGTGAAATGAGGTACTGAGGATAATTTGCTGTGTAATAGAATCTGAAAGCATAATTACCAGTATTTCCCCCGTATGAGCTTGTTGGACCTGATGAGGAATGGCAATGGTTCATTGTCCAGTCGCCCAAGCCATCCTCGAAACCCTGTTCGATTACCTGGTCGTCGCGATTTTGCTGGACGTTAGCTCTCGTCACGCCTGTGAAAGCGAACAAGAGCATCGTTAGTAATAGAAATACTTTTTTCATGATAGAAAAATTTAGTTAATAATATTGTTAATTTCTCAATTTTTCATTTTTAACTCCAATAAGGAGCGTCACTTTTTAGGGTGACGTTCCTTATTATATTAATAGGTGTTCAATTACTTGGTAACAGTAACGCGTTTGACACTTGTACCGTTCTCAGTAATGATGTTGACCATGTAAACACCTGACTCGAACTTAGCCATATCGATAACTGTCTCGTCAGCGTTGACATCCTGGCTGTAAACCACCTGACCCATTGCGTTGACAATGCTGATGTGTGTCATTGCTTCAGCGTTGATGTGGAGATCGCCGCTTGTCGGGTTAGGATAGATTGAGTTGACAACTTCTTGCTCATCAACTGATGATGGCTGTACTGCGTATGTAATCTCTGCCGGGCATGAAATACCGTACAGATTGTCGACGTAGAACACATAGTATGTATGTTCTTCAAAGTCTTCAGCTATTACAACTGCTGAGTTTGATGTTGTTGCACCAACGATGTTATTGAGATTGTCAACAGCGATGTTGAATGCGTTAGGTGTGAGTGAGCCTGTTGGAGTTACAGGAGACGGACCACCAGCCTCGATGAATGCGCGGACCATGAATGTGTAGTCTAAGCCGTAACCAGCGAGGTCTTCCCATGTTGAACCGTCGAGTGACACCCAACGACCGTTAGCGTCGCCTGTGTTAGCGCAGACTGCTGCAGGATATGTTGCACCGCTGCCGTTGTAGAAGATAACCCAAACGTTCTGTGCAGGATCGAGTTCAACTGGTGTGGCGAATTCGTATTCAACGAAGTTTTCTGAACCTGTCATTGTAACGTTCACTGTGCCGAGTGCCGCGCCAGCCGGAGCTGTTGTACCACCCTGGTAGATAGATGCTGTACCTGTCATAGCCATGTAGTCGTAAGCTGCGACCTTTGTGAGGCTGTTGCCATCGTAGCTGCCAGCAGGAATCATGATGCCCCACCAGAAGTTACCACCACCTGTACCGATAGCGTCTTCGTTTGAACCGTTGTCATAGTAGTACCAGTCACGTGTCATCTGGTTAGCTGCTTCGCCGTAGCCCTTGCCAGCTGCTGCGAGTGTGCCGCCTAACTTAGCGCTTGTTGTGAATTCGATATCGTCAACACACATGATGTACTGGTCGGTGCAGTTGAAGTGACGGATAGCGATGTACTTCTGGCCAGCGTATGCGCTGAGGTCAACGCTGTAGTTGTACCATGTACCGAGTTTAGCGCCGTCGCCATCGCGTGAAGCGCGACCGCCGTTAGCACCACCCTTACCGGTCAATGTCCATTCCTGAACTGATGTCCAGTTGCTTGTTCCATTGTCTGAAACAAACACTCCGAAGTGGTCAGCCGGATAGCTGGCATCTGTTGCTGCTGCCCAGAATGAGAATGTTGAACCTGCAACAATTGTAACCTGTGGTGTAACGAGGTACTCGTCTGGTGTGAGAGCACCAACACCGTTGATGTATGAACCGCTGCAGATAGCGTTTGTACCTGTTCTGTACCAGTCGAGTGTCAAGCTTGCATAGTATGACCAAGTTGATGGGATAGCGCTTGTCATGCACCATGTCCAACCGTCGTTGTTACCGTCGATGACGTTCCAACCTGCTGGCATACCGCTCTCGAAACCTTCTGTCCAACCACCTGTTGGAGGTGTTGGAGGTGTTGGAGGAGTTGGTGAGCCACCGTTCCATACGAGAACGACATCCATGCCTGTGCTAGCGTCTTCGTCAACGTGAAGGTCTTCGACCTGTGTTGCAACGCCCTCGCAGCCGAGGTATGTGAAGTTAGTTGTAACGTAAGAACTCATACCTGTTGAGTAGATGACAGCGACACCAGCCTCATATGAATGGTTCTCTTCAAGACCTTCAAATATGATGTGGTTTTCTGTTGTCTCACCATAGTATACACCGTCGAGTTGTACGAAGTATTTCTCTGGCAATCTGTCGCTAGGAACGATTTCTGTCCATAATGCGTAACCTGTCACTGACACTGTGATAACGTCAACCGGTTTGTAGATCTCTTCCAATACAGCGTTGATTTCTGTATCTTCCCAGATGCTGATTTCTTCACCAACGATGCTTGATACGTAACCAACGAGGTCAACTGTCACGATGTAGTTGCCTTTGTAGAAGTCTTCATCTAATACGATTGTACCTGTTTCATCGAATACAGCGTCATAACGGATGCTTTCATCGAATGTGTTAACCATTGTCAATGTTGCGCCTTCTGGTGTACCTGCTGCCATGAGAGCGTTAACAGTAACGGTTGTCTCCATATCCTTTGGAAGGATGTTTGACCATGTGATAGGTGTCACAGGATCGTCGTTGCCACCGCCGCCGCCACCTGCATATGAGAAGGTTGTCTTAGGCAAGAAGTTACGCTGTGAAGCTGTAACGCCTGCAAGACTGCTGTAGTTGTAACCTTGTACTGATGCGCCTGTAACTGCCTCACCAGCCCATGTAATTGACTTGTAGTTACCTGTTTCTGTAAGATAAACACCAACCAACAAGTTGCCGCCATTATATGTATAAGGTGTATCGAAGTTAACCGTCATTGTTTCCTGTGTACCATCGAGGAGACCTTCGTAAACCACTGTGCCAGGACCTGCGAAATCAGAGATTGTTGAATTAGCGACTTCGTTAACGAACACTTGCCATGTGCCTGTCCATGGGTCAGTTGCTGGAGATGTTGCATAGAATGTAAGGCTGCTGATTGAAGCACCTGCCATTGCTGCTAATTCTTCAGCTGGATAAACCATTTCGCACTTCAGATAAGCGTCTGCGTAGAAACCATAGCATGGTACATAGCTATTGGTTGCTCCACCGTCGTTAACTGTGAGTTCGTTATCGCGGTTGCCACCCTTAGCTGGTGAAGGATAGATAGCTGAAACACCATACTGATAGAGACCTGGTTCAACGTTATTCCAGTCAAAGTCAGCGTAGATTGTATCTGTGATGTTGCCGAACCAAACTGAGTCAGCAGGAACGAGTTCGTTCTCTTTCAAGATAGCCTTTCTGTAAAGTGCGTATTCTTGGACCATGCGGCCTCTGCCTGTTGAGAGTTCGATATCGTCAACGCACATGATGTACTGGTCGTTGCAGTTGAAGTGACGGAGAGCGATGTACTTCTGGCCAGCGTATGCGCTGAGGTCGACATTGTAGTTGTACCATGTGCCGAGTTTAGCACCATTGCCGTCGCGTGATGCTTTACCACCGTTAGCACCCTTCTTGCCTGTCAATGTCCATTCCTGAACCATTGTCCAGTCTGTTCCGTTGTCTGACACTGCTACTCCGAAGTGATCAGCCGGATAGCTTGCATCGGTTGCTGCTGCCCAGAATGACAGTGTTGAACCGTTAACAAGGTTCTGCTGACCCATTACGAGGTACTCGTTTGGTGTGAGAGCGCCCACACCATTAATATATGAGCCGCTGCAGATAGCGTTTGTACCTGTTCTGTACCAGTCGAGTGTCATGCTTGCATAGTATGTCCAAGTTGATGGGATAGCGCTTGTCAAGCACCATGTGTAACCGTCGTTGTTACCGTCGATCACTGTCCAGCCTTCCGGCATGCCGCCTTCGAAGCCTTCTGTGAATGTTGAAGCGTTACCACCGCCGCCAGTGCCACCGCCACTGATCATAGTGTTGATTGACCACTGAACCTTAGCTGTTGATGGTTCGAGTTCTTCTGCGTAAACGCTCAAAACTGGTTTGTATTCCTCGTGGATAATGAAGTCAACTATTTCTGTTGTATTGTAAGCCACTGTCACAGCTTCTGCCATGTAAGATGGTTCCATACCGTCGAGTGTTGCCACACCTCTATTATATGTACCGGCTTTCACTGTCACTGTGTAGTTACCAGCGTTGTTGGTTGTTGTTGAGAATGTGACGTCGTTGTTGAATTCGTCTTTACCGTCAAATGTCACTGTTGCGCCAGCAACTGGAGCGCCGCTGATGAGTTCGCTGACGTGACCTGCCAATGTCGCATAACCAGAAACCTTCACTGTAACGATTGGTGTTGAGTGACCTGATTCACCTTCGTCATAAACTGCTGTGACGTTGATATCCCAACCTTCCATGTTGTATGGGAGGTTGCTGAGTAAGTACTGTTTCTCTGTGATAGGCTCTGTGTTGGCCTTATTGTCACCGTAGTAAACATTGTATGACTGGAATGTACGGTTACCTGCAACTTCCTTAGCGCCATCCTTGTTGATGATGATCTGGTTCTTGAAGTTTCTAACTGTACCACTACCGCTTGGTGTTATTGCACTGTAAGCGCCTGAATCCTGATAGACGTTGAGAGCCTGAGCTGTTGCGTCGAAGGTGCTGTAGTAGATAGATGATGTCCATGTACCTGTATGGTCTGTAACAGCAAGGATAAGGTTGCCGCCTTCATACTCGAATGGTTCGGCGAAGTTAATTGTCACCCATGTGTTTGCAACCATAGCGACATTGCCTTCGAACATGAGGTTTTCTTCTGTCATTGCAACCCAGTCGCTTTCGCCTGTGAAGGTTTCCTTTTCTGTATTTGCAAGATAAACCTTGAGGTTACGTGTGATATCTCCAACTGGATGGAATGAAATGCTGTTGATGTAACCTGCTGTTCCGCCGAGTTCATCGCTTGTGTAGATCTGCTCTGTGAGTGAGTAGTTATAGAGGTTGTATGTCGGGAGGTAGTTGCTTGTGCCTGTACCTGAACCGATCTGTGTCTCCGGGAGATCGCTCATTAAGCCTGAGCTGTGTTTCCACTTGATCAATGTGCTTTCGTCAACGAAGATCTCTTCAGGTGTAGCTGTCACTGTGTTAGGAGCTGTCAAAGTTGTTGTGAAACCACGACGAACTGTCTGGACTGTACCATTGCTGTTCTTAGCTTTGATCTGCCAGAAATACTGTGTGTTAGCCTGTAAGCTTGTAACAGTGTATGAGCCATAGTTGTCGTCAACCATTGTCCAATCCAAAACTGCTGGCATGTTCACTGGAGATGTTCCGAAGAGAACCTGATACTGTGTAGCATTCTCGCCACCTGTCCATGTGAGTGTCACTGGGCTTTCAACTTCTGTTGCGCCGTCAGCTGGAGCAAGAGCTGTAAGAGCTGTTGGAGCAGGGAACTGCTCAACTGTACCTTCAACAGCACCATCAACATAGTCTGTTACGACCATGTAGTATGTACCTGCGAGAACTGTAATTTCTTCGTTAGCTTCTGCTGTGAAAGCTGGTTCAACAGCTGGTGAAAGATGGAGACCTGAAACATAATTGTAGTAAACAACATTGTTGTTAACAGTAACCTTAGCGTCTTTAGCAATAGTCACTTTGTAAACAGCATCATTTGTCATCGCTGTCATACCTTGGAGGAGGTAGTTGGCGTGAAGATTAGCTGGTGTGTGTGAGAAGTTAGCGACACCGCTAGTGTATGACAATGATAATGTCTTTGCTGTCTCAACGATATCAGCTTCACCTGCTGCATAAATGTTAGCTGTCACAGGGATTGTTACAATGCTCTTTTCACCGCCTGTGTAGAAGAGTGTGAATTCTTCTGTATATTCGCCGGTAACTGAGTTATTGTATTCAACAACAAAATCAAACTCTTCGCCTGTTGCGAGAGTTGTGTTAACGTCTGTGCTCAATGCGAATGGAGCGTCACCTGAAGTGTTGCTCATTGAACCTTCGATTGTTGTCTCTGCACCACCGTTCACGATTCTAACCGCGTATGGTTCCATCCAACCGTTGTTTGGTCTGTCACCCATTTCGAATGGATTAGGAGTGATAGTAAGTTCTCCTGTTGGTGTTGGAGGAACTGGAGCTGTGTCGATGTGAAGTCTCACAACGCTTTTGTTAGTTGAAAGATAACCTGTCACACCAGGATTTGATGGATCATACAATGAAGCGTCACGATAAGCATAGATAGCTTGGTCGGTAGCAGTCATAACGACACTAGCTGCACCGCTGCTCCATGAACCTGTCACATCCTGTACGCAAATAACCAGGTTACCATTACCTGAATACTCGAAAGGAGTGTCCAAGACAAACATTGTCTCGACAGGGTCTGAAATGCCATTTGCCAAAGTGTAAGTGGCAACCAAGTCGGCATCTGTCATGCTCACCCAAGCGCTGTTGTTTGCAAAAGTGCTTTCGCTCACTTCCTTCATGTAGATGTTGAGGTCACGAGCATAGCTTGAGCTGTTCTTCAGCCACATTGCTACGTCACTGATGGTACCGGCCATACCAATTTCATCAGCAGTGTAAATCTGCTGTGTCAATGAGTAGTTGTACAACGAATAAGTTGGTAAATAACTACTCGTTGTTGTTGATGTAGGATCACCGATTGTGACCTCATCTGCTCTTAAGAAGCTTGTGCTTCCGAACAAGAGCACCATCAAAAAGAGAATAAGTTTTTTACTCATAATTTAATGATTTTGTTAATAAAATTTGTTAATTGTCTTCTATTTTTAAGTTTTTTAAACCTTATTTTTCACAATTTTAACTCGCAAATATACGGACTTTTTTAATACGCGTGCGTGTTTTTTTCATTTTTTTATCAACAGACCTGCAAATTTTTTATCCGACGTGGATATTTTCTTTCACAAGTTTCATGATTTTTTCCTCGTCATTTCCGAGTTCGGCACGCAAATTGGCGTCGTTGAAATTCCTCAGATATTTGATGAGGTAATCGATGATATTATCAGAAAATACGCCCTTTGCCGTGTAGATGGCGCGGTCTTTCTCGAGCTCGTCGGCGGCTCTGACGCATGAGTCAGGAAGCTGTTCGAGAGCTTCGGCAACGGCCTTGTTTTTGTCGTCGTGGATATTCACGCCCAAACCGACATAAGTTTTCTCCGCAACCTTGAGTGCGTCGGGGTGTTCCATGCCATAACGCGCAGCTGCGCACAAAGCCGCCATCAAAAGGTAAAGGTCAGCGCATCCGTCGGAGGCACGCCACTCGAAAGTCTGTTTGTCGCTAAAGTCGCGGTTCGACGGTTTCTCAACCGGGTTGGCGTCGGCGAGCATGTCTTTTCCGTTGTTGATCCAGCCGAGCGGAACACGTACCAAGGCGCTGCGGTTCGAGAACGACCAGCAGAGCGATGTAGGAGCCTCCTGATGTGGCACTAAACGCATGAATGACAATGGGTTAGGATTGCCGAATGCCGGCAATGAGGTGCCTGCCATCATATAGCCGGCGATAGCCTTCTTCGCATAGTCGGTGAGCTCACCGTTCTTCACCATGACAGACTTGCCGTTCTTGGTGAACTTACAGTGCACGTGCAGACCGCTTCCGGCCTTGCCCACAGTGATCTTCGGAGCGAAGGTGATAGTTACGCCGTATTGGTATGCCAACTGACGCATAATCCATTTGGCCACAACGAGTTGGTCGGCCGCGTCTTCGATGTTGGTAGGTAAAAATTCTATCTCATTCTGCTCATAAATCTTACCGTCTTTGGTAAAGTTTCCGACCTCCGAATGGCCATACTTGATGAGTCCTCCGGCCTGTGCTATAAGGCGCATCGCCTCCACACGGTAATCGGTGAACTTGTTGAACGGAGCGCTCTCGTGATAGCCTTTCTGGTCAGGCACTTCGTAAGTTTCCTCATCGTCGGCTATGATGTAGTATTCGAGTTCACCCATGGTCTCCATCTTGAGACCTGTGGTCTTCTGGAACACCTGGTGAGCCTTGTGGAGGATATACTCCGGCGAACTCTCGAACGGTTCTCCGTCACGGTTGTAGAACGAACAGAGGATATCGACTGTCGGAATCTCAGTGAACGGGTTGCGGAATGCCGTTCTGAACTTCGGCATCACGTAAAGGTCTGATTTTCCTGCCTCGATAAACGGGAACAAGCTTGATCCGTCGACACGCTCACCTGCCGACAGAATGTTGTCGAGATGTTCGTAGCTGTGGATTACAAAATTGAGGGTTTTAAGACGGCCGTCCCATCCGCAATAGTGGAAATTGATGAATTCCACGTTGTTTTCCTCGCAATAGCGGATAATGTCCAGCTTAGTAAATTCAGCTGCCGGTTTCTGCAGATAGCTCACCAGCAGGTTGGGGTTCATTTGAATTCTTGCATCCATGATTATGTAAAAATATTTTTAAAATTTACAATGTAGTTGGACTTGCAAAGATACGGCAAAAAACTATACGAAAAACATTTTTTTCAACATTTTATCAACATTTGATTTTTCTTGTTTTTCTCTCGCAGATACCGCAGATAAAGCAGAATTAGCCTTCCACAGTCCAATCTGCGAAATCAGCGAAATCTGCGAGAGATTAAAGATTATTTAAAAAATCTCTCTCTTGATTCTGAAGTAGATTGAGGAACCTCATAAAGTTCTAATAATCTCCTTGCTCCTTCGTAGGCGCTAATCTGTTTGTCTTGAACGTTTTTCTCAACGATTCCAAGCCAATTTTTGATTTTTTCGTTCTCGTAGAAGTTCGATTTCAGCGTGCTCTCGATGGTGTCAAGCATCATCTGAACGTCCTGTCGGGCGCGTTTCTCATCGAGATAGCCCGATTTGCGGATGTTTTCGACGTGTTCGAGCACCATATTCCACACTTCCGGCACGTTGAAATGCGTCATGGCGGAGCATGTGGTCACATTGACAGGCTGCCCCGACTCTGATGGCGGGAACAGATGCACGGCGTTACGGATTTCGGCTGCGGCCCGGTTGGCGCGGGCGACGTTGTCACCGTCCGCTTTGTTGACAACTATGCCGTCGGCCATCTCCATGATGCCTCGTTTGATGCCCTGAAGCTCGTCGCCCGCGCCTCCGATGAGCACCAAAAGGAAGTAATCGACCATGGAATAAACAGCGGTTTCACTTTGTCCGACACCGACGGTCTCGACGATAATAGTGTCGAATCCGGCAGCCTCGCAAAGGATGATAGCCTCACGAGTTTTGCGTGCCACACCGCCTAAAGTGCCAGCAGACGCTGACGGTCTGATATACGCATTACGTTGCTGTGAAAGTTCTTCCATGCGGGTTTTGTCGCCCAAAATAGAGCCTTTGGAACGTTGCGAGCTCGGGTCGATGGCAAGCACGGCGATTCGTTTATTTTGACGGCACAGCTCCATGCCCAACGCCTCGATGAAGGTGCTTTTTCCGGCTCCAGGCACGCCTGTGATGCCAAGACGAAGCGCCTTCCCACTGTGAGGAATGCACTCCGCGATGATCTCCTGCGCAAGTTTCTGATGCACAGGCAACGAGCTCTCTATCAATGTGATAGCCTTGCTCAATATGGTGATGTCGCCAGCTAAAATGCCGTCGACGTAATCTTTCAATGGAAGCAGTTTCTGACGGCTGAGCATCAGGCGTTCCAGTGCCTTTGGGTTGACCTGCACTGCAGGCGTGTCAGAACCTGTCACCTGCAATGCCGATTCCCATTCGTGCTGTTGATTCTCAAAATGTTCATTTTCTACCATGTGGCAAAAATAAACATTTTTTCGTCACGACAAACAATTTTTAATCAAGATTAAATCCGAAACCGATAGCCATCTGGCAAGCGTCTATCTTGTTTCCGTTGGTGTCGATGATGCTCAACATGTCGGTCAGGCCGAATCTGACGAATACTATAGCGTTATCGGCGCGGAACGAAGCCAATGCGTTGAATCCTACCGGTTCATAATTCAAATTACTTGAAATGGTGTGCTTTGAGCCGCCGTATCTTGCGAACGAGCGCACTCCGAAACGCAATTCAAACTCAGCACCGAGCGCCAACGACACCGGTTTGTTGCCGACTATCCACTGGAACTGGAACATCATAGGCAGACGGAAACTCCAATAACGGAGGAATGTTCTGTATGCCGAGCCCGAGACAGGTCCGTTGCCGTCTTCCTGCGAATAATCCAAAAGATTCTGGAAACAGGCCACGCCGTCTTCGTTTAATTTCAACACCTGGTCATGAGTGAAATAGTTGTAGCTGTTGCTGAGACCCAAACCCGAAGTCATTCCGAAACGGCCGTTTTCGGTGCAGAAAATCTGATCCATGCTATAAAAACCCCATTCGAACGAAGATGAACGCAAAGGCACGTTGGCTTGCTGTCCGAAAGCGCCGTCTCTCATATCGAGATATGAATAGTAAAGATCCGGAAGAGGGTCGTAGAGCTGGTCGTTAATCAATCTTTCAACAAAAGTCTTGGTTTCTTTCTCACCATTGCCGTTATCTTTGGTGATTGTAACCGTTGTCACCTCCGACTGCGCGAAAACACCTGCTGTGGCTAACAACAAAAAAACTGATAATAATGTAAGTCTCTTCATATTTTTTAAAGTTTTAACATTAATCGAACGCAAAATTAGTAATTTTGCTGCATAGTTTTAAAAAAAGTTTCCTTTTTTGTCATTATTGAATTACATAATCCAATATTAACATTATTATTGATTATAAAAATTCAATACTTTAACCCTGTAGAGGTACTCATATTTGGCTTGAAGCTTCTCGCTCTCCGACTTGAACAGGCGGTTTTTGCTCTCGTTTAGCTCGAGCAGAGTGGCTTTTCCGGCCGAGAAACTCTCTTTTGAGTAACTGTAAGCGATATTGGCAGCCTGGAAAGTCTCGTCGGCGGCCTTGTATTTCTGCTCTGCGGCAAGCGCGCTGTAAAAAGCCTGCTGTATCTCTTTTTTCAGCTCCTTCTTGGTAGTGTTAATCGCAAGTTCTTGATTTTCAATCGATAATTTAGTCTGCTCGACACGATATTTGGTCTGCATCGCATTGAAAATAGGTATATTCAACCTGACGCCGAAGCTGGTTCTGCCGTTGTTTTTGATCTGATCGCTGAACGGCTGGTTGTAATCCTGAGAGAAATAATTGTAATAACCGTTAGAGTAGCCCGCAAAGAGACTGAGCGACGGATACCACGATGATTTTGAAGCTTTTACGTCGACGTACGACTTCTCAAGACGCAGGTTGGCGGCCTCCATTCTGGGCTGGTGCTGCAAGGCGAATTCATATGTTGACTCCTGCGACGGCAGCTGCTGCGAATCGACAGGTGTGAAAATCTCAGGCGACACCACATCGAAGCCTTCAACGGTCTCGAGCTCAAGAGCCTGTACAATGTCTAAAATACTGAGCATCAAGTTGTTATCTGCCTGCACAAGCGACGATTTAGCTGTCGCCACCTGTGCCGCGCTCTCGTACACATCCGACTCTGGCACCTTGCCCAATTCGTAGAGTTGCTTTGTCTTCTCGTGCTGTTCTTCGGTGAGTGCGAGCTGTTTCTCAGCTATCGTCTTAAGTTCCTTATTATAAACGACTTGCATATAATATGACATGATCAGCAGATGAACATCGTATTTGGCAGCCTCCAAGTCTTTTTTCGCCGCGCTCAGCTCCAAGCTGCTGGCTTTTGTCTGACGATAAAGGCTCAATCCGTTGAAAAGCGGCATTCCCACTGATATTCCGAACGATGTTGACGATGAATTGTCGGAGACGTAGACACCGTATGCCGACGGCGACTGTCCGAAACCGAAGCTCTCGCTGGCGTCGGCGCTAACTGTCGGCAGCCATGCGTTTTTCGCCATTTTATATTGGAATTCGGCATTTTTCCGGCTAAGAACGTTTTGTATTATCGTCACGTTATGCTCCATAGCGTAGTCCACACACTCTTCAAGCGTCCAGACCTTCTGCGCTTGACTTGCAAAAGACAGCGTTATTATTGAAATTATAAGAAACAGCTTTTTCATATACTATTTGAATATTTCATTTCCTCTAACAACATCTCCAGCACTAAGTCCCTCTGTTATAACAATATTTACACCGTCCGAAAGTCCGGTTGTGACCGGCACCTTCACATTGTCTTTGTAAACAAAGGTGCTGTCGTTGGCGTAAATGATGCAGCTCTCAGGCACTGTAACGGCGTCGACAGCCTGCTCGATGATGATTTCACCGTTGGCACTGTAACCAGCTCTAAGGGTCACTTCTTCAGGAATGATAAGTCGCGCCTTCATCTGGAAGAACACCGCTCCGCTCTCGGAAGTGCCTTTAGGAGCTATATATTCCAGCACTGCGTCGAACTTTCTGTCGTTCATGGCGCCAATGGTGATTTCCATCGGCATGCCCTCGCTGATACGTCCGACCTCGGTCTCGTCCATCTTGCCTTCGAAAATCATGTCGCGCATGTCGGCTACCGTCGCGATTGTAGTTCCATCGTTGAATGTATTAGAGTTGATGACGCTGTTACCAACCTTAACCGGGATGTCGAGAATCATACCGTCAATAGTAGATTTTATTGAGGTATTCGTATATTCTGAAGCGTTTTTCGAGATACCTTCCTTAACGATGTTGAGCTGGTCGAGAGAGTTGTTGTAGTTCTCCTTTGCCTGCTCGTATTCAAGCTGCGATTTCTCAAATTCTTCGGTAGCTATAAGTCCTTTGTCTTTCAGCGCTTCCTGACGGTTATATGTCTTCTCCACGTTGTCGAGGTTGAGTTTTGCGAGCTTCACCTGCGATTCCGCAGCGGTGAGGTTTGCCACGTCAGGGATGATTTTCACCACTGCGATGACGTCATCCTTCTTAACCATCTGTCCGGCTTCTTTGTATATTTTACTGATGATTCCAGATACCTGTGGCTTGATGGAGACCTCGTCTCTCGGGTTGATCTGTCCGGTGATGACGGTCTTTTTCTGAATCGTTCCGATGGTGGCTTCCACCGTCTCATATACTTTTTCCTTTGGCTGTGATTTCTTGAACAGATAGCTGAATGTCCAAATCACTGCTGCGCCTAACGCAATGAAAAACAATGCTTTAAATACTTTTTTCATATTACTAATTATTTAACTTTCAACTTTATACTTTCAACTTTAAAACTACTCTAAACTCTACACTCTCAACTCTAAACTATGAGACGATGTGCACATCGTCTCTACTCCTCCCTAATTGCATCAATAGCTTTAATCTGTATCGCCCTTGTTGCAGGCAGCACTCCCGCCAGCAAGCCCGACAGCACTATGATTATCGTTGCCGCGATTGCCGCTCCGAAACCGATCTGCGGGTCGAGGAACATCACGTGTTCTGAAGGCGTTTTGCCAACAAATCCTGACACTACCGCCATTATCGCAACTCCTGTCACAAGTCCCACAATACCCGCTAAAATCGTCAGCAGCAGGCTCTCCGCCACCACCTGACGGATAATCAAAGCCGGTTTCGCGCCAAGAGCACGACGCACACCTATTTCGCGCGTTCTCTCTTTGATTGTCACCAGCATGATGTTGCTCACTCCGACCACGCCCGAAAGTAGGGTGCCGATACCGACAATCCAAACCAAAATCTTAATTCCCAAGAACAGGTATTCAAACACCATGAACAGCTGCTCGAAATCGAAGCACATAAAGGCGCCTTCGTCATCAGGAGCTATGTCGTGACGCTCGCGCAGCAAGTTCTTGACTTCAACCTGAAGATCCTTTGTTTTATAGCCTCTTGCCGTTGTAAACACCAAGAAATCGAACTTGTCACCCCGGTGGTAGGCAATTTGCATGGTCGACAAAGGCAACATCACCGATTCATCCACAGTGCCGCCCACACTGATGCTGCTGTTGTAAGCCTCAATCACTCCAACCACTTGATAATAAATGCCGTTAGCCTTTATCATCTTGCCGATAGGATCCTTGTCGGCGCCGATAACGTCTTCATAAACTTTTTTACCCAAAACACAAACCTTTCTAGCCTCATTTATGTCAGTTTCGTTGATGAAACGTCCGTAAATTATCTTGCCGCGGTCGATATCGTTATAGTTCGGCTGCACTCCTTTCATGCCGAAATTGCCGCCTTTTGTGCCGTAAAACACAGTATTCTCGCCATCGTATGTATACACGCTCGATATAGGCGAAACCATATCTATCCCTTTGATTTTCTTTTTGATAGCTTCCATATCAGACATGGTGAAATCCCAATCACGTCCCTTTTGGTAGCCTTTGTAAGCCTCGGTAGTGTTACTAGGAATTAAAAATGTAGAATTTGTTGAGAAACCTTCAATATTACTGCGCATTCCGTTGTCGAAACCGTTGCCGCAAGCCAGCAGAATCACCAGAATGAAAATTCCCCAGAACACACCGAATGCCGTCAACAAACTCCTTGTTTTATTGCGGGCTATGGTCTGCCAAATTTCGTTTATATTATCTACGTCAAACATATTATCGATAATTCATTGCCTCGATTGGTTTTACTTTAACACTATTCCAGGCTGGAGCGAAACCTGCTGCCACACCGCTGATAATCAATACTAATGTTGCTGAAATCACAATGCTGATATCAACAGTCGGATCGACAAACACCGACATTCCGTTGCCGTCGCTCAAACCTCCTGCCGATTCCATAACCGAACTGATGATTTCCGTCACTCCGATTCCGCACACCATACCGATATATCCGAAAATAGTAGTGATTACTAATGATTCCATTACTATTGAGAGAAGAATTGAACTAGGTTTTGCACCAAGCGCCTTACGAATTCCTATCTCGTTTGTTCTTTCCTTAACTGTTATTCTCATGATGTTGCTCACACCGACCACACCTGAAATCAACATCGCGATACCGATAACCCAGATAAAGATATTGATAGTGTTGAAAATTCTCATGGTTTCCAACGAGTCAATCATCTGGCTGTCAATCCAAACGCCACGTTTGTCGTCGGGTGAAAATTCATGCAAAGCCGCGATTTTTCGCTTCAACTCTGTTTTGAAAGCTTCGTTATCTTCTTTAGTATCAAGGCCTTTTGTAGTGAAGACAATTTGGTAGCAGTCGTTATCATTGTAGAGAGCCTGCAATGTAGAATACGGAGCATAACCCATGCCGCGTTCGCCCCACATGTTAGCTTTGCAAACTCCCACCACTGTAAAACTTAAACCATTGATAAACACTGTTTTACCTATCAAAGTGGTCTCTTCTGTGTTGCGTAGAAGCTCATCTTTTGAATCCACATCTATCACCACCACTTTTGACTTGGTTTTCATATCGTTTTCGCTGATAAAACGGCCTTCCAACACATTAATTCCATGAATATTTTTATAAATTGGCTTTATACCTTCCAAGCCTATTGTTCTCGACTTTTCGCCGAATATCAGGTTACCGCCTTTTGACATTGTCGGCGACACTTCTTCAACCTGATGCAACGACTCTAGAAGCTGTATGTCCTTGTTATTCATCATGATAAAGCGTCCGGCCTTGTGTCCTTTGTAAGGAAGCTCTGTTGAGCTTGACCAAATTGTGTAGGTGTTTGTAATTCGGTCGGCGAAGTTGCTTGTGACGCCGTTTTTCAGTCCGTTGCCGGCCGAAAGCAGGATAATCAGCATGAAGATACCCCACGAGATTGCGAATCCGGTGAGTATGGTTCTCAGCTTGTTACGTTTGAGAGCCATGAAAATCTCCGACCAAAAATCTCTGTTGAACATTATTTTATCTCTTTTGTGAAATCCATTTTATCAGGGTCATTCTCCTCTATCGACTCGATGAGACCGTCTTTCAGATGCACGATTTTCCTTGTGAGGTTGGCGATTCCGCGTTCGTGAGTGACAATCACCATTGTGATTCCTGTGGCGTTGACTTCTCGCAGAATCTGCATCACCTCGGCCGATGTCTTGCTGTCCAAAGCACCGGTCGGCTCGTCGGCAAGGATTATTTTCGGTGAAGTTACAAGCGCGCGGGCAATTGACACACGTTGTTTCTGTCCACCCGAAAGCTCGTTCGGATAATGATCCGCCCAGTCTTTCAAACCAAAACGCTCGAGATACTCCATCGCCATCATATTGCGTTTCTTGCGGTTCACACCTTGATAAAACAGCGGCAGCGCCACATTTTCGAGAGCTGTTTTGAACGGAATCAGGTTAAACGACTGGAAAATGAAGCCGATCAGCTTATTTCTGAACTCCGCAGCCTGGTTCTCCGAAAGGTTTTTCACCAGCTTACCCGCAAGATAATAATCGCCTTCATCGTAGTTGTCGAGTATACCTATTATATTTAATAAGGTGGACTTCCCGGATCCTGACGCACCCATGATCGACACCAGCTCACCCTCTTCCACGTTGAGGTTGATGCCCTTCAACACGTGCAAAGGCTGCGCTCCAAAGTAAGTCTTGTTGATATTTTCAAGTTTTATCATAGTGTACTACGTATCTAAGACACTGCAAAAATAGTAAAAAAATTATAATGTCAAGAATTTTTTTAAATTTTTTTGACATGACGTTTTAATAACGTCTTTTTACCTTATTTTGCTGCATCAGCAGCGATTTTTATTTTAAAAATGAGTCGAGAAATTCTTTCATTCTCTCAGCTGGCACGTTCTTTTTGACGATAATTCCGTTCTCGTCCAAGATAATGTTTTGCGGAATATAGGCTATAGTGTACATATCTGCGGCGGCGTTGCCCCATCCTTTGAGATCTGACACGTGGTTTTTCCATGAGAGATTATCGTCAGCAATGGCCTTTTTCCAAGCGGCCTCGTTCAAGTCTAACGACACGCTGACAATATCCAAGCCCTTGTCTTTGAATTCGTTATATATCGCCACAAGACCGGGATTCTCTTTACGGCAATCAGGACACCACGAGGCCCAGAAGTCTAAAATGACGACTTTTGACTTACCTATGACGCTCGACAAGGTGAAATCCTCACCATTCACGTCTTTCTGAGTAAAATCGAGGTAAGGCATACCGATTTCTGTAAGTTTGAGGCCTTTGATATACTCCACGACAAGATATTTATAGGCGCTATGCATATCTGAAGGCATCGCATCGTAAAGATTTTCCAAATCATTAAGCGAGAAAGCCCATTTGTAACGGTAAAGCGCGTAAGGGGCCAACGGATTTTCAATGTTTTGCTTCGTGAAATCAAGAACATAATAGTAAATTTCCTGCTCGTTTTCAATACTATTGACTTCTGTCATAAATTTGTTAAGTTTTTCCTGACTTTCTGAAGCCAAAACATTGATTCCGTTATAATTCTGATAGTCTCCTGTAATTGTAACATCCTGATTGTCAGCGAAGAACGTCAACGGTCGTCTCCAACCGTCAATCATGATATTATATGCGTCAGTGTTTTCATTTTGTTTGACTTTAAAAACCGCATTATCGCCTTTAACAACCACAGAGTCAAGAGTTTTCATATCGAGGCCGTCATATCTTTGGAGATAAACGGTCTTTCCGTTTGAATTTTCCAGATTTACTTTGATTTTGAATGTGTTGCATGATGCCATTCCTAGCATAACCAAAACTGCAATCAATAATTTTTTCATAGTACTTATTTTTTAACCGGTTTAAAAACGTAAATTATTAAAATTATAATCAATAACGAGATTGGCGCACTCAATATTGTTTCAAGTAAAATCAAACCTAACAGCTTAATACTGAATGCTTCAAGCCAGAATAACATCAGATTGTGCAGCAGTAGCAACAGCAATCCGTAAACTATAAACCATTGCGACCCCATATCTGTAATTGTAGGCTCGTTTTTGCCTTCCAAATCGCTTTTTCTTGTCATAATGTTAATGACGAACGGTCGGATGAACGCCATGAAGACCGTAGCAGCGGCATTCAATCCAGGTGTTCCGCTGAAGATATCGACAGCCATTCCCAACACAAAACCGTTTATCAACAAGCTCCACTTCGTGGTGTCGAAAGGCAGAATCATCAGGAAAAGCACGTAAACACACGGATGGATATAGTTTCCGAAGCGCATATTGTCGAAAACCAGCACCTGCATCACAACAAGGACTATAAACCGTATTATATTGCGTATCAATGTGTTATACATAATGAATCGATTTCTGCCCTAAAATTGTTTTTCACAACATAAACATGCCGCAGTGTACTGAAATTAGTCGAAAACTTCAGTTTTGCAGTGCTGAACATCCCTTTAGCGTTGTCGGTATTGTCTTCAATGATTCCAACCATGATGTCGGCCGGGAAAGAATTGGAGAATCCGCTCGTAACCAGAGTGTCGCCTATATTTATAATAAGGTGTGAAGGGATATCCTTGACTATGCCGTATTTGTAGCTTTCATTATCCCAAATCACATTCGCAACATATTGATTTTCAACGAATCTACAGCTTATCACCGCATACGAATTCAGCATACTCATCACTGAAGCGTAGTGATTGCTCACGTTTAGCACCTTCCCGACCACGCCATTGCTGCAAATCACACCCATATCAGGCTCGATACCGTCAACACGGCCTTTGTCGATGAGAATGAAGTTGTTCATCTCATAGATGCTGTTGTTTATGACATGAGCCGGGATATAAGTGAAAATATCATCGTAGTAGACGGTGTCGGTTTCCACTTCATCACAACCTAACCTGCTGAGTAACAATGCATTTTGTTCTACAAGCTCTTCATTTTCACTTTTAAGATGCAGATAATCGTACCAGTTGGAAGTCGTTTTACTTATACCTCCGGCTATATTGTTTGACATGTTCACCATCTTTCTATTCTGATAAGGAAGGCTTTGCACAATCATAACAAAGCACAGCGCCTCAAGCAGAATAAAAAGTATTACTGCATTGTATTTCTTTATGAAAATGAATAAGTTATACATCTCCCGATTACTTTATCAGGAATGGGAAGCCGTCGAAGTTTTTAAGTGCGATGCCGGTACCGCGTGCCACAGCGCGCAGTGGGTCGTCGGCGACATGAATCGGTAACTGTGTTCTGTCGTGCAGACGTTTGTCGAGACCCCTCAACAATGCGCCGCCACCTGTCAGATAGATACCGGTTCTGTAGATATCAGCCGAAAGCTCAGGAGGTGTTGTCTCGAGAGTGTTCAAAACAGCTGTTTCGATTTTCGACACGCTCTTGTCAAGACAATGTGCGATTTCTTTATAGTTCACGCTGATTTCCTTAGGGATACCGGTAAGCATATCGCGACCGTGCACCGCATAGTCCTCTGGCGGGTTGTCAAGATCCGTAATAGCGGCACCCACTTCGATTTTGATAAGTTCAGCGGTGCGTTCACCAACGTTAAGGTTGTGTTCCTTGCGCATATATTCCACGATTTCGTCAGTGAAATCGTCACCGGCGATACGGATGGACTTGTTTGTCACGATACCGCCAAGAGCGATGACAGCGATTTCAGAGGTACCGCCTCCGATGTCAACGATCATGTTGCCCATAGGCTCGAGAACGTCGATACCGATACCGATTGCGGCAGCCATAGGCTCGTGAATAAGTCTCACTTCTTTAGCACCGGCCTGTTCAGCGCTGTCTTTAACGGCTCTCTCCTCCACCTCGGTGATACCGGAAGGGATGCAGATGACCATCTTCAACGCAGGCGGGAACAATGAATGATGGAAATTGATCATCTTGATCATCTCTCTCAACATATATTCAGCTGCCTGGAAGTCGGCGATGACACCATCACGTAAAGGTCTGATAGTCTTGATATTATCGTGAGTTTTACCATGCATCATCATAGCACGTTTACCCACTGCCATAATTTGTTGTGTATCTCGTTTAATGGCAACGATTGAAGGCTCGTCGACCACCACTTTGTCGTTGTACATGATGATGGTGTTGGCTGTACCGAGGTCAATTGCCAATTCTTTATCAAATAATGTGAATAATCCCATATCTTTTAATGTTTAAAATGTCTGAATCCTGTGAAAACCATAGCTATTCCGAGCTTGTTGCAAGCGTCTATCGACTCTTGGTCGCGCACCGAGCCGCCAGGTTGAATTATTGATTTTATGCCTGCTTCGCTTGCAATCTCCACGCAGTCGGAGAACGGGAAGAAAGCGTCTGATGCCAATACGGCACCATTGAGGTCGAAGTTGAAACTTTTTGCTTTTGCAATCGCTTGACGCAACGAGTCAACACGTGAGGTCTGGCCTATTCCTGAAGCGTAAAGCTGCTTGTTCTTTGCCAATACGATAGCGTTTGAACGGCTGTGTTTCACTATCTTATTTGCGAAAATCAAATCGTCAACATCCAGATTATCAATCAGTTTATCGGTAACTGGCTTGAAATCGTCTTTTGTCTCGATATGAAGGTCGCGATCCTGTTCCAGTATACCGTTTAGTGCTGACTTATAAATCTTTGTCGGGAATTTGTTCGCCTTAAGCTTGAGCACGATACGGTTTTTCTTCGAGAATAGTATGTCGAGCACGCCGTCTTCATATTCAGGCGCCACACAAACCTCAAAAAACATCTTGTTCATATCTTCGGCAGTCTTCACGTCGATAGGACGGTTGCTGACAAACACTCCGCCGAAAGCCGAGACCGGATCACCAGCCAAAGCAGCGTCGTAAGCCTCTGATATTGAAGGTCTTGATGCAATTCCACAAGGGTTGTTATGCTTTAAAATCGCGAATGTAGGCTCATCGAACTCACGGATGAGGTTCAAACCGGCGTCGAGATCGAGCAAGTTGTTGTACGACAGGTCTTTTCCATGCAATTTTTCGAAAACATCGTCAAGATTTCCATTGAAAACGGCCTGTTGGTGAGGATTTTCGCCATATCTCAGCGGAGTGACTTTCTCGCCTGAGAACCAGTTGAAAATGGCTGTATCGTAATGCGAACTCGTTGCGAATGCATATTTCGCGAAGCGTTTTCTGTCATCCAAAGTGGTGCAACCGCCTTGTTTTTCGTACATCTCCATAAATTCCTTGTAGTAATTTGAAGATGGCACGATGAGGCAGTCTTTGAAGTTTTTCGCTCCCGCGCGGATGAGCGAGATGCCGCCAATGTCAATCTTTTCTATGATTTGCGCTTCGTCGTCTGTATTTCTGACTGTCTCTTCAAACGGATAAAGGTCAACGATCACGAGGTCGATAGCCGGAATCTCGTATTGTTTCATCTCGGCTATGTCTGAATCGTTGTCGAGGCGACCGAGGATGCCGCCGAACACTTTCGGATGCAATGTTTTTACACGGCCACCGAGTATCGACGGATAACCCGTGAGAGACTCAACGGAACGCACACTATCATCAATTTTCTTGATAAAATCCAAGGTTCCGCCTGTTGCATAAATCTGAACGCCGTTCTTTTTCAAAAGAGCGGTTATTTTATCGAGGTCAGTCTTATAAAATACTGATATTAAAGCACTTGTGATTTTTTTGGACGACATTTTCTGTTAATCTTTTAAAGCGCAAATATAATAAAAAGTTCGTAGTATTATATGCTAATATGAAAGATTTATTTTTTTAATTTTTTTCTTGGAATTTTAATTTTTATTTTGTAATTTTGCGAGTTAAAAATTTTTTATTTTGGAAACGCGCTGGATAATAGCACAAGATGTAGATAAACAATTAGTTAAAAGCTTGTCGGAGTCGCTGGGCATCGACGAGATTCTGGCTATATTGCTTGTTCAGCGTGGCATAACCAACTTCGAAGAGGCAAAAAATTTCTTCAGACCTTCGCTTTCACAGCTTCATGACCCGTTTTTGATGAAGGACATGGACAAAGCTGTCGACCGTCTTCAGAAAGCCATGAGCGATGGTGAGAAAATCTTGATTTACGGCGACTACGATGTAGACGGAACCACTGCCGTTGCCTTGATTTACACGTATTTGAAGAATTTTGTCAACAAAAAGAAAATAGAGTTCTACATCCCGGACCGTTACGAAGAGGGATATGGAATTTCATATAAAGGCATCGACTATGCCGCCGACAATGGCTTCGGTCTGGTGATTGTACTCGACTGCGGCATCAAGGCTGTCGAAAAGATAGAATATGCCAACCAGCGCGGCGTCGATTTTATCATCTGCGACCATCACCGTCCGGACGAGATCATCCCGAACGCCGTAGCAGTGCTCGATTCCAAACGTCCTGACTGCGAGTATCCTTACAAAGAACTGTCGGGCTGCGGCGTTGGATTCAAGCTCATCACCGCATTGTCGACGCGCCTTGGAAGACCTATCGAAGAAGTTTATGAACTCCTTGATTATGTTGCGGTTAGCATCGCCGCGGACATAGTTCCGATAACTGGCGAAAACCGTGTCTTGGCATATTTCGGACTGAAACAACTGAATAAAAATCCTCGTCCGGGTATCGAAGCAGTGTTGCGTCAGGCTAATATCGGCCGTCGTAAAGAAGCGCCTACTACCGAAAAAGAAGAAGAGAATGCTCTCGAAAGAGAGATGACTATCAGCGACTTGGTGTTCCTGATTGGTCCTCGCATCAACGCAGCGGGACGTCTCGAGAAGGCCAGCGACTCGGTGAGACTGCTGCTTGCGACGAAGTACGACCATGCGGAGAAACTCGCGTCAAGTATCAACGACCTCAACTCGAAACGCCGTGAATTTGACAACGCAATCACCGAGGAGGCTCTCCAGATGATTGACGCTGACGAAAAACTGCGTAACGCCAAGAGTACTGTAATATTCAATGAAAACTGGCACAAAGGCGTCATCGGCATCGTGGCTTCACGACTCACCGACTCGTATTACCGCCCGACCATAGTGCTTACACGTTCAGGCAATTTGATTACTGGCTCGGCGCGTTCAATCAAGAATTTCGATATTTACGACGCAATAGACGATTGTTCGGATCTGCTTGAACACTTCGGGGGTCACAAATATGCGGCGGGATTGTCGCTTAAACCTGAAAATCTTGAGGAATTCGCCAGTAGATTCGAGAAATATGTGTCCGAACACCTCGAAGAAGACGATCTGACACCGGAACTCAATGTCGACATCGAGATGGACTTCACCAATATCACGCCAAAGTTCGTGCGCATCCTCAAGCAATTCGCGCCATTCGGACCAGGCAACCTTTCGCCTGTATTCCTCACAAGAAATGTTGTCGACGCAGGCTTCTCACGTGCTGTTGGCAACCGTAAACATCTGAAACTCAGCGTGATGCAGCAAGGTAACACCGACTTCGTGTTCTCGGGCATCGCATTCCAGAAAGGTGATTTATATGAACGCATCCACGACAAGGAGCCGTTCACAATGTGCTATTATATTGAGGAGAATTTCTGGCAGGGAAAAACCACTCTGCAACTCAATGTTAAGGATATCAAGTTTTAAGTTAACCAGTTAAAACTGATTAACTGAACAACTGATTAACTATCTGAAGAAAATCACTCTAATGATTAAGAAAAGACCGCAAAGCGCAAGGACGATTCCCGTTCCTTGGTTGAGTATTTTCATGCGTTTTTCGGTGAAGAAGCGTTTCAAGGAATAAGCGCCGACGATTTTCAAGATATCGATACCGAACACTGTGGCGAAAGTTCCTATGAAAAACAACGCCACGAGACTTTCGTTGCCATTATAGATTTCAGAACCCGACACTGTTGCCACGGATGTCATCCAAAAAACCCATATAAACGGGTTGAACACATTCATTATGAAGCCTTTGGACAAGTAAACATACCATCTTGGGCCATCACGTTTGATATCAAGTTTTTCGTCTATTTTATCAAGACGCTGGTCTATTTTCTCAAATTTTTTCTCGACTTCGGCGAGTTCGGCGCTCTTTTTCTCGGAGCGAGCGACGATTTTTTCAGGTTTGCTGTAATAAGTAAAGATGCCGAAACCTATGATAATCAAGCCCGCGGTGATTCCGGCAACAACCATATTGCCTTTGTCGTCCAAGGTGAGCTGTATCGATGTCATCATCATCAAGGCAACAACGATGATATCGCTCAACAACACGCCCAAATCGAAGAGCAGGGCTGTTTTAAAACCCTTGCTGATACTGGTTTGGATCAGTAAGAAGAACGCCGGGCCGAATCCGAAGATTGTCGCTAGAGTCAGACCCATCAATGCGCCGTGAAAAAACACCATAACTTATGTACTTTACTTAAAAAGACAAAAGTACAAAGTTTTTTTCAAACATGATGTATTTTTCTTTCTATTTATTTGCTCGCCACCACCACCGCCCTTTTGAATCTTTTTATATCTCCTTGAGTATCAAACACTTCGATAAAAATAACATAAATACCCGGAGGAACTATTTTTCCATTATCATCAAGGCCATTCCATACAAAACTGCTTTGATTAGCAATACTTTGACAGTTTATAAGGTTTCTTACAAACACTCCATTAGAGTTAAAAACGCTGATCCGAGCCGTATAATCGTATTTAAAACACGACATATTTATTGTTGTGATATCGTCAAATCCGTCACCGTCGGGCGAAAAAACCGGAGGCACTATCTCAACATCAGCGTCCGCATCATTGTCTTCGATGAAAACAGAATTTTGATAACCCGGAGTACCATACAATGGAGCAGCTGCTGAATGCCAGTTTTCAGTATCCACAGAAGGCAAATCAAAACTTATGCGTTCGAGTGAGACACCCTTTGTCTCGGTCAGCAAAGGATAATGCGAATCTTCGGAATAACTCATGAAATCAATTATTTTGTCATCATAATACAAAACAGCAGTCGCTCCGGAATTCGGATATGATGGAAAACTTTGCATCGCAATGAAATTCTTTGTGTGGCATTCATACTGATTGGCAATAACTTCAGGCGTAGTTGTCAGCAACAGATAAGAATGCGGCATCAGCTGGCGACCCTCCGAGCATATCTCTTTTATTATGGTATCCGGTGGGTTGGGGAATGACGTTTTTACAACACCCAATTTTAATTTATTGATATTCAATACTTTATCTGATTTATTATAAATCTCGACATAATCAGCGGCGGGGCTGATGGGGTCAAAAAGTATTTCATTAATGACCACATCTCCGCCCACCGCATCATTCGGAATACCAAAAGTGTAACTGCAACCGTCCAAGACCGGCATTCCGGCACAATTTGAACCAAAAACCAAAATTTTATGAAATCTTTGAAATATGAATTCCTGTTGAAAGAACAAAGTCACGCTTTTTTTGTCTTTGGATGGTTGTGCAAAATATGGATGTGAATTAAATTCTATAATTGTGTAATTATCAGTATTTGCTAATGATAATGTATCCATTACCTGATTAAACACCACTTCGATGCTGTTGGTTGACAACACGCCCACATAATCAATGTCGGGAGCGACGATCATCTCGTCAATTACGGAGTTGACGCTTCCGGGAGTACCTCCTTTACCGTTACAGCTGGCACGCCAGTTTTCAGCCTCCAAACATGGTGAGTGTGGGTCGATTTTCTCCAATGACCAGCCGCCATCGGATTTGTTAACATCACGATACCAAGAGATGTAAAAACCAGAATTAAAAACATTAAAACCATTTAACCCAATTAAAGCGAATGTCGTACCAGAGTTAGGTATCGTAAACGATGTAAAACCCACACAATCACCATACTCGGATAAGGAAGGAACAGCGTCCTCCTTACACAAAATTATGAAACCTTTTGAACAAATGGATATATCTTCGGTTATTATTTTCTCGCTGTTTCCAATTATAAAAGTCCAATCCTTTATATTTATCTCATGGTCTGTGGTGTTATACAGCTCCACGTATTCATATGGTGGCAACCCCACACAAGGCTCGGGATCAGCCATAATCTCATTCAAAACCACATCATTTTCATGGAGATTATAATGAATAAAGGTATATTCCATAATTTCAGCCACATTACCAGATAAATCATGTATATTATTGATTGTCAATGTATAAGACACACCTTCAGCAATGGTGTTTGAAAAAGACAATATCACTGAGGAGCGGCTGTCTCCATTAAATTCGGCATACATCGGGTTGCCCACTTGATTATCAAGCAGATAATTGTTGGCAACAAGCGCATAAGCCTCATCAACGGCTTCACTAAAATCCAATTCTAACTTGTTAAATCTCAATACTATAACATCTTCAAGATGTGGTGGCTCGAGATCTACAATAAGCGGACCGGCGTACACATCGTCGAGATAGATCTTTTTGGCGTTGCTTGCACTAAATTTTGTGACTATTCCGAAGTTACCGGATGGCAAATATGTGTCATCAACACCTTGAGCCTCAATGAAATAATCACCTGAGCCCGTTTTGTCGACAAAAATTTTCCAATTACCATACGCATCACGCGTCACCTTGAAGAAAGCGGAGAAAGACGATGCTATGAATGTATCCGTGCCTCGGCATACGCTCGTGGTTTCTGTCCCGTCAACACGTTGTAAATCAACGACATCGTTACTCCCCGCCTCTCCAAATCTAACAAAATAATTACTACAAAGAAACACATCGCAAAAATTATTGCCAGATGGAGCAAAAGCTTCTTTCAACCAAAAGCGCCATTCGTATTCACCGTCATGAACGTCGCTTGAAACGTCAACATCGCAAAACAGACTGGCATCACCGGCAGCTTCGGCATTAAGTTGCAGCTGACAATTACTGTTGACCACAAAAAGAGTCTCGTCACCAACCCATGTAGGATTGGCAGTAAAATCACCGTCCGAAAAGTCATCGGAGACTTGCGCGAGGCACTGATGAGGCATTATTAATAATAGGTAAGCCAACAACCTAAACATTTTTGCATCCATAACTGAAAATGTTTGCGTTTTTTTATGTACTTTTGCGCAAAAGTATAACAAAAAAATTTAACGGGATTCGTTTTTAACACAATTTAACTCAAATTGCATAAATATGGGACGAATCTTAATAAATTTTAACAAAAAACGTTTAATTGTTAAAAAAAATTAACATTTCTGGAGGTAAAAACATGAGAATAGCGGTTATTGGAGCAACAGGACTCGTCGGACAAAAGATGCTTCAGGTTTTGGCGGAAAGAAACCTTCTTATTGATGAGCTAATTGTAGCGGCATCAGAGCGTTCCATAGGAAAAAAGACGCTTTTTAAAGGCAAGGAATACAATTTGATTTCTGTTGAAGACGCTATAGAAAAGCGTCCGGATATCGCTATTTTCTCAGCTGGCGCCGACGCTTCGCTGAAATACGCTCCAATGTTCGCCGAAAAAGGCACTTACGTTGTCGACAACAGCTCCGCCTGGCGTAAAAAAGTCGGAATACCATTGGTTGTTCCTGAGATAAACGCAAGTGACATAACCGCAGACACCCATATCATCGCTAACCCGAATTGCTCAACGATCGGCTTGGTGATGGCTCTGGCTCCCATGCACCGTCGCTACGGAATAAAACGTATAGTGGTATCGACATATCAGTCGGTGAGCGGCAGTGGAATAAAAGGATTGAATCAGTTGCATTGCGAGCAACGCGGCGAGAAAGCCGAAAACCCCGCATATCCGCATCAGATTCACGAAAATATCATCCCTCATGGTGGAAATTTCCTTGAAGATGGCAATACTACCGAGGAAGATAAACTCATATTTGAGACAAATAAGATTTTACATTCAAATATTGCCGTCTCGGCAACAGTGGCAAGAGTGCCTGTTTATGGCGGACATTCCGAATCAGTGAATGTAGAGTTCTCACAACCTTATGATATTAAAGAGATTAAGCGAGTTTTGGAAGAAACTCCGGGCGTTATAGTTGCTGATGATCCGAGTCAAAATTTGTATCCGACTCCAATCATGGCATACGACAGAGACGAGGTTTTTGTCGGCAGAATGAGGCGTGACAGCAGCATAGAAAACGGTTTCAATTTCTGGGTTGTTTCAGATAACATCAGAAAGGGAGCGGCAACGAATGCTGTGGAAATTGCAGAGTATTTAATCACACATCGTGTTGTATAAAATTAAATGTGACATATTAAAAAAATGAAGATATATTACGATATAGAAAATTTTAAACCTGTAACAAACGCTGTTGTTACCATCGGCACGTTCGACGGGGTGCATCGTGGACATCAGGAAATACTGAGAAACATGGTGAATCGCGCTAAAGAGATCGTTGGCGAGAGCGTCGTGGTGACATTTTATCCCCATCCGCGTCAGGTTTTAAGTCACGATTCTGATATTCGTTTTATATCTACCCAAGAAGAAAAAATCAGTCATCTCGAAGCGTTAGGCATTGATAATCTTATCATTATAAAATTCACCAAAGAGTTTGCGGCTAATTCGTCTGAAGATTTTATCAAGAATTTCATATTAAAATATATTCATCCGGCGGTGCTAATCATCGGCTATGACCATCATTTCGGCAAAGGCCGCACTGGAGATTTCGATATGCTTTACAAACTAGGCCGCGATTATGATTTCAGAGTTGAGAAGATTCAAGAACAAGATGTTGATAATGTGGCAGTTAGCTCAACAAAAATTCGTCATTGCCTAGAAGTTGGAGATGTCAAAAACGCCAATAAACTTCTTGGATACGAGTTTTCATATACTGGCAAAGTGATTCACGGTCAACGAGTTGGACATAAAATGGGCTATCCTACGGCAAATATCGAAGTGGCTCAGAAATATCAACTCATAGAAAAACCCGGTGTTTATGCCACTTTCGTGGATTTTGACGGTGACTCCTTTCCTGCCATGACTTACATCGGGAAACGCCCAACAATGCATGACAACAGACCGCAAAGCATCGAAAGTCATATCATTAATTTCGACAAAGATCTTTATGATAAAGAAATTAAGCTGCGTTTTGTGGATTTTGTCCGAGACGACATAACATTTGACAACACTGAAGCGTTAAAGAATCAAATAGATAAGGATAAATTATATATTATAAACATTTTAAATCAAATAGTATGAAGAAAATCTTAACTTTATTGGCAATTATCTGCCTTCTTGGAATGACGAAGGCGAGTGCATGCACCAACTTCCTGGTAACCAAGGGAGCATCAGTCGACGGCTCAAATATGATTTCGTATGCCGCTGATTCTCATGTACTTTATGGTGAATTGTATCATTATCCGGCAGCCGATTATCCGGAGGGAGCAATGCGTGACCTTTATGATTGGGATAGCGGCCGTTTTCTAGGACAGATTCCAGAGGTTAGCCACACTTATAACGTTGTAGGCAACATGAACGAGTGGCAGCTTGCCATCGGAGAAACGACTTACGGCGGTCTAGAGGAACTTTGGGAAGGCGAAGGTTTGATGGACTACGGCACCTTGATTTACATCTCTTTACAGCGTTGCAAGACAGCTCGAGAGGCTATCAAGAATATCGCCGAACTCACATCAAAATATGGCTATATCAGCGAAGGCGAGTCATTCTCAATTGCCGACACCGAAGAGGTTTGGATCATGGAAATGATTGGCAAGGGCAAGTTTGAAAAAGGCATGGTTTGGGTAGCACGCCGCATTCCTGACGGATATGTCAGCGGTCACGCAAATCAGGCACGTATCCAGCAGTTCCCGCTTGCAAAAAAGAATAAGACATCTGTCACTTCAAAAGATTTCAAGAAATTCATTAAGGACAAGAACATCGACTGCATTTATTCAGAAGATGTCATTTCATTCGCAAAAAAGAATAATTTCTACGTTGGCAAAGACGAAGACTTCTCATTCTCAGACGTTTACGCTCCTGTCGACTTCAGCGGCGCACGTGGCTGCGATATGCGCGTGTGGGCTATGTTCAACAAGGTGAATGACGGTATGGACGCATATTTCGACTATGCCACAGGCCGCGACATCAAACGTGCTAAACCTTATGTGAAAGGTCAGCCACAGACTGTAGAGAACTTCCCGAGCAACAGAATGCCTCTCTGGGTTAAACCAAATAATAAGGTGTCGGTTCTTGACATGATGAGTTTCATGCGCGACCACCTCGAGGGTACTGAACTTGATATGGCAAAAGACCTCGGAGCAGGTCCTTTCCACTGCCCATATCGTTGGCGCCCAATGGGTTTTGAAGTAGACGGCGTGGAATATATGCACGAGAGAACAACAGCAACTCAGCAGACCGGCTTCTCGTTTGTCGCACAGTGCAACGCAAACAGCATCCCTGAGATTGGCGGTATCATCTGGTGGGGCGTCGATGACGCTGCAAGCACGGTGTATTGTCCAATGTACACATGCATGACAGAGATTCCACTCTGCTATCGTGTTGGCAATGGCTCGATGATGGAGTTCTCGGAAACAGCAGGTTTCTGGATCTTCAGCCAGGTTTCGAACTGGGCTTATACAAAATACGACTACATCCATCCTGAAATCGAGGCAAAACAGGCAGAATATGAGCAAGGCTGGGTGAAAGCGGTTAAAGATATCTACGCCAAGGCTGCTGAAATCTACGCAAAAGATCCTGCTGAAGCAGTGGCATTCCTTACAAAGTATTCAAACACAGAGGCTACAAAACTCTGCGCCGACTGGAAGATGTTTTATCAGTATCTCTTTGTGAAATATATGGACGGCAACGTCAAGACAGCCCGTGCAATTCCTGATGGTTACAAATACTACGCTCCAAAAGTGGAACAGCCTAAATACAGCGATGAATTTTACAAGGCGATTATCGACCAGACGGGAGACAAACTGAAAGTTTATTAATAAGTTAATCAGTTGTTCAGTTAGTTAGTTGTTCAGTTAACTTCAACTGACTAGCTGGCTAACTGATTGATGATATCATCTATAGTGATACCTTCAGCTTGAGCGGTGTAGTTACGAACAAGGCGGTGTCTCAAAACAGGCACCGCTACTTTTTTCACGTCTTCGATATCAGGTGAGAACTTGCCGCTCATCAGGGCATTGGCTTTGGCGCCGATGATGAGATATTGCGAAGCACGAGGACCCGCTCCCCAGCTCAAGTATTTATTTGCCAACTCGCTGCCACGCTCAGTGTTCGGACGGGTCTTTGAGACGAGGTTGACCGCATATTCGTAGACGTTGTCAGACACCGGCACGCGACGAACCAGTTGCTGGAAATAAAGGATCTCGTCATCATTCATCACAGCCTCTACCTTAGTGTTTGCAGCCGCTGTAGTGTTTTTCACAACCGCTATTTCCTCTTCATAAGATGGATAGTCGAGCAAAAGATTGAACATAAAACGGTCGAGCTGTGCCTCAGGAAGCGGATATGTACCTTCCTGTTCGATAGGATTCTGTGTGGCAAGCACAAAGAACGGCTCGCTCAGCTTGTATGTCTTACCCGAAACGGTGACGTTTTTCTCCTGCATCGCCTCAAGCAAAGCAGCCTGAGTTTTTGGAGGCGTACGGTTAATCTCGTCAGCGAGGATAATATTAGCAAACACCGGACCTTTCACAAATTTGAACTGACGCGATTCGTCCAAAATCTCAGTACCGACGATGTCGCTCGGCATCAAATCCGGAGTGAACTGTATACGATTGAAAGTCAAGCCCAGAGCCTGTCCTATTGTATTGATTAACAATGTCTTAGCAAGTCCGGGAACACCAACCAGAAGCACGTGGCCCTGACAGAAAATCGACAAAATGGTATCGTGAATCACCTCGTTCTGACCGATGATGACCTTTCCGATCTCATTTTTCAGTGATTCGTATTTATTTACAAGGGCTTTTGCGCCTTCAACGTCGTTCGTGTACATCTTTATTTCTGAATTTTCCAGTCAAATTGAAAATCGCATCCGCAGTAGTCGTCACAGATCTTTACATAAGCTTTGCTTGACTTGGCGTCAATCCATTTGTTAATGGCATCCTGACGCAACCGCTGCATCGTCCATTGTTGAATCAAAGCGTAATCGTCTTTCAAATTCGCCTTGTGCGGAGTTGTTTTCTTCTTGATTATCAATAATCTATATGCATCTTTATCGTTTTTAGTCTTCATCGGGACAGGGTTGCTCACCTCGCCAACCTGTAGTCTGTTGACAACCACCGAAACTTGTTGGTCGAGATCTTCAGCGGCGAACAAAGTGCTGCCGTTGTTAGGATTCACGAGATATCCGCCGTTCACTTTATCGTCCTCGTCGCTGAATTTCACCACAGCCTCCTCAAATGTCAGGCTGTCGTTTCTTATGAGGTTTGCTATGGAATCCAACTCGTTATAAGCCTGCTGCAACGCCTCAGGCGACACCTTGACTGTCAGCAGAATATGACGCACGTTGACGTAATCTCCGCGGCGTTCAATAAGCTGAAGTATATGGAATCCATACTCTGTCTCTACAACCTCCGAAATCTCGCCGTCTTTCAAGGCGAACGCCGCGGCTTCAAATTCCGGAGCAAACTCGCCTCTGCCATGGAAACCGAGCTCGCCGCCTTTCTTGGCTGAACCAGGGTCTTCGGAATACAACAAAGCCAAAGTGGAGAAACGCTCTCCCTTCAAGATACGGCTGCGAAGTTGATACAGACGGTCTTTCACCGCAAGTTTCTCGTCAAGGGTGATTGGCGGCTTCTTCACCAGCTGCGCTATCTCAAACTGTGCATTGACCATAGGGATTGAATCGCTTGGGATGCTGTTGTAAAAATCTCGCACATCGCTCGGAGTGGCTGCTATACCATCAACAATCTTACGCTGAACCTCTTCTATGAGTTTCTGATCTTTGAGAATCGAAATGAGCTCATCACGGATCTCGCGCATCGTCTTATTGTAATATTTCTCAAGCTTTTCCTGCGAACCCAGCTGGTTGACATAATAACGTATACGGTATTCCACCTCCTGTTCCACCTGCTCATCAGTAACCTCGATACTGTCAAGTTCGGCCTGATTCAACATCAACTTACGGAACAGCATATCCTCAAGAATCTCGCAACGGATAGACGAAGCGCTGCCTTTGATACCGCCCTGAAGTCTGTATTGCATATACTGCTCCTCAATATCCGACTGCATGATGATATTCTTTCCGACCACTGCCACAACCTTGTCAATTACTTGAGATTGCTGCGCATATATCGTTGATATACAACCAGTTAAAATAACGATTAAAGCAAAAATCCGTCTTAGCTTCATAATCAAATATTAATAAATTTCAAAAACACGTTCTTTCACAGCCTTGTTGTAAAGACTGGTATACATCTTGTCGACAAGCTCTTTCTTTCTCATATTCAATATGATATACCGAACAGCTTCTTTTTCCATGTCAATAGTGGTGTTTTCCTTAAGATACTTCTCAATATCTTCTTCGGTCACCACAGTATCGAGTTTCTGCTCATACAACATTGTCTCAAACTTATAGATTATCAACGAGTTACGATAATCTTCCATTTGTTTCGAAAAGTCCAGTTCCGCCTTGTCGATATTATTTTCAGCATAATGAATCATCAGCTGGCGACGTATCCAGTTTTCAACAAACGCTTTCGTCGCTACAAGACTGTCGTTATAGCTAATGCCTTCATACAGAATGCTTTGCAAATCAGATTGGTATAAAGTCTTATCATAAACGGTAGCCACGACCTTATCATCGCTGCCGTTTTTCGAATTCTGACATGATGCAAATGCCAGAAGACACGCTAATCCGATTGCAAACCTTGTCATTTATAGTATTTTCTAACCTTTTCAAGGATTTTTCCGTTCACGGTCACAGGATATTTAGCCTTCAATGCCGCGAGCCAATCCTCTTCGAGTTTTGTCTGATATGCCGAGATGATCACGCCTCTGGCCTCTTTGTAAGTTTTGGGTTCAGGCTGGCGAACCTCCAAAATCTTAATGATTTTAGTTGATTTGTCTACCGTTGAAGGAACCACGCGAATTGTACCTGCGGTCCATTCTGTCTCATCAATATCGACATTGTCACCGTGCTGGAAGTATGGGGTCTTGGCAATCACGCCTTTCAGACCTTCGGCTTTGATGATAGATTTGATACTATCGTAGCTCAAATCCTGACGGATGAGTTCTTCGGCTCTGACGAGATTATCTTCGTTATGAACAGTGATAACAATGGTTTTCACGCGTTCACCCCACATATAGTTATTCTTGTTTTCCTCATAAAACTCCTTGATTCCGAGGGTGTCTTTCTCTGCTTTTTTCCAGACTTCCTTGTCCATCAGATCAAAGAGAAGGATGCCGTCATGATACTCCTGGACGAGAAGTTTGAATTCAGGATATTTCTCTTCAAGATGAGCGTCTTCAAAAGCAAATGCTGACTCTTTCAAGAACTCGTCATAAAGCTTGTAAGCATACGAAGCCTCCGACATGAAAGGTTGCTGTGCCTGATGATTCTCGATATAATTGATGAAATCAGACACCTTGTATTCCTGTTTCATCAGCTTGAATAGGGTCTTATTCACGTCAACGTCAGGCGCGACAACATATTTGCCTTCTTTAAGCGTGCTGTCTATAGTAGCGATGAAAGCGTCTTTTTCCTTTGTATATTCCTTGAATTTATTCGACTTCAAGATACGTTTCAGCACCACTTCTTCGCTAACTTTGGCGCGCATATCTTTTTCAACACGTTTTGTGATGTTTTCTTTTTCAGCATCAAGACTTTTGATGCCAGATACCGAAACTAATTTTACGATATGATAGCCGTAGTTTGTCTTCACTGGTTTTGAAAACTCGCCTACATTCAATTCTTTAATAGCTGTGATGAATTCTGGCACAATCTGGTTCACTTTGAAAGGTGAAAGGACGCCGCCATGAGGCACGCTGCCTTTATCGTCAGAGTATTTCTTAACTATGAGATCCCAGTTTTTACCATCAGGATCGATCTCTTTATAGATGTTTTCAGCTTTAATTCTGATCACGGAGTCGGTCTTCATCGGGTCTTTCTCGTCGACAATCAGGAAGATATGCGCCGCTTTGATAGTGCCGCAAGCCGGAGTCTTCGAGTTGACTCTGATGATGTGGTATCCGTAGTCGGAACGTATCGGCATTGAGATATCGCCAACTTTGGTGTTATACACGCCAGATTCGAAAGGATAAACCATGTCGAAAGCCGAGAAATAACCGAGATTTCCGCGGTTTCCTTTATAAGCGCGCTGTTTGCCCGGAATAGCCTCCATATCGCGTGCCGAAGGGTCGTCTGATGCCTCTACAGCCACATCGCCGAAGTCCTCACCGTTCAAAATACGTTTGCGAAGCTCGAGAGCCTTGTTGTAAGCCTTGAGTGTGTCGGCCGGAACAGCGTGAATATCGCATTTGATAAGGATATGCGAAGCATTCACATCCCATTGCATACGTTCGTAAGCCTCTTCGACAAGATGCTCGGTTGCAGCGTCATTTGAGAAATACGGCTTGGCAAGCTGTTTGCGATAACCTTCATATTCCTTGATGAATTTAGGAAGTGTATCCATCTTAAGACTCTCAGCCTCAATAACTTTCAATTTGAAATTGATAAACATATCGAGATATTCGTCAACGCTTTTCTTGTCGATAACCTCGCTCTTAACGTTGTTTTTCTCGTAAACATCCATGAACTCCCCTGCTGAGATGTTTTGATCTCCAAGAGATATCAAAGTTTTTGATTTCCAACCCTGTGCAAAAAGCATGGCTGGCATCATTACTGCTAAAAGAACTAATACTTTTTTCATTTTCAATTTAATCTTAGTTATTCAGTTAATCAGTTGTTCAGTTAACTGAATAACTGAACAACTTGCATTTTATTATGCTTTCCTACTATAATTCGGTGATTCCTGTGTGATTGTGATGTCGTGCGGATGACTCTCGTTCATGCCCGATGCGGTGATCTTGATGAAGCGGGCGTTGTGAAGCTCCTCGATGGTGTGCGAGCCTGTGTAGCCCATACCTGCGCGGAGACCGCCAACCATCTGATAAACCACTTCCGAGAGGCTTCCTTTGTAAGGCACACGGCCGACGATGCCTTCCGGAACGAGTTTCTTGATGTCGTCTTCCATATCCTGGAAGTAACGGTCTTTCGAGCCGTGCTGCATAGCCTCGAGTGATCCCATTCCGCGGTATGTCTTGTATTTACGGCCTTCGAAGATGATGGTGTCGCCTGGTGACTCGTTGACACCTGCGAACAGCGAGCCAGCCATGATGGTTGAAGCGCCTGCTGCGATAGCTTTCACGATGTCGCCTGTGTAACGGATGCCGCCGTCAGCGATGACAGGGATTCCGCTGCCTTTGAGAGCTTCGGAGACGTTGTAAACAGCTGTCAATTGCGGAACGCCAATACCCGCAATGATACGAGTGGTGCAGATTGAGCCAGGTCCGATACCGACTTTGATAGCGTCGACGTCGAGTTTTGCCAAGTCTTTAGCAGCCTCGGCTGTTGCGATGTTACCGATTACGAGGTCGATGTTAGGGAACGCCTTACGCAACTCTTTTGTGACATTGAACACGTTCTTTGAGTGACCGTGTGCCGTGTCGACAACGATAGCGTCAACGCCTGCATCGACGAGGGCTTGAGCGCGTTCCATGGTGTTGTAGGTGATACCCACAGCGGCAGCTACTCTCAAGCGGCCGTGCTCGTCTTTCGAAGCGTTAGGGCGAGCCTTTATTTTGATGATATCTTTGTAAGTGATTAGTCCGATGAGGTGGTTATGTTTGTCGACGACGGGCAGCTTCTCGATTTTATGTTCCTGAAGGATGTCGGCTGCTGTGGCAAAATCTGTGAACTCTGTTGTTGTGATGAGGTTGTCTTTTGTCATCACTTCCGAAATCGGACGGTCGGTCTTGCGCTCGAAGCGGAGATCGCGGTTAGTGACGATACCAACGAGTTTGTTGTCATCGTTGACTACCGGGATACCACCGATATGATAGTCGTTCATGATTTTGAGAGCGTCGCGGACGAGAGCGCCTTCTTTGATGGTTACCGGGTTGATGATCATGCCGTTTTCAGCGCGTTTCACCTTGGTGACCTCGGCGGCCTGCTGCTCAATTGTCATGTTTTTGTGGAGCACGCCGATGCCGCCTTCCTGTGCGATAGCGATAGCCATCGGGGCCTCGGTGACGGTGTCCATACCGGCAGTGACGATTGGGATATTCAGCCTGATGCGGCGTGAGAAATTGGTTCTCAAATCGGCGTCGCGAGGGATGATGTCGCTATAAGCGGGGATCAATAAAACGTCGTCGTAAGTCAAGCCTTCTTCGACAAATTTTTCATTTTTTGACATAATATGCAGTTTTTAATTTTATTCGTTTAATTAATCTGCAAAAATACGAAATTTTCTTTAATGTTAGGAAAAGAATTTTCAAAATTTGAACATGCGCTAACAGCAGTCTGGATATGCTTCGCATACCGCAAGGCCTGCTTTTTAGCACATATTCAAATTTTCGAATGGTATTTCTGTGAAATCTGTGTGAGAAAAAGAAAAAATCAGTATCTTTGCATCTATGAAAACTCCTAATTATCTTAAAAAAGGCTCGAAGATTGCGCTCGTGGCGCCGGCAAGAAAGATCAGCCGCGAAGAGATCGCTGCTGCCGTGAAATGGATTGAAGAAAAAGGCTTTGAAGCTGTTTACGACGACCGCTTATTCGCTGAATATCACCAACTTGCAGGCGATGACGACTTTCGTGCCAACGTGCTGCAAGATTATCTCGACAGAGATGATATCGACGCGATTTTGTGTGTCCGAGGCGGCTACGGAACAATAAGAATTGTCGACAAACTAGACTTCACGAAGTTTGAAAAACATCCAAAATGGATTGTCGGATATAGCGACGTGACAGTGCTGCATGCCAAGATGCAACAGCTTGGCTATCAAAGCATTCATGGGACGATGGCGATAAATTTCGAGAAAAATACAAAGGAGGCGCTGGAATCGTTATTTGATGCATTGACCGGAAAATGGAATGCCATAGAGACGCGCTATGGCACGTCTCTACAATCGTTCGACAACATTCCGATTGTTGGCGGAAACCTTTCTGTCTTGTATTCGATGTTGGGTTCCGACCTGTTTCCGGAAACGGACGGAAAAATATTGTTTATCGAGGATTTGGACGAATATCTTTATCACATCGACCGCATGATGATGGGACTGAAACGCGCTGGAAAACTTGCAAATTTGAAGGCTTTACTAGTCGGAGCATTCACCGATATGCATGACAATACGATTCCGTTTGGCATGACAGCCAAGGAAATCATCCACGAAAAAGTGAAAGAATACGGATATCCTGTAATTTGGGATGTTCCGGCAGGACATATTGATGATAATCGCGCAATAATTTTTGGTTAAAATAATTCCTTAAATAATTGTCCAATTGTTGCAATCGGCATCACTTTTATCTTGTATTTGCTGGTGTCGAGGCCTTTTACGCTGTATTTCGAGACGAAAATCTTGTCGAAACCGAGTTTGTCAGCCTCGGCGATACGAGCTTCAACACGGTTGACAGCACGAACCTCGCCTGAAAGTCCGACTTCAGCTGCAAAAGCGCACCTGCCATCAATAGCGACATCTTCACTTGACGACAACACTGCCGCCACAACTGCCAAATCCATTGCCGGGTCATCGACACGCAAGCCGCCTGCGATATTCAGGAACACGTCTTTGGCACCGAGACGGAAGCCGGCACGTTTTTCAAGAACTGCCAGAAGCATGTTTAATCTTCTGATGTCGAAACCTGTGCTCGACCTTTGAGGCGTTCCGTAGGCCGCAGAGCTCACCAGAGCCTGCGTTTCCACAAGCATTGGGCGTAGACCTTCAACCATTGCGGCAATGGCGATGCCACTGACAGCCGTCTCACGCTGTGAAAGCAAGATTTCGCTTGGGTTTTTGACTTCACGCAAACCTTCGGCATTCATCTCGAAAATACCGAGTTCTGACGAGGAGCCGAAACGGTTTTTCACAGTTCTCAAAATCCTGAAACCATAATGGCGGTCGCCTTCAAATTGCAGCACAGTATCAACAATATGCTCCAAAATCTTAGGTCCTGCGATGGTGCCGTCCTTAGTAATGTGACCGATCAGAAACACCGGAATATGGAACGATTTCGCTATTTTGTTCATCTCCGCCGCCGTCTCACGAATCTGACTTATACTTCCTGCCGTCGCCTCTACAGAAGATGATTCCAGAGTCTGAATCGAGTCGATAATAATGATGTCAGGCTGCACATCTTTGACGTGCTTCAGAATATTTTGAGTATCAGTTTCATTGAGTATCAGGCAGTTATCGTTTTTAATTCCAATTCTGTCGGCACGCATCTTGATCTGCTGCTGACTTTCTTCACCCGACACATAAAGCACATTTTTGTTAATTCGCAGTGCCATTTGCAACAACAAAGTTGATTTTCCTATGCCAGGCTCGCCACCAAGAAGCACCAGAGAACCGGGAACAAGTCCGCCGCCAAGCACCCGATTCAGCTCGTCATATCCCATATCGATACGCTCCTCTTGAGCGCTTGTAACTTCACGAACAGGTATCGGCTTATTCTTAAAGTTCTGAAAATCAACATCTTTTGAAACGGCTTTACTGTCTTTTCCTGTCACAACCGTCTCCTCAACATAGCTATTCCATGCACCACACGCAGGGCAATGGCCCATCCATTTTGGCGATTCATTGCCACATTCTTTGCAAAAAAATACTGTTTTAACTTTGGCCATAATTTTAATTTTTGCAAAAATACTAAAAATTTTGACATAACAAAACAATTCTTTGGTAATCAATTTTGAAGGCCTTCAGCTTCCGTAGGAAGGTGGCAGCCGAAAAATGATTACTAAAGAATTGCTATTGAATCATAAAAGCTAATCAATAATCTTGTGATATTGGCAAACTTGGAGTTTTCCTTCGCCATCACGAAGATGGAAGCCGTTGCCGAGGCAGTAGCGCCACATTTTGCAATCAGTGCAGTTACCTGTTTTCATCCATCGGCGGTCGCGATATTTTTCAAAACGCTTTTGCCAGACATCCCAGAAGCTGTCTTTGTAGATATTTCCCTGATGATAATCGCTGCGGATGCTTAGGCAGCCAGATATGGAGCCGTCGGCAAGGATAGAAGCCACGTTTATGCCGGCGCTGCATGAATAATAGTGGTTACGCACTTCACCTTCATATGGTCCGAGGAAACCGTCGCAGCCATAATCAGCACGGATTTTACCTTCGAGACGTGTTTGTTTTATAAATTCCAACATCTCAACAAACTGATTATCAGCAAGTTGCATATCAGGATCGTTGGCAGCGCGGCCAGAAGGAAACACCGTAAACAAACGCCACCGTTTGATTCCCAATGAAATCAAGAAATCGCGAAATTCCGGCAGATATTTTATGGTTCGTTGGTTGACGCAAGTGATGACATCCCATGTCAGATCAGGATGCTGTTTGAGTGCCTCGACAGCAACAAGTACATTCTTGTAACTCAATAAGTTACCGCGCATCCAGTTATGATCTTCTTCGAAACCGTCGAAGCTCACGGCTATTGATTTCAGTCCGTTTTTGACAAATTTGTTAAGTCTTTCGGGGGTAAGAAGCATGCCGTTTGTCACCATACCCCAGACGTAGCCACGCTTCGTGATTTCCAGTCCGCATTGAGCGATATCGTTCCGCATCGTGGGCTCGCCTCCAGTGGTGATAACCATCACGTTCGACGGATCCTCATGAAGACTTATCTCATCCAAAACCTTAAGAAAATCTGGCAAAGGCATATCGTTTTGCTCGGACAGCATACGACAATCGCTGCCACAATGGCGGCAGTTTAGGTTGCATCGCAATGTGCATTCCCAGAAAAGCTGGTGTAACTCGTGTTCCTCGGTACGTCGTTGGAGGTTTACACGATTAAGCTCGAGTCTGACTCGTTTGTTGAAACCGAGTCTGTTATTATTTTGGCTCATCTTCGCCAAGACGGGCGTTTATTTCTTTGACTTGTTGACGCAGACGCTGTGTCTCCTTGCCGTAAGCCTCAATGATTTCAGGAGAACCGTAAACACAAGAGCCTTCTCTGTTTTTGATGATGTTTTGAATAGAGTCGCGTTCTTTGACAAGCTGTTCTCTTTCGGCTTTTGTCAAGCCTTTACTCGAGGTGCAGGCACCCAGAAAAGCCAGTGCTGAAAGTATTCCAACCCAAATCGTACGAGTGATTTTTTTCATTTTTTTATGTTTTAACACTGCAAAGATACAATTATTTTTTTAATTTTGCCTCAAATAATTTCTTATGAAAAAACGACTCTGGCTCACGGTTTCGCTAATAATAGTGTTGGTCGTGATTTTGCTATATATTTTTCCCGTTTCCGGAGATATGCCGCTCTGGCTATCGATAGTGCCGCCGCTCATCGCGATAGTGATGGCGCTGGTGGTGAAAGAGGTGATTTCGTCGCTGTTTTTCGGTGTTCTGGTTGGCGCTTTCATCATGGCACTGTATGGCGGACACAGTCCCGTCGAGGCACTCGGTGGCGGACTGTTGCGCACGGTCGACACTTACGTCGTGGGCGCATTGTTCGAACACGAGCATATTCAAATCGTTGTGTTCACGCTGGTTATCGGTGGCATGGTACGCCTCATCACAGCCAACGGAGGCATGCGTGGTGTGGTTAACTGGCTGTCAAGACGCGCCAAAGGTGCACGCTCAGGACAGCTGATGACGTTTATCATGGATCTATGCGTGTTTTTCGATGATTATTCTAACACTCTCGTGGTAGGAAACACGATGCGGCCGATAGCTGATAAGCTTAAGATTTCACGCGAGAAGCTGTCGTATATCGTCGACTCCACCTCGGCGCCTATTGTGTCGATAGCATTCGTCACCACCTGGATCGGTGCCGAGCTGAGCTACATCCAGGAAGGCCTTGATGTCATAGGACTCGAAGCCTCGGCGTATACGGTGTTCCTCCACTCGTTGGCATATAGCTTTTACCCGATTCTGACGTTGGGCTTTGTCATGATGATAATCTTTTCCGGTCGCGACTACGGTCCGATGCTGCATGCTGAGCGACAGGCAAGAAAATCGACGTCAAATACATCGGAAAATGCTGATAATGAGACATCCGATGCTCATCTCATCGATGCCTTGATACCTTTGCTGGTCTTGATTTTCGGTACAATTATCGGACTTTTTGCCACTGGCTACAAACCTGAAATATGGCACGATGCAAATCTCGGCTTCATGTCGAAACTCTCAGCAATCATTGGTGATGCCAACTCTTTTCAGGCATTGTTGTGGTCGTCGCTGTTGTCGTTGCTGACCGCCATCGTGATGACTCTTTGGCGTGGGAATATGAAGTTTCAAAAGATTATGGAGGAGATGATTGAAGGTATCAAGACGATGTTCAATGCCGTTTTGATTCTCACTATGGCATGGTCTATCTCGTTGATTACCAAACACATGCACACCGCTGAGTTCGTGTCTCAGCTTTTGGTGCAATGGTCGTTGTCGCCTGTGTTGATTCCAATGCTGACCTTTATATTAGCTGCCCTGATAGGTTTCTCAACAGGCACCTCGTGGGGCACGATGGCTATACTTTATCCGTTGATTTTACCAGCTTCGTGGATGCTTTGTATCGACAATGGGATGAACGTGGCTGCCACTATGCCGTTGTTTTACAATGTAGTGGCTTCTGTTTTAGCTGGCGCTGTCATGGGTGACCACTGCTCACCTATTTCCGACACCACCATCATGAGCTCGCTGGCTTCAGGCTGCGATCACCTGCAGCATGTCGGCACCCAAATGCCATATGCACTCACAGTAGGCTGTGTAGCGGTGTTAATAGGAGTACTGCCAACCTCATTAGGCCTTCCGTCATGGACAGCATTCTTAATAGGATTGACAGCACTGGCGGTTATTGTAAGATTAGTTGGAAAGAAAGTCTAACGATACCTCTTTTCCAATTCTTCGCGATATTTTTCAGCAATATCTTTTGCTATCTCGATGGCGTCACCCTTAGGCTCGGCTGAGAATTCACCAAGACGTTCACGCCACCATTGTCCTTCATATGCGCAGATGCGGTTGTGATAGGCGACCTCGTCGAAGTCGGTGCCGGCAGCGATGGCAGCGTCCATATCTTTGAAGAACTCCTTCCAGCGATAGGCGTAGTATGAAGAAGTGAGTCCTGCCCAGGCGCGGCTGGCGTATTCGTTCAACAAAGCGTCTTCCTCGCCCCAAGTGGTAATGATGTTACGGGCATTGCTTTCAAAATAGTCTTTCTCTTCATCAGTATTTCCTATAGCTCGTGCGTCTTTTATCCATTTTCCTACAAGGAAAGCAGGCTCGGTGGCAAGAATCCTGTCGGTGTCGTCAAGAATAGAAACCATCGTTTTCTCAATCTCCTGCATCTTTGCGAAATCATTGTCTTTGTAAGCATTTACATAATCGATGTACAAATCGCTGAAATAATTGCCGAGCAGCTGACGAGTGATGTTGACGATATCGAAATGGCGTGTTCTGGTGTTACAATCCGAAGCCAGAAGATTATCCAAAACATCAAGCAAAACTATGTTTTTGTATTTATAAGTCGGCGCTATATAATATTGATGATATTCCTTGATGTTTCCGGTTGTCGGGCGCTGGTTGATGCGCACACATTGACCTGGCGACGACACCTTGTTATACACATCATCGGCTAGAAGTTTCCAAGCTTTTCTCATGTGTTCGTCAGCTTTTCCAGCGCGTTGGTCGGCGAGGCACTCCACCCAAGCGTCCACGTCGTTGGTGAGCGGGTTATCCCAAGCTTTTTCAAACACGTATTCATACATAAATGGGTTGCAGTCGAAGCCTTCCAAAGTCGAGCCTATGCCCACGAAGTTGTCGCCGCCTCTCTCGAAAGCGCGTTCGATACGTGCATTGACGGTGTCGAGATTACCTGCCAGCATTGAGTTTCCGCCGAAATTGCCGAGGTAGCACCATATGTATGGCACGCCATAATAGGCGTTAGTACGCTCCCACACCGGCTGGCGCTCGCAATAATAATCGAGCATGATGTGCCTATCAATCGGCATTGAAGTGATGTACGCCTCTATGCGGTTATCAACCTCCCAATACTGACGCTCGTTCCAGAAAAGCCAAGCCATCTCGAGCCATTTTGCATCAGGGTCGGCAGCCTCGAGCGACTCATAAACCTGACGGCTCACGCGGGCGAGGTATTCAGGCTCCCAGCTTGGCGGAATGAGCTCGTTGAAGATATCGATGCCATAAATATGGTCAGTACCGTAAAATTCAGTTTGTTTTGCAATGAATCTTTTCTGGATCTCAGTGTAAAGCGGGTCAAGCGGATCGAGGAACTTGCACCAGCAGGTGCTGTCGAAGCCAGCCCAGTCGCCGAGTGATGCCAGCGGCGCATCAGGATACAAACGTTTGATGCATGGCGGCACATGGCCTGCAAAACCTGGCAAAACCGGCTTCATGTTGAGTTCGCGTTCACGAGCCACGATCTGTTTCTGCAACGCTTTTTGATTATCAAGCCACACCATCGGCAGCGGTCCGCCCCACCGGTCGATATTCTGCATGCGGTGCCATGGCAGATGCGCCGGACCAGTGAAATAGCTGCGGATCTCTTCGTCGGTCAAGCCGAAATCACGCCACACTTCATACCAAACCGACTCCTGTCCGGTGATTGCCAGCGGCAGATTTATTCCGTTGAGCGCCATCCAGTCGATGAAATGCTCCCATTGCGACCAGTTCCACCACGGCATAGTGTAGCCGAAGGTGCAGTAATTCAAGAAGAAACGGTCCGGGACGCGGGCGTTCAAACGCACTTTTGCATCAACTTTTGGCATTTTTGAAGGAATCTCGAGTTTTTCGGTCTCAAACCACGAATATTGCGCTTTGCAATAATATTTAAGGTAATGGTTCAGTCCCACTGCCATGCTGTTGGCGTTGTTACCACGAATCACCAAATTTTTGCCAATTGTCTCTATTTCAAAACAATCTATTGTATCGCCAAGTCGTTCAAGCACAATATGTTTCGAATATTCCGGAACCACACGATTCACCAATCCGCGCATAGTGATTGCTTCAGGATCGGTTTCTTTTTTGCCGCAAGAAACGCAAAGAATACAGCTTAAAAAAGCAATGAGAAATAATTTTTTCATAGTAAAAATTTGTTTCCGCAAAGATAATATTTTTTTCTTTTCACAGTGTCATTAATCGTTAATTAGAGAGCCTCAGCGAGCGCAGCGAGATGCCAGCTCGATAATGACGATTAATGACACGTACAATCAATAAAGTCTTTAGTCATCAATTTTGAAGGCCTTCAGCTTCCGCAGGAAGGTGGCAGCCGAAAAATGATGACTAAAGACTCTTAAAAATTTAAATATGTGCAAAAAAGCAGGCCTTGTGGTAAGCGAACCTTATCCAGACTGCTGTTTGCATATATTTAAATTTTGACAATTCTGTTCAAGCATATAAAAATATTTGTATTTTTGCAGTCGAATTCAAGGGGTGCTCCTTAGAGGGCTGAGATGATACCCTAAAACCTGATCCGGGTAATGCCGGCGTAGGGATGGATACTTCAAATTTCCCCTTCACATTTATTAACAAATTAATAAAAAGTTCAAAAATGAAAAGAATTTTTATTTGTATCGCTGCGCTCCTCTTTGCAGCAAATGTGAATGCGCAGAATGAAATCGTTTTCGACACAACCAACTTCGAGATGCTTCAGGAAGTTGTGGTCAGCGGCGTTAAAGTACAGAAAAACGCGCCATTCGCAGTGTCGAACATCAAGAAAAACGAGCTTGCCGAATTCTCAAAGACAGGCCAGGAACTGCCGTTTTTATTTTCCAAAACTCCAGGTATCATATCGTGGAGCGAGAACGGCGTAGGAACTGGCACAAGCTACATGAGAATCCGTGGCGCCGGCGACTCACGAATCAATGTGACACTCGACGGAGTGCCGCTCAATTCGCCTGAAGACCAGTGCGTTTTCTGGGCAAACATGAACAGCTACGGATCATTGCTCGGCAATGTGCAGATTCAGCGCGGTGTAGGCACCTCAACCAACGGTGACGGCGCTTTCGGTGGTACGATAGCAATGACATCAGCAGCGCCATCAGTGACGCCAACAGCTGAAATATCAGGCTCTTACGGCTCTTTCAACACTCTCAACTTCGGAGCGAAAGCCTCTACGGGTCTGCTTTGGAAACACCTCATCGTTGACGGAGCATACCACGAGACCAGCACCGACGGTTTTATCCACGGCACCTCAGGACGCAGCGGAAGTTACTACGGCGGCATTACTTATATGAATAATAATTTCGTGCTTCGTTACAAAAACATCGGTAACTTCGAAAAAACCGGCCAGGCATGGAACGGCGTGACATCAGGTGACGATTATTGGAGCATCATGGACGGTATTTATGGTATTCATACAGGTATTCATACATACGAAGACATGTATAATGTCGGCCTCCAACAATACAACTCTCTTTACGAACACCTTGTGCACGTTGATCCTAATAATGTGTACAGCGATTTCGTGAAAGATGAAAACGGCAATTACGTCACCGAACGCTATAAAATGAACGACGGAAGCTACTGGGACAAGACAACCGACAACTTCTGGCAGAATCACAACATCCTTTCAGCAGCCTGGGACATCAACGAGCACTGGACAACATCAGCATCACTGCATTACACTTACGGATATGGTTATTACGATGAGTTCAGATATCAAAACACATTGGCCAAGAAATTCGGTATCAACGAATACGATTCAGAAGGCGAAAGAATAGTTTCGGACGCGGTTCGCAAAAAAGGCCTTCGCCAGGATACATACGGCTTGGTTTGGAACGCCAACTACAAAAATAACAGATGGGATGTCATCGGCGGCGTTTCTTTGCAGAATTTCAAAGGAAACCATTTCGGTTATGTGACTTACATCGCAAACGAAGAGGTCGCAAACAAATATCTTGCTAACGGCGATTACAAATATTATGATTCCGACGCCAGCAAACTCGACGGAAACGCTTTCGTAAAAGCAGCTTTCAAAATCACTGACAACTGGACTGTTTTCGGCGACGCGCAGTACCGCCACGTCGACTATAAGACAAGTGGCATCAACGACAGATTTGTCAAAAATGCGGATGGAAACTACGTCAATCATGAACTCAATATCAACGAAAAATACGATTTCTTTAACCCGAAAGGCGGTATTTCTTTTGATAAAGACAGACATCACGCCTACGCTTCAGTGGCTATGAGCCACCGCGAGCCGGAACGCAACAACTTCACCAACAACGGCTCATATCCTTTCCCGAAGCCTGAGCAACTCGTTGATTATGAATTAGGTTACAACTATAACGGCAAAATGTGGCAGGCTGGTGCCAACTTCTATTATATGGATTACACCGACCAGTTCGTGCAAACTGGCGCCGTCAGCGATATTGGAGAAGCTTTGACCACCAACATCAAAGATTCTTATAGAATGGGAGTTGAGTTGCAGGCTGGTGTCAACCCTACAAGATGGTTGACTATCGAGGCAAATGCCGCTCTGAGCGAAAACAAAATCAAAGATTTTGACGAGGTTATCGACGATTTCGACACTTACGGCACACAAACATTCCATTACGATAACTCGACATTGGCATATTCACCTTCAGCGATACTTAATGGTTTCGTGACATTCCATCACAAAGGAATAGCTTTGACATGGCATACCGGATACGTTTCACGCCAATATCTCGACAACACAGAAAACAAAGACCGCTCGTTGCCGGCATATTCTGTCTCAAACGTGAGTCTTGGCTACACTTTGAAGCCGAAAAAAGTCGTGAAAGAGGCTATTTTCAAGGTCAATTTCAACAATATCTTCAACAAACGCTATGCTGCCAGCGGCTGGGTCTACTCGGCAATCTACGAGAGCGCAGGCCACACCAACGACAACCGTTACTATCAGATCGGTTACATGCCGATGGCAGGCTTCACAGTAATGGGTAACTTAACACTTATATTCTAAAAAATATGGAATTCATCGCCAAACACTGGCTCGATATCGTCACCACAGTCCTTGGACTCGCCTATATTCTCTTGGAATATCGGGCCAGTGTCTGGATGTGGCTCATCGGCTTCATAATGCAGGCACTCGGCATCGTGCTTTATTACCAAAAAGGCCTCTACGCCGACTGCGGAATGGAGTTTTATTACCTCGCAATGACTGTTTACGGATATTGGAAATGGGTGCACGGATCTTCCGAGAAAAAAGAACTTCCAATACGTCATTTTCCCAAAAAATTGATATTGCCTTGGATAGAAATAATTGCCGTTTTTTGGTTTGCAATATATCTGATTCTCGTTAATTTCACCAACAGCAATGTCCCTATTGCCGACAGCTTTACAACCGTCTTGAGCATTATCGGAATTTGGGCTTTGGCGCACAAATACCTCGAGCAGTGGTTCATCTGGATCGCTGTCGATGTGGTCACCTGCGGACTTTATTTCTATAAAGATATTCCATTCAAAGCCAGCCTCTACGCTCTTTATGTGATAATAGCTATTTTCGGCTATCTGAAATGGAAAAAAATGATTCTTACAGATAACAAAAGTTGTTAGTCATCAATTTTTCAGCCTTCAGCTCTCGAAGAGAGGTGGCGCTGGAAAATGATGACTAACAACGATAATAAAAATCATTAGTCGTCAATTAGAGAGCCTTTAGCTCGCGAAGAGAGGTGGTAGCTCGATAATGATGATTAACAACGATAATAAAAATCATTAGTCGTCAATTAGAGAGCCTTTAGCTCGCACAGCGAGGTGGTAGCTCGATAATGATGATTAACAACGATAATAAAAATCATTAGTCGTCAACTAGAGAGCCTTTAGCTCGCGAAGAGAGGTGGTAGCTCGATAATGATGATTAACAACGATAATAAAAATCATTAGTCGTCAATTAGAGAGCCTTCAGCTCGCGCAGCGAGGTGGCAGCTCGATAATGACGACTAATGATTTTAAATATACTAACTATTTTATATATAGTTTCTTATTTATTGTATCACCACTCCGCACAAAAAGTCGAATGATGTAAACTCCTGATTCCAAGTTAGTTACACGGATTTCTTCCATATTTTTCGATACGGTTTTTTCGCTGTAAACGAGGCGTCCCATCATGTCGTACACCTCATAACGGACAACTTCCTCATTCAAATCATCGATTTCCGGAACATCCAAAACACTATGCACTGTAATGGTCTCTGAAGCTGACCAACAACCGTCGCTATAAACCGCCATCACATAATAATCAACATCGACATTCTCTGTAATTTCATCAATAAACTCATACTCGGTGGTTTCTGCAACCATGTCATTGTCGCGATAAACGTCGAAACGAACTAATGTTCCTGTTGAACCCTCTGAAGGCTCAGTCCAGCTTAATCTGAGTGTTGAATAATCATCAGCTACGTAAGGATATTCCACAGCAAAATCATTAACTGGATTGCAATAAACTTGCGAACCAACAGGATTTGCAATCTCTGACAAGCAGCCAATGTTCATTTGGCAGTAACGCTGCGACATTGCGAAACTGTTAACACTGTTTCCAATCAAATCATTTGAAGTGTGAATGTATGGGCTGTAATGATCAACATCCTCGAAAGGATAAATTCCCATATAGCCGTGCTGGTTGAATGATGTATGGTCGCTGTCGCCTCCTGATAAAGTGACGTGACGCACTTGCATTTCAGGGAAATAAATGTTTGCCACATTCATATAATAATCACCAATCTGAGCCACTGAATTAGGATAGATACAGTCGATGTGAATTGCATCGCCATAGAGATATCCGTTCATGTCGTTGTTGAAATATCCAATAATATCCATGCCTTGCTGCTGGCAACGTGATGCGTAAGCCTCGCTTCCGTAAAGTCCCATTTCCTCGCAACCATATGCGCAGTAAACAATCGAATATTCAAACTCATACTGTGTCATGATTCTGGCACTTTCCAAAACGCTTGCCACACCTGTTGCGTTATCGTCGGCACCTGGGCAGTTTCCACTATATGAGAATGAATCGAAATGGCTTCCACAAACCACATAAGTATCAGGATATAGCGTACCGCGCTGAATACCAATGACATTAGGTGCTGCCTGACCGCTTCCATACCATGTGTTGGCATAAAAAGGCTGCTGCTCGACTTCAAGTCCCAAAGCTGCCATGCGACCGGCAATCCAATCTGAAGCTGCGAAAGCGTTATCCGAGTTCCACATTCTGCTCTGATAATCCTGCAAATGCTGCACTGTAGCCTCAAGTGAATCCATATTCACCTGATTCATCATCTCACGGATAGTCGGGTTTTCAAAAGTAACAACTGGAAAATCGCGATGAGCGACCGGTAATTTTGCTTCTTTGTTGAAAATAGCTACAGCACCATCGTTTTTGTATGGCATTGCAGCGCCTTTCACCAGCACAAAGTCGGCTGTTTGATATAACGCTTTTACTTCACCTAAATAGTTTTGCTGCTCTGCTTGCGGACAATATATCAACGTATATACGTCATTGCCTGAAAAAGCTTCAGAATCCAACACAGTCATATTCTCATCAACAGTTTTCGCTGTCCCCAAAACGAAATTGTCGTTGTAATAATGAATCGTCAAATTGTTATTGTTAAACAATTCTTCTGTTTTCTGTTGATTGTCAACGTTGATCATCACAAAACTTTGTGAAAAACCGAACACAGCAACCAACAATAATGCTAATAATGTAATTGTCTTTTTCATATTTTTTATTTTTAATGGTTGTTTCTATTCCATTAGTTTCCGAACTCCGAAGGGAGGAATCTCATTCAATTGCATTCATTTCTTTCCAAGTTTCAGAGAACGATTTTTCCGCAAACACCGGCATTTCCCTGTGCACGCCCCATGTCTTTTTTATTAGTTGCTTCAGCTCGAGACGGTTCAGAAAATCTTTGGTTTTATCCATGTCTTTGCGATTCTCTACCCTCTTCATGATAAAGTTGAAAACACGTTTTTCACCCAAAAGATTACCGTTCGAATGCGCTATTTCTATTCTGTTTCTTAATATCAGATCACTGATTTTAATGTTCATCGGACAATACTGCTCACACTGATGGCACGATCCGCATAATGTGGCAAGATGCGCCGACTCTTCGTATCCTTTGGCTATACTTTGTATCACGCCTACAGGTCCCGGGAAAGAATTGTCGTAAACATGTCCGCCTATTGTGTTGAAAATCGGGCAAACACTATGGCACGCTCCACATTCGATGCATGTCATTATGCGGCGCTGCTGTTCTTTTGCAAGAATATTAGATCGGTTATTGTCAACCAAAACCACATAAAGCTTATGTTTCTTAGCCGGTTTGCTCAAGATTGTGTAGTATGATTTCGCTCTGATGTTTGTCACTTCATACAACGATGACAGCGGCAATAAAACATTGATATCATCAATAGACGGAACGAGTTTGTCGATACCTGCTAAAACAATGTGAATATTAGTGTTTGCTATCGATTTCAAAACATTTCCCTCATTTTCTGAAATTATGACATCTCCAGTATCGGCCACAAAGAAATCAGCTCCGGTGATAGAGGCGTCAGCGTTAAGATATTTGTCATTCAACACTTTACGCGTCACTGTCATCAGCTGTTTTGCGTTGAGTTTATAACTGACACCAAATTTTTCAGAATAAATCTCAGCTATCTCCTCTTTTGATTTATGCGCCGCCGAATGATTAGGATTAGACGGTCGTTCGTTATCCTGATAACAAATGAAATCACCGGTATCGGTCTCAGTAACATTCATTTTTTTCATCTCAAGAAATGGCATCAGCGCTATCTCTTCAGCTATAACACTCTTTGTCTTTACAATATTTTTAGCTTTTTCATCACTTAAAATATTATAAATCATGTATTTGGCTTCTTCAGCGTCACGAGCCCACCGTACTATTCCACCATTATTGATAACGTTAGTTTCAAAGTCTACAAGATATTTGTCATAGTACTTAAAAGCCTTGTTTCTTATATTAAAAGCGCGGTTTTTCTCAAGATCAACGTTGGCATAATGACTGGCACAATCTTCAGCCAAGCACATAAAGAAATCGTAACGGGTCATCATTCTCTTATGATGCTCCTCGTTAAAAGCGATTTGCTTCACATTCTGACTAAATATCGCACCTTTCTCTGTCATACCTCAAACACTTATTTTATATCAATTTTCGCTATTCTTTTAGCGTGTCTCCCCCCCTCAAAATCCGTTGTCAGATAAGCTTTCACGATATCCCAAGCCATCTCGTTGCTGATAAATCTTCCAGGCAACGCCAAGATATTCGCGTCATTATGCTGACGTGCGAGTTTTCCGAGTTCAACATTCCAGCAGAGAGCGGCGCGAACATGCGGATGATGGTTTGCAGTCATCTGGGCGCCGTTACCGCTGCCGCACAAAATTATTCCCAAAGGATATTTTCCGTCCTGAATATCCTGAGCCAGCGGGTGAATCATATCAGGATAATCAACGCTTTCAGATGAATAACAACCATAATCTTTCACCTCATAACCGCTATCTTTCAGTTTATCAATAAGATACTGTTTCATGGCAAATCCACCATGGTCTGACGCTATAGGAATAATTTTATTCATATCACAAATGTTGAAAAATTTTTACAAAAGTAAAAAAAATTATCTTACGTGAAATGTCTTTTTCGTTAATTTTTAATCAGTTATAAAATTGTAAAATTTTTATCAGATTTCTATCTTATTGAAAATCAAAATTATTAATTTTATCAACATTAATTCAAATAAAAATGTTAATAAATTTTTGATAAAAAATGATAAAATTTTTATGGTGTTTAAAACTGAAATTTTTGAAAAGTTTTAATAAGTTATTTTCTTTAATTTGACAGTGAAATCAACACTTTTTAATAACTTATAATGATGATTTTTAAGTACTTAAGAAGTTATCAACAAAGTATTAATTATCTAATTTTTTATTAATTCATTTTATTAATTATAAACAAATTAGAAAGATAAAAGTCCTAAGTGTTCAAGCAAGATTTTGGTTCCAATTAAAATCAAAATAACGCCTCCAATGATGTTTGCCGGTTTCGAATATTTTGATCCGAAAAGGTTTCCGATGGCTACACCGGTAAAACTGAAAATGAAAGTTGTCACTCCTATTATTAATATGGCGCTCCAGATTCCGACTTGAAGAAAAGCGAATGTCACCCCGACAGCCAATGCGTCGATACTTGTGGCAACGGCAAGCAAAAACATTGTTTTAACGTCGTTTTTTGATGAGTTTTCTTTATTTTCATCATTAAAAGCTTCTCTGATCATGTTTGCGCCAATCAAAAACAGTAATCCAAAGGCAATCCAGTGGTCGATACTTGTTATGAGACTTTCAAACTGAACACCCAAATAATAACCTATCAAAGGCATTAAAGCTTGAAAACCGCCAAACCATAAACCACACAAAACAGCTGTTTTTATAGAAAACTGTTTGGTTATCAATCCTTTACAAATGGATACAGAAAAAGCGTCCATTGAAAGAGCGATAGCGAGACTTAAAATGGTTAAAAAACTCATTTTTATAGTAATTTGCGCTACAAAATTAGTCTTTTTTCCTAAAATATCAAATTATTAGTGTTTTAGGAATTGACACTGAAAGATTAAAATTGTAAATTTGCGGTGTAAAATTAATCATATGAAAAAACTTATACCCTATTTATCTATATTTTTATTGTTTTCATGTGCTCATAATTATGCTTTGTCTGATTATGAAAATAGTATAAAAAACCTTAATAATCAAGCGTTTAACGAACGTTTGTACAATCCTCAACTCTCTTTGTATTACGCTGACTCGGCTTTATTGCTTCTTTATGCTGATTCCATAAATCTTATTGAAAATAATCCTGATTTTTATTATAATAATGTTGTAAGAGCTTTAAATTCAATGGCTTATGAAAATTTTTTACTTTCAGATTTCAGAAAAGCCAATGAAAATTTAAACTTTGTATATAAAATTAAGGAGTCATATCCGAATAAGGAAGTTGAATATGAAATAGCTCATATCATAAATGCCAAAATGATGATGCGTTTGCGCGCCTCATGGGAAGCTGATGAGCTTTTAAAAGAAGCGGAATGTAAACATGAACATAAAGAATTATTGTGCCATTGGGCAAAAAGCCAATATTACGTTACAAAATTGTTCCTGAATTGCTTTTATCGTGACGGAAAATATCAATATAACGAGCTTATCAAGACTTTGAATGAGATTGAGCAATATAATGTAAATCAACAACTTATGGTTGACGAGACTCAAGCTTACACGCTTTATTACGCTTTAACAGAGTCATGTCAGATACTTGCTCACATTTCAAATTTCTATCAGAATGAATATGAAAAAAATGTTTTGTATTTTAAAAAGTCTGTTGATTATTTGAAGAAAAGTCTGGAGTTAATGAATGATAATCAACGAGTTAGTAATTATGACTTGGCAAACAACCTTCAGACTTTGGCTGGAATTATCAACGATATCAACAGAAACAGCGATTATAATGTTGTATCAAATGAATTGGATGATATCTTATTGATTATAAAGAATAATGCTAAGAAATTCGGTGTTTTTTATCCGATAAACATAGGTATTTATGATTGTGATTTAAAGATGAATATTTTGCGTCATGCTGACAGTCTTTTCCTTGAAACAAAGAATCCATATCAGATAATAGCTTCAAAATCAATGATTTCAGATTATTATATCCGTGATGGAAAACTGGCTGAAGCGCGTCCTTATTTGATTTTTGCGAAAAATTTCATGGATTCGATAAACGAAAACGAAGATCCTGATATGCCTGCCAATTATAAATTTAAAAACACGACTTCAAAGATGGCTGAGCGTATTTACATCGGGCTTATAAGAACCAAATCATCAGACGATCCTGAGGTTTTGACAAATTGGTTTACAATGTACCAGAGCGAGTCGTTTAAGGCTTTTGAAAAGGAAAAATATGACTTTAACTACATGGAATTGAGGTCTGTAAATAATGAAAACAGAAAAAAACTGACATATCTTTCATTATCAATATTATTGCTTTTTATAGCATTTGCAACTATTTACATCTTTTTCAGATATGCTCATCGCAACAACAGGCTTTTGAAAAAACAAAAACAGCTCGACCTTGAGCGTATCGCTAACGTGGAGACCTGTCTGTCGATTTTCCGTCACGATATGTCGCCGTATATCATGTTCCTGCAGCGTGAAAACGTGCCGGAGGAGATAAAACACGACGCGTTACAGAAGCTGGTGGTCACACTGAATAACACAATGCGGTGGATTAACATATCGACTCCTAACGGTTTGCCATTCAAAAAGACAGGTTTTGTGCTCAACGACGCATTTGAGTCAGTTGCTAAAGGCATCACAAATCCTAATTCAGTCAAGTTGATTTTCAATAATGCTCCATGTGAAGTCTGGGGAGATAAAAACTTGGTTGAAATCATGCTTAGAAACTTGATAAACAATGCGTTAAGGTATACAACAAAAGGTTATGTCAAGGTGAGCGCCAAAAAATATGAAAAAGACAAACATTTTGTGCAGATCACTGTTGAGGACACAGGCTGCGGCATACCGAAAGAACGTCTCGACGAGCTTTTCCGTTCAGACAAACTTATTGAAAATGAAGACTCTAACAGCACAGGACATCACGGTTTCGGACTGATGCTCTGCGCCTACATCATAAAAAAACACGATGACGAGACCCGCAGAGGCTGTAAAATATGGGTCGAAAGTGAAGTTAACAAAGGAACAAAAATACATTTCATATTATGCGCGACTATATAAACATAATTGTAATCGACGACGAGTCATTGATTAGAAAATCAATAGCTTACGAGTTTTCTCACAATAAGCAGGAAATCACTGTGGCTGCCAAGGACGACACTTACTACACCAAAGAAATCCGTCTTTTGGGCACTTTCGGCACAAAATCCGAACTATTTGATTTCCTTGATAATCCTAAAAACGAAAAGCCTGACTACGCTTTGGTTGACATGCAGTTTCCAAGTCAGGCCGAGCCTACCGGAGGAATCACATTGACTCGTGAGATTTTGGAGGGCGGCTACACCAATCAGGATGGCGGTGAGATAAAGATTGTCATCATCACTTCGCGTTTCGATTTTCCTGCAGAAGATGAGATAAACCGTGACCAGAAGATAAAAGATATTAATAAGGTGATTGTAGATTCGTTGGTGGCCGGAGCCAAGGCTTTTGTGAGCAAAAACGCCACAGAAGGCTTTGAAATTGAGAATTTTACACGAGCTATAGCATGTCTGGAACGCGGCGAGCGCTATTATTTCAATCATCCGGTGCTGCAAACGCTTGTGGAGTCGGCATCCGACTATGTGCAACAGAACTTTTACAGCTTGAAACAATGCATGCACTACGACGTCACCATGCGTGAACGCGAGCTTCTGATAGGTCTTGCGCGTGGTGAAACCATGGTTCAGGTGGCAAACCGAATCTATGGCAAAGCCGATGACTCACAGATAAAATCGATTCAAAACCTGCAGCGAACACTGGCTGATCGCATCAACAACGGCGACAACAAGGCGTCGGCATTGGTTGCAAGAGCGATTTTCTTGGGGATTTTGACAGAAGATGACGTTTATAAAAAATAAATGACGACCCGTAGGGATGTGGCGCGCCGCATCCCTACTCGGTATAATGTTTAATCATCCTTTCAATGGCGCGCTCGCACACTGGGCAGAACTTGTCGCCATTGAATGTATTCATTAGGCAATCCATCATCGGACGGTAGATGCCATGTAATTGATAACCGGCGCCTTCATACACACCGACCGTCTTTTCATATTTCTTGTCGACAGGAGTCGGAACAGGCGTTTTCTTTCCAAGCATGTCTTTCCATTTTGAATCGAAATCGACCAAAGTGGTTATATTCGGCTCCCAAGGCTCAACCTCAAGGCTGTAGTTATCAGTGCCGTCGTAAGCATATTCATCGGCCAATCCCGCAAAACCGTGACCGAACTCATGGATGATGACATCCGATGAATATGAGTTGCCTGTTGTGCTCACGCAATATGAGTTAAAGATACCTCCACCGCCGTATTTCTTGGTGTTAGCGAGGATGTAAATCTGATCGTAAGGAACTTGTCCCGCCAAGGTTTTCATAGTTTTGTTATCGTATGTCATGCAGTAACGCTCGCTGTCGAATGTCCAGAAACTGCAGCTCAAAGCGGTGTTGCGATAAAGTTTGTCGCCCGGCATGGTGATGTCGGAATCTTGAGATGGTACCAACACAGCTCGCACATTGAAACGGTCTTGATAGCGGTCGTACGGAGCGTAGCTGAACAAACTCTTCACAAAAAACTGGCAGTCCTGAACGAATTTTCCCATCTCCTTTTCTGTATAACCGTCAGGCAAAAGCACGATATCTACTGCATTTTCAACAGGATAGTCACCGTAAACATTGTAAATGGCGTAAGGCAGTTTCGGTGCAGGCTTGATGAAATAATCGTTCGGGTCGATGAAGATTTTCATCTGTTCGTTGATTTCCATATAGTCGTTTTTGGCGTAAAAAGTCACCTCGACAGGCTCTTTCGGAAACGGTATCACAACCGATTCATGAAAACCTTTGCTGATTTTAGTCGCCTCGTCGGTAGTCTGCCACTCGCCGAAAAGCAGACAATAGCCGTGTGAATAAAGCACAACATCTGAGTCGGGAAGCGTCACTTCAATAAAATACATTCCGTAGTTGGTGTCATCTATGAGTTGGGCGCGCGGACCACCCCATTTCGGCTCTTTCACGAGTTTGTCGAGAGCGTACGACACCGTGTCGGAGTTGCCAAAAAGATAATAATCAATACGTAACTGATTATCTGTAAAATACTTATCAAATTCAACCTGACTTTTTGCTTTAAAACTTAATAGAATCAAAACTGTTGATAAAAATATGACGAATGACCTCTCCATGTTGATAATTTTTTTGCAAAATTACGATAATTTTGTTTATTTTTGCAAGTTAATACTGTATGAAAAAGGAAAATTCGACAACGAAACGCCGTTTACGTGGTTCATATCTCATCTCTCTGATGAGTATTATGCTTGTGCTTTTTGTGCTTAGTCTTTTCTCGTCGCTGGTGCTTTTTGCGAATAAAATATCCGAGTATATCAAGGAAAATGTCGGATTTGAAATCGTGATGAAAAAAGGTGTCAGCGAGAAAGATATCATTGATTTTCAACATATTTTGGATAAAAAGAATTATGTGAAATCGACGGAATACATCTCACAGCAGGAGGCTACCAGACGTTTGACCGAAGATCTTGGAGAGGATATTTTGCAATGGCTCGGTGATGTTGAAAATCCGCTTCTGCCTTCGATTGACGTCAGGTTTAAGTCGGAATATGCCAACAACGACAGCATAGCGAAAATCGAGCAGTGGGTTTTGAAAAACAAAAACGTGAAAGAGGTGTATGTTCAAAAGTCGCTGATACACTCTATCGATAAGAATGTCAATAAGATAGCGGCTGTACTGCTTCTTGTCGGGCTAGTACTCTTAATTATGGCTGTAACGCTCATCAGCCACACCGTCCGACTTTCAGTGTACTCAAAACGCTTCGTGGTGCGAAGTATGCAGCTGGTGGGTGCGACAGAGAGCTTCATCATCAAGCCGTTTATGAAATACTTTGTCATTCAAGGAGTTATAGGCTCAATTCTGTCTCTGGTTTTGCTTTCGATATTCCTTTTCAAGGTGCTGAAAGATGTTCCCGAGCTGGCAAGTCTGACCTGTTTCGGCAGTTTTGCGATAATCTATATATCGGTGTTGATTTTGGGCGTTTTGCTCACTACTTTGTCAACATTTTTCGCGATGCGCAAATACCTTCGCGCTGATATGGATGATCTTTACGAATAATAAAATTTACAGATATGGCAACAAAAAACGACGTAAAATCTACAGAAAAAGACAAAAAACCGATGCCTTTTGGCCGCGACAACTATATGTGGGTGCTCATCGGACTGGCATTTCTTTTAGTCGGTTTTCTTTTGATGATTGGCGGTAGTTCCGACAATCCTGATGTGTTCAACGAGAGCATTTTCAGCTTCAGAAGACTTACTTTATCGCCGATTTTGATTCTGATTGGATTCGGAATACAGTTTTATGCAATAATGAAAAAACCTAAAGAGTAATGGACTGGCTACAAGCGCTTTTACTGGGAATTCTGCAGGGTTTGACGGAGTTCCTTCCGGTGTCGAGCAGCGGACACCTCACAATTTTGTCGAATATCTTCGGGTTGAGCGGCGAGGAAAACCTCACTTTCAATGTGGTTTTGCACGTAGCTACGGTTTGCGCCACTTTGGTAGTATTGTGGAGCGAGGTTGTATGGATTTTCAAAGATCTGTTCACCAAGCAACAGTGGAATTCTTATAAGAACCTCAACAACGGCACAAAATATGCCATCAACATCCTTATCTCAATGATTCCTGTGTTTATCGTCGGAGTGTTTTTCAAAGACACTATCGAGGAAATCTTCGGCTCAGGCTTGTTGATTGTCGGCATAATGTTGTTGCTTACCGCCACTTTGCTGACCTTCGCGCATTTCGCCAAGCCACGTCAGCGTGAGGAGATTTCGGGATTGCACGCATTCATCATCGGTATCGGTCAGGCTTGTGCCACTATGCCGGGTTTGTCGCGTTCCGGAACGACCATCGCCACAGGTTTGTTGCTTGGCAACAAGAAAGAAAAACTTGCACAGTTCTCGTTTTTGATGGTTATTCCTCCGATTTTGGGAGAGGCTTTGCTTGATTTTAAAGATGTTCTTGAAGTTGGTTGGAGTGCAGCAATGGCCGGCATTTCGCCGTTTGCGCTCATCATAGGTTTCTTGGCAGCGTTCATCACAGGCTGTCTGGCCTGCAAATGGATGATAAGCATAGTGAAAAAAGGCAAACTCATTTATTTCGCAATTTACTGCGTGATTATTGGTATCCTCGCTATTTGTTTCGCATAATGACGGATTTTCATTTTGAGGAAGGTGAGGTATTTTTAATCGACAAACCTCTTGATTGGACGTCGTTCGACGTTGTCAATCTGATTCGTGCTGTCATCAAGAAATATCATCAGATTCGGAAACTGAAAGTCGGTCATGCAGGTACTTTAGATCCTTTGGCGACGGGTTTGTTGATACTCTGCACAGGTCGTATGACCAAACAAATCGACAATTTCCAGGCGCAGGAGAAGGTTTATACCGGCACAATGCTGTTGGGGCAGACTACACCGACGTTTGACCTTGAGAGTGAGCCGAACGGGTTCTTTCCGACGGACGGGATAAGCGCCGAGGCGTTAGACGAGGCGCGTAAAAAGTTCATCGGCGATATTATGCAGCGTCCACCGAAGTTTTCGGCAATAAAGATTCAAGGTAAGCGCGCATTCGACTATGCCCGTTCCGACGAGGAGCTCGAGCTGAAAGAACGCCTTGTTCATATTGAAGATTTCCAAATCGACACTACTAATTTTCCGAAAGTCGATTTCATGGTGAAATGTTCCAAAGGAACATATATCCGTTCGTTGGTCAACGATTTCGGTCAGGCTTTGGGTAATGGAGCCTGCTTAATCTCGCTTCGCCGTACAAAAATAGGCGACTTTGATGTAAAAGACGCCTGGAATTTAATGGAACTGAAGCAAAAAATCATCGAAACAGCACCGGAAATTACAGAAAACAACGTAGAGACGTCATAATATGGCGTCTCTATTTTTAAAACGATTTTATAAATCCGTTCTATTTCTTATTAGTAACATTTTTAGTTAAATAATTACAAAAATCTTATTTATTTTTGCATCAATGTCACAAAACACCATTTTAAAACGTCTTATATACGAGATTTGACAGAAATATGAATTCTGATTTTGAAATAATATATCGAAGCAACTACCAGCGGTTGTTCAGGATTACGGCGAAAATGCTCCGCGATTCTGACGCCGCTCGCGATGTGGTTCATGATGTTTTTATGGCATATTATTTCGTTCAAAACGACAAAAAAGTCATAAAAGATGCCAAAAACTGGCTCATCAGATGCACAATAAATAAAGGTGTCGATTTTTTGCGTAAAAATAAGAAAATCGTTTCTGATGAAACTTTTGTAAAACAAGATAACACATCGCAAAACATTGATAATCAGATAGATTTAATGAGTTTATTGAATCTGATTTCAAAACTCGACGGCAAAGACCAATCGCTGGTAGTGCTTTACAGTGAGGGCTATTCTTACAAGGAAATAGCTGAAATTACTGGCATAAATTTCAATTCTGTCGGAAAGACTTTATCAAGAATTTTGGAAAAATTAAGGAGGGATTATGAAACACTTTGATGAAACAACAATCCAGAAATACCTCGACAACGAGCTTTCTCCGGAAAAGAGAAACGAGGTCGAAAAACATCTTGAAAACTGCCAAGAATGCAGCAAACAAGTTGAAAATCAGCGTGTTTTTGCCGAAAATGTAAAGAAATCAATTGAAACATTCGTGCCAAATGAAGTTGAGATTCCGGATTTCAAGATTGCATACCAACCGAAGAAAACGAGAACCTTAAGAATAGTCTTAATCTCTTCTCTTTCAACGGCTTGCGCAATATTGTTGGCGTTTTTCATCATCAAAGGTTTCAAAAAAGAACCTGAAAACTACGACATCTACGACTTCATCACCATTGAGGAGTATGATGCCAACAAGCCCATGACTGAACAGCTGTTTACATATATTGAAAATAACATTTAAAATTTAACACAATGAAAAAACTGCTTCTAATAATTACAATTCTGTTTGCATCGTATATCATTGATGCACAGACTATTAACCTTGTAAAAGATGAGTCGTACGCTGTTGGCGGAGATTGGACCAAAATATGTGACAATGCAAAAAAACTGACTGTTTTCGACGACGGTACAGCCATGATAAGCCACACCAATGAAAACCGTTATTCGCTGTTCGACAAAAACGGCAAGTTATTGAAAGACATCAAGATTTACTTCGAAGACGGAAAGAAAAAGCCTTTCAATCTCCAACCCGTTCTTGGAAAAATCAACAACCTCTATTTCACTGGAACAAACAGTCAGGGAATTATCTATTTCTTTAATGATAACGGATTGATTGTCAATGAAATAACTGTTGATTTCTCAAGCCACGAAATGATTCCGCTTGCAAATGATAAGATTGCGCTTTTCGGAGGCACTTCATGGGAAACACAATGGCATTATTTTGTTGCTATTTTGGATATTGGCACCGGTGATTATCATATCGTATATGATGATTTTGAAGAAACCACTTCTATTGGTGGCGAATATATGATTTATGCCAAGGCTTTAATAAACCACAGAGTAGACATGGTTAAGATTTCAGACAATGTTTTGGCAATTGCTTTGCCGGATGCGGGAAAGCTGTTACTTTATAATATCACTGAAAGCAGCCTGATTGAAAAGAAACTTGATTGGCAACCAAAAGTTTTGTCGGTTGAGGAACAGAAAAAAATGCAGTCTGGTGCTATCGAAAAGTATAAGAAGGAATTCGATATTTGGCAAAAATATCCAAACCCGGAGAAACTGGCCGAGAAACAGCAGCAGTTTGTCAAACAGCTTGAAAACGGCATGAATCACATCACAGAGCCGTTAACTGTATCGTGGTTTACATCAGCAATCAAAGGCAATGGCGACAACATCATATTCTTTGAATATATTGACGAAGCGGGTAAAAACTCATTCCATGCTTATTCAGTGGGGCAAAATAAAACCATCTCTAAAAACTCATTCCAGTGCACTGATTACGACCTTTCAATAAAAAAGAATAAGTTTGTTATCCATAACGGCTATGTATACGGAATTCAAAAGGTTAAAGGCTCAGAAAATGAGCTGAGATTAGTAAGGTTTGAAATGAAATAAACGTTCAATCATTTATTAAACACTATGTAGAGACGTCATAATATGGCGTCTCTACTTGTTTTATAAATGAAATCAAAAATCAATCTTCGTCTTCCAAAATGAAGATCTCTTCCACTTTTTTGTCAAACACCTGCGCCATCTTTAGCGCCAGCACTGTCGAAGGAACATATTTCCCCGATTCCACCGCGTTGATGGTCTGACGGCTCACTCCGATGCGTTTTGCGAGCTCTTCCTGCGTGATGTTGAGTTCAGCACGCGCTATTTTCAAACGGTTTTTCATTGTGCACCTCCTTCTTTGTTGGCTCTGTAAAGCTCAATTCTAAATTTGATGATGAAAAGAATCAAAAACAATGGGAAAATTGAATACATGGCATACAAATAAGACCAGCTATAAATAGTTAATGTGAAGATAACCAATAAGATAGCTGCAAAATAAGTCGCCCACACGAGACTCTGTTCGCGAATGCTTTTCACAAACTCATCTTCGATTTTTTCTTTTGAGAAACCGATAAACACGAGTCCGGTGATAAGAACCGGGATGATAAACGTGAGCAGACCGCAGTCTGCCATGCAGAAATAATTGCAATCACGGAACAAAACGCCTTCAATCACTGCTGGCATTTTGAATTCCGGACTGTTTTCTAAACATGCCCAAATGATGAATGCAACAAGTGCAACGGCTGTAATAGCCAATCCGACGAGCTTGAAGCTGTTCGGAAACAAATAGTTTTTTTTCATAGTACTTAAATTTTTAAAGGTTAAACATTAAATTCAAAAATTTAACGCTGCAAAAGTAAAGAATATTTTACATATAGACAAAAAAATTTTACATTTTTTTCAAAAAAGATTGAAAATATCAGCAAAATCAGGTTAAAATTTTGTAATTTTGCGCCCTCAAAACGGTGATTTTTAATGAAAAAACGCTATATTTTTTCCTCTGGCGATTCTTTTGAAGCTGATTTGGACGACTTAAAACGTCTTTTGGCTGAAAATCAACAATATGTTGAGAACTATGAAGATGTATTAGGTTCTCTCTACGATGATGAATACGTCGCCCGTGGCAATGGCTTCTGCGATAGAAAATATAGCGACGATTTCGTTGAAAGTCAGTTGGAGAAATATCAAAAACGCGTTGAAGAATTGAAAAATTGGATAAAAAATGAGCATCTTTAAATCATTTTTGAAAAGAAAAAACGTCGATGTTTCGGCGAAGGCATATCTTCTTGACGCTCTTGGCGCTATGGCGCTCGGTTTGTTCGCGTCATTATTAATAGGTACGATTTTCGACACCATCGGAAGCCGTTTGAATATCCCGATGTTTGTTGAGTTTGCGAAATACTGCAAAATCGCTGCAGGACCGGCTATGGGAGTGGCTATAGCTTACGCTCTTCATGCCCCTGCTTTGGTGATGTTCAGCGCGGTGGCCGTCGGTGTGGCTGGAAACACCCTCGGAGGTCCTGTCGGAGTACTCGTGGCAGTGGTAATCAGTACCGAACTTGGAAAAATGGTGTCGAAGGAGACACAAGTTGATATTCTTGTAACTCCTTCTGTTACAATAATTTCTGGCGTATTGCTCGCAATGTTTGTCGGTCCTGGCATCAGTCGTTTCATGACTGCTTTCGGCGATTTTATCATGTACGCCACCAATCTGCATCCTTTTGCGATGGGAATCATAGTCTCGGTGAGCATCGGAATGGCACTGACACTGCCTATCTCGAGTGCCGCAATATGTATTGCCATCGGACTTTCGGGAATCGCCGGAGGTGCTGCAACAGCTGGTTGTTGCGCTCAGATGGTCGGTTTCGCGGTCATGAGCTTTAAAGAAAACCGTTGGGGCGGTCTCATCTCACAAGGTCTCGGCACCTCGATGCTCCAGATGCCTAATATTTTACGTCATCCTTTGACGTGGATACCTCCAACACTTACTGCAGCAATCACTGGTCCTTTGGCGACATGCGTTTTCCATCTCGAAAACGTGCCGATCGGCTCTGGCATGGGCACATGCGGCTTGGTGGGACCTCTCGGCGTCATCTCGGCAATGCCTGACGGAGGCACCAATATGTGGCTTGGAATTCTCTTGATCTGCTTCGTGCTTCCAGCAATTCTGACATGGTTCTTCGGATTCATTTTCAGGAAGTTCAACTTGATTAAAGACGGTGATTTAAAATTAGAATAAAAATTTCTCACAGATTACACAGATATCACGGATTCTATTCTTCCATTTTTTATTTAATTGCTAAAACAATCTGATTTCACAGAAACTAATCAGTGTAATCTGTTCGCTTGCGAACTAAATTTATAAATGTCTAAATCTGTGGGTATCTGTGAAATCTGTGAGAGTTAAAATAAAGATTTTCAATATGTTATAACTTTTCTCTTGACAAAATTTTCATTTTGTTGTATATTTGCATTCCTTTTCTGAAAAATAGGTAATTTAAATAATATTTGAAATGAAACTATCACAGTTTAAGTTCAATTTGCCGCACGACCTCATCGCTATGTATCCGCCGAAAGAGCGCGAAGACGCCCGTATGATGGTTTTGCATCGCGACACTCAGACCATTGAGCATAAAACGTTCCGCGACATCCTCGAATATTGTCAGCCAGGCGATTTGTTCGTCATCAACAACTCTCGCGTGTTTCCTGCCCGTCTCTATGGCGAGAAGGAGAAGACAGGTGCGAAAATCGAGGTGATGCTGCTTCGTGAGCTTGACCCTGAGAGCCGTCTTTGGGACGTCCTCGTCGACCCTGCCCGAAAAATCCGTATCGGCAACAAACTGTATTTCGGCGAAAACGACGAGCTCGTGGCCGAGGTCATCGACAACACCACATCACGCGGTCGTACACTGCGTTTCCTCTTCGACGGTCCACACGACGAGTTCAAAAAAGTGATTATGGGACTTGGTGAGACACCGCTTCCGAAGACTATTCAGCGTCCTGTCGAGCCTGATGACGAGTTTAACTATCAGACAGTTTACGCAACACAGGAAGGCTCAGTAGCCGCTCCTACAGCTGGCATGCATTTCAGCAAGATTTTGATGAAACGTATGGAGCTTCAGGATGTTAACTTCGCCGAGGTGACACTCCACACAGGTATGGGTAACTTCCGCGACATCGAAGTCGAAGACTTGACAAAACACAAGACCGACTCCGAAGAGATTAACATCTCACAAGAGACCTGCGACCTGATCAACGCAACGAAAGAGGCGAAACATAGAGTGTTTGCTGTGGGAACCACCACTTTGAAGGTCATGGAGACTGTGGTAAGCATCACTGGCAAGCTGAAACCGCTCAAAGGCTGGACCAACAAGTTCATCTTCCCGCCATACGATTTCAACACCGCCGACGCACTCATCACCAACTTCCACCTCCCGAAATCTCCAATGATGATGGAAGTCGCCGCATTCGCCGGTTACGATTTCTTAATGAAAGCCTATAAAGAAGCCGTTGCGGAAAAATATAATTTCTTCACCTATGGAGATGCTATGTTAATTCTTTAATACTCAAAGAAATGAATCAAGAAGAATTTTTCAAGAAAATAACAGCCCATGCCAAAGAGTATGGTTTTATTTTCCCTTCAAGTGATATTTACGACGGACTGGCTGCCGTTTACGATTACGGCCAGAATGGTGTCGAACTGAAGAAAAACATCAGAGAATACTGGTGGAAAGCGATGGTGCAGATGCACGAAAACATCGTCGGTCTCGACGCTGCAATCTTCATGCACCCGACAGTGTGGAAAGCTTCAGGTCACGTTGACGCTTTCAACGACCCGATGATCGACAACAAAGACAGCAAGAAACGTTACCGTGCAGACGTTTTGGTCGAGGATTACATTGCCAAAATCGAGGAAAAAATCAACAAGGAAGTCGAGAAAGCTCAGAAACGTTTCGGCGATGCTTTCAACAAGGAACAGTTTGTCACCACAAACGCCCGCGTCCTTGAGTGGAAGAAGGAAATTGAGACCATCAGCCATCGTCTTTATGGAGCAATGGAGAAAAACGATCTTGCCGACATCAAGAAACTCATCGAAGATCTCGGAATTGTGTGCCCAATCAGCGGAACACGCAATTGGACCGATGTTCGTCAGTTCAATTTGATGTTTGCTACACAGATCGGCTCGCTGGCAGAAGGTGCAAACACCATTTATCTGCGTCCTGAGACAGCTCAGGGTATTTTTGTGAACTACCTTAACGTTCAGAAAACAGGTAGAATGAAGATTCCGTTTGGCATTGCCCAGACAGGAAAGGCATTCCGTAACGAAATCGTTGCCCGTCAATTCATCTTTAGAATGAGAGAGTTCGAACAGATGGAGATGCAGTTCTTTGTGCGCCCTGGCACCGAGATGGAATGGTTTAAAAAATGGAAGGAAGAGCGTCTGAACTGGCACCTCTCATTGGGTATCCCAGCTGAAAACTATCGTTTCCACGATCACGAGAAACTGGCTCACTATGCCAATGCCGCAACAGACATTGAGTTTAACTTCCCATTCGGTTTCAAAGAGTTGGAAGGCGTTCACAGCCGTACCGACTACGACCTCAGCCGTCACGCCGAGTTCTCGGGTAAGAAACTGCAATATTTCGATCCGGAGACCAACGAGAGCTACACTCCATATGTCATCGAGACATCAATCGGTTTGGACCGTATGTTCCTCGCGATGTTCAGCTACGCCTATACAGAGGAGAAACTCGAAGACGGCAGCGAGCGTGTCGTGATGAAACTGCCTCCGATTCTCGCACCTTACAAAGTGGCTATTTTGCCATTGGTGAAAAAAGACGGACTTCCGGAGAAGGCTCGCGAAATCATGGACAGCCTGCAGTACGATTTCATGTGCCAGTACGAAGAGAAAGACTCCATCGGAAAACGTTATCGCCGTCAGGATGCTATTGGCACTCCTCTCTGCGTAACCGTTGATAATCAGACACTTGAAGACAACACAGTGACCGTCCGCGACCGCGACACCATGGAGCAGATCCGCGTGAACGTCAACGAATTGCATGAGATAATCAGAAAGAAAATTTCTCCAAAGAAATAAAAATGGACATCAGCGCTTTTCTCAATCCAGTCAAGGAAGAAGTCATCGAAAACTGCCATCTGACGCATAAAAAACAGTTTGGCAACACGATTGAAATCTTCAAAAATGAAGAAAATTTTCCGAATTTGGAAGGTTTTCAGGTGGCAATCCTTGGAGTTGAAGAAGAACGCTATGCCGTTGATAATGAAGGATGTAAGGCTGGTCCAGACGCTATCCGCCACGCCTTATATCCTTTGTTTAACCACTGGCCCGACTTGAAAATCGTCGACCTCGGCAATGTGAAAGCGGGCTTGCGTGTCGAGGACACTTACTATGCGTTGAGCGAGGTGTTTCTGACGCTTCTGAAGTATCACATCGTGCCAGTCATTTTAGGTGGAAGTCAGGATTTGACATATCCGATTTATCAGGTTTACGAAAACACTGGTAAGTTGGTGAATATCACTGCGATAGACCCTCGTTTCGACCTTGGCGAGGATGGCGAATGCATCAATTCGGAGTCGTATTTGAGTCATATAATTTTGCATCAGCCGAATTATCTTTTCAATTACACAAACATCGGTTATCAGACTTATTACATTGATAATGAGAATATTAATCTGATGAAACAGTTGCTGTTTGACATTTATCGTTTGGGAACAATTAAAAATAGTGCCGAGCTTTCCGAGCCATTGCTTCGTAGCGCTGATATCATCACTATCGATGCGGCTGCTTTTTGTGCTGCTGATATGCCTGGTGTGAAACGCAGTTCGCCAAACGGATTTAGCAGCGAGGACGGCTGCAAGATGACTCGTTACGCTGGTTTGAACCCGAAATTGACATCAATAGGGTTCTTCAACTACAATCCGAAATTTGATGTCAACTATCAGAGTGCCAATAACTTAGCGGAAATGATATGGTACTTCTTGGAAGGTTTTTCATTAAGACAAAACGACTTCCCAACCGATGATAATCGAGACGAGTTCACAAAATATATCGTCAAGTTGGAAGATTACGACGAACTCATTTTCTTATGCCATAAAGCAACCGGAAAATGGTGGATGGAAATCTCAGATCATTTCATCCCGTGTTCTAAATCAGATTACGATATGGCAATGCGAAACGAGCTTCCCGATCGCTGGTGGCAGTTTTATCAGAAGTTAATGTAATTTTTTATCCGGGTTTTGTTGCAAAAACGCCTCCCAACTGTTAAAACTTTTCTTTCCTTTCGGGATTTTCGGAAGTTTTGATTCACTAGTGCCTCCAACGATGTTGAGTTGGTTTTGGAAGCTGTGACAAACAGCAGCAGCCATTGCGTCGGTAGCGTCGAGATAGTCAGGATGTTCAGTGAAATTGCAGAGTTTCTGCACCATTGCGGCGACTTGTTCTTTCGAAGCGGCGCCGTTTCCTGTTATCGACTGCTTGATTTTTCTCGGAGAATACTCAAAAATCGGGATGTCGCGATATAAAGCCGCTGCCATCGCAACCCCTTGAGCGCGCCCAAGTTTCAACATCGACTGCACGTTTTTTCCATAGAAAGGAGCTTCAATTGCGAGCTCATCGGGATGATATTCATCGATGATTTCGAGAACTCGTTCAAAGATTCTTCGAAGCTTAAGTGCTTGATTATCAAGCTTTGCCAGCTTCAAAACACCCATTCTAAGCATACTAAGCTCCTTGCCTCTCTGAAGGATGAGGCCGTAACCCATAACCATGGTTCCAGGGTCGATACCTAATATTATTCGGTCAGTTTTCAAAATTTACTATCTTTGCAGTCGAAATGAGTGCCAATTCACATAATGCAAAAATAATGAAAATCGCTGAAATGGCGATAAAAATTCTCATTGTGCTTGCCGGATGCTGGATACTTTATGTGAAAATCATTAAGAATCAAGACCTTACGGAGATGTCGGATTCGGTGAAAACATCGTTCTCGTCCACAAAAAATGTGCTTTTGATGGTCTTGGCATTCATTTTGATGCCTGTCAACATGGCATTTGAGACCAGAAAATGGCAAAAATCGATAAAACCTGTTGAAAGAGTGCCGTTTAGGAAAGCATATACGGCAATCTTCACTGGAATCACAGCAGGAATGATGTTTCCGAACCGTACTGGAGACTTTCTCGGACGCATTTTCATACTCGAAAAAGGCAATAGAATCAAGGCGGCGATGCTAACTTTTGTCGGAAACATCGCGCAGATGCTTATCACGGTAAGCCTCGGTTGCATAGCATGGATTTTCTTTGCGGAAAAGAATTATTATGTGCTTGTTTTATCATTGATTATCATTGTTTTAGGATATTTACTTTATTTCAATATTCATATTTTAAGGCATCTGCAGCGGTTAATTCCGAAGAAATGGAGGCCGCAAGCTGAGAAATATATGGAGATTTTCGGCAGTTATTCGACGAAAGATTTGGCTGTTATTTTGCTTATTGCCGTTGGAAAATATGCGGTGTATTCGTTCCAATTTGTACTGCTTATTTGGGCTTTCGACGTACCGCTCAACTATTTCGAGACTATGATTCCAATCATGCTTACGTACCTTTTGATGACTGTGATTCCGTTTATAACAATCACTGAAATTGCTGTTCGAGGAGGCGTTTGCATCTCTGTTTTTGAGGCGTGGCTAAGCATAAAAGGCATAAGCACATCGTTTACGATGATGGTTTTTTCCGCCAGCACCATGCTTTGGCTGTATAACCTGGCGATTCCGGCGGTTTTGGGGTTGTTTTTCATTAGAAAACTGAAATTCATAAGGAGCAGCTATGAGTCTTGAAACAATCCATATCATATTGAATGTCATAATGATATTCGCCGCGTTGTATCTGATTTGCATCGGGGCGTTCACGTATGGTTTGTCATTGTACCGACACCATGCGGTAGAGACACACGGTCGTGCGTCTCTACAACGTAACGTATCCATTTTAATCGCTGCCCGCAACGAAGGAAAAAACATCGAAAAATTATTGCAATCGCTTTATAATCAATCATTTAGTAAAGAGAAATTTGAGGTAATAATCATTGATGATCATTCTGATGATGATACCTCTGAGATCTCAGAAAATTTCAGATTATCTCATCCTGAGATGAACCTGAAAGCATTGAAAGCCACCGGCTCCGGCAAAAAACAAGCCATCTCGCAAGCTCTGCACGCCGCTGAAAATGAATTGGTTATGGTAACCGATGCCGACTGTGAGTTGCCTGAGCGATGGATAGAGTCGATGGTTGGTTATTTTATGCAAAACAACATCAAAATGTTGCTTGGTCCGGTACTTTTATCGCCTGCAAATACATTGTTTGAAAAGTTGCAAGTGCTTGAACATCTGAGTCTTATCGCAAGTACAGCGGGTTCCACAGCCATTGGTATGCCAGTGATGTGCAACGGTGCCAACATGATGTACGACCGCCAAGCTGCCCTTGATGTTGAAAAGTATCGCACCGACATGAAAATCGCTTCCGGTGACGACATGTTTCTGATGGAGCAGTTTATAAAGCATTACGGAAGCAAATCCGTGAAGTTTCTCCTTGATAATGAAGCGATTGTGAAGACAGAAACCAAGCCAAATCTCAGGTCGTTTTTCCGTCAGAGGAGACGTTGGGCTTCAAAGACAAAAGCTTACACCAACTGGAAAATCATCGTTACGGCCCTCATCGTTTTAATGTTCAACCTGAGCATAGTTTTCTTCTTTGTAGCGGGCTTTTTCATGCCTGTTTTTTGGGTTTTCTTCGTGCTTTACGTAATTTTGAAAACGCTCATCGACTTCCCGATTTTAAAGAGAATCACGCATTTTATGAAACAACATAAACTCCTCCGTTGGATGTTTCCATTGGAGTGTATCTATCCGTTTTATGTAGTGTTTACAGCGTTTTCAGGATTGTTTGCAAATGTTAAATGGAAATGATTCGTAGTGGCGAAAAATGTTTCGCCCGTACAATTTTTAATTGTTAATCATCTCCTCCACCAAATTCCACGCTCCCTGATAAACATCTTTCAACCTTGCATCCAACATGAAGCACGGTGTTGAAAACACTTTGTTTTCCTTGTCAATAGCTACTCCGCCATGTGTGGTCTCGGTGTGTTTGCAGCCGATCATTGCTAGCTCTTGCGCTTGACGACACTGACCACTTCCCATGGTCACATTTACGTTTCCAAGTACTTTAGCGACCATAAGCGGTGCAATACACATGGCTCCAATTGGTTTGCCTTGAGCGTGAATATCTTTGATAGCTTTCTCAACTTCTTTGTTCACCTTGAAATTGATGCCGTCGTATGCGTAAGTGAAGATGTTTTTCGCCGCTCCACTGCCGCCAGGGAAGAATAAAGCATCAAAGTCATCGGCGTTAAATTTGGTTAAAGGAAAGATATTGCCGCGAACAATTCGTGCCGCCTCAACAAGCATATTTCGACGTTCTTCAGCGCGTTTTCCTGTGGCGTGATTCCACACCTCAGTTTGGTATGCTTCTGGTGCAAATGCCTGATATTCAATATCATGCTGATCGAGAGCCAATAATAATGTCACCGTCTCGTTGATTTCCGATCCGTCCATTGTGCCGCATCCGGCAAGAATTACCGCTACTTTTTTCATAATAAATCCTCCACTTTTTCTTCTACATCTTCATATTTCATGTTGAGTTTTTCAATCCAACCGTCCTTATTCTCGTAAATCCAAGCCGCTACTTTCTCTGAACTCTTGTAAAGCTTGGAGTTTTCGCAGGTTTCTTCTTTCAAAACGTCTTTAATTCCGAAGAAATCGAGCAGCAGAATCAGAACACCAATTATCAGAAATCCTTGCGCTATTCCGAATAAAAATCCACCTATTTTGTCAATAAAACCAAGGCTGATTGACTCGACGAGATTGGCTAATAATCTTCCTAACCAATTGATTAACAATGCTAAAGCTATAAATACCACTATAAATGAAATCACCGACATCCAATCCTGACTGACATTAATGATCTCTCCGAGCCATTTTCCGACATAATCCGAAAGTTTCATTGCTCCGTAAATGCCGACGACAAAAGCCAAAAGCGAAAAGGCTTCTCTGATAATGCCGTTTTTTAATCCGCTTAACGCAAAGATTATCAATATGATACCGATGATAATGTCTAAGTAGTTCATGATTTTTTTGTTTTTTAATGATTATTCAGGGTGTAAAATTACAAATTTTTGAAAAAAATGTATGTTATTTTTTATAAAAATAATTATTTTTGCAGTTTAAATATACCATTATGAATCTCGAAGAAGCTGAAAAAGAAGAAAAGAAATCGCTGAATTTCATTGAAGCGAAAGTTGAGGAAGATTTACGTAACGGCAAGAACGCCAAACGAATCCAGACTCGTTTCCCTCCGGAGCCGAACGGCTACCTCCACATCGGTCACGCCAAAGCCATCTGCCTGGATTTCGGCATCGCCAAGAACTACGGCGGCGTTTGCAACCTGCGTTTCGACGACACCAACCCTACAAAAGAGAACATGGAGTATGTGGATGCTATCAAGGAAGACATCCAATGGCTTGGTTATCAATGGGGTAACGAATATTACGCTTCAGATTATTTCCAGCAACTTTGGGATTTTGCAATCGAACTGATTAAACGCGGCAAGGCATATATCGACGAGCAGTCGTCGGAGGAAATCGCAGCACAGAAAGGCACTCCAACACAGCCAGGCACTGAGAGTCCGTACCGTAACCGCCCGATTGAGGAGTCGCTCGAACTTTTCAACAAGATGAACTCTGGTGAAATCGAGGAAGGCAAGATGGTTCTTCGCGCAAAGATTGATATGGCCAATCCGAACATGCACTTCCGCGATCCGATAATTTATAGAGTTGTGAAAACTCCACATCATCGTACAGGTACCAAATGGAACGCCTACCCGATGTACGACTTCGCTCACGGTCAGAGCGACTACTTCGAGGGCGTGACACATTCACTTTGCACGTTGGAGTTCGTCGTTCACCGTCCACTTTACGATTTGTTTGTCGACTGGCTCAAAGAAATCCACGGTGAAGGCGACAATATGGATGACAACCGTCCACGTCAGACTGAGTTCAACAAGCTGAACCTCAACTACACCCTGATGAGCAAGCGTAACCTGCTGATTTTGGTGAAGGAAGGCGTGGTAAACGGTTGGGACGACCCGCGAATGCCTACGATTTGCGGTTTCCGTCGTCGTGGATACACTCCTGAGTCAATCCATAAATTCATCGATAAGATTGGATACACAACATACGACGCTTTGAACGACTTTGCGTTGCTCGAAAGCTCAATCCGTGAAGATTTGAACGCCCGTGCGACACGTGTGGCGGCGGTTGTAAATCCTGTTAAGCTGGTGATTACCAACTATCCGGAAGGTCAGACCGAGGAACTTGAGGCTATCAACAACCCTGAAGATGAGTCGGCAGGCAGCCATAAGATTGAGTTCAGCCGCGAGCTGTGGATTGAGAAGGAAGACTTCATGGAATGCCCTCCGAACAAGTATTTCCGCCTCACTCCGGACAAGGAAGTGCGTCTGAAAAACGCCTACATCGTGAAATGCACCGGCTGCAAGAAGGACGAAAACGGCGAAGTTGTTGAGGTTTACGCTGAATACGACCCGTTGACACGCAGCGGAATGCCTGAAGCTAACCGTAAGGTGAAAGGTACTATCCATTGGGTAAGTCAAGCGCATTGCATCAAAGCAGAAGTGAGACTTTACGACCGCCTGTGGAATGTTGAAAACCCACGCGACGAACTGGCACGCTTGCAGGATGAAGGCAACACACCAATCGAGGCAATGCGTAAGATGATGAATCCTAACTCATTGGAAATCAGAACAGAATGCTACGTTGAGAAATATCTTGCTGATGCAAAACCTCTCGACCATTTCCAGTTCCAGAGAATAGGATATTTCACCGTTGACAAAGACAGCACACCAGATCATTTGGTATTTAACAGAACCGTAGGATTGAAAGATACCTGGTCAAAAACGAATTAATATGAAAATAGAAAAGGATTTCATTGAAGGTTTATACGCTTCATTGCCGGAAGAGACAAGACATTACCTCGATATCGCCATTGAAAAAATAGTCGAAGCCAAGCGTAGAGGCGGCAAAGTAGTCGTTGTTACAGGCTCCGGCCCTAACATCCACGAAGGTGTCACCACCTTGATTGCCGAGTTCATCAACAAAGGCTTAATCGACGGAGTTACAACGAGTTCGGCTGTCGTCTCTCACGAGATGGGTGGCGTTCTCGATAAGGTGAAACGTATCAACATCCACGACATTGGCGAGGAGTTCCTCGACTTCGACAAGATGCCTCGCGGCGATATCTTCGAGCTTACCGAACTCACTGATGCTCAATGGGCTGACCTCAAAAAAGAGATGATTATCGACGACGCCTTGGTGCAGCGTTGCAACGAAAAAGAAGGCACCGTCATCATCAAGGCGGCTGCTAATATGGCATACCCGATGGGTCTCAGAAACGAGACATTTGCCGCAAGCATTATGGAGATTGCGCACACCAAGCACGTTCCGTTTGAGGAAGTTGTTGGCTGGGGTTGCGATGAGCGTACAATGCTCGGAGCAGGTGTCCGTAATAATGTCCCAGTACTCGTCAGTGTTCCTCAGCTTATCGGCGGCGGTCAGGTTGGTATCAGCATAGCCGACAGTATACCGGTGAGTGACCGTACCTTCCGCATCTCAAAAATGTTGGGAAGCGCTGATGTCATCATTGAATCAGCTGTTGCATTGACACAGGAAATCCACGATGGTCCATTTGAGACATACACCGGTCATGGCATTTGGGCAAGCTGGAACGGCTATCCTACATACAGCCTCAAAGACAAGACTTTGATTCGTTTCGACCTCGATGAAAACCTCAAGAAAGCTTGGGATTTGGATAAGAAATCAGGCGACGTGCAGGCTGCCATCGACAAAGGTTTGCCGAAAACAAAAATGTCGAAAATCCCATTCAGAATGGAGATGTCGGCGTTCTCACGTCTCGAGAAATCAATCCCGGTCGTTGGCGATATCGGTGTGCTCTGGTCAGTTATGGCATTGAAAGTGTCGCAGGCTCTCAACATCGAGCTCGATTACATCAGCTATCCGCAGCAGACTGAGCCAGGCAAGGCAATGCGCGAGTGGATTGTTGATAACATCGATTACATGAAAATGGATAAAATTAAAGAATGGTTAAATAAATAATCACTATGAATACATCAACAACATCAGTAAAGCTCTATAACCTTGATTTTGACCAGGTTAAGACATATTTGTTCGCGACATTGTTTGTGGCTGGCAACATTATATTGCCACAGCTTTGCCACCTCATCCCCAACGGCGGTCACATCTTCCTGCCAATCTATTTCTTCACGCTGATTGCATCGTACAAATACGGCATGAAAGTCGGTTTGATGACTGCAATTTTGTCACCGATTATCAACAGCTTGCTTTTCGGAATGCCTCCAGCGGCAGTGGTTCCGAGCATCCTCATCAAGTCGATTTTCCTTGCTGTTTCGGCGGCTTGGATTGCTGAAAAGACCAATAAAGTGTCACTTTGGACCATCCTTTTGGTAGTTTTGGCATACCAAATCTTCGGCTGCATGGTTGAATGGCTCATCGAAGGTTCATTCATGGCCGGCTTCGCTGATTTCCGCCTCGGCATCCCGGGAATGCTTATCCAATGGATTGGTGGTTATTTGTTCGTGAAATACATTAAATGACCGAACCCTTAGAACGAGCGAAAACATTATTATCATCAACTGATTCCACTATCGCAGTGGTTTTAGTTGATGATATTTTCACTTCGCAAGAACGCGGTGTGAAGCCCCTTTTGCATCTTCTTACCGAGAAAAAAGGCTTTCTGAAAGGCGCTTCCGTTGCCGACAAGGTCATCGGCAAGGCGGCGGCGCTCCTCATGGCCCTCGGTGAAATCAAAGAGGTTCACACTTTGATAATCTCAGAACCTGCAATCAAAGTGTTTGAAAAATACAATATCCCTTGTTTTTACGATAAAAAAGTCGACAGAATCGTCAATCGCACAGGCGATGGTTTATGTCCGATGGAAACATTGTGTTTGGATGTGGATGAGCCACAAGAAGCCTTCCAAAAAATCACAGATTTTATAAAAACAATGAAAAAATGACAATTTAATGTATGGACAAAAAATCCATGTCATTATATTTAAATCATTGATTATCAATAAAACTAATTATTGAAACCCCGAATGATAGGGACAAAATTTCCAGTCCCTTCCGAAACCTCTTGACAAGTTTCGTTTTTGCATAATTTTGCTTCGTCAAACATCGATGTTTTTGCGAAGTAAAATTAATGCTTATGAAAACAAAAACTGTATTTTTAATCTTTTTTGCGGTCGTGCTCGGCGGATTGACAATCTCGTGCGACTCGCAAGCGAAACGTCAGCGGCAGGCTCGCGTGCTTTATGAAAGAGGTGTGCAGCTTCGCGCTGAACGACTGTCGGAGGAGGCCGCCGAGTGTTTCCTTCAGGCGCTGCCATTGGCGGAAAGTGGCGATGATATCGCATTGACTGCCAATATCAAAGACAACCTCGGTGCGATGTACAACAAACACCAGCTGTTCGACGAGGCTCTTGCCATGCACCGCTCAGCCATCGCTGACTTCAAAAAAATCAATGACTCCATTGGAATGATGACCGCTTGGCGCAACTGCGGACGCACCACGAAATCACTGGAACTGTTCGCACAGACTAAGGCGTATTACGACTCGGCTTTCCGTGTTGCCTCCTTATTAAAAGATACTGCGATGATTAACGACTTGTATCTCGAAATCGGGCGAGACTATTACATGGAAATCGGGAATTATCCGAAGGCTATTGAATGTGTTCATCATGCCATGGATGGCGGATTGGAGGGTAACGACCTTGATATCGCCAACATGACTTTGGGAATCCTTTATTACTATGTCAACAGAAATGACGAGACGAAGCCATATCTCGAAAAAGCCCTGCAAAGCGAAAGAGCGGGAATAAAGATGTCGGTCTATCAGACGCTTTACGGCATTGCGCTCAACGAGAAAAACATCAAGATGGCGATGAAGTATGAGGAGCGTTTCCTGGAATACATGAAACTCGTTGAGAAAGAAAACAACAACGAGAACATCCTGCGCATCAGAGCGGAATACGAGCTCAAAGCGCAGAAAAGCGAGATGGAAACCCTGCACCGCACCAAGAGTTTCAAACTCTATCTGATAATCGCTATCACGCTTAGTGTCGCACTCGTTATCCTGTTGATTGTCAGGAAGAGAATCAGCGACAACAAAATTGAGATGGAACGTTTCAAGAGCCAGGTGGAGCGCGACCAGAACCGCATCCACGAGCTGGTGAGCGACATGGAGAACCTCATCCGCACCAACGATGAACTGCGCCGCGACCATCAGACGCTGTCGCAGAAGGAGCTGCTGATGACCAACAAAATCATGTCGAGAAACAAGGTTTTCGTCACGGCGCAGGGCTTGAGCGAACACGTCACAGCCGACTCGCTGAACTTCAATCTCAGCGACGACGACTGGGCGGATTTCATCAGCCTTACCGACCTGGTTTATGACGGATTCTCGCAACGATTGCTGTCGCTTTACCAGAAGCTCGGCAAATGGGATGTGCGCATCTGCTGCCTCTCGAAAAACGGCTTCTCTAATCAGGTGATATCGATTTTGTTAGACACGCAAACCGATTCGTATTACAAACGCAAAACGCGTATCAAACAAATGAAAATGAATCTCGTTGACGATAACCGGACATTTGAAGAAATAGTAAATGCAGTATAAATTTTAAACATTAAATATCATGAAAAAGAACATCTTATTATCAATTTTATTAGCTTTCGCAATGTTTTGCGGAGCTCAGGTTCCTTGCTGGGACGGCACTGTCGCCGAATCATATAACGGTGGCGACGGCACAATGGAAAACCCTTATCAGATTGCGACACCGCAACAGCTGGCGCTTCTCGCGCAACAGACCAACGACGGCACTGGCGGCAACGCATGCTATATCCTTACCGAAGATATCTGCCTGAATGGTGAAGGTGACAATATCAACTGGACACCGATAGGATATAAAGTCAATGGTACCCAATATGTATCATTTACTGGTATTTTCGACGGCGGAGGACATACTGTTGACAATCTTTATTGCACAGGATTAAATCAGTGTATCGGTTTATTTGGATGCGCAGAAAATGCCACAATTAAAAATGTAAGTATGACGAATGCACATTTGTATGGTGACTTCAGAATTGGAATTATTGTGGGTTATGCCAACAAAATTAATATCTCAAATTGCACTGTTGATGGTATGGTGGAGGTGGAAACCCCTGATCCACATTCCGGTCATATATCGGCGGTTGGAGGTATTGTTGGTATGTGTGAAAATGCCATTAATTTTGGATCATATATAGAATATTGTGTCAACTATGCAAGCATCTCAGGTTTTTGGGGCGGTGGAATCATAGGTAAAGGTGGCAACATGTTTGTAAAAAAATGTGAAAACTATGGTGTTATTTCTGGTGCAGCCGATTGTGGCGGAATCATTGGATATTCCGGACCATTTAATATGAATTATGGTCTTCAATCTCACAATTATGTTGAGGAATGCGTGAACCATGAGGGCGCCAATATTATTGCTAATACTGCTGGA